>Ga0209808_1002139_pt1 | contig 10148 bp, 5 predicted proteins | sample GraSoiAngelo_157_FD_186171 | JGI IMG/M metagenome (GOLD analysis project Ga0209808, IMG submission 186171) | Grasslands soil microbial communities from the Angelo Coastal Reserve, California, USA - 14_1009_16_20cm (SPAdes) (version 2) | ecosystem: Environmental > Terrestrial > Soil > Grasslands ...
CACCGTGAGCTGCGCGGCGACCACGACCACCGGGACTCTGACGGTCAGCAATTCCACGACGGGCTCGAACCTCGACCCCGACGGCTACACGGTCACCGTGTCCGGCCCGGCCGGGACGGCGAGCAAGACCATGGCGACGAACGGCAACGTGATCTTTGCCAACATCCCGGCGGGGAGCTACCAGGTGACGCTCTCAGGCCAGGCGGCCAACTGCACGGTGACGAGCGCCAACCCCCAGACCGCGAACGTGCCTGCCGGCGGGACGGCGACCACCAGCTTCACCGTGAGCTGCGCGGCGACCACGACCACCGGTAATCTGATGGTCAGCAACACCACCACGGGCTCGAACATCCCGACGAGCCCCTACACAGTCACCGTGTCGGGTGCGCCCGGAGCGGCGAGTCAGGCGATGGCGCCCAACGGGAGTACGACTTTCATCGGTGTGCCGCCGGCCACCTACACGGTGACGCTCTCGGGGCAGCCGGCGAACTGCGCGGTGAGCAACAACAACCAGAGCGCGACGGTGCAGGCCGGGCAAACGGCGAACGTGTCGTTCACCGTGAGCTGCACGAGCACGAGCACGACCGGCGATCTCACGATCGCGACGCCCACGACGGGCCAGAACATCCCCGCGACCTACACGATCAACTTCTCCGGGCCAGCCGGCTCGGGCAGCGAACCGATCGCCTCCAACACCACAACGACCTTCTCGGCGATCCCATCGGGCGACTACACGCTCCAGCTCGACGCCGGCGCGACCTGCACCGTGGCCGCCCCGAACCCTCGAACGGTCACCGTGCCCCCCAACGGGGCGACGTCGACCACGTTCTCGGTGAGCTGTATGTGACCTGTGCGGCGCCCTTGCTTACCCCCCGCCTACCGCCCGGTACAACGCCGCGTACGCCGTGGCCGCGTCGATGCGCCCTTGGGCCAGGCGATCCTGAGCCTCGAGCTCGGTCCGCTCCGCATCCAGCACCTGAAGAAAATCCGTGATCCCCTCACGGAACCGGAGGCGCGCCAGCTCGGCCGCGCGCTCGCTCGCGGCACTCGCCTCCTGGAGCCGTTCCACCTGGAGCCGGGCCGCGCGATACCGGGCGAGGCTCGTCTCGATGTCCTCCGTCGCGGCGAGGACGGCGCGACCGTACTGCGCGCGGGCGGCGTCCTCCCGTGCCTGCGCCGCGTCCACCTCCGCCTTCACCCGTCCCAGGTTGAGGCCCGGCCACGTGATCACCGGCCCCACGACGTAGCGCAGCGTCCCCTGGTTGCCCACGGAGTTGAATTCGGGCGCGGCATAGCCCGCGCTCCCCCCGATGGTGAGCCGCGGCAGGTAGCTCGCCTTCGCCGCTCCGACCAACGCCCCCTGCGCGGCGGCGAACCGCTCGGCCGCAGCCACGTCGGGCCGGTAGCGGACAACCGCGTCGGGCGTCCCGATCGAGGTCACTTCCGGTAGCGACGGGAGCGGCCCGGTCTGCTCGAGCTCCCGGGCTACGTCGGTCGGTGACCGGCCCACCAGCGTCCCGATGCGGTATTGCGCCGCCGCCACCTGGGCCTCCCGAGCGGGAATCGAGGCCAGCGTGGAGCTGAGCTGGGCCTGCGCCCGCTCGGTATCGAATGCGCTGCCACGCCCCGCCGCGAGGCGCTCCTGCGTGAGCTCGAACGTGTGGCGCTGGTTCTCGGCGTTGCGGCGGGCGACCTCGAGCTGCTCCTGTGCTCCCCGCAGCTCGAAGTACGCGCGGGCCACCTCTGCCGTCATGGCCACCTGCACATCGCGCAGGCTCGCCTCGGCCACGTCCGCCAACGCGCCCCGCGCCTGGACGGTGTGGCGTATCCCGCCGAACACGTCCAGGTCCCACGAGGCGTTCACGCCGGCGTCCCACACGTTCTGGTCCGGGAACACGCCGAGCGCCCCGGGGAAGCTCGCGGTGGAGAGCCGTTGCCGGGAATAACCGGCCGCAACCGTCGCGGAGGGCGTCAAGTCCAGCACGGTGCGCACCCGGTCCGAACGGGCGGCGCTCACCCGAGCGCGCGCCGATCGGACGTCTAGGTTGGCGCGCAGCACCTCGTCGACGAGGCGGGACAACGTCGTGTCGCCCAGCTGGTTCCAGTAATTGGGCGAGACAGCAGGCTTGTCCTGCGTCCCCCCTCTCCCGGAGGGAGAGGGGGACAGGGGGTGAGGACCCTCGGGAGCGGGGGCCAGGGGGTGATCCTCGGGAGACGTGGCCAGGGGCTGAGGATCCTCCCGGAACGAGGCCGGCGACCGTACCGAGGATGATCGGTACCCTGGGGCCGAGGCGCATCCGTAGAGCGCAACGAACGCGAGGAGAATTGCGCTACGCATGAGCCACCTCCCCTACCATTGCACGTGCAGGTTCGAGAACGAGACTTTCACTCTCCGCTTCCGTTTCGGGACGGTGCTCGGCTGCGATGAACGAGTAGAAGACGGGGACCACGAATAGGGTGAACAGCGTCCCCACCGTCATGCCCGCCACCAGCACGGTCCCGATGCTGTTGCGCGCGGCCGATCCCGGCCCGGTCGCGAACACCAGCGGCAGGTGCCCGAAGACGGTGGCCGCCGAGGTCATCAGCACGGGCCGGAGCCGGGTGAGCGATGCTTCGCGCAACGCCGCGAGCTTCGCCATACCCTGCGACTGCAGCGTATTGGCGAACTGCACGATCAGGATGCCGTTTTTCGCGATCAGTCCCACCAGCGTGATCAACCCCACCTGGGAGTAGATGTTGATGGTGGTGAAATCGAGGTAGCTGAACACCAGCGCCCCGGAGATGGCGAGCGGCACCGAGCCTATCAACACGATGAGCGGGTCCCGGAAGCTCCTGAACTGCGCCGCGAGCACCAGATAGATGAGGATCACGGCGAACCCGAGGGTCACGGTGAGCGCCGCGCCTTCGAGCCGGATCTGCCGTGACTCGCCGGCGTAGTCGAGCCCGACGCCGGGGCCCGTCACCGCCTTAGCGGCGTTCTCCAAGACGCGCAGCCCTTCTTCTTTGGTGACGCCGGGCTTCACGCCTCCGAAGATCCGCACCGCGTTTCTCTGCTGGAAGCGATTCAGCGTGCGCGGCGCGGTGCTCGACTCGATGTGCGTGAAGGTCGACACCGGCACGAGACGACCGCTCGGCGTCTTGATCTTGAGATCGAGCAGCGGCCCCACCGTGGTACGGCGATCATTGCCGATCTGGGGAATGACCTTGTAGCTGCGGTCGTAATAGTTAAACCGGTTGACGTACGCGCCGCCCAGCAGCGTGCCGAGCTCTCGGCCCACGCTGGCGAGGTCGAGCCCCAGGTCGGCCACCTGGTCGCGATCGATCACGACTCGCGCCTCGGGCAGATCGATCTTCAAGTCGGTGTCGACGTACAGGAACTTGCCGCTCTGCCAGCCGGCACCCAGCACGGCGCCCACCGTCTGCAGCATCTGGTCCGGGGGCACGTCGCTGGCCAGAATCAGCTCCACATCGTACTGGCCGGGCGTCGGCAACGGGGGGTCGAGGCGGGGGAACACCTGCAAGCCCGGCACCTGCGACACCGCGTAGTACACCTGACCGTACATCTGCTCCGTGGTCCGCTTCCGTTCCTTCCAGTTTTTCGCGACCATCCCGCCAAACCCGCCCCAGTTGGCCGTCAGCGACCACATGAACTTGGCTTCGGGGAAGGAGGTGACGGCCTTCACCACCTGGAGCGACGCCTTGTTGGTCGCCTCGAGCGACGCGTCGGGCGAAGCCGCCATGAACAGGCTGATGTGGCTCTGGTCCTCGATGGGCGCCAACTCCCGCCGCGAGTTCTGATACAGCGGCACCGCCGCCAACATGACGAGCACGGCGGCCGCGACGATCGCCCAGCGCATCCCCAGCGCGCCGTCGAGCAGCCGCTCGTACCGCCGGCGCACCGATTCGAAGCCACGGTGCACCAGCTTCGAGAGCCGTCCTTCCCGGCCCTTCTCGTTCACGAAGCGCGAGCTCATCACGGGGGACAGTGTGACCGCCACCAGCCCCGAGACGACTACCGCTGCGGCGAGAGTGATCGCGAACTCCAGGAAGAGCGAGCCGGTGAGGCCGCCCTGGAATCCGATGGGCGTGTAGACCGCGGCGAGCGTGATCGTCATCGCGATGATGGGGCCGACCAGCTCGCGGGCGCCGACGAGCGCCGCCTGGATGCGCGTCTTCCCCTCGCGCACGTGTCGCTCGACGTTCTCCACCACGACGATCGCGTCGTCCACCACCAATCCCACCGACAGCACGATCGCGAGGATGGTGAGGAGGTTCAGGCTGAAGCCGAAGGCGTACATGACGATCGCGGCGCCCACCAGCGACACCGGCATTGCCACCAGCGGCACCAATGCGGTCCGGATCGACCCCATGAACAGGAATACCACGAGGCCGACGATCAGGATGGTCTCGACCAGGGTTTTCGAGATCTCCTGCAATGCGTCGGTCATGAACACCGTCGCGTCGTAGGCCATCTGCATATCGATGTCGCTCGGCAGCGTGGGCCGGATCCGGCCCATTTCAGCATGGAGCCGGTTGGCCACTTCGATCTCGTTGCTTCCGGGCAGCGGCCAGACGCCCATGTACACCGCTTCTTTGTCGCTGAACTTGGTGATGAAGTCGGCCTCCTCGGCGCCGAGCTCGACGCGGGCCACGTCGGACAGCCGCACGATCGCCCCGTTGCGCTCGGCCACGACCAGGTTCTTGAACTCGTCCGTCGTGCGGAGGTCGGTGTTGGCCAGGAGGTTGACCTGCACCAGGTCGCCCTTGGTCTGCCCCACCGCGGCGAGGTAGTTGTTGCGCTGCAGCGCCGCGTGCACGTCGCCCGGTGCCAGGTTGAGCGCGGCCAGGCGGTCGGGGTCGATCCAGATCCGCATGGCGATGGGCCGCCCGCCGACGACGTCTACCCGCTGCACCCCTGCCAGCGTCGAAAGCTGGGGCTGCATGTTGCGGGTGAGCCAGTCGGTGAGCGCCGGAATCTCGCGCGCCGAGGACGTGAAGCTCAGATAGAACGACGCATACGGCCGATCGGCGCGCTGTACCTCCACCACCGGTGGCTCGGCCTCGGCGGGCAGCTCGGAGCGCACCTGCTGCAGCCGCGCGGTGACCTCCGCCAGCGCCGCCGTGCTGTTGTGGTTCAGCTTCAGGTGCACCGTGATGGTCGAGACCCCGGCGCGGCTGGTGGATTCGACGTAATCGACGCCCGAGATGGCCGACACGGCACGCTCGATCGGCGTCGTGAGAAAGCCGCGGACGGTTTCCGCGCTGGCGCCGTAGTACACCGTCGTGATCAGCACCGACGAGCTCTGAATGCTCGGATACTGCTGCACCGGCAGCGTCGTGATCGCCCGCCACCCCACGAGCACGATCACCAGGTTGACGACGACCGCGAGGACCGGATGCTTGATGAACGTATCGGTAAAAGAGCGCATGAACGGTTTCCGATTAGCGAGTTGAGTCGGCCGCGACCAGCACAGCCTCGCGCAGCTTGAAGGACCCCGAGGTAGCGACCTGCTGACCCGGGGTGAGACCACTCAAAATCACGACTTCGTCGTCGAGCACCGGCCCGCTCTGCACCGGCTGCACGTGCGCGCGGCTCCGCCCGCTCGAGTCCGGGACCACCAGGAAGACGTGGTCACCGGCCGGCCCCTTGCGGAGGGCGCTCACCGGAATCGCCACGACCGTGGTCGAGGGTCCCGTGGGGACCTCGACGCGCACCGAGGCACCGGGCGCCGGGGCCTGGCTCTGGATCCGGGCCCGCACTAGTGCGTTGCGGGTTGCCGGGTCGATTTTCGCATCGACCGCGACGATTCGGGCCGACAGCGGACGAGCGTCGTTGGCCGCGAACACGGCGACCGGCTCGCCCGGGTGCAGCTCGGCCGCCACCGCCTGTGCCACCGTGAAGTCCACGTTGACCGCGGCGTCGACCCCCTGCAGCGTAGTGAGCTCTGTGCCTTCGTTCAGGTATTGACCGGGATGCACGTCGGAGATGCCCACGCGGGCGCGGAACGGAGCGCGAATCGTCTTGCGGGCGATGATGGCGCGGGTGCGCGCGAGCTGTGCCAGCGCGACATCGCGCGCCGCGCGCGCCTGATCCACCTCCTCCTGGGACGTGGCCTTGGCCTCCCGCAGCACTTCGAGGCGCGCGAGCGTCGTGGCCGCCAGGTCCGCCTGGGCTTGCTCGGCCTGGAGCTCCGCCTCCTCCACGGAGACGTCGAGAGAGACCAGCACGGCGCCGGTTTCGACGACCTGCCCGGGGACGAGCGCCACCCGGCGCACGGTGCCCGGCAGCTCGTTGCGCAGGGTGATGGAGTTGAGCGCGAGGATGGTTCCGACCGACGTGGTGGTCGGGCGATACTGGCGCTCTTTGGCCACCGCCAGGGTTATCGATTCGACGGGCTCGGGCTGACGCGCGGCAGCCGCATCGGCTCTCCGGGCGGAGGCGCGTTTCCAGGCTACCAGGCTGCCGGCGGTGAGGGCGAGGGTTGCCAACAGCACGGCAGATCCCGTCAAGCCGCGATTGTTCACGAAGAGACGACTGCTCATGGGCGCTGATCTCCTTCTTCTGTGGAAAAGTGAGGCCTGGTCCCCTGGGTATTAGACGATTGGGGGACGCTCAAACAGACATGCCGCAGGGCTGCGGCCACGTGTCGAGACGGTCACGATCGCGCGACGGTTTCAAGCCCATGGTTCATTAATGAATCAGCTGGCCGAAGGGTTCCCCGCAGCCGCTCGCGCCTCCTGATCGCGAGGCGCATCTTCCCATGCATGACCCAAATCCGACCCACGGTGCTACTCGGCGTGCTGGCCATCGCCCTGCAATCCGCGCTCCCTGTCCGAGCCCAGACGATTCCGCCCGGCGCGTACGGCGCGCTGCGCTGGCGCCTCGTCGGCCCGCACCGCGGCGGCCGCGTGCTCGCGGTCGCCGGTGTCCCCGGCGACCCCACGACGTTCTATTTCGGCGCCGTGGACGGGGGCGTGTGGCGCACGCGGAATGCTGGCGTCACCTGGGAGCCGCTGTTCGACGACCAGCCGATCGCCTCGATCGGCGCCCTCGCCCTCGCGCCCTCGGACCCGAACGTGATCTACGTGGGGACGGGCGAGGCATCGATCCGCTCGGACATCACCTATGGTGCCGGGGTCTACAAGTCCACCGACGGCGGCGCGCACTGGCAATCGCTCGGCCTCGCCGACACGCGCCACATCGGGAAAGTGCTCGTAGACCCCCGGAATCCCGCCGTCGTGCTGGTCGCGGCGCTGGGGCACGCGTACGGCCCCAACAGCGAGCGCGGCGTGTTCCGCTCCACCGACGGTGGCCGTACGTGGACCAAGGTGCTCTTCAAGGATCCTGATACCGGCGCCATCGATCTGGCGGCGGATCCCGCCGATCCCCAGGTGGTGTACGCCGCGCTCTATCAGGCGCGCCGCACGCCGTGGGAGCAGTATCCGCCGGACGAAGGACCCGGGAGCGGCCTGTACAAGTCGACGGACGGCGGGGTCACGTGGACGCCGCTCACCGGACACGGTCTTCCGGCGGGCACGGTCGGCCGCATCGGACTGGCGGTCGGCCGCGGGGGCCGGGTGTATGCGCTGATCGGCGCCAAGACGGACGCAGGGCTGTATCGCTCCGACGACGGCGGCGCGTCCTGGCGGCTCGCGGGGAGCGATCCGCGGCTCACGAACCGCAACTGGTATTTCTGCCGCGTCACGGTCGATCCCCAGAATCCCGACGTCGTGTACGTGCCCAACGTGGCGCTCCTCAAGTCCACCGACGGCGGCAAGACGTTCGGTGTGCTCAAGGGACAGCCCGGTGGAGATGATTACCATGAGCTGTGGATCGATCCCACGAGCCCGACCCGCATGGTCGTGGGCAGCGACCAGGGCACGGTGATCACGCTCGACGGCGGCCGCACCTGGAGCAGCTGGTACAACCAGCCCACGGCGCAGTTCTACCACGTGGTCACGGACGACGCGTTCCCCTACCGTGTGTACGGCGCACAGCAGGACGCGGGCACCGCCGGCGTGGCCAGCCGGAGCGATTTCGGGGAGATCACGTTCCGAGACTGGGCGCCCGTGGGCGCGGGCGAGAGCGGCTACCTCGCCCCCGAACCGCTGGATCCCGACGTCGTCTACGGCGGAGACACCTACGGCGGCGTGCATCGCTTCGACCGGCGCACCGGCCAGTCGCAGGACATCTCACCCTGGCCAGTGTCCACTTTCGGGCAGCCGCTGCCGGGATGGAAATACCGGTTCACGTGGACGTCGCCGCTGGTGTTCGATCGCGTCGACCGGCACGCCCTGTACCTCGGCGCCCAGATGGTGCTGCGCACCAGAGACGGCGGCCTCCACTGGGAGTCGATCAGCCCCGACTTGACCGGTGCCGACGGCCGGCGGGCAGCGACCGACACGGGCCCGACCACCGTCGCGAACGCCGCCGCGCGGGGCTACGGCGTGGTGTACACCATCGCTCCGTCGCCGCGCGCCGCGGGCCTGCTGTGGGTCGGGACGGACGACGGGTTGATTCACCGCACTCGCGACGCGGGTCGGCACTGGCAGAACGTGACGCCCCAGGGCCTCGAGCCCTGGAGCACCATCAGTTTGCTCGAGGCGTCGCCCTTCGACACGGCCGTCGCGTACGCTGCCGTGGACCGTCACCGGGTGGATGACTTCGCGCCCTACATCTATAGGACCCGCGATGGCGGCACGCATTGGACGCGCGCCGACTCAGGGATAGCGCCGCAGGCGTACGTGCAGGCCGTTCGAGCCGATCCCGAGCGCCGGGGGCTGCTGTACGCCGGCACCGAGACGGGCGTGTACGTCTCGTTCGACGACGGCGACCACTGGCAGTCGTTGCAGCTCAACCTGCCGGTGGCATCGGTGCGCGACCTCGCGGTCCACGGCCGCGACCTGATCGCGGCCACGCATGGCCGCTCGTTCTGGGTGCTCGACGACGTCACGCCCCTGCATCAGCTGGACGACTCCGCCCTCCGCGCTCCCGTCTATCTCTTTGCTCCGGCGCCGGCGGTCCGCCTGCGCCGCAGCGTCAGCAACGACACACCGCTGCCCCCCGAAGAGCCGCATGGGACCAACCCGCCGGCCGGCGCGGTGATCGACTATCTGTTGCGAGCGGCAACCCCGGGTCCCGTGACCGTGGAGGTTCGCGACGCGCGTGGCGGCGTGGTGCGCCGCTTCTCGAGCGACGACCGCGCGACGCCGCCCGCGGAGCCGCCGCAAATCGCCGACGAATGGCTGCCGCGCTTCGAGCCGCCGACGCGGAATGTCGGGCTGAACCGCTTCGTGTGGGACCTGCGCTACCCACCGCCGCCCGCCGCGCGCTACGGCTACAGCATTGCCGCCATCGCCGGTCAGGGAACGGTCGCGGAGCCGCAGGGGCCGCTCGTCTTGCCGGGGCTTTACGAAGTCCGGCTCGGCGTCGGGGAGCGAACGTACACGCGGACCATGCGCGTCGAGCTCGATCCGCGGGTCCACATCGCCGACTCCGCGCTGGTCGCCCAGCTGCGGCTCGGCCTCGACATCTGGAACGCGATGGCGGAGCAGCACGCGCTCGCGGGCAGCCTGCGCAGTGCGCGCGGCCAGGTCCGTGTCCTCGCCGGCCGCTCGGTCGATCGCGCGACGCGGGGCTCGCTCACCGCCCTCGAGCGCCTGACCGACAGCCTTTCGCGCGCGGCGGGTGCCGCAGCCGACGAGCTGGCCGGGCTCGAGACCGCCGTGGAGAGCGCCGATCGCGAGCCGAGCCAGCAGGCGCGGGCCGTGTTTACCGCACAGCGCGAGCGCGTGGCGGGTGCCGTGCGCCGCTGGCGGCAGGTGCTCGCCGCCGAGCTGCCGGCGCTCAATCAGCAACTCGGGCGGCAGGGGGCGCCGGCGCTGCAGCTAGAGGAGCAGGCACCGGATCGGAAGACGGGTCCGTGGTAGCTCCCGACCATGCGCGTCTCGCCGCGGCTCTGGCTGGTCGCTACCGCATCGAGCGGGAGCTGGGTCGGGGCGGCATGGCCACGGTCCATCTGGCCCACGATCTGAAGCATGACCGGCCCGTCGCGCTCAAGGTGCTGCGACCCGAGGTCGCGGCCGCGCTCGGTGCCGAGCGGTTTCTCCGGGAGATCGCCCGCCGCTGAAGCTGTTCCTCCGCTACT
>Ga0209808_1002140_pt1 | contig 10147 bp, 9 predicted proteins | sample GraSoiAngelo_157_FD_186171 | JGI IMG/M metagenome (GOLD analysis project Ga0209808, IMG submission 186171) | Grasslands soil microbial communities from the Angelo Coastal Reserve, California, USA - 14_1009_16_20cm (SPAdes) (version 2) | ecosystem: Environmental > Terrestrial > Soil > Grasslands ...
AAACGAGTCGTTGTCCGCGGGCTCGGTCCGACGCTGACGCAGTTTGGAGTTTCAGGAGTTCTGGCCGATCCGACTCTGAATTTACATGATTCTACAGGCATGATTGCAACTAACGATAATTGGAGAGACGCGCAGGAAGCCGCAATTCTGGCGACTGGGCTCGCCCCGCCAAACGATGCGGAGTCGGCTATTGTCCTCACTTTGCAGCCGGGTAATTATACCGCCATCCTGGCCGGCAAGAACGGGACCAGCGGCGTTGGCCTGGTGGAAGTGTACGATATAAATGCTAGCGTTTTTGCTGAATTAACAAACGTCTCAACTCGAGGTTTTGTTGGCTCCGGTGAAAGCGTGATGATTGGTGGCTTCATTACCGGCGGAGGCAACGGCAGCACCCAAGTCGTGGTACGCGGACTCGGACCCACCCTTACCCAATTTGGGGTCTCAGACGCTCTAGCCGATCCCGCATTGACTCTGGTGGATGGCAACGGGAATGTCGTCCGAAGCAACAATAATTGGAAGGACACGCAGCAAGCGGCGATTCAGGTGACTGGCTTGGCGCCGCCGAATGACTTGGAATCGGCGATTATTGTAACAGTCGCCGCTGGAAACTATACCGCTATTCTTCAGGACAACGGTGGCGGGACGGGGATAGGTCTGGTTGAAGTTTATAAGTTGAGATAGCGGCCGCCGTGCGGCTGAAATCCAGCTCGCCTGGACGCCAGCGACGGCTCGAGTTTAAAAAACCGGCTTCGAAAAAATCGTCGCCTCGCTGGCGCCCAAGTCCATCGGACTACGGATTACGCGGACAACACGAATGGATAGGGCGGTCTGCGCCAAATCGCTTCTTTTCTAACAGAAGATAGCGAAGGAAACAAAGATGATTCCGGTCTGACCTGATTTCGGGACGACCCTTGCTACCTTCGTTTTCTTCTGTTTTTCTGGGCCTTCCCTTATCTGGGATATCCGTGCAATCCGTGGTTCTTAGAGTTTCTGTTTTTTCCGCGTAACGAACCGCCAAATCCTGCCAAGTACTTCAGTGAACGGCCAGAAATGACTTCTCACGATGAGGAGCCAAAAGAAGGCCAAAACGAGAAAAGGAAATTAGAAAGAAAAATAATCATGAAGACAAAATTACTTAAGAGGATAACGGGCTGCTTCCTGTTTGTGTGTGCATTGGCTAGCCTAATCGCCACTATGACGCTGGGCACGTCCTCTACCGCGCGGGCGGCAGCCGACGCGCGAGTTTGCAGCGTGGGCATGCTAAGGGGCTCGTATATATGGACCTTTGAAGCGTACTCAAACTTCGGTGGGACCCTGGTACCGACAACCGTTATGCAAGGCCTCCGATTCAACGGAGATGGTACGACGCTCAATACCTTCGGCACGGTGAACATCGGGGGCACGATTATCGTCGACGTCACCGGAGCGGTAGGAACCTATACGGTCGCAGCAGACTGCACGGGCACCCTGTCAATCACCGGCGGCCCAAACTTTAACATCTACGTCGGACCGGGTGCACAGAAGGTTTGGACCACCCAAATCGCGGGAGGCGATGTCACGGGGGGATTAAGTGTAGGAACGGCGACACGGCTGCCAGGGCGGTAAAAGCTCCTCGGCTATTGTGGCCAGACTTGACCTCTGGCCGGCTTTGAGGGTTTGGCGCGTTCTATCCGCGCCAAATCCCATCGCCATCTTGTAGTGTGCTGGCATAATAACTCTGACCCATGTGGAGTGTGGCGAGGCCAGGATAAAACGGACTGTGATCCCCTTTAAACAACCCCACGCGCACGCGTGGGACTCGGTTTACGGTCGTTTTCTACGGTTCGAAAGTTTTTTTGCTGCAAAACTGCGCAACTCAGCGAAACGCTGCGTTGATCAGTTTGCTTACGGCTAGCTGTGAAAAACAGACTGCGCAACATCGCGAAAATCTGCGCAAGAAGTCTTTTTTCAATTATGAGTCGCCTGCTCTAACCGCTGAGCTACAGTCCCAGATATGTTACCATCAATACCTTATCATCCGCAGGTGAATACTTTTCTGACTCTTCTACGAAACGAAATCCTATCACGAACTGCGCAAAAGAAGAAGATCACCACCTAGCGCGCCGGATATTCGTTCCGATTAGACAACATCGTCGCTGACGTACGGACGCTAAATATTAAGGTTCTCGCTGGTGGCCGCCAGTGGTTTGGGTGGCGCAAGGGCAGCCTGAACAAGCGACGGGTTCGCTGCGCTGCCCTTGACACGCGCGTACCCGGTCGAGAGGATTGGAAATGAGGATTTGAAGCCGGTTGTGTCGCGGTTTCTCCTCAACATCCTTTGTGGTTGGCGCACACTTCGGTTCGAGGTCGCCGTGTTTCCATGCCGATTTCGACGAGAAAGAGGATGGCCATCCATTCAGATAAAAGTACGAATGAATACTGCACAATGATGTAACCAGTAACATCGAGCGAATGCACAATGGCCGTGATAAGGCAGTTCCCGAAGCTGTAGGAGAACGCAAACAGCACGACCACGGCAAAAGAGCCATAAAGCCGACGCAGGTCCGAGCTGAGAAAACAGACTACGCCCAGCGTGGCAAAGAAGATGGGCGGAAACAGAAAACACAGCAGTGCGCCAGCAACAGTAACGAGCACCGGTTGATCAAGAGTGGCTTTGGTGAACGAGAGGTTCTTCAATTTTTCGACATAATGAGTGAAGGGCGGATATGATGGCAGCAGGTGGGGCTGAAGAACGTCCAGAGCGCGAGAGTAGCGGCGAGCAAGCTTCACCCGTGGAGTCGCAAGAAAACTCTGTTTGTACCCGAGGTAGAACTGTGCCATTTGCTGCATCACTTTCGCTGCTATTCGGCCCGGGTGCATTCGCGCCGTCCGTAGGTAATAAGACATCTCGAAATGGAGCTGTCTGTCGGTGTCGCCGTCGAAGAAACGATCGCGCCAGGGTCGAAGTGAGTCCCCGTACATGAGGTAATCGGGGTCGAATCCGAGCGAGCGCCAAGATTTGGGCAAGTGACGCGATTTTTCAATCTCTTCATGCAGGCTGGCGCTGACCTCGTGCAGCCACTCGCATCCGTGCCGCCCGCAGTCTCCGCGAGCGATGTCTTCATCCATCTGCTGGGCGATGAGGTTTGCGTGAATGGTGAAGAGCGTAGTCGGCAGCCACCATTTGGCTTGAGGATCCGATTTCGCAAGTATCTGCTCGGTTCGCAGGACTACCGCTGCGGTAATCAACGGGACAAGAATCACCACGGCGCGACGCGGCCAGGTTTCGCGGCGGTCAAACAACGCGATCAGCACGGGAAGACCGCTGAAGAGGATCGTCAGGGCGAAGCTGGCCCGGAGAGTCACGAGTAATATTGAGTTAACAAGAACTAGTGTGGCGATAGTTGCGCCTGACAATGAGGGTCCTTCGCGACGCCGTATATCGAAAAAGTGCAGCGTCAGCAGGATGCTTGAGATGGCAAAAAAAGGCGTAATCGCTTGCGGCCGGAGCAGGTGCTCGTATTCGATTGGCTGACGGGAGAGGAGGTAAATCGCGCCTACTGCGAGACCCAGCGCGTCGTGCATTCGCGGCGAGATATGCCGAACAAACCGTCTCGTTTTCGCCCAACAGCCGATCATTAATCCGCCGGTGCCGAGGCCAAGAAGATGTTGAATAATAGTAATCGCCCCGAAGTTGTTGGTAAGGCCCAGAATGAGCAGCAGAAAACCTGGGTAAAGGAAGTTGCGGCTGTAGGTGTGTTGGAATCCTTCTCCGCCGAGTTTCAAGACTGCAGGGCCCAAGTAGCCCCACGAGTCGGGATCAGCGAGAGGCGACGGAGGCAGGTGAAAGCGTTCATATGCCGCCAGGAGAACGATTAACGCCAACGAAATGTAGTAGACGAGCGACCAAGCGACGTCCGTTTTAGGAGCGCTGGCCTGTCCATCAGAAGTGCTGGAGTTCATCGGGTCGTGCAAAATCGCGAGACTCGAGACTTTGCACTTTCGCGGCGAACATGCATTATCCGCGATGCCGCCGCTTTTGGTATAATTTCGTCACAACGCGTACGGGTGCGTTGGGTCTCAGGTAGCATGAAAACAGCTCCTCCTTTCCCTCTACCTTACTCAGCCAGAGTCGCTGCTTTCATGCCACCTGACCCCAATCGGGGATTCCAATCGGGGATTGACCCCGCTGCGCCACATTCGATGCGCTTTTAGTAAAAGTGCGACGGCGATCGCGGTGCTACACCAAATCAACCGTCGTTAGAACAAGAAAGAGGCTCGCGGAAGATGCATTTAACGGCTACTTTCCGACGCAAAACGCGCCGACGTAGCTCAGCTGGTAGAGCAGCTGATTCGTAATCAGCAGGTCACGGGTTCGAATCCCGTCGTCGGCTCCAGCTCCATGCCAACCGCGATCATCGTCCCGACCTTGCAGGAAGTGGACAACATTATGCCACTGGTTGAACAGATCGAGCAAACGAAGGTTCCCTTCGGCGAAATCATCTTCGTTGATGATGGATCCACTGACGGCACTCGCGAAAAAATTCGCGCGCTGACCACGGCGCATCGGGTGCGGCTGATCGAACGCGACGGAGCTGAACGCGGATTGGCGGGCGCCATTATCACCGCCGCGAATGCATCATCGGCCGATGTTTTTGTGGCGATGGACGCCGACCTTAGTCATCCGCCAGAAAAAATCCCGGCCTTGTTACACCCGATTCTGATGAATGAAGCCGACCTCGTCATCGGCAGCCGCTATATCCTGGGTGGCGCAACCCCGGGTTGGCCAGTCTGGCGCCGGTTTCTCTCCCGCGTAGCATCCGCGCTGGCCTACCCGCTCACCGGCGTGCACGATTCCATGGGCGGATTTTTCGCGATCCGGCGCGAGTGTTTGTTGCGATTCGCTAATCAGGCGGCTGGGTTCAAGATCGTCTTCGAAACAATTGCGCGTGGACGAGCGCTGCGGGTGCGGGAAGTCCCGATCGTGTTCCGGGATCGCGCCCGGGGGATGTCCAAAATGTCGTTCGCTCAGGCGATGCGCTTTGCCTTGGCCTGGCTCCGAGCAATTGGGCGGCGCATAACCGAAGGCAAGGCTTCGGCGCCTCCCTTGCCTGCACAAAGATTATTTCGCGATTAAATTTTGCGCGCGTCGAAGATCGATCGCGAGCGCGAGATAAAGCATGAGCGCGGCGAAAAACAGGCTGCCATAAATTTGCGCGAACCGCGGCGCGATCGCCGTCGCGGTTAAAGGCGCGAGCGCGATCAACACCCAGATCAGCGATGCCGGCACTTCCAAGCTCCGTTTGATCAGGAGCGCGAGCGGAAACATTAGCCAGACAAATAAGTAACCGAAGGCGAGCGGCGTAAAAATCAGGATCAGGCTTAAAAGCGCGGCGAATTCCCGGGCGTCTCCTTCCGGCGCACGTTGGCGCGGCATTGCCACAACAAAGGACAATCCAAGGAGAAGCGCGCTCCCCATGATGACGATGTTTACCGTCCTGAAATCAAGATCGGCGAGATTCGCGTAAGCTAGTGGATCAGGTTCCTCATCAACGCTGACTCGTCTGAGCAAACGATTGGCCAGACCGAAAATCGATTGATTTTTCCAGGTATAACCGCGCGCCGGCCGTTGCGCGATCCCACCTTGCTCATAATGCAACATCCCGCGTTGCCAGTCGCGAGCGTCGTTCAAGCTCTGGTGCCATCCGCGAAATGGAATTGGCAAAAGGAAAAGCAAGATAACCAGTGCGATCACCAGCGAGATCGCGGCCATCCAATAACGGCGATAAATAAAATAAAAAATTGCGAGCAACGGAAACGCTTTGATCGCGACCGCGAGCGCGACCAGGGCCCCGGCTAAGGTTTCGCGGCCGTGGCGCAAGCTGAGAAAGGCACCGAGCATGAGCGCGAGCAAAACCAGGCTCGGTTGGCCGAGATGATAACTCGACCAGACAAAAGGCATAACGATGAAGGTGGCGACGACAATGGGCGTGTTCTGAGCGCGCTGCTCCGACATCAACGCGCTTGAAAACCTGATGCACAGAATCCACGCCACCGTGTTAAGCGAAGACAAGATCAAAATCATCGCGGCCTTGCCGAAGAACGCGGGCAGGGCTAACAGCAGCGCGCAAGTGGGCGGATACATGAACGGAAAAATTTGCGCGTGTGGATAAATCTCGCCGCCTTGCAGCACCGTTTGTCCGGCTTGAAACCAGGTCCGGTAATCCATGTCCGTGCCGCTGTGCAAAAAGCGGACGAATGGGAGAAGGGTGAAGGTTATTGCCGTTACGATGAAGAGAACGCGGAATAGGAGCCGCGGGCGCGGACTTTCCAATCGCTCAGTCAAAACGCGAAGCCGAGCGATCACGCGACAATCGACTCAATCCCCGGGCGCACCTTGTGCCAGTCGGTGCTCTGTTCGTAAGCATGGGCAATTTGAAAAATGCGCGCTTCGTCCAGCGCTTTTCCGAGGAGCTGTAGCCCGATCGGCAACTTTTTTCCGTTCTCCGATTGGGCAAATCCACAGGGAACACTGATCCCGCAAATTCCCGCCAGATTTGCGGCGTTGGTAAAAATATCTGCCAGATACATCTGCAAGGGATCGGTCGTTTTCTCGCCTAGCTTGAACGCCGGAGTCGGCGACGTCGGCGAAACGAGGGCTTCTACTTTCTCAAACGCGCGCACGAAATCCTGGCGGATGAGCTCGCGCACCTTTTGCGCACGCAAATAATAGGCGTCGTAATAACCGGAACTGAGAACGTAGGTGCCGAGAATAATTCGCCGTTTCACTTCCGCACCGAATCCTTCCGCACGCGTGCGGGCGTAATGATCAAACAAACTGCTCACATTCTCTGCCCGATGCCCGTAGCGCACACCATCAAAACGCGCGAGGTTGGCCGAGGCTTCCGCCGTCGCCAGAATGTAGTAAACACTAATGGCGTAGTCCGTATGCGGAAGCGAGACCTCAGCGATTTTCGCGCCGAGTGAGCTCAGTTGTTTGACTGCTGTCATGACCGCGCTTTTCACCACCGGATCGACGCCTTCAATCATATATTCTTTGGGCAACCCAATACGGATGCCTTTCAGATCACGACCAAGGTTTTGTGCATAATCCGGGACCGGCCCATCGAGCGAGGTGGAATCGCGCGAATCGTGACCGGCAATTGCATTCATCAGCAAGGCGGAGTCCTGTACAGTTTTCGTTAGCGGCCCGATTTGATCGAGGGAAGAAGCGAAGGCAACGAGACCGAAGCGCGAGACTCGGCCATAGCTTGGTTTGAACCCGACTATTCCGGAGAGCGCGGCGGGCTGACGAATCGATCCGCCGGTGTCGCTTCCAAGCGCCCCGAAAGCAATGTCCGCGGCGATAGCTGCGGCCGAGCCACCGCTTGATCCGCCCGGCACACGCGAAAGGTCCCAGGGATTACGCGTTACCTGGGCACTGGAATTTTCCGTGGAGGAACCCATGGCGAATTCATCCATGTTCATCCGGCCGAAGGGAATCGCCCCATGCGCGCGCAATCTCTCGATCACGGTTGCGCTGTAGGGTGCACGATAGCCGCGCAAGATCCTGGAACCACAGGTGCATTGCTGGCCTTCGACATTGATTAGGTCCTTGATGGCGATCGGAATCCCGCCCAACGATAAACTCACGTCCGCTTTTTCTGCTTCCGCCGTCGCCGCGGCAAGGTCGTGCACCAGATACGCGCCGATTTTGGGGTCAACGGTATTGATTCGGTCCTCCAGAGCCTGCAACGCCTCACCTGGCGAAATTTCTCTTCGCCGGAGGAAATCCCGAAGCTCGATGATGCTGAGCGCCGGCAAATCGCGCTTCGTCATTCCATTAAGTGCTTAACGGAGTCGCTCAAACCACGAGTTGGTTGCGATCGTTGCGATTCAGTTCCGGGGAGCGCACGCGCCTCGCGTGCCCATTTCGGCGCCTCGCCGAAATGCTTCTCTTGTTCAACCAAAGAAAGTCGTTGGCGAGGCGCCAACGACGGCACGCGAGGGCGCGCGCGCTCCCCGGAAAAGAGGTGTCGCGGGGTGGTCACCCCAACACAAAGCGCTCCGCGCGTCGTGTCGCGAATACTGGACAGCTTCGTCATTCCACAACTTTGGTGACGATGAAAAGATTATTGGCCTTTCGCGGTGCATTGCTTAACGCCTGCCCGGCCGTGAACCAATCACGCGCTTCGTCCGCACGAAAGACATTGAAAATCGGAACAGCATGCGCCGCTGCTTCCACGCCCTCGACGTTCACTTCATTTAATTTTTCCGCGTACTTTAAGACGTCGCCGAGTTGCTTTTGAAAAAGCTTCGTCTCATCGGCGGTCAAATACAGTCGGGCTAATTGCGCGACATAAGCAACGTCGAGTTCGCTTGCCATTTTAAAAATGGAAGCGCGTCATCAGCCACGTCACCGCTACCGCCAGCGCGATCACCAGGACCAAGAAAATGATCCGGCCTTCCCGGCGTGCTTTGCGCAGCGAACCCGGCCGGCGCCCGCCCCATTCTTCGTCGCCCCAGCGTTTATCGCGCAATGACAGCGAGGCGTCGAGCCGGCTCCCGCGCTGATTGGCCCGATCCAATAACTCCTCCCGTTGCCGCCGCGTTGTTTCCTGCGCCAGACGCGGCGCGTCTTCGATCATTTGCTGCAACTTCTGCATCTGGTCGCGCAACTCATTCTCGCGGCGCGCCAGTTCTTCTTGTTGCTGATCAACCGCCGAGCCGGATTTAGGCGAACGACGAATCATTCCGCAGATCTTAACCCTTCATCCACCAGAAGATGACCAATCCGACTAATCCGAGCGTCATTAGCGGCAGCGAAAGCGCGAATCCGATCAAAACCCATTGCCCAAACGAGCGCTCGCCCCGTGTCCCCGCCACCTCGGGCGCCGCTTCCGGCAACGACACGTCTTCCGAATCCTGTGTCGCGATCGCCTGTAAACGACTTCGTTGCTGGCTGAATTCCGCGCGCGCATCGTCCACCGTACTGAGGGCACGGCTCAATTCCCGGTGCAAATCCGACGGATTCCAACCTTTCGGATCAATCCCTTCCAGGATCTCGAGATGCTGCCCAAAGCTCTCGCGCGTGGCCCGCAGTTGCTCGAGTTTGTTCTGCGTCTCGTACGCTTCCCGCTCCAGCACCACCAGCGAACGCGTCAACTTATCCGTCATCTCTGCCCGGCCACGCTCCAGCTCCTCTTGCCGCCGGCTTAGTTCCTCCAACTCGCGTTTTTGTTTTTCGATCTGCTCTTGTTGCCGGCGCAATTGCAGCAATTGCTCCTGCGCTTTTTACACCTGCGAATCGAGCAGCTCCGGTGTGACTGCATCTTCGTCGCTTAGTTCAAGCATCTGTTCCATCGCACGAGTCCGTTCTGGCATGATTTGGCGGAGCAGCGCGTTTTGCCCGCTCCAATTAAATCGGACATTAAAGAGTCAAGTTGGAATTTCCAGACTTTTCATCGTCACCGGCGCAATTTTTCTTCCCGCGCTCGAAATTTTCGTATCTGTTAGCGTCGGCCGTGTGATCGTTTGCCTCTCCCTTTTGCCAAAGGGAGAGGATGAAGGTGAGGGATTTTTCCTTTGCCTATATTGTCTCTCTCGAACCGATGGGATGCAGACCTTCGACTCCTCACCTTAATCCTATCCTCGTTCGAGGAGGAGAGGAGACGAACTTCACTGATAGCAAGCATCTCTAAAAGACATACAAACTTTCCCTTCAAATCGACGGCTTCATTTCCAACAACATGCCTTTGAAATATTCCGTTTCCGGCATCGTCGGTAAAACGGGGTGATCGAGCGCTTGCTCGAACCGCCGCAGCTGTCGTGCCGATCGACGCGCATCCACCAGTGCCGCCGAAATTGTTTCGGACAAAATTGCGTCAGTGATGTGGTGCGAACAAGAAAACGTTGCCAGAATTCCGTCGCGCGAAAGCATCTTGAAGGCGCGCATATGCAGCTCGCGGTAACCGCGAACGGCATCGCGCACGCTGCTCTTGGTTTTCGTGAATGAGGGCGGATCGAGGACGATCAAATCAAATTGCGCTCCCGCTTTTTCGGCTGCTCGCAAATAGACAAAGACATCCTGCTCCACCCATCGCACTGCCAGCTGATTGCGTTTTGCATTTTCCCGCGCTGCCGCGATTGCGTTCGTTTGCAATTCCAC
>Ga0209808_1002143_pt1 | contig 10144 bp, 7 predicted proteins | sample GraSoiAngelo_157_FD_186171 | JGI IMG/M metagenome (GOLD analysis project Ga0209808, IMG submission 186171) | Grasslands soil microbial communities from the Angelo Coastal Reserve, California, USA - 14_1009_16_20cm (SPAdes) (version 2) | ecosystem: Environmental > Terrestrial > Soil > Grasslands ...
GGACGGGCCGACGCCCGTATACGGATTCACGTTCGGCGTTTCGCTCCTGTTTCCCAACTTTTGGCAGCGCTCCCAGATAGGGACCGAGCCGCGCAGATGAGAGGCTCCGGACAACGTCCCTGCCCGGTCGACTCGAAAACGCGCTGCCAGAACTCGCCACGGGGATCGAGCTGCCGTCGGGCAGCGACGGCGACGGCTATCGAGACGTGCGTGAAGCGCTGGTTCCACACGCCGACCAGGTCATCGGTGCGGTCCGCCATGCCGGCGTGGACCCCGTGCTGTACGAGCGCGAGGCAGAGCTGCGCGTCGAAGAGTTCGTCGGCAGGCTCCGGATCGTGTGGCTCGGGTCGACGTAGCGAGCTAGTACCCGGCGGGTGGGTTTGCCATGGTGTATGCGACGTCTCCGCCGCTGTAGACGCGGATGTACCAGGCGGAGTCGCACCGGTAGTAGGTAGTACCGCCGACGACGACGGTGGTCGGGACGCAGTCCAGGGTCCAGTACGGCGGGGTCGCGACCGCCGCGCCCGCCGCGGCGCCTGCAACGACGGCCGCGCCGTAGGGGTAGTAATCGCCGCCATGGTAGCGGTCGTCGTAATGATCGTCGGCGTAGTCCTGCCAGTCCTCACGGCGGTTGTTGCCGTAGTTCTGCCACTCCTCGCGTGTCTCGTCGCGCCGCTCCTGCCGCTGCTCCCAACGCTGCGCCCTGTTTTCCTGGCGACCCCCCCGGTCTCCGGCGTCGGGGCGCGTCGCACCCTGGCCCTGTCCGGCGCCGTAGCCTCCGAAGCTGCCGCTCGCAGCCGGACCATGCCCGGTGTACCCGCCACCCGCCGGCGCTCGTTGGCCAAAAGACCCCGCCGCCGCGACGCCGCCGCGCGCGAATCCTCCGCCGCCGCGTCCGCCGCTGCGTCCACCGCCGCGGGCTAGGACGTCTCCCGCCACCACGAGCAGAAGCGCGGCGACCAACGCCGCCGCGCGTGTCACGGCGTCTTCTCCCGCCGCGGGATCAGCACGGGTATCTGCTCCGCGCCGGCGGCCGGCGTGAACGTGAAGAGCCTGTCGGGCACGTCGGGGGCGAGATTCCACGCGCTCAGATCGGCCTCGAACTGCGGTTGCCCCTCCGCGACGCGATAGGTGATGACGATGCGGTTCGGCAGCGGGTCGCCATCGCGTGGGATCCAGAGCTGCACGTCCGTCTTCGGGCCTCGAAACGCCACGTGGTCGGTCGCCACGCCGCCGAGCTGCTCCTCGGCGACGAGTCGGGCGTTGCCGACGACGTCCTTCAGCTGCCGGGGAAGGTCGGCCTTCAGGAGCTCGCGTAACGGCAGGCGCATGTCGAGGCCGGTCACGAAGTAGTCGAACGCCGCGTCGACCGTCCCCGGCTTAGAGACGGTCGCGTAGACCTTCTCGTCGAGATCGAACACCGCGAGCTGCGTCCCGTCGAAGAGAACTCCGCGGCGAGACCCGTCGCGCCGAGTGACGTCGATGCGCGCGTGGTCCGGACGCCTGAGCGCCACCATTCGTCGCTCGCCGAACTGCACCTTCTGGCCGGAGTCCTGCACGATGTCGTACACCGAGTCGATCGTCACGCTGAGACGCTGCGCCCGGGCGAGGAAGTCCGCCATCGCTTCGAGGCGGGCCGCGGCCCGGTTTTCCTCGCCGAGAACGACCGAGTGGACCAGCGAGGCGCCGAGCGCGACGGCGACCAGCAGCAGGTCACGGGCTCGTCTCACGAATCCTCCCGCACGCGACCGTCGAGGCGCCACGCCACCGAAGCTGGCGATCATGTCACCACCTCGCCCCGTTCGAGTCCTTGAGCGTGACCTCCCACGGCGCTTGCCGGGAACGTCGTGGCGAGCAACGCGGCAGCCAAGCCGCAGACCAACGTCGAGGGACTGCGCATTCGCGCCTCCGGTCAGGCCTCCGCTGTAGACCCAGACAGCCGTCGATGCTTGCCATTTCGCGCCAGGGTCGTGACGGCGTGAGGAAGCGGTCGCCGAGAAGGTGCGGCGTCCCGACCGTCGCGATCAGGCCCTCCTGGCTGTTCCGTGCGTAGGTCGCCTCGAGGTCGAGCGTGGCCCAGTCCCCGCGACATTCCGGTGCGTGAACTTGGCGCCGCCGAGACCGCCGGACTCCGGGTCGTAGCCCACCTCGGGAATGATCGCCCACTGTCGCTCCTTCGACGGCTCCTCTGCCTCCTCAAGGCTGATCACCGGGGTAGCGAGCAGATCGGCGCTGTCCTCTTCGGTCGAGATCTGATGAACGGCGAGCGCCGGGAGGGCGCTGACGAGGACGGCCCCGATTAGGGCGGCCGAGAGAACGCCTCGGCGTGGTGACTCATCGCGGCACCGGCGTCCTCGACCGGGCAAACGATCGGTCGCTCGATTCGAGCGCATCCCGTGCACTCCGACACGATGCTCGTCGCGAGCATGGCGGCGGGCAACGGTCGTCACCTCATTCCGTCCAAGTGAACCGTGTGGGCGAATCGGCATCCCATGCCTTCAACCCATACGTCGGACGCGGTCCGCCGGCTTGCCGAAACACACCACTGCTCGGGCGCCAACGCCCTCCTCACCAGGTTCCCATGCCAGCGCGTGACGACACGGACTGACCGGGCCTGAACGCACATCGTAGCCTCAGGACACGTCGGCGTGCCGCACTCGGGGCTCGGGTTCGACCATCGTCGGCGTCGCGGGGACGTGTCGCCGTTCCGCTCGCCGGTCGGTCCAGCCACGGATCACCTCGTAGAAGACCGGCGTGAAGAAGATGCCGAAGACGGTGACCCCAAGCATGCCGGAGAACACGGCGATGCCGAGCGCGAAGCGCATCTCGGCGCCTGCGCCCGCCGTCCGCACGAGCGGCAGCACGCCGAGGATGAAGGCGAACGAGGTCATGAGGATCGGCCGCAGGCGGGTCTTCGTCGCCTCGATGATCGCGTCGAAGCGCGACTTGCCCTGATCCTGGAGCTGCTTCGCGAATTCGACGATCAGGATCGCGTTCTTGGCGGCCAGGCCGATCAGGACGACGAGGCCGACCTGCGTGAAGATGTTGTTGTCGGAGCCGACGAGCCAGACGCCGCTGATGGCCGCGAGCAGGCACATGGGCACGATCAGGATGATCGCACCCGGGAGGGACCAGCTCTCGTACTGGGCCGAGAGCACCATGAAGACCAGCACGGCGCCCAAGACGAAGACGAACACGGCCGTGTTGCCCGCGAGGATCTGCTGCAACGTGAGCTCCGTCCACTCGAAGCTCATCGTCGCGGGCAGCTCCTTCGCCGCCAGGGCCTCCATCGTGGCGATCGCCTGCCCGGAGCTCACCCCCGGCGCCGTGCCGCCCGCGATCTCCGCCGACGCGAACATGTTGTAGCGGTTCACGATCGCCGGGCCGATGGTGTCCCGGACGGTCACCAGCGTCGACAGCGGGACCATCCCGCCGTTGCGATTGCGGACCTTGAGCTGCCCGATGTCGTCCGGGTCGACACGGTACTTCGCGTCTGCCTGGATGTTCACCTGCCAGTTGCGTCCGAAGCGCGTGAAGTCGTTGGCGTATGCCGAGCCGAGGTATATCTGGAGGGTCTGGAAGACGTCGTTCAGCGACACGCCGAGCGCCTTCGCCTTCGCCCGGTCGACGTCGAGATAGAGCTGGGGCTGCGCGGCCCGGAAGCTGCTGAACAGCCCGACCAGCCCGGGCTGCGCGGTACCGGCGCGGATCATGCTCTCGACCGCGCCCTGGAGCGCCTCGGGACCGGCGTCGGCCCGGTCCTGGACCTGCAGCTTGAAGCCGCCGGTGTTTCCGAGCCCGTCGACGGGCGGCGCGCCGAACGCGACCACGATCGCGTCCTGGATGTGTCGGAACTGCCCGCGGAAATTCGCCGCCACCTTCGCCGCGGGAAGATGCGCGGCGACACGATCCTCGAATGGCTGGAGGATCACGAACATGCCGCCGACGTTCGAGATGTTGTTGCTGGTGAGGATCGAGTAGCCGGGGAGGCGGATCGTGTGCTGGACGCCCGGCGTCGCGCGCACCATCTCGTCGAGCCGGGCCATCACCTGCTCGGTACGCTCGAGACTGGCGCCGTCCGGCAGCTGGGCGTTCACGACCAGGTACCCCTTGTCCTGATCGGGGATGAAGCCGGTGGGGACGGTCCGGAAGCCCAGCCACGTGAGGACCATGAACCCCGCGTACACGGCGAGCAGGAGCGCCGTCGCGCGGACGAGACGCGCGACAACGCCGCCGTAGGCCTCGGTCACCCGCTCGAAAACGCGGTTGAACCCGCGGAAGAACGCGAGCAGCCCACGGTTCACCCGCTCGTTCAGGCGATAGCCGACGATCCCCCCCGCGCCGGCGACGACGAGGCGGACGGCCCACAGCGCCGCCGCGCTCCCGTGCGCCTCGTGCCCGTGCCCACCGGCCGACAGGCCGAACAACCCCTGCACGCGACCGGTGAGGAAGAAGTCGGCGAACAGGGCACCCAGGAGCACCACCGCAGTGCGCGGCAGCGCCTCCCGGCGCTCCTCGCCGTGCGCGTGCGGCTTGATCAAGGTGACGGCGCGCGCCGGCGCCATCGTCATCGCGTTGATGGCCGAGATGATGGTCGACGCCGCGATGGTGAGCGCGAACTGCCGGTAGAACTGGCCGCTGATGCCGGCGATGAACGCCGTCGGGATGAAGACCGAGCTCAGGACGAGGGTGATGGCGATGACGGGGCCGGTGATCTCGTCGAGCGCCTTGATGGTGGCCTCGCGCGGCGCGAGGCCCGTCGCCATCCAGCGCTCGACGTTCTCGACCACGACGATGGCGTCGTCGACCACGATGCCGATCGCCAGGACGAGCCCGAAGAGCGAGAGGTTGTTCAGCGAGAAGCCCAGCATGGCCATGACGAAGAACGTCCCGACCAGCGAGACCGGGACGTCGATCATCGGCAGCAGCGTGGCGCGCCAGTCCTGCAGGAACACGAGGACGACGATGAAGACGAGGACGAACGCCTCGAAGAGCGTCTTGTAGACCTCGTGGATCGACTCGTCGACGAAGACCGTCGTGTCGTAGACGATCTTGTACTCCATGCCCTCGGGGAAGCGCGCCTTCAGCCGTTCCATCTCGGCGCGGACGCTCTCCGCGGTCGCGAGCGCGTTGGCCCCCGGCAGCTGGAAGACGGCCATCGTCACCGATTCCTGGCCGTCGAGGTAGCTGCCGACGTCGTAATTCTTCGCGCCGAGCTCGACGCGGCCCACGTCCGAGAGGCGCGTGATCTCCCCGTGCTCGCCCGTCTTCACCACGATGTCGGCGAACTGCTCGGGGTCGAGCAGGCGGCCGAGCGTGTTGACGGTGTACTGGAAGTCGATGCCGGCGGGCGCCGGAGGCTGGCCAATGCGTCCAGCCGCGACCTGCACGTTCTGCTCCTGCAACGCCTTCAGGACGTCTGCGGCGGTCATGCCGCGCGAGGCCAGCGCCGTCGGGTCGAGCCAGACGCGCATGCTGTAGTCGCGCGCGCCGAGGAAGCTGACATCACCCACCCCCGGCAGCCGGGCGAGCGCGTCCTTCACCTGGATGGTGGCGTAGTTGCTGAGGTAGAGCTGGTCGTAGCGCTTGCCCGGAGAGAGCAGGTTCACGCACAGGAGGATCATCGGCGACTTCTTCTTCACCGTGACGCCCTGGCGCTTCACCTCGTCCGGCAGCTTCGCCTCGGCGATCGAGACCCGGTTCTGGGTGAGCACCTGCGCGAAGTCGAGGTTCGTCCCGACGCGGAAGGTGACGTCGAGGTTCATCTGCCCGTCGTTCGTGCTCTTCGAGAGCATGTAGAGCATGTTCTCGACGCCGTTGACCTCCTGCTCGATCGGAGCGGCGACCGTGTCGGCAACGACCTTCGCGCTCGCGCCCGGATAGGTCGCCGAGATGTTCACCGTCGGCGGGACGACCTCCGGGTACTGCGCGATCGGCAGCTTCTGGAGGGCCACGAGGCCGATGATCACGATGACGATCGATAGGACGGTCGCGAAGATCGGACGATCGACGAAGAAGCGTGCGAACATCGGCCCGCTCCTACGACGGCGCCTTCGCGGGCTCGGCCGCGGCGGGCGGCCCCGGGCGCATGCTCACCTTCTGCGGGGCCACCGTCCCGCCCGGCCGCACGCGCTGGATCCCGTTCACGATCACCCAGTCGCCGGCCGTGACGCCCTCGGCCACGGCGCGGAGCCCGTTCTGGACCGGACCGAGCTTCACCGGGCGGTACTCGACGACATTCTGCGCGTTCACGACCAGGACGTACTTCCGGTCCTGGTCGGTGCCGATCGCGCGGTCGGTCACGAGGACGCCGGGCCGGGACTCGCCCAGGGGCACCCGCACGCGGACGAACATCTGCGGTACCAGGAGCCGGTCCGGATTGGGCAGTACCGCCCGGATGTGGATCGTGCCGGTCGACGGATCGATCTGGTTGTCGATGAAGTCGATGGTGCCCCGGTGCGAGAAGTCGTTCTCCTCGGCGAGCGCGACGAGGACGGGCGCCTGGGCGGCGCCGATGTTCTCGGGCGTCGCCGCGCCGTCCCGCGCGATGTTCGCCTTCCGGACGCGGATGAGCGCGCGCTCGTCCGCGTCGAAGTTCACGTAGATCGGATCCAGGCTGACGACCGTCGTGAGGAGCGGGCCGCCGGTCGCACCGACCACCACGAGGTTGCCCACCGTGAACTCCGCACGGCTCGCGCGCCCGGTAACGGGCGCGGTCACCCGCGTGAACTCGAGATCGAGCCGGGCCAGGTCGAGCTGCGCGAGCTTCGCCTTGAGCTCCCCCTCGGCCGCTCCCTTGTCGGCGATCGCTCGCTCGAGCTCGCGGGCGCTCGCCGCGCCGGACGGACGCAGCGACTGGTTGCGGACCACCTCGGACTCCGCCCGGGCGAGCTGCGCGCGCAGTCGGGCGACGTCGCCCTCGCCCCGCAGGACGGCCGCTTGGTACTCGCGCGGGTCGATCTCGAACAGGAGGTCGCCCTTGTTCACGAGCGCGCCGGCGGCGAAGGCGACCTTCGTGATGAAACCGGTGACGCGCGACCGCACCTCGACGCTGTCGACGGCGCTGAGCCGGCCGGTGAACTCGAGCGTCTCCTGGACGGGCTCCTCGACCGGCTGGCTGACCGAGACCTCGGGCGGCGGCACCGACACCTTCGTCTCGCGCCCGCATCCCGCCGCGACGGCGATCAGGCACCCGAGGAGCATCGGCCCTGCGCTCGCCGTCCGTCTGCGGGTTACCACTGTGGCCTCCACCATCGCCAGCGCCACCAGCCTCGATCGTGCTCGGTGCCGGTGCTGGCCGCCTCGGCGATGTTCCGTTGTTTGCGCTCCTCGAGCAGGTCGCCCCATCGCGTTCGGGATTTCATCTGCGCCGCGGTCTCGCTGGAGACCGCGCTCGCGCCCGCCCACGTCTCCCAGCCGCCGCCGAGGCTCTTGTAGAGTGTCACCATCGTGAGCCCTTCCTGGCCGCGGCTGGCCGCGAGCAGGTCCTGCTGCTGGACGAGAAACTGCTGGGAGAGCAGGACGGTCGTGAAGTCCACGGCGCCCTCCGCATATTGGCGTCCGACGAGATCCACGACTTTCTCGGCGGCGACCACGCTCTCGCGGAGAGACGCCGTGCGAAGCAGCGCACCGCGGTGCGCCGCGATCGCGCTCTCGACGTCCGCCTGCGCGCGGAGGACACTGTTCGTGTACTCGTTGACGAGCGCCTGATATTCGGCGTCCTGTACACGAACGTTGTTCGTGATTCGCCCGTAGTTGAGGATCGCCCAGCTGAAGGTCGGGCCACCGAAGGCTTCGAAGCTCCGCCCCTCGAAGAACTTGTCCGCATCCTTTGCCTCGAGATTGATCGAGCCGACGAGCGACAGGTGCGGGAACAGATCCGCCTTGGCGATCCCGATCTGCGCGCTCTGGGCCGCGAGGATCCGCTCGCTCCGCCGCACGTCGGGTCGACGCCGTAGCAGATCGGCCGGAAGCCCGACCGCGACCTTTGCCGGCGGGCTCGGGATCTGTGCCGGCGCGTCCCCGACGAGCTCTTCAACACGACGCGGTGGAGCGCCCAGCAAAGCGGAGAGCGTGCTCGCCTGCTCGTCGATCTGCGATTCGAAGACGGGAATCTGCGCCTCCGTGGCGTGGAGCAGCGTCGCCGCCTGTGCCGGGTCGACGTCGGTCACCGCCCCCGCCTTGGCGCGACGGGACGCGATGTCGAAGCTCGACCGCTGCAGCTCGGCGTTGCGCCGTGCCACATCCAGCTCTTCCTGGGCGGTGCGGATCCCGATGTAGTTGGCCGCCACCTCGGCCAGCAGGGACACCAGGACGTCGTCGTAGTCCGCCACGGCGGCGAGCAGCTGGGCATCCGCCGACTCGATGCCGCGCCGGAACTTGCCCCAGAAGTCGAGCTCCCAGCCGACGTCCAAGCCCACGAGGAAGTCGTTGAAGCTTCGCTCCGGGGGCACGGTGACGACGTTCTCGCTCGCGACATTCCGACTGTAGGCGGCCACGGCGTTCTGGACCTGCGGGAAGAGAGTGCCGATCGCGATTCCTCGCCGAGCGTGCGCCTCCAGCACGCGGACGCCGGCGGCCTGGAGAGAGGGGTTCTGCCGGTATGCTTCCACGATCAGGTTCGTCAGGATCGGGTCGCCGAACGATTCCCACCACGGACCGATCGGCTCGGACGAGGGCCCGATGCTTCCTCCGTCCCGGGGAATCCAATCGGATGCGAGTAGCGCCTGCGGGTGCTGGTAGTCGGGCCCGACCATCATGCACCCCGACACGACAACGACCGCGAGGAGTGCGATGGTCCGGGTTTCGATACGCCTCGCGTCGTCCATGCCCGTCGCGAAACCCTGGATCGGCATTCGGCGCGCGGCCTCTCAGTCGAAGATCGAATAGACCATGCCCAGCTGGAAGCGGTACACGTCGCTCTCGGAGCGGTCGTTCGTCTCCTTCAGCCCGTAGAGTCCCTCGGCGCCGATGAAGAGTCGCTTGCGGAGCTGCGAGACGAGATTGCGCATCGCGGCCGACACACCCGTCGGCGCGGCGATGAGCACCAGGGCGGGAACCAGAAGATGGCGTGCGCTTCGCACGAGCCGAGGAGGCATAGCTTCTCCCCCTCTACGCGCGGACCCCACCGGCGTCTTGCCATCAGACGCCACGAGATCGGCCGCCGCGCCTCAGCCGCGGGCGGTGATCACCGGCACCAGACCGACGCTTCGCCGTAGCAGCGGTAGAGCAGGCTCCCGTCGTGCTGCATCCATTCCGCGCTGCATGTACCGCGTTGGGACGCGCCGGCGAATGACCTTGGAACGCCGCCGGTTGTGACACAGGCGTTCGCGCTGTACTCGGCGGCGATGTCGATCGCCGCATTACAGCACTCGCGCTTGCTCGCGTAGACCCAGCCCGTGTCGCCCCAACCGGGATACTGCGCCGCGCGGGCACCGGCCGCGGCGACGAGAAGAGCGGTTGCGGCTGCCGCGGCCACCATCCGTGCGCTCACCTGCATGCGCGACCTACTATCAGCAACGCGGGAGCGTTGACCATCTCTGGTGCAGACGATAAGGGTCCTCGACTCATGATGGGACGGTCACATGTGCTCACGCTTGCGCTTCTCTTCGTCGCAGCGTGCGCTTCACGCAGGCCCGGCCCGCCGGCGGATTTCTCCGGATTTCTCGACGACTACTCCCTTCTTCGCCGGGGCGGACCGGATGACGTTGCGCTCGTCTATCGCGACCCCGATGCGGACTGGCCGTCGTACGACAAGGTCCTGTTCGAGCCGGTCACGCTCTGGCGAAGCGGCCGGCACTCGTTCGACCCGGTGCCCGAGGGCGACCTGCTCCGGCTGGTGACCGACCTCGAGGCCGCCGTTCGCCGGCATCTCGGCGCCCGCTTCGCGCTGGTGGACGAGCCGGAAGCCAGCGTCATGCGCATCCGGCTCGCGATCACCGAGGCTCGGGCCTCGGATCCCATCCTCGACGTGCTGCGCGCCCGAAGCGGCGGCGACGTGACGCCCGGCGACGGCGCGCTCGACCCCGAGACACGGCGGTTCATCGAGCACGCGCAGATCGAAGGCGACATCCGTGACGCCCGCACCAATCGGCTGCTGGCGGCCGGCGTCGACCGGCGGCGCCGCGAGGGTGCGCCGCCGATC
>Ga0209808_1002144_pt1 | contig 10140 bp, 4 predicted proteins | sample GraSoiAngelo_157_FD_186171 | JGI IMG/M metagenome (GOLD analysis project Ga0209808, IMG submission 186171) | Grasslands soil microbial communities from the Angelo Coastal Reserve, California, USA - 14_1009_16_20cm (SPAdes) (version 2) | ecosystem: Environmental > Terrestrial > Soil > Grasslands ...
AGGCGACGAGGTCGAGCTCGCGAAGAGCCTCGTGGACGAGGCCCGCGTGCTCAAGGCGCTGAAGATCCTCGGCGCGCTCATCGGCGGTCGCGCGATGAGCGCTGACGATGTGACGTCGCTCGCGCGTCTTCCCGCCCGTCCGCAGCTGCAAGCCACGTTCGTCGGGACGTTGCAGGCACCGCTCGCTCAGGTCGTCGGCGTGCTCACAGCGGCTCAAGGAAATCTCGTCCGCGTGCTTCAGGCGCGCGGCTCGCAATAAGAAGGAGAGAAAGATGGCAACGGCAATCAAAGAGAGTTCAGAAAATCCCAAATTCGAGAAGCTCGCGGGAGAGCTTGAAGCCTGGTCGATCCTCGAGATCGCCCAGTTCGGCAAGTACCTTCAGGACCGCTGGGGCGTGTCCGCCGCGCCGGTCGCGGTGGCGGCAGCCGGTGGTGGTGGCGGCGGAGCCGCGCCGGCCGAGGCCGAGGAGAAGACCGAGTTCACCGTGGTCCTGAAGGAAGCCGGCGCGTCCAAGATCAACGTGATCAAGACGGTCCGCGAGCTCACCGGTCTCGGGCTGAAAGAGGCCAAGGATCTGGTCGACGGCGCTCCCAAGGCGGTGAAGGAGAACATCGGTAAGGACGAGGCCGCCGCGGTGAAGAAGAAGCTCGAGGACGCCGGGGCAACCGTCGAAATGAAGTGAAGTTCGGCCCTTTTGGGCCGAAAGTCTGAGATTCGGTCCGCGGGCGCTGCGGCCAATTCTGGCAGCGGAACACGGGCCGATAGAGTTCTCGCCGCGAGAGCGCCCTGATCGGCGGGCTCGCGAAAGGTGCCGGACCGGGGCCCCAGGGGAGGGGTCCCGGTTTGGTTTTTCAGGCGGTAAGCGACCAGCCCAACGCATCGTGCGCCGCCAGATATAGCTCTGCCTTGGCCGATCCCAGAATGAGCGCGGTCTTCGCGAAGATCTCGGCGTCCGCTCCGCTCCGTGCGATGACGGAGGCCTCCACAAGATCGCTCCTTGATGGGAGTCCCGTGCGTGGGTCGATCAGGTGATGAAGATCGGGTCCCCAGGTCCGTTTCCGCGTTCCGCTCGTCGCGGCTCCCATGTCCAGCAGCAGAACCGTCTTCCCTCCCATGCCCACGGGCCAGCCCTCGCCGGTCTCGCCATCGCCCCGCGCGAACAGATCTCCGCAGAGATTGACCAGCGAGTTCGGGCCGAGCTCGGCCGCGAGGCGGTCGGCGAGCCACCCCTTTGCGATCCCGCCGAGATCGATCGAAGCACCCAGTCGGAGACGCGCTGAACCCGAGCGCACCTCCAGGACTTCGGGCAACGCGGGCGGCACGACCGTAGCGGTGACCGCGGTCGGACCTTCCGAGAACGTGCGCGTGTAGCCCGCGGCGAGGAGCGCCGGAAGGACCGCCGCATTGACGAGGCCACCGGAGAGCTCGTGCGCGCGAAGGCACTCGCGCAGAAGCGCTTCGAGTAACGGGCTCACGCCGGCCCACGATCCCGCCGAGGCATTGAATCGTGAGAGCTCCGACGTGGGAGAGAAGCGCGTTAGGCGATCGTGCATTTGGTGGACCCAGGCCTCACCGTCGGCCAAGCGCGCCCGGCTGAGCCCGACTGCGTAGATCTCGCACTCGCCGCCAAGATCCTCGAAGATCCGCCGCTCGAGCGCCATCAAGGCGACGATACGAGTGGGAGTCCCGGCGATCGGACGGTTAAAGTTGCCGGCCTGCGCAGAAGACTGAGCGCGCTGGTCCTGCTGGGCGCGGTCGGCCTCGCGTACGCCTTGCTCGCGAACGACGCCACGCGCGATCTGCGCCAGGTTCAGCAGATTCACGAGCGGCTCGATCAGGTGCGACCGGTCGGCCCCCATGGCCCTCCTCGGTTGGTCCCACCACGAGCGCCAGGACCGGCGGTACCTGCCTAGGCGGCACGCCGAGCCGGCGGCGAAAACTGACCCCTTGACACGGAATGGCCGCTTGTCGAAAGTGAGCGGTTCCCGCCTGTTGACCTAGCCCCGGGGTCGGGAATACGATATTGACCTTGCCACAGGTACAGCCCCCGCCGTCTATCCACCTGTCCAGCCATCAGCCCTGAGGAGGGTCAGCCCATGTCCGTCACCCTCGACCGGGTGCCTGCATCCGTTCGCGCCCGTCGCAATTTCGCGTCGCTGCCCGAGGTCTTGCCGCTCCCGAACCTGATCCAGACGCAGATCGAGTCCTTTAAGTGGTTCTGCGACGAGGGACTCGGCGAGCTCTTCGCCGAAATCTCGCCGATCCAGGACTTCACCGGGAAGAACCTCGACCTGAAGTTCATCTCGAGCGAGTTCCGGGAGCCGAAGTACTCCGAGGAGGAGTGCCGGACGAAGGACCTCACCTTCTCCAAGCCCTTGTGGGCTCGCGTCGAGCTCGTGAACAAGGAGACCGGCGAGGTCACCGAGCAGGATGTCTTCCTCGGCGACTTCCCCTGGATGACCGACAAGGGCACCTTCGTGATCAACGGCGCCGAGCGCGTCGTGGTCTCGCAGCTCGTGCGTTCGCCGGGCGTCTATTTCACGGCGGTGGACGACCCCACGACGGGTCGCCGGCTGTTCTATGGAAAGCTCATCCCGAATCGCGGCGCATGGCTCGAGTTCGAGACGTCCAACAAGGACGTCATCTCAGTGAAGGTCGACCGTAAGCGCAAGCTCACGGTCACCACGCTGCTGCGCGCGATCGGGTACTCGTCGAACGAGGAGATCGCCGCGCTCTTCACGAACCTCGACGCGGATCCCGAGCACCAGTACATCGCGTCGACGCTCGAGAAGGATCCGACCACGAACACGAACGAAGGTCTCGTCGAGGTCTACAAGCGCCTTCGTCCCGGCGATCCGCCCACGATCGACAACGCCCGGAGCCTCGTGCAGTCGCTCTTCTTCAACTTCCGCCGCTACGACCTCGCGAAGGTCGGGCGGTACAAGCTGAATCGGAAGCTCGGCCTCGATCAGCCCATGACCACGCGCACGCTCACCAACGAGGACCTCGTGAAGATCGTCGGCCGAATCGTGGAGCTCAACAACGGCAAGGGCTCGCCGGACGACATCGACCACCTCGGTAACCGCCGCGTCCGCGCGGTGGGCGAGCTCATCCAGAGCCAGTTCCGCGTCGGACTCCTTCGCATGGAGCGGGTCGTGCGCGAGCGCATGTCCATCGTCGAGCCCGAGAAGGCGACGCCCAAGGAGCTCATCAACATCCGGCCGGTGGTGGCTTCGATCAAAGAGTTCTTCGGCGGCTCGCAGCTGAGCCAGTTCATGCAGCAGACCAACCCGCTCGACGAGCTCACCCACAAGCGGCGTCTCTCGGCCCTCGGGCCGGGTGGCCTCTCGCGTGAGCGCGCCGGGTTCGACGTCCGCGACGTGCACTTCAGCCATTACGGCCGCATCTGCCCGATCGAGACGCCGGAAGGCCCGAACATCGGACTGATCGGCTCGCTCGCGACGTACGGGCGCGTCAACCCGTACGGCTTCATCGAGTCCCCGTACCGGCGCGTCGCGCGCGACGAGAAGGATCGGTCGTACGTGACCGACGAGATCGTGTATTTGACGGCCGACGAGCAGGAGCTCGCGACGGTCGTGCAGGCGAACGCGCGGCTCGACGACAAGGGCCGCTTCATGGACGACCGCGTCCAGGTCCACCGCGGGGCCGAGTACCACGAGGCGTCACCGATGACGGCCGACTTCATGGACGTCTCGCCGAAGCAGATCGTCTCGGTGTCCGCCGCGCTCATCCCGTTCCTCGAGCACGACGACGCCAACCGCGCCCTCATGGGCTCGAACATGCAGCGCCAGGCCGTTCCGGTCGTGCGCCCCGAGGCGCCGATCATCGGAACGGGCATCGAGTACCGCGCCGCGCGAGATTCGGGACAGGTCGTCGTGGCCCGCGCCCCGGGCGTGGTCCGTTCGGTCAGTGCGACGGAGATCTGGGTCGAGGAGGACGCCGGAGACGCGTTCCGCTACCGGCTCCAGAAGTTCGTGCGCACCAACCAGGGCACCTGTTTTAACCAGCGGCCGATCGTGGCCGTTGGCGACCGCGTCGAAGAGGCGCAGATCCTCGCCGACAGCTACTCCACCGACGAGGGCGAGCTCGCGCTCGGCCAGAACATCCTCGTCGCGTTCATGCCCTGGGAGGGCGGCAACTACGAGGACGCGATCATCCTCTCGGACCGCATCGTCCAGGACGACAAGTTCACGTCGATCCACATCGAGAAGTACGAGGCCGAGGCCCGCGACACCAAGCTCGGCCCCGAGGAGATCACGCGTGACATCCCGAACGTCGGCGAGGAAGCCCTCGCGGACCTCGACGAGAACGGGATCGTCTACATCGGTGCCGAGGTCGGCCCGCAGGACATCCTCGTCGGCAAGATCACGCCGAAGGGCGAGACCGAGCTCACGGCCGAGGAGCGCCTGCTCCGCGCGATCTTCGGTGAGAAGGCGCGTGAGGTGAAGGACACCTCGCTCCGGCTTCCGTCGGGCGAGCATGGCAAGGTCGTCGACGTGGCGATCTTCAGCCGCGAGAACAACGACGAGCTTCTTCCGGGCGTCAACAAGATGATCCGGATCGCGGTCGCGCAGAAGCGCAAGATCAGCGTCGGCGACAAGATGGCCGGACGCCACGGCAACAAGGGCGTCATCGCGAAGATCCTGCCCGTCGAGGACATGCCGTTCCTACCGGACGGCACGCCCGTCGACATCGTCCTCAACCCGCTTGGCGTGCCGAGCCGGATGAACATCGGGCAGATCCTCGAGACCCATCTCGGCTGGGCTGCGCAGGCCCTCGGCATCCACGTCGCGACGCCGGTCTTCGACGGCGCGCGTGAGGGCGCCATCAAGGAGCTGCTCAAGGAAGCGGGTCTTCCCGAGGACGGGAAGATCAACCTCCGCGACGGCCGCACCGGCAAGCAGTTCGAGCAGCCGATCACGGTCGGCTACATCTACATGTTGAAGCTGCACCACCTTGTCGAGGACAAGATCCACGCACGCTCCACCGGCCCGTACTCGCTCATCACCCAGCAGCCGCTGGGCGGAAAGGCGCAGTTCGGTGGACAGCGGTTCGGCGAGATGGAGGTGTGGGCGCTCGAGGCGTACGGCGCCGCCTACATCCTGCAGGAGCTCCTCACGGTCAAGTCCGATGACGTCATGGGTCGTGTCCAGACGTACGAGGCGATCGTGAAGGGCGAGGACATTCAGCCGCCGGGAGTCCCGGAATCGTTCAAGGTGCTCATCAAGGAGCTCCAGTCGCTGGGCCTTTCCGTCGAAGTGCTCAACGACAGCGAGGAAGCGATCCGCTTCGTCGAGGACGCCACGTTCAACGAGCCGAACCTCGGCATCAACATCTCGGGTCTGGAATCAGGTGAATAAGTGCTAGAAGTAAACGAGTTCAACGCGATCCGCATCTCGCTGGCGTCGCCGGACCAGATCCGTTCGTGGTCGAGCGGCGAGGTCACGAAGCCGGAGACGATCAACTACCGCACGCTCCGTCCGGAAAAGGACGGGCTCTTCGACGAGCGCATCTTCGGTCCAACGCGGGACTGGGAGTGCTACTGCGGCAAGTACAAGCGCATCCGGTACAAGGGCATCATCTGCGATAAGTGCGGCGTCGAGGTGACGCGCGCGAAGGTGCGCCGCGAGCGCATGGGCCACATCCAGCTCGCGTCGCCGGTGTCGCACATCTGGTTCTTCAAGGGCACGCCGAGCCGTCTCGGCATCCTGCTCGACATGTCCCCGCGGAACCTCGAGCGGATCCTGTACTTCGCGCTCTATCTCATCACGCACATCGACGAGCACCAGCGCGAGCGCGTCCTTCAGCAGATCGAGGAAGAGGCCGAAGGCAAGATCCGCCGGCTCGAGCAGACGATCTCGGACCGCACCGGCGCCGTCGAGAGCCGCGCTTCGGCCGAGATCATGCGCATCCGCACGTCCACCGAGCAGCGGGTCCGCCAGCAGGAGGAGCAGCTCGCCTCCGACTCCGACGCCCTCACGACGGCCGCGTCGAAGGTCAAGGAACAGCTCGAGGACAACGTCGGCAAGCCGGCGTCGAAGGACATCGTTTTCAAGCAGGCCGACCTTGTGATCGCCGAGAAGGGCGACAACGTCACGAAGTCGATGCTCACGCAGCTGCAGCGCAGCCTGCAGAAGCAGCTCGACGCGATGGTCAAGACGGGCCGTAAGGAAGAGGAGCAGACGCGCGCGGATTCGGAGAAGAAGATCGCCGACATCCGCATGCGCGCCGATCAGGACCTCTCCGTCGTCCGCCAGGACATCGCGCCCGATGTGCAGATCGTCCGCGACGAATCCAAGAGCAAGCGCGAAGAGGTCATGAGCATCAAGGCGCTCGAGCCCAAGACCGAGGCCGAGTACCGCGCGCTCGCGGACAAGTACCGCTTCTTCCGCGCGCAGATGGGCGCCGAGGCCGTGCTCGAGATCATGCGTCAGATCGATCTCCCCAAGCTCTCGCTGGAGCTCCAGGCCGAGATGCGCTCCACCACTGGGCAGCGCCGCAAGAAGTCCATCAAGCGGCTCCGTCTGGTGAAGGCGCTCCTCCGCTCGGGCGCATCGCCCGAGTGGATGATCCTCACGATCCTTCCGGTCATCCCGCCGGACCTGCGACCGATGGTGCAGCTCGACGGCGGCCGGTTCGCGACGAGTGACCTGAACGACCTCTACCGCCGTGTGATCAACCGGAACAACCGGCTCAAGCGTCTGCTCGAGCTCGGCGCGCCGGAGATCATCATCCGCAACGAGAAGCGCATGCTCCAGGAGGCGGTCGACGCGCTCATGGACAACGGCCGCCGCGGCCGCGCGATCTCGGGCACCGGCAACCACAAGCTGAAGTCGCTTTCCGACATGCTCCGCGGCAAGCAGGGCCGGTTCCGCCAGAACCTGCTCGGCAAGCGCGTGGACTACTCAGGGCGTTCGGTCATCGTCGTCGGCAACGACCTCAAGCTCAACGAGTGCGGACTGCCGAAGAAGATGGCGCTCGAGCTCTTCAAGCCGTTCGTCATGCGGCAGCTCGTCGAGCGCGGCCTCGCCCACAACATCAAGAGCGCGAAGCGCTACGTCGAGCGCGTCTCACCCGAGGTGTGGGACGTCCTCGAGGAGGTCATCAAGGACCACCCGGTGCTCCTCAACCGAGCGCCGACGCTCCACCGCCTCGGCATCCAGGCGTTCATGCCCAAGCTCATCGAGGGGAACGCGATCCAGATCCACCCGCTCGTCTGCGAGGCCTTCGGCGCGGACTTCGACGGCGACCAGATGGCCGTGCACGTCCCGCTCTCCGCGGCCGCGCAGGCCGAGGCCAAGCACCTCATGCTCTCGACGCGCAACATCCTGAAGCCCGCCGACGGCCAGCCGGTTGTCACCCCGCGCCAGGACATGGTGCTCGGCACCTACTGGCTCACGCTCGACTCCGACAAGAAGCAGGAGGCGAGAATCTTCGGCGACTACGCCGAGGTGCAGTCGGCCTACGACATGGGCATCGTCACGTACCACTCGCCGGTCAAGATCCCGCACAACGGCTCGGTCATCGAGACCACCGTTGGCCGGGTGCTGTTCAACGCCGTGCTTCCCGAGGACCTCCGCTTCATCAATCAGGTCCTCGACCGCGGCAAGATCCGGGAGATCGTCACCGCGGTGTTCGACCGCTACGGCGGCGAGGTCACCGCGGACGTCGTGGACAAGATCAAGACGATCGGGTTCGCCGCGGCGACGGTCGCGGGTGTCTCCATCTCCATTAACGATGTCGCGGTCCCGCCGGAGAAAGCGACGATGATCGCGGAGGCCGAGAAGAAGGTCGCCGAGATCGACCGCCAGTTCCAGCGCGGCCTCATCACCGAGCAGGAGCGCTACGAGGCGACGGTGAAGATCTGGACCGACACGACGAGGGACGTCATCGAAGCCATGATGCGCACGCTCGATAAGCGTGGCTCCGTCTACATGATGGCCACGTCCGGCGCGCGTGGTAACACGCAGCAGATGGGCCAGATCGGTGGCATGCGTGGCCTCATCGCCGACCCGCAGGGCCGGATCATCGACCTGCCTATTCGTTCGAACTTCCGGGAGGGCCTCTCGGTCCTCGAGTACTTCATCTCGACGCACGGTGGCCGCAAGGGTCTCGCCGACACGGCCATCCGAACCGCCGACTCGGGCTACCTCACGCGGCGTCTCGTGGACGTCGCGCAGGACGTCATCGTCCGTCTCGAGGACTGCGGAGACGAGGACGGCATCTTCATCAACGCCGACGAGGCCGGCGCGGTCGAGCCGTTCGCCGATCGTCTCTTCGGCCGGCTCGTGGCGCAGGACATCAAGGATCCCAAGGACAAGCTCATCGCGAAGCGGGGCGAGCCGATCGACCTCGACCTCGCGAGCACCATCGCCGAGTCGGGCGCGCGTCGCGTTCGCGTGCGGTCGCCCCTCGGGTGCCACGCCAAGCACGGCATCTGCCGCGCTTGCTACGGTCGCAGCCTCGCGAGCGGGAAGCTCGTCGAGGTGGGTGAGGCCGTCGGCATCATCGCCGCCCAGTCCATCGGCGAGCCGGGCACACAGCTCACGATGCGTACGTTCCACACGGGTGGCATCGCCGGCAAGGACATCACCATGGGTCTCCCGCGCGTCGAGGAGCTCTTCGAGGCGCGCGTCCCCAAGGGTGTCGCGGTCGTCTGTGAGATCGACGGCATCGCCGAGCTCGTCCGCGATCCGGATGGCTCTCGAAAGATCGTCGTTCGCAACTCGCAGGATTACACCGTGCCGATCTCGGTCCCGTCGGGCTACGTGCTCGCGGTCGAGGACGGCGCGGACGTGGTCGCGGGAACGCCCATCGCCAAGCCGGAGCGCCGCACCAAGGGCAAGACGGACATGCCCGCGCCGGTTTCGGGCAAGGTCAGCATCCACGGCTCCAAGATCACGATCGCCATGAAGGAGACCGAGGAACGCATCTACGAGGTCGAGCACACCGCCCGCCTCAGCATCGAGGATGGCGAGCAGGTCAACGCCGGCGACTTCCTCACCGAGGGCTCGGCGAACCCGCAGGACATCCTGCGGATCTCAGGCCGCGAAGCGGTCCACCGCTACATGGTCAACGAGGTCCAGAAGGTCTACCGGAGCCAGGGTGTGACGATCAACGACAAGCACATCGAGATCATCGTGCGCCAGATGCTCCGCAAGGTTCGCATCGAGGAGGCCGGGGACACCGAGCTTCTCCCGATGGAGCTCTTCGACCGCTTCGAGTTCGAGGACATCAACGCACGGACTATTGCCGCGGGCGGCGAGCCCGCGACGGCGCAGACGGTCCTGCTCGGCGTGACCAAGGCGTCGCTCTCGACCTCGAGCTTCCTCGCGGCCGCCTCCTTCCAGGAGACGACGCGCGTCCTCACCGAGGCCGCGGTCATGGGCCAGAAGGACCGGCTCCTTGGTTTGAAGGAGAACGTCATCATCGGCAAGCTCATCCCCGCGGGCACCGGTCTCGCGTCTCGCCGCGACCAGCTCGATTGGATGCCGAAGGCCCGCGCGCTTGCCGGACTCTTCGGTGCCGAAGAGGAGGAGGCGATCCCGGTGCTACCTCCGGAGGAGCTCTCCCTCGAGGACCTGGACGACGACGAGGAAGAGGGCGGCGAGGGCCTCGAGGCACTCGAGGAAGCCGAGCCGACCGACGCGGACATCAAAGCCCAGGAGTAATCCTTGCAAGCTCGGTAGTCGCGGAGGCCGCCCGACCGAGGCGGCCTCTCGCGTTAGCGACACAATCGCTCGATGAACATCGCCCCAAGACATCTGGTCCGTGCGGCCGATGCGGATCTCTTGGACACATTCCTCGTGTCGGCCATCGCCACGGTCGTGATCATCCGCATCTTCCTCGAAGCGACCGGTTATCCGCAGCTCGGCGGCGGCGGCCTGCACATCGCGCACGTCCTCTGGGGCGGCCTCGGGATGCTCGTCGCGATCGCCCTGCTCCTTCTGTACCTATCGTCCACGACGCGTCTGATCGCGGCGGTGGTCGGCGGTGCCGGCTTTGGCGCTTTCGTCGACGAGCTCGGCAAGTTCGTGACGAGTGACAACGACTACTTCTTCAGGCCGACGGCTGCGATCCTGTACGCGGTCTTCGTGATCCTGTTCCTCGCGACCCGC
>Ga0209808_1002147_pt1 | contig 10132 bp, 7 predicted proteins | sample GraSoiAngelo_157_FD_186171 | JGI IMG/M metagenome (GOLD analysis project Ga0209808, IMG submission 186171) | Grasslands soil microbial communities from the Angelo Coastal Reserve, California, USA - 14_1009_16_20cm (SPAdes) (version 2) | ecosystem: Environmental > Terrestrial > Soil > Grasslands ...
ACTCGCTGCGCGAATCCACCCCGGTGCGCACTGCTGTCCCATCTCGCACTTCATCCCTGACCGCGGCTGGCCGCTCTGCCGCATCTGTCGGTAATAACTTAACATCTTTCACTACCTGGGTAACCCGCGCTTCTTTCAATTGCGCAGCAGGCACACTCACGGCAAAGCCGATAATTACGCCGAGGAGAGATAGGTTCCGAATCGCAGCGTGGGGGGCTATTCGGAGGGATACTGCCATTCTTAGAATTTAAATGTCAATGCTAATGCGCCGCCTAGATTAACAACGGAGTAATCAAAAACGCTGTGGTTCGACTGGTTCCAGGCAAAAGTACTTACCGCGCTCAAAGTCAGCCATTCACGGACCCGGTAATTTGCGGTGACGGCGAGTAGCTCGCTCACGTCATTTCGACCACCCTCGTAGTATTCCTTAAATAATACCCGTCCCACCGCGTCCATCGAAAACGAGCGGCTGAACTGCACGTGATAACCCGCATACACCTCGAAATCGCTTCGCTGCGGTCCACTCGGATCAGCCGCAATGCTGACATTGGCCAGCGACCCAAGGTTCAATTGCATTGCCCGTCCGAAACGAAAAGGCATGTCTGCGCTGGCAATAATTGAGTGATTGGCAAAGAACTCGTCGAACTCGTCCGTCGTCAATCGATTGTAATCGTAACTTAGCCGGAAAGTCAGGTTATGATAGTTTGGTAAGTAGTAGACGACTCCGGCAATGGCATCGAAGCTGGTGAAATTAAATGCGCCATATCTGTTGTAGTAGAACAATTGCTGAGCAGCAATGAATTCACCAAAGAGTGTCTTCGTCAACCTTGGCTGGTAGGCAAAAACAAATGCCGGCGCCACAACCCCGTCACTCACCTCGCCTGTTGGCACCAGCGCAACATTGGAAGTCCAGTAGTAAGGCAACGAAGCCGAAAAGGTAAACGGCTGATATTGCTCCTGCCGTTTTAAGATCGCCTGCACTCCAAGATCGGCGTCATTCGCGCTCGGGGCGGCATAACCAAAGGCGTTGGAACCCTGGCTTATCGGTTCACCCGGGCGAATGCTCGGTTCCGATCGGAAAATCTGCGAGCGATCAACGTCCTGCGAGGTCTGCCCCGTTTGCCCCATCACTTTGCCGCAAACCAGCATCCCCGTCACGAGACACAACACGATTGCGAGGTTGCGGCAGGTCATTGGCAGAGGACAATGAAACCTGATTTCTGAATAGCTTTGCGCCTTTCGTCAAGTTAATTGCAGGAAAAAACGCCGACCTCGTACCCTTGTCAGTTCTTATCTTATGTTACACCTACAACCCGATTAGCTGCCGCTGCCACGGTACCAGTAACTGTTTCGCTCGCGCGCGATCTGCCGCAATAGCATCGATTGTCGCCCGCGGCGCGATAAACGATGGTTCGATTTTCAACTCACTCGCGGCTTGATCACGTCGTTTGCGCATCCCCTCCGCTGCGCGTTCCATCTCGCGTGTAGGCCGCTCCCCGCGCCGCTTCCGTGTTTCCGGCCAGTCTTCTTCCTTCAAAGCAAGCGCGGAGTCTATCGCCGCCCGAAAATCGCGCGTCCGCCGCTCTGAAAAATGACGGAATTGCGGCGTTTCGCCTCTGGAAGCAGCGCACGCCGTCTCAATCAATTGATCATTCCGCAAAACGTGAAAAGAGGGCCGATCGAATCGCTCCGCCTCGCGATCGCGCCAATGCCACAAGGCACGCAATATCGCCGCTTCCCGACCGCGAATCAGTCCCGAACCACGAATTCGCCATGCTTCCTCCGTATCGCGCTCACGGTCGATCGCCGCCGACACGATAGCGCGCTCACACGACTGCTGAAACCATCCGAATCGATCGCGTTCGATCAGTTGTGTCTCCAGCTTCTCGGCTAGTGGCAACAAATAATGAGTATCGTTACGCGCATACTCTTCCATTTTCGGCGAAAGCGGGCGCAAGGCCCAGTTTGCTTTTTGCGAACCCTTGGCCAGCTCGATCCCGAAGTATTTCCCCACCAATGCGGCGTAACTAAATTCGCGTATGCCAAGTAATCGCGCGGCAATGACGGTATCGAACAATCGGGCCGGCTGGAAATTGAGTGCTCGCCGCAACAAACGCAGATCGTAATCCGCGCCGTGCAGCACAATTTCTTTTCGCGCAAGGGTGTCGGCCAGCGGGGCCAGATCGTTTTCCACCAGCGGATCGACCAGAAAATCGCCCTCCCGTAGACTCACCTGTAACAGACAAAGTTTTTCCCGATAACAATGCAAACTGTCCGCTTCGGTATCGACGGCGACGCGGGCATTGCGTTCGGCGAGAGGCAGTAGGTCTGCCAGCTCCGCCGGGCTTCCGATCAGACTCTGTGATAACGACGAATGACGAATGTCCGATGACGAAGGAATGACGAAATCCGAATCACGCGTAGAACTCTGTAGCGACCATTTCGACATTCGATCATTCGAGCTTCCTTCGTCATTCGTCATTCGTCATTCCCCACGCGCTCACCGAAGCCCCGCCAGCAGCAATTCGGCATTCGTTTTTGTCGCCTGCAAATTCGAGATCAGCGTCTCCATCGCCTCGATCGGCGGCAGCGCGGCCATCTTTTTGCGCAGCACCTGCACCCGTTCCCATTCGTCCGGGTGATAGAGCAAGTCCTCGCGGCGCGTCGCGGTTTGGAGTGGTTGAATGGCCGGATACAGCCGCTTCTCTACCAACGCGCGATCCAGATGCAGCTCCATATTTCCTGTGCCTTTGAATTCTTCGAAAATCACTTCGTCCATTCGGCTTCCGGTATCAATCAAGGCCGTTGCTAAAATCGTTAGGCTCCCGCCTTCTTCCACATTCCGGGCCGCGCCAAAAAACCGCTTCGGTTTCATCAGCGCTTTCGATTCCACGCCGCCCGACATGATTCGGCCGCGATTCGGTTGCAAGTTATTATAGCCCCGCGCCAGGCGGGTGATGGAATCGAGTAGAATGACCACATCCCTTTTCAATTCGACCAATCGTTTCGCGCGTTCCAGCACCAGCTCGGCTACCTGGACGTGCCGATAAACATTTTCGTCAAAGGTGGAGCTGTAAATCTGGCAATCGACTTCTCGCTCCAAGTCGGTCACTTCCTCGGGGCGTTCGTCCACCAGTAAAATAATGAGCTCGATCTGCGGATGATTTACCCGAATCGCTTTTGCGATCTCCTTCAACAAAATCGTTTTGCCCACTCGCGGCGGCGACACGATCAACCCGCGTTGTCCGCGCCCGAGCGGCGCCAGCAAATCGACCGCCCGCGCGCTTAATGACTTCGTTTTATCATTCTCCAGCATGATCCGGCCTTCCGGATATTGCGGCGTCAACTTTTCAAAATCGATTTTCTCGCTCCATTCCGCCACCGGGGCGCCTTCGACTGCGATGAGTTCGTCCAAGACGAGGGATTTTTCGCGTTCGCGCGGTAGCCGCAATTTTCCTCCGATGCGTTGTCCCGGACGCAGCCAAAATTTTTGCAACATTGGTCGCAGCACTGCGGCATCTTCTGGCACCGGCATGAAATTTAGTTCCGGCGAGCGCAGAAATGCGATTGATTCACCCGGTTGATCGATGAAGCCTTCAGCGGTGACGGTTGAACCCGCGCCCAACGCCGCCCGCATTAGATCGAGAATGTGATAATGACGTGTCCGTGCCGGCTGCAAACAAACACCAAACTTTTTCGCCAGCTCCGCTAAATCTTCCGGGGACATCTTGTGGAGCGCATTCAAATCGAGCGACGCCGGAGCATCCGCAGCCGGGACCGGTGCCGTAGCCGCGGTTGTTGGCCGCGGTTCTTTTTTCTCATCCGTTTCCCTTGTAGCCGCGGTCGCTGGCTGCGGCCGCTCTGCTTCGCCACCTCCCTTTCTTCCGAGGTCACCCGGCGACATCTTGTGGAGCGCATTCAAATCGAGCGACGCCGGAGCATCCGCAGTCGGTCCCGGCTGCGGCCGCTCTGCTTCGCCACCTCCCTTTCTTCCGAGGTCACCGACCCCGGCTACAGACTCGCTCTTACTTCCGGGATCCTCCACCCCGGCTACCGAATCTTCCCTGTCCATAAGTTCCCCAAAAATCGCGCCTGCTCCGCCAGCAGGCTCTGCGGTCCATTATTCCAAACCACGTGATCAGCTCGTTTTACTTTTTCCGTGATCGCCATTTGCGCCGCAATGATTGCGGTTGCCGAATCCCGATCCAGTCCTGTCCGTTTCATCAGGCGCCCTATTTGGATCTCCTCCGAGCACGCCACCACCACCACCCGGTCGCAAAGTTTTTCTCCGCTGGTTTCATAAAGAAGCGGAATGTCCGCAAAAAAGTATTCATTCGATTGGCGATGCTTTTCCGCTTCGCGGCTCCAGTGCTGCCGAATTGGCGGATGAAGAATTTGTTCGAGCTGACGCCGTTTCTCCGGCGCCTGAAAAACCATCGCGCGAAGTGCGCTCCGATTCAACTGCCTATTTGCATCAAAAACATCATTGCCAAATTTCCTACGAATTTTGGCAAGCACGGCCTGGTCATGATGCGTGAGATCCCGCGCCATCCCATCAGCGTCGAAAAACGTCGCCTCTGGTAAAAGCTCACGCAGGCAATTTACAAAAGTCGTTTTCCCGGTGGAAATTCCGCCGGTGATCCCGATCGCTGGCATGCCAGAAGAGTAGCACAGACCGCTTGTCTGTGGGGCAAACGGGCATCTTGCCCGTTTTCTTTGCTGCAAAGACCACGCGCAAGGGCAGGTAAGTACTGAGCTCGAATATCGAAGCACGAAAGAAGCCCCAAAGCTTACGCTGCCGAGCGCAAGGCGGTCTTTTTCGAATGACGGTTTGGTGCAGATGCGGCCTTTCGCTCAGTCCGCCGGCGCATTGCTGCGCATCTGTTTTCCAGCTCGGCGATCTGAAGAGCGAGCAACGCAACGCCCATAGCGGAGATGGGAGTCGTACGACGCAACTCTGCCAGCCATGTTTCCAAAACGGCCTTACTCTTGGGAATAACGCAGTCTTTCGTTTTCACAGTCTTGAGTTGAGTTACTACCCGATCTTTAGCGTAAGACTTGCCACCCGTCGATTGGACGGTCATGGTTACTTCGTCTATTTATTGTTAATATAATGCGACATAAGTTCACAATGCACTCAACGAGTTCGGCACCCTAACGAGATCAAGACACGCCCGCTCTAGCAGGCACCGGCGGCCATGCCCCGTTAGATCGGCGACTCGGAGCCCTCGGAATTCGCTTCCCTGTTTAACGTCGAGTCCCTCTGTCCTCCCTGCCGCGCCGTGGCCTTGCGCGCCTAGGCGGGTACCTGCGATCCACCGATCACCGTTCATGGATCACCAATTACAGCAGCGCACAGCGCCGCCCTATTCCACCTTCTCTCTCAGTAAGGTCGAGGGATTCGCGAACTCAGCGAACTGTTGACTGCCTTGATAAAGGCCCACCGCCAGGGCAACGAGCGTGTCCTGCGCATTCGGTTTCGCACCGGACTTGTAGCGCCAGTGACCGACCAGGTTGGATTTACTTAGCTCAACCGAATTAGTGCTAACGGACTTCTTCTCGTGCGGCTTAAGCGAATCAATGCTGAAACTACCGCTTTGCTGTCGTGGAGTCGCGGCAGCCTTTACGCCTAACTGTTCCTGCTATAAAAACTGACATACTTGAGCTCGAGATTGGCCAGTTCCTTAAACGTCCTGTTCTCAATTGTCACGTCGTAGACCTAATGCTCCTTCGTCTCGTTAGCCCCATCATCCGAAGCCTTCTTTACGACCTGATCAACCGCCTCGGGACACAATGAATATCGAGATCGAAGTTACCGGCGATTGCAACGTTTGCTGCCCACGTTATCAACAAAAAGAGAAACCGATAAGCAGTCTTCATACACTTAACTTAAGAATCGTAGACGACTGCGAATTGCTACTTGCAAGGGATAGCGATGGTCGGCACGCCATCACCGCATCAAAATGAATGAAAGACGTCGACGAGCGCTATGCCGGTTTCTCCGTTTTTACCGGAAACGATTGCCGTGAAATTTCCAGTCGGCAGAGTCGCAAGAATCGCCGCCTCACGGTCATTCGGCGGAGCCAGACCAGTTGCCTGAATCTCGCTTTGTTGCAATGATTTCCAATCGTCGTTAGAGGCTAGCACCGTCCCATTGCCGTCAACCAGCATCAGAGTCGGATCTGTCAGATTACCAGTAATATTAAATGGCGCTTGAGCGAGAGTAGGGCCAAGGGCTCGGATCAAAACCTGCCGTTCTCCGCTCCCTCCGCTAAGAATAAAGCCGCCAATCATGACGTTTTCCTCGGTTCCGACAAAACCGCGGGTCGAGACGTTGGTTAATTTGGACGGTACTCCAGTGCTAAGGTCGTCCATTTCAATCAACCCCACACCAGTGCCACCATTCTTTCCCCGCAAGACTGCGGTAAAGGTCCCGGGCTGCAGCGTGGCCAGGATCGCTGGTTCGCGCATATCGGCGGGTCGGAAGTCGACTGGAATTTGACCTGCATTTGTCGCGGTCTGCCAATCGTCGTTAGTCGCAATTACCTTGCCGGTAGAATCGTGCAGCTCAAGAGTGGGATCCTGCAAAGGATTCGAGATACCAAAATTACTCAAGCTCGCGCCAAGACCCTTGATCAGAACCTGCTTCGGACTCGAGCCACTAATAATAAACCCGGCAATGGCGACACCATCGCCAGCTTGGACGGACACGCGGGTAGAAAGATTAGTCGTACCTGGCGGTTCGATAGCGATAGCGATTCCTCCAGCTCCGCCGGGAACCGATGCTACCGTTATCGGCACAGATTCCAGTCCACCTACATCGCTCAAAAACTCCACTACGGAACTACCAAACGTTACAAATAAATTGCCGTTAGAATCGAAGGCCAAATCATTGACGTGCTCGGTTGTGCTGGTGTTCGTGGCTAGAGTACTAACAACGCCCGACGGGCTTATCTCAAAAATGGAGTTGGCAGTAGGGTCAGTGACAAAAAGATTTCCAGAAGCGTCGAATGCGAGCCTGTAAGGATGCCCAATGCCCGAAGCAAATGTTGTCCGGCTTCCATCAGGGGTGAATTTTAAGATTGAGTTGTGATCGGGATAGGCGAGATACAAGTTTCCCAACGAATCAAAGGCTAACCCTTTCGGGTGCGAAATGTTGGAGACAAAGACGCTACTCTTCCCGTCCGGTGTAAATTTAAGAATCACTCCATCACTCGCATTGCTACTCTCACTTTTGCGGGAGACAAAGAGATTCCCGAACGCATCGACGGCCATGCCGTCCACGTCTAAATCTGTGGCAAATGTTGTCTTAACACCCAAGGGTGCGATCTTCTTAATAGAGTTAGCCTTGCCGTTGCTTACGAAAAGATTCCCGCTCGAATCGAACACCATCGTTTCTGGGTTCGAGATTCCGGCGAACGTGTTTTCAGTGAAAATGATTTCGTCTGTAGAAAAGAATTCTAAGACGACATTTTGCCGAAGGGCACCGACGAACAAGTTGGTGGTCTGCGCGTATCCTATGCCTGAAAGGAATACCGTTGCTAAACAAGCTCCGGCGAATTTAAGAGATATACAGCCGTAGCTGCAATTTGCACCTTTGCTCAGATTCATTCGTGACACACTCTTTCGAAAGGTCACTTCTTGTACATCGGCACTTCGGGTAACTGCGGTGGCTGGACTAATTCTTCTTCTTCCTCGCTGGCGTTGAATGGCGTTCCGGCCGGTGTCACCAAATGCGCGGTCACAAAGATGACGAGATTACGCTTTAGGTGCTGGTCTACGTTTGTACGAAATAACCGCCCGACAATCGGGATATCTCCGATTATTGGTGTGCGGTCCTCAGTCTTCTGCACATCTTCGCGCATCAAGCCGCCCAGCACGACCGTCGAACCATCATAGACGCTGACGCTTGTAGTAACCTTGCGAGTACTGAAGATCGGCTGATTGATTACATTCTGAGTGAGGAGAACGCTAGGTGAAGTTAGTAGGCTTGTAACTCCCGTTATTGGGTTAAGACTAGTAGCAGGAGGCGATATTCCAAAGATGGGACTGCCGTAATTGATGAACCCCTCGAACTCTACAACCTGAGGAACCAAGTTAAGATCAATCGTAACGCCATCCGGCCCGACGACTGGTTCGACCTCCAGGGTGACACCGGTATTTCGGGTTTCGAACGCTGTTGGCGTGGTAGGAGTCACGACGCTAATTGAAACGGTTCCGGTACCGCCACCCCCACCAGTAATACTTGGAACCTGCGGAGGTGTATATTGCGTCGCATAGCGAAATTCGCGCACAATCTCGATGACGGCGCGTTGACCACTTTTTGTTGTCACCCGTGGCGCGGAAAGCAGGTCGATGCCTTTCTTTTGGTTGAGCGCGCGAATGACGACCTGAAACTGTGGGTTCGTCATAACGCCGGCAAGACCGAAAATTCCCGGCGCGACCGCGGCCCCACCGGTGCCAAGAAGCAATGCATCGATCGCATTGGCACTGATAGCGAAGTCACCGCTGCGATTGCCAGCGGTTACAGGAAACTGGTTCGTCGTTGGAAAGGGGAAGTTTGCTGGGTTGGGTGGAGGAGGGGCCCCCCCAGCGCCAATAATTTTCCCCGAGTTACCAGTGATGTTAAACGGTCCAAGCAACCAATCGAAGCCAAGCTCCTTTAGATTGTTTTGCGTGATCTCTACGAATTTCGACTCTATCTCGACCTGCTTCGGCCCGGCGACGCTAGCTTGTTCCACCAGCGCATCGACTAATTCCAGATTATCGATCGTATTGCGCACAATCAGGCGGCTGCTTTGGGGCAAGAAGTGCGCACTCGCTCCCGGAGGAAATGGGACGCCCTGGCTCTCCAAGAACTCGCGTGCGCCTTCGCGGTTCACCAGTAATTGGCCACCGGTGGTCTCTTGTGTGTCCTTGCCCGTGCCGCCTGGCGCCGCGGCCCCACCGGCCTTGGTCGGCCCCTTGGTGAGGGCGCTTACCCCCACGTTCACTGTGCTGCTGATGAAGCCCGGCGGAACTCGATATTCTTTTGTCGTTAGCTCGTTGCTCTGCTCGCTCAGGGGAAGAATCAGAACCGCATAGGGCTCGACCTTGACTTTCAAGCCGGCCTGGCTGGCGATGTAACGCAATGCTTCTCCTAACGGGATTTGGTTCAAAGTAAGAGTAATCCGGGCCTCAGCAGGATTGACTGGCGGAAGCGAGGGTGTCGCAGGTGTAACTCCGGGCACCGCGGTTGCGACACCCGCCGCGGGTGGAGGGGCGCTTTCGCCTGCTGGTAATGTCTCTGCTGGGGCCGCGCCTGCGCCGACTGTGGTCGTGGCCGTTACCGGAGCGGGCTCATTTGAACGGCCAAGTGAACGCAACCGCAGAACAATATCGACCCCGCGACGTCCTTCCGTTGTAGGATCGTTCGCCGCCGCCTGCTGGCGCAGGAAATCAATGGCTTCGCGGATACTGGCATCGCGAAATTCGATGCGCGGAATAATAATGCTATCGAGCTTATTGCGGATGCGGGCGGTATTACTGCTATCGCGGGCGACCACGTTCTCGATCGGCCCCGTACTTGGCCCGTACTGGCGAACGGGCTGTTCCCAACCGTGCTCCACCTGCCACATGGCGCGGCCGCGTGTCTCGTTGTAGCCCTGAACGCCATACTGATATTTGGTTAAATCAATTCGCTCCTGTCCCTTGCGCGCCGCGGTATTGTAGGGATCGAGATTGAGGACCTGTTCATAGCGTTTCATCGCCATATCGTAGCGGCCCGATTGATAAAATCCTTCCGCTTCCGTGAGCAGCTTTTTCACTTCTTCCACTTTGGCGAGGAACTTTGGCCCCATCGTCTTGTTGATGTAACCGGGATCGTGCAAATGGGTGAGCAAGGTGCGAGCTTCGCGGCAATTCGGGTTGTAGGCGTCGGTCAAAATCTCATTCAGGATGAGCTCGGACTCCTCGTATTTACCCTCGGCGATGCGTTGTTCGGCCAGTTTCACACCGCTTTCACAGAAACCATCGAGTGCGGCAGAGTACGATCTCTCCGCCGCCGCGGAATTCGGCAGATAGCGAAGGGCCACGCGAAAATCTTCATGCGCGAGGGCGTACTGTTTGGCGTGCAATTCCGATTGCGCACGGG
>Ga0209808_1002152_pt1 | contig 10105 bp, 7 predicted proteins | sample GraSoiAngelo_157_FD_186171 | JGI IMG/M metagenome (GOLD analysis project Ga0209808, IMG submission 186171) | Grasslands soil microbial communities from the Angelo Coastal Reserve, California, USA - 14_1009_16_20cm (SPAdes) (version 2) | ecosystem: Environmental > Terrestrial > Soil > Grasslands ...
CCAGCGCCGCCTCGTGCAGCGCCTCGGCGAGCGTCGGATGCGCGTGGATGGTGCGCTGCAGATCCTCGCTGCTGGCCGAGTACTCCATCGCCAGCACCGCCTCCGCGATCAACTCCCCGGCCATGGGACCGACGATGTGCACGCCCAGGATCTCGTCGTCGTCGCGCGCGGCCACGATCTTCGCGAAACCGGTGGCCTGCTCCAGGGCGCGCGCCCGGCCACTGGCGAGGAACGGGAACACGCCGGTCTTGTATTGGCGGCCGCTCGCCTTGACCTGTTCCTCGGTGAGGCCGACCCAGGCGATCTCCGGCGCGGTATAGATGACCGAGGGGATCACCTTGTAGTTGACCTCGCCGAAGCGGCCGGCGATCAGGTCCGCGACCATCACGCCCTCCTCCTTGCCCTTGTGCGCCAGCATCGGGCCGCGTACGCAGTCCCCGATCGCCCACACGCCCTCCACGCCCGTGCGGCAGGCGTGATCGACGCTGATGAAGCCGCGCTCGTCCAGCTGCACGCCGGTATCGGGCCCGAGCAGATCCTGGGTGTAGGGGCGGCGACCGATCGCCACCACCAGCCGCTCGACGGCAAGGCGCTGCGCGCCTTTCGCATCCTCGTAGGTGACATCGACCGTCGCGCCCGCCACCGCCGCGCCCGTGACCTTGGCGCCCAGGCGAATGTCGAGCCCGAGTTTCCTGAGGTGCCGCAGCGCTTCCTTGGCGAGCTGCTGGTCGGCGAACGCCAGGAAATCCGGCAGCGCCTCCAGCATCACCACCTCGGCGCCGAGGCGCCGCCACACGCTCCCCAATTCCAGTCCGATCACACCCGCGCCGATGACGCCGAGGCGCTTGGGCACGGCGTCAAAGTCGAGCGCCCCCCAGGAATCCACGATGTGCGGCGCCGCGAACGGCGCGGAGCGCAACTCGATCGGGGCGGACCCCGAAGCGAGCACCACGTGCCGCGCGGACAGCTCGCGGCGGCTGCCGTCATGCGCGATGAATTCAATGCGGCGCCCGGCGAGGAGTCTGCCGTGTCCCTGGAGCGGGGTAACGCCGGCAGCCTTGAACAGCGCGAGGATCCCCTGGGTCATGCCGCGCACGATGCCGCCCTTGCGCTTCTGCATCTGCGCCAGATCGAGCGTCGCGCCCGACACCTTGATGCCGTGCACGGCGAACTCCTCGTGCACGCGATGGTAGAGCTCGGTGGACTCCAGCAGCGCCTTGGACGGGATGCAGCCCGCGTTCAGGCAGGTGCCGCCGAAGGCGGCGCTGCCGTCGCGGTTCTTCCACTCATCTATGCAGGCGACGCTGAGCTGGTTCTGCGCGGCGCGGATCGCGGCCGGATAGCCCGCCGGGCCGCCGCCGATGACCACGACGTCGAAGGCATCAGCTTTGTTCTTCATGTGCGGATCAGATCCCCAGCAGCATCCGTCCCGGATCTTCCAGTGCTTCCTTGATCGCGACCAGGAACTGCACCGCTTCGCGGCCGTCGATGATGCGGTGATCGTAGGTCACCGCCAGATACATCATCGGCCGCGCGGCGATCTGCCCGCCGACCACCATCGGCCGCTCCTGGATCTTGTGCATGCCGAGGATGGCGCTCTGCGGCGCGTTGACGATCGGCGTCGACATGAGCGAGCCGAACACGCCGCCGTTGGTGATCGTGAAGGTGCCGCCGGTGAGATCCTCGAGGGCGAGTGAGCCCTCGCGCGCCTTGCGGGCGTAGTCGGCCACCTGCTTCTCGAGCACCGCGAAGCTCTTGGCGTCGGCGTCGCGCACGATCGGCACGACCAGCCCGCGATCGGTGGAGACGGCGACGCCGATGTCGTAGTACTCGTGATAGATGATGTCGCTGCCGTCCACCGAAGCGTTCAACACCGGAAACCTCTTCAGCGCCTCGATCGAGGCCTTCACGAAGAACGACATGAAGCCGAGCTTCACGCCGTGCTCTTTCTCGAAGCGTTCCTTGTAGCGCGCGCGCAGTTCCTGTGTGGCGCTCAGATCGACCTCGTTGAACGTCGTCAGCAGCGCCTGGGTCGATTGCGCCTCGATGAGACGCTGTGCAATCCGGGCGCGCAGGCGCGTCATGGGCACGCGCTGCTCGGCGCGGGCGCCGGCCGCTGCCGGCGGCCGGGGTGCGGTTGCACGGGCCGCCGGTGTCGGGGCGGCGGCAGTGCTCAGAAAACCCACCACGTCGGACTTGGTCAGCCTGCCATCCCGTCCCGAGGCCGGGATCGCGGACGGGTCGAGGTGGTTCTCCTCGACCAGCCGCCGTACCGAGGGACTCAACTTGCCGGCATCCTTGCCGCCGTCGCTGTCCGCAGCCGCTGGTGGCTTGGCAGCCGGTGGTGGCTTGGCAGCCGCGGCCGCTGCCGCGCCCGCAGCGCCGGCCGGCTTCGCTACCGCGGCCGCCGCGGCGCCCTCCTCGATGAGCGCGAGAACCTGGCCGCTGGTCACCACCGTGCCGCTCGGCACACGGATCTCGCGCACCACGCCGTTGGCCGGCGCGGGAACTTCCAGCACCACTTTGTCGGTCTCGAGATCGGCGAGATTCTCATCGCGACGGATGGCGTCCCCGGGTTGCTTGTGCCACGCCACGAGCGTGGCGTCGGCGATGGACTCGGGCAGCTGTGGAACCCGGATTTCGGTGGTCATGAACGCCTTCTCATGGGGGTCGCCGCCGGCGCCGCCGGCGCCGCAGACGGCGCAGACGGCGCTGGCACCGCCGGAGCGGCCGTCAAACGCGTGGTCTCGCGCGCGGACTCCTCGGTGGTAGTCGAGCGCAGCGCGGCCGCCACCAGGGTCTGCTGCTCGATTTCGTGGATCTTGAGGATACCCGTCGCCGGCGCCGCGGCCGGCCCGCGGCCGGCGTACAACGCCGGTCGGCGTCCCGGCACCAGTTCCTGCAGCCGATGACGGATCTGGTACCAGGCGCCCTGATTCTGCGGTTCCTCCTGGCACCATACGATCTCGTGCGCGTTGGGGTAGCGGTTGAGCATCGCCTGGTACTCGTCGCTCGGAAAGGGATAGAGCTGCTCGATGCGCACCAGGGCCACCTCGCGCCGGGCCTCCTTGCGGCGCTCCTTCAGCAGATCGAAATACACCTTGCCGCTGCAAAACACGACCCGCCGCACCTGCTGCGCCGGCACATCGTCGACCTCGCCGATCACACGCGCGAAGCCGCCACGGCTGAGATCCTCGAGCGAGGACACCGACAGCTCGTGCCGCAGCAGACTCTTGGGCGTCATGACGATGAGCGGCTTGCGGAACGACTGGCGCATCTGCCGCCGCAGCATGTGGAACATCTGCGCCGGCGTCGACGGCACGCACACCTGCATGTTGTTTTCCGCGCACAGCTGCAGGAAACGCTCGAGGCGCGCCGAGGAGTGCTCCGGCCCCGCCCCTTCGTAACCATGCGGCAGCAGCAGCACCAGTCCGCAGAAGCGCTCCCACTTGGCCTCGCCGGAGCTGATGAACTGATCGATGATGACCTGGGCACCGTTGGCGAAGTCGCCGTACTGCGCCTCCCACAGCACCAGTGAGTTCGGCTCGGTGGTGGCATAGCCGTACTCGAAGCCCATCACCGCCTCTTCGGACAGCACCGAATCGATCACCTGCACGCGCGGCTGCGGGTCGGCGATGTGCTGCAGCGGAATCCAGGTGGCGTCGGTGTTCTGATCGTGCAGCACCGCGTGCCGATGGAAGAAGGTCCCCCGCCCGCTGTCCTGCCCGGTGAGGCGCACGCCGAAGCCGTCCTCGACCAGCGTCGCGCAGGCGAGGGTCTCAGCGCACCCCCAGTCGAGCGGCTGCTCGCCCTGCAGCATCTTCCTGCGGTTGGCGATCAGCTGGGCGACGCGCGGATGCAGGCTGAAATTCTGCGGATAGCTCGTGATGCGCTCACCGAGCGCGCGCAGCCGCGGCAGCTCCACCGCCGTGGGCACCCGTTCGGTCCAGTCGACCTGCCCGTAGGCGCTCCAGTCCACCGTGTACTTGTTGCCGATCATGCCGAGCGAGGCACGCGCCTGCGGGCGCCCCTGATCCAGTCCGCTGCGGTACTGCTCCAGCATCGCCTGCGCGTCGGCCTCCGTGAGCACGCCCGCGGCGATGAGCCGGTCGGCGTACAGGCGGCGCGCGGTAGGATGCTGGCGGATCACGCGGTACATGCCTGGTTGCGTGGCCGCCGGCTCGTCCGCCTCGTTGTGGCCGTGACGCCGGTAGCACACCAGGTCGATCACCACGTCCTTGCGGAAGCGCATGCGGTACTTGAGCGCCAGGCGTCCCACAAACACCACCGCTTCCGGGTCGTCGGCGTTGACGTGGAAGATCGGCACTTCCAGCATCTTGGCCACGTCGCTGCAGTAGATGGTGGAACGCAGGTCGGCGGGCTCCGAAGTGGTGAAACCCACCTGGTTGTTGATGATCACGTGCACGGTGCCGCCGGTGAAAAAGCCGCGCGCCTGCGACAGCTGCAGCGTCTCCATCACCACGCCCTGGCCCGCGAACGCGGCGTCGCCGTGCACCAGCAGCGGCAGTACGCGCGCGGCGCGCACGTCACCGCGGCGCTCCTGGCGCGCGCGCACCGAGCCCTCCACCACCGGATCCACGACCTCCAGATGCGAGGGATTGAATGCCAGCGCCGTGTGCACGTTGCCGTGCGCGGTGCGCAGGTCCGCCGAGAAGCCTTTGTGGTACTTCACGTCTCCCGAGCCCTTGAGCCGGCCCGGGTCGTAGGCGCCCTCGAATTCCGAGAACAACGCCGCGGGCGACTTGCCCAGCAGGTTCACCAGCACGTTCAGCCGGCCGCGGTGCGCCATGCCGATGACCACTTCCTCGATGCCGGCGGCGCCGCCTCCCTGTATGAGGTCATCGAGCAGGGCAATGAACGCATCCGCGCCTTCGAGCGAGAAGCGCTTCTGGCCGACGTACTTGGTGTGCAGGTAGCGCTCGAGGCCCTCGGCGGCCGTGAGTTGCCAGAGGATGTTGCGCTGCTCGTCGGGGCTGAAGCGATGCTCGAGGCGCCCCTCCTGGAACTCATCCTGCAGCCACAGCCGCTCCTCGGAGTCGGACATGTGCGCGAACTCCGCGCCGACGTTGCCGGCGTAGATGTGCTGCAGCTGTGCGAGGATGTCCCTGAGCTTCATGCGCTTCGGCACCGCCTCCGTGCGGCTGCCGGTGAAGAACTCGGTATCGAGATCCGCCGGCGTGAGGCCGAAGTAGTCCAGCTCGAGCACCCGTGGCCTGGGACGCTGGGACAGCCCCAGGGGGTCGATGCTCGCCAGCAGGTGCCCGCGGTTGACCCACACCTGAATCAGCCGCGACACCGCCGCCTGCTGAGCATTCGCCCCCGCGGCGGCCGCCGGCATCGCCGCTACCGGTCCCCGCACAGCGCGCCGCGCGATCTCCGCCCGGATCGGTCCGTGCGCCCGCTCGGTGCCCGCAGGCGCGAGCTGCGCGAAATAGTTCCGCCACCGCTCGTCTACGCTCGCCGGGTCGAGAAGATATTGCTCGTAGAGCGCGTCGAGAAAGGCGGCGTTGCCGCCATAGAGGGGTGTTGGTTCGAGCATGGGGAAAAACGACCGGCAGGCCAATAGTTTAGCGTAAAAGCCGGCCGCCGAGGGAAACGCGCCCGCGGCGCCTCTAGAGGGCGTTCAGCAGCCCGAATTCGTAGACAATCAGCGCGCCATAGATCGCGAGCACCGTATACAGCAGCACGCCCACGGGGATGCGGCCGAAGGCCCGCAGGCGCGCCAGCTGTGTCAGCAGCACCACCCCGGCTGCCGTAAGCCCGATCTTCACCAGCGCGAAGGCGAATGCGGAGCCCCCGACCAGCGGGGCCATCAGTGGGTTGGCTTCATAGGCGCCCCGCTCGACCAGCATCAGTGTCAGCAGCGCATCGGCGCAGGAAGACACCACGATGAGCATCGCGATCGCGAGCCATTGCGGATGATGCCAATCCACGGCGCTCACCGCGTGCTCGTCGGTGCGACGCGGCCCGTGCCGCCGCGGCCTGAAGCTCCCGTGCAGCAGCGCGCGCAGCACGTGCATGCGCCGATCAGTGCGGCGGCGCTCCTGCGGACCGGGCCCGGTGGTGCTCACGGTTGTTCTTGTTATTTCTGGCGTGCTGAAGCGGTCAGTGCCGACATTGTAGCGACGCGCAGCGTGTAACGGGTTCCGGCAGAGCGTGACGCCGCTCACATCCCGCAGCGCCTGCGGTGCGCGCGACCTGCGCGCCATATCCCGCGCGCCACGTCGCACCACGTTATGACACCTGCGCACTCACACCTCTATATGATCACGCCGGATGTCCGCTCCAAGCGTCAGCCCCCCGAGCCCCGGCCCGCCAACGGACGGCCTGCCGCTGCCACGCCGCTACTGGGCTATCGCGGCCATCTTGCTCGCGATTGCGATGTCGGTGCTCGACAGCACCATCGTCAACATCGCGCTGCCCTCCATCGCGCGTGATTTTGGCGCCACGTCCGCCGCCTCGATCTGGGTCGTCAACGCCTACCAGCTGGCGATCCTGGTGGTACTGCTGCCGCTGTCCTCCCTCGGAGAGGTCGTGGGCTACCGGCGCGTCTCCCAAGCCGGACTGGCAGTGTTCACGCTCGCCTCGCTCGCGTGCGCGTACGCGCCCACCCTGCTCGTCCTCAGTATCGCGCGCCTCGTCCAGGGCCTCGGGGCCGCCGGCATCGTGAGCGTGAGCGGTGCGCTGGTGCGCTTCACCTACCCACAGCGTCACCTCGGGCGCGCCGTCGGCATCAACGCGTTCGTAGTCGCCACCTGCGCCGCTCTCGGTCCCACCATCGCTTCGGCGGTGCTGGCCGTGGCGCAGTGGCGCTGGCTGTTCGGCATCAACGTGCCGCTGGGCGTGATCACCATCCTGATCGCGATCCGTGCGCTTCCGGAGACCGAGCGCACACGGCGCCCGCTGAACCCTGCGGGCGCCGCCCTCTATGCCGGCACATTTGGCCTGCTGCTGAGCGGGCTGCAGTCCCTCGCGCATCACGCCGCAACAGCGCTCGCGCTCGTGCAGATCGGCTGCGGCTGCGGGCTCGGATGGCTGCTGGCACGGCACGAGTTGCCGCGCGCCGCGCCGCTCATTCCTTTCGACCTGCTGCGCATCCGCGTCCTTTCCCTGTCACTCGCGACATCGGTGTGTTCGTTCATGGCGCAGATGGCGGCGCTGGTCGCGCTGCCGTTCGAGATCCAGCGCCTCGGCCACAGTGCAGTTGCCACGGGCCTGTTCATGACGCCCTGGCCGCTGGCGCTGGCGGTGGCCGCGCCACTCGCCGGCAGGCTCGCGGATCGCCATCCGGCGGGCGTGCTCGGAGGACTCGGGCTGCTGGCCGTGGCCGCGGGGCTCATGTTGCTGGCGTTCCTTCCGGCGAGCAGCACCCCCGCGGGATTCGTGTGGCGCATGGCGCTGTGCGGGGCGGGTTTCGGCTTCTTCCAGGCCCCCAACAATCGCGCCATCATGAACTCCGCGCCGCGCGCCCGCAGCGGCGTCGCCGGCGGCATGCTGAGCGCGGCGCGCCTGCTCGGCCAGACCCTGGGCGCTGCCGGCGTCGCCATTTTGTTTCGCGCCTACGGCGCCGCAGGTTCAAACTTCGCACTGTGCCTGGCAGCGCTCCTGGCGCTCGCCGGCGCACTGGTCAGCGTCGTGCGGCTCACCGCACGCCCGACGGAGGAGACGACATGACTGACGGGACACCGGGCGCGCCGGCGGCGGTCGCGCCCATCAAGCCGCCGTTCACGTGGGCGAGCGCGGTCGCCAAGGTGCGGATGGCCGAGGACGCCTGGAACAGCCGCGATCCGCAGCGCGTATCGCTCGCGTACACCGAGGACTCGCTGTGGCGCAACCGTGCCGAGTTTCTGCACGGGCGCGCGGCCATCCAGGAGTTCCTGCGCCGCAAGTGGGGCCGCGAGCTCGATTACCGGCTCATCAAGGAAATCTGGGCGTTCGGCGAGGACCGCATCGCGGTGCGTTTCGCCTACGAGTGGCACGACGACTCGGGAAACTGGTTCCGCTCCTACGGCAACGAGAACTGGGAGTTCGACGCCGCCGGGCTGATGCGCCGGCGCTTCGCCTCCATCAACGACGTTCCCATCGCCGCGGCGGATCGCAAGTACCGCTGGAGCGCCCCCGGCCCGAGACCCCAGGACCATCCCGGCCTGAGCGACCTGGGCCTGTGAGCATCGCCGCGGCGGCCCGTAGGCGTGGTCTGACACGACGGCGGCGGCGTGAATTTCTTCTCGAAGCTCTACTATCTCTTTCGGAAGGCCTGGAAGGCGGTTCGACTCTATCTGGTTCTCGCCGGTCCGGGCATCGTCGTCATGGTGGCGGATAACGATGCGGGCGGCATCACAACCTACGCCGCTACCGGGGCGAAGTACGGTTACCACCTGATCTGGTTCCTGCTGATCCTCATACCGATCGCCTACTACGTCCAGGAGATGACCGTACGCCTGGGCGCCGTTACCAAGCGTGGCCACGCGGAGGCCATATTCGATGGTTTCGGAGCGTTCTGGGGCTGGTTCTCGCTCCTGGACCTGATGATTGTCGATTGGCTGACGCTGGTCACCGAATTCGTCGGCATGACGGCGGCCCTCGCCATATTCGGCGTGCCCCCCTGGCTCACCGTCGTCGCGGTCACCTTGCTGATGGCGGTTATCGTCCTGAACGGCAGGTACTGGACGTTCGAGAAGCTGGCGCTGCTGTTCTGCGTCTTGAACCTGATCTATATCCCGGGTGCCTTTCTGGTGCACCCGTCCGTCCAGGACGTGGTGCACCAGGGTCTGATTCCGAATCTGGCCGGCGGCCTCAACGGCCAGCTGTTCTTTTTCCTCATGGCCAACATCGGTACCACGATCGCTCCGTGGATGCTGTTCTTCCAGCAAAGTGCGGTCGTCGACAAGGGCATGCTCGAGAAGGACATCCCGTGGGGTCGCTTCGACACATTGCTCGGCTCGATCGTCACCGTGGTCGTCGCCGTCTTCATCGTAATCGTGACCGGGACCGTGCTTCCCGGCATCGACATCGACAGCGCCTCTCAGGCGGCCGCCGAGCTGATGAAGACCGACCGCTACGTTGGCGCCTTCCTGGCCATCGGCCTGTTCGATGCCGGCCTGCTGGGCGCAATCTGCATCTCGCTCGCGAGCTCCTGGGCCTTCGGCGAGATCTTCGGATGGGCACACTCGCTCAATACCAGGATCCGCGAGGCGCCATGGTTCTACGCCACGTACCTCCTCATGCTCGTCACCGCCGGCCTGGTGGTTCTCATTCCGCACGCACCGCTGGTTCTCATCACCTTGTTCGTGCAGGTGATCGCCGTGACGTTGCTGCCGGCGGCGCTGGTGTTCCTGATACTGTTGCTCAATGATCGCACCGCCGTGGGTGAATACTGCAACACACCGGCGCAGAACCTCGTCGGCGGCTGCATCGTCGTATCGATCGTCATCCTGTCCACCCTGTACGGCATTACCGTGATGTTTCCCAACCTGATCCACTAGAGCCGGCAATCGCCACATGAAAGCCCTGCGCAGTCTCATCAGCAGGATCCGCGAGATCAATTCCCGCTACCGCGCGCCACGCATCCAGATGTCGGCTGCCGTCCGGCTGTCGCTGATGGCACTGCGGCTGTACCTGTTCGCGCTGGTGGGTTTGATGGTCTACAAGTTCGTTCTGCTGGTGACCGGGAGCTGAGCCCGTGGTGACCGTGCTTGAGTCCGAATTCTTCCTGAGTGAGATTCTCGGCCGGCGGGTGTTTGCGAGAACACATCGCATCGGGCGCTTGAGCGATCTCGCGATCGTCGAGACCGGAAAGCTTCCCGAAGTCACGCACGTGAGTGTCGCGCGGCCCTATGGGTACCCGGCGCTGACGATTCCCTGGGACAAGGTACTCCTCATCTCCAATCACGAGGTCGTGCTCGACATGGGTGAGGAGGAACTGGCGCAATTCGAGCGGGCACCCCAGGAGAACGCGATCCTGCTGCACGATCACATACTCGACAAGAAGATTCTCGATCTGGACGACCACGAGGTCGAGGTCGTCTACGACGTCAAGCTCGCCTTCCAGAACGGTAAGTTGTACGCGGCCGAGGTCGACTTC
>Ga0209808_1002155_pt1 | contig 10100 bp, 10 predicted proteins | sample GraSoiAngelo_157_FD_186171 | JGI IMG/M metagenome (GOLD analysis project Ga0209808, IMG submission 186171) | Grasslands soil microbial communities from the Angelo Coastal Reserve, California, USA - 14_1009_16_20cm (SPAdes) (version 2) | ecosystem: Environmental > Terrestrial > Soil > Grasslands ...
GGCGGCTCAAGCGGACATCCTGAGCGTTTGCAGGTGGCATCGTATGTCGGCAGAGCATTGTGTGTGCGAGTCTTAAAGGATCAGAAAAGCGGAAGGAATTGGATATGAGAGAGCGCACTTTTGGGGCACGAATGCTGGCGCTGATGTTGGCAGTTTTGATGGCGACTCCCGGAGCGTTTGCGGTCGCGGGACCACCGCAGTTGCCGGACCCGGGGACGGTGCCGGTCAGCAAGCAGCAGCAGGAACAGCTCGGGCTGAAAGCAATGTCTGAGGTATACCAGCAGATGCCGGTACTGCCGGATTCGAATCCGGTGACGCAATACGTGCAGCAATTGGGGAAACGGCTGGTGCAGGTGATCCCGCAACAGAATTCGTGGCCCTATCAGTTTCATGTGATCCCGCAAAAAGACGTGAACGCATTTGCGCTTCCTGGTGGCCCTATCTTCATTAATGTGGGCACGATTCTGGCGGCTGACAATGAGTCGCAACTTGCAGGTGTGATGTCGCACGAAATGTCTCACGTGTACATGCAACATCAAATTAAAGAAATGCAGAAGTCCGGGATGACGCAGGGAGTGGCGGGAATTGTGGGCGGCCTCCTGGGTGCGGTGCTGGGCGGCACGGCTGGCACGCTGGCTAATATGGGCGCCCAGTATGCCGGAGGCATCCTGAGCTTGAAATATTCGCGCCAGGAAGAAGCGCAGGCGGATGCGGTGGGCGCCATCATTATGTACAAGGCCGGATACAATCCGCGATCGCTGGCGGAGTTCTTTCAGAAACTGGAACGGCAAGGCGGGGGCGGTGGGCCGCAGTTCCTGAGCGATCACCCGGATCCGGGTAATCGGGTTGAGGCCGTGGACCGGGAGATTCGCGACTGGCCGCCGGAAAATTACCGGGGCAGCTCGCCGGAATTTGCGAGCGCGAAGCAAGATGCCGGACGGGTGAGGCTGTACACCGCTCAGCAGATTGCAGAGCAGTCAAAGCAAGGAACCTGGGCGCGAGAGAACCGGCAAAATGGGGCGGTGCCGGCGAGCGTGCGGAATATGTCCGGCGGCAACGAGACCGCTCAGCCGGAAATCGCGAACGTCAGCTATCAGGACGTGAGACCGAGCGGCAATTTCAGGCAGCTCAGGCAGGGGCCGATAAGCATTGCATATCCGGACAACTGGGAACCAGTGAGCAGCCAGAATTCGGATGGCATCACCATTGGGCCGCGGGCAGGCGTTTCGTCGGGCGCTGTGGCGTACGGCGTGATCATCGGCGAAGGACGTGACCAGAACGCAAATTCGCTCGACCAGGCCACGCAGGATTTGATTCAGGGCATGGAACAGTCGAATCCTGGGCTGCGGCAGCATGACAGCCCACGGCGGATTCAGGTGAGCGGAATGGAGGGACGATCAGTGACCCTCAGTGGCTCATCACCCATTGAACAGAATGGGCGGCCGCTTTCGGAGCGCGATTGGTTGGTGACGTTGCCCGATTCGCAGGGAGGTCTTCTGTACCTGATATTTATCGCGCCGGAGAAAGATTTCGGGCAGTTGCGCCCTACTTTTGAACGGATGCTGGACAGTGTTCAGGTGAGGTGAGCTGCTCGTAGCCTGAGCACTGAAGCACGGGCAGACGCGGATACTTGGGGAACTTGGGATCTGTGGCCGAGCGCTGACAAAAGTAAAATGTTGCGCCGCGATCGGATTTGATGAGACGCATGTGCCGGCAGTCGGCGCACAGGCCAATGCTAGAGGGCGGGGATTCCTGGGCTTTTGCCATCGGGAGAATAGAGAGCATGGTAATGGGTCAGTTTGTTCAAACTGACCCATTACCGAGAGCATTGATCATTTCACAAAAATGCACTGCAGCGTTAGAATCGTGCCTTTTTCAGCAGTTCGTGAGCGGTGGATTGCGTTCTTGCGCGTCATTCATGACTCGCCACAGCACGGACGAGTCTTGTTCTTTAGTAATCTCCCTGAGCGGCGTGGCTGGTGTCATATTGGGAAACACTAATGAGCGAATCCATATCTGCGGAAGATGGGCGCCGCGCGCCTCGTGTGAAGTTGGCAGGAGTGGTTTTGGCATTAATCCAATTGGAGAATGGCCGGCAAATTCGCAGCCGTCTGCACCAGCTTTCCATCACGGGAGGCTTGTTGTACTTGGACGACCCACTCGACGAGGGCATTAAGGTTGAAGTGATGTTTCACGTGGGCAACTGCACAGTGCGCAGCAAAGCGGCCATGTTGTTTCCTATGTGGGCCACGCAGGGGTGCCTCCAGCCATTTGAGTTCACTGATCTTGCAGAAGATGATCGCCGCACCTTGGAGTCCGATTTGGGGACCTTTCTAGGCCAATCGTCGAGCGCAGCTACTATCGAGGAAAAGAGCCTTGGGGCGGCTGCCGGGCGCCGATAACTGATGAGAGCAGGTTTTTATCGGCTTGCCTGGCCGGCAGCGGATTCAGCCAACTTCTGAAATTCATCGAGCTGCTGCCGGGCGACCGCGGAATCAGGGGCATTTGGGGACAGGCGAAGATATTCGCTAACGTGTGTCACAGCAGACGGGTAGTCCTGCTTTCGCGCAAAAACTAAGCCCAATAGGTACTCCATCTGCGGAACGCGGTGCTCACGGTCGAGGCGCATTCCCCGCATTAAGCTCTTCTCGGCCTGATCAATTCGCCCCAGATTGAAATTTCCTGCCGCATTGTAGAACCAGATTTTCGGGGAGTTCGCGTCGCTGACCTGCAGCACACGATCGGTCGTCTCCACGACGTCTTTCCACTGTTTTTGCTCAATGGCCAGATTAGTGAGTTCAGCGTAAGGATCGATTAGCTTGGAATCTGCTGAAAGGGCGTTCTGAAATGACTCGCGTGCAGCCGTGATCTCCTTCTGTTGAGCCTGCAAACGGCCCAGTTCGAGCCATGCGAGTGCGAACTTCGGATAGCGCTGCAGGGCATTTTTAAATTTCTCCTTAGCCGCTGCCCACCTCCCTTTCGACTCTGCCTGTTTCCCTTTCTCGAACTCTTTTTTTGCCTTGTCTGGAACCGCCATGGCTGTGGCGCTCACAGTAGCTTCCGAGGACCGCGCAATACGATGAACGATAACCGTACCAACATTCGTGACACTCGGACCAGATGTTATGCCGGTGAGAGGGATCGCGTGCGGCGCGAAGCCGTCTAGTTCGAATCTGAGCTCACAGTCTACTCCGAGTTTTTGACCCGCACCTGTTCCCTCCGACGCGAGCGGCAGAGAGACGGAACTCGACTGCTCGTCCCTATTCAGATCAACCTGGAACGAGCCGCTGGCATCCGTGTAGGCCACAGTTCGCACTTGTCCGTTGCACATCCGTTGGACAGCAACGGGCTGCGTAGGCACCGCCCCATCGTCAGCCACAACTTTGCCGGAGATAATAACGGGCGCTGTCCTGGCATTCGTGGACGTGTCCACCGGAAACCGCACAGGATTGGCGAGATCAGGCACTATTTGAGTGAACGCGCTAAGACTGGTCAGTAGGAGCACAACGGAAAAGAGAGAACGAGCCGCCATCTCTTCACCTTTCTGAATGGCGGCAATGAGATGTTTAACATTAGTGTTAGGATGCCGCGCCAGCGCGGGGCTACGGTCATCGCCTGAAGCTCTGTGGAGGAAATCATGTACTAAGCACGTGGAACTCAGGGACCGCTTCCATTTACTCGGGTGTCTCTTCATGGACTGCCGCAGATAATTCAAACCCTGAAGCAAGCTTTATGCTCGGGGGCGGAGAGGCGAGCCCAGATCGTGAACCAGAGCCATGCGACTCTTACTGGTATTGATTTTCCTCGTCATCGCAGGATGTGATCGCCGTAAGAATGTTTGTCCAATCGACGGACAACCACCGCAATGGTCAGGACGAAGAAATGGGCAATCCTGCGAGTACTTCCATTACAGTAATATGGAACGAAAAACCCATTCTTGGTGGGCCGAATGCGGGAAAGATCGGGGACAATAATCGGACGCGCCCATATTTGTCGGAACCCGCCCGCTTGTGATTTGACCGTTAGAATGTCCGGCTGTTACGGTTGAGCGGATAAGCTGTCCTTCGGACAAACCAATGGCACACCAGCATTCTCCTCGTTTTTTGCAGATCGTCCTGGATGCCAAGCGGCGGGTTCATGAAGTAAGCATCGATGACGTAAAAGGGCAACTCGATCGGGGTGAGAAGCTCCTACTGATTGATGTTCGCGAAGAGAGCGAATATGCGAAGGACCACCTCCCTGGCGCGATCCATCTGGGCAAGGGAGTTATCGAACGCGACATTGAAGAGCATGTGCCTGACCTGACTACACCCATGGTGCTTTACTGCGGCGGCGGGTACCGTTCGGCTCTAACTGCTGACAATCTGCAAAAGATGGGCTACACCAATGTGCTTTCGATGGACGGTGGTGTCCGCGGCTGGCGGGAAAAGGGCTTGCCGATGTCTAAGGACTGAATTTGGCACGTGCACTAAGTACCTCGGTAACTTGGTTCGCCTCTCTTGCGCACCTCAGCATGGAATTCGCTGCCGAAGATAACAGTTGTGCAGTCTAATGCAGGGAATGAAACGCAACTCTGGACATGACAACTCGGCAGCCGCTGCGACGACGGCTGTGGAAAATTCCACGCATGATAGTCTGCCCCGGATGGACGCAACCCCCTCGGAGTTTTGCGCAGAGCTCTCTAAGACCTTCCGCGTACGTTCGAGTGAAGTAGCGCTGCTCCGGCTGGAGGGCGGCATGCTGAAGTTCCTGTTCCCCGAAGAGCTTAAGACCGCAGGCGCAATTCCGCTTTCCGGTTCATCAGCGATTGCGGCGCACACGGCGATCAGTAAAAAGCTTGAGCTATTTAATAACTTCCCGCGAGTAAAGCATGCCAGTATTTTTGAGACTGTCAAACTCACGCAGCAAAGCGAGCAGCCCGATCCTCTAACAATCCAGAAGCTGATTTCTGGACCGGTGTTGGACGCCCAAGGCAAGGTGCTGGGCGTGCTCCAGGTGTGCCGGAAAGGGTTTGATCTGCTCTCGGCTGGACCAGATTTCAGCCTCAACGATCTCCAGCAACTGGAGCGCGTGACTAAAGCCCTCGCGAAGGCTTCGTTTATGAAAGCTTCTTAATCGCCTTTGCTCTCCCGCCCGTCGCGTCAATCATTGGACAGAGTTCCATCGCTACAACCATCGAAGTAAAATAACGGGGCCGCGGATATCGCCGCGGATATCGACGCATGTCAGCTCAATCTCAGAGAAGCGGATCTGGGTACAAGAGGATCTATGTGACCCTCGCTGGCCTCCCGCTTTCGTTTGAGCTGCATTGGCCGTTTCACAAATCGACTTCCGGCGCGGATTTTTGGGTGCTGCACGCCGACATTCGCCTGGAGAACTCGAGTGGGCTGCACGCCCCGGTCGCAGTCAACTTGTCTGCTACCGTGCGCGAGGTCATGCCCTCGCTCGAGCCAAAAGATGCCGAAGCTCCGGTCATCAACACGCTTCGTAAGGAAGTTGACCGAAGGCAAATCGAATTCGTAAAGTCCGGCAAGCTGGTACCCGTGCATTTCTCCAGCCGCCACTACGATTTCAAACGCAACAAATGGGTGTTTGGGAAGGCGAGCGATGATGACGTGAGGCTTCTCATCGCCCGCAAAGTCTACTGGCAGACCCGGCTGGCGGGCGGGCCGGTGTGGATTGGCGAACCCGCCGATGCGCTCTATGTTGAAGCCTCAGTCACGCACATGTTGGAAATTGCACGAAGCCTCGCGAGCGAAGAGCTCATGACGCTGGAGGGCGAGTGGGCTTCTGCAAATGCCGCCTTGATGGCGCAGGCAGAAAAATTTGAAGCTGACATGCGCATCGCGGTAGCGGAGCTTGAGAAGAAGCATGCGTTTGAAAGAGGATAAGCAGCGCCGGGCTGCCCTCAAAGACCTTCCTTATTCCTGTTTTACTGAATCAATTGTTTGAAAGAGCTTCCCGATGTCCGTGACCTCTACATAGGGCGGGTTTGCCTGGGGCTTGCCGCTGACCACATAAATCGTCGGAGTCTGGTGAATTCCAATGCGGTTGCCGAGGTCGCGGTCGGCGTTGACCTCTGCAGCCAGCTTGCCTTGCGGGTCAAAGACAAACGGCAAATCTACTTTGTGATCGGCGGCAAATTTTTCCGCGAAAGAGCGCAGGTTGCCAGGATTGATTTCTAGCTGATGCTGAAAAATATAGTCGCGAAAATCATTGCCTAGCTGCTTGGAGTGCGAATCGAAATAGTGAGCCATGACTGCGGCCTGGAATGACCAATTGTGCAGGGGCAGAGGAAAGTCGTGTCGCACGACGGGAATCTTATAGGTTTTGGCTGCCTGCTCGACCAAGGGGGCGGCGCGGCGGCATTGCGGACACTGCAGATCTTCAAAAACCACCAAGGCAAGCTGCGATCCCTTAGGAGGGCGGAGCGCAGAATTGGCATCTTGCGCGACAGCGCACGATGCGATGAAAAAAAGTACAAAAAGAAATGAGAGCAGCTTCTTGTTCATAATGTGTTTAGATGCGGAATTAGCATCTGTATGTCTATATCTATGGTAACCGAAGGGGACAAACAACTGTTCCCATTTACATTCAATACGTAGGGGCGGGTGCCCTCACCCGCCCGCATTGAATCCGGGGGTGCCGATGAAAAGCAACAAAGATCATGACCACTCGCTTCGGCAGCATCTGAAATACCTGCTTAGCGATGGCGGAGCTCATGCCAAATTCAGCGACGTCGTGTCAAGCTTTCCCGCAAAGCTCCGCGGGCAAAAACCCGCTGCCTTCCCGCATTCTGCCTGGATGCTGCTCGAACACATGCGCATCGCGCAACGGGACATTCTCGAGTTCAGCCGCAACCCAAAGTACGCTTCGCCGGAGTGGCCGGGCGGCTACTGGCCTCGGACCGAGAACCCGCCTAGCGAGGCGGCTTGGAGCGCCAGCATAAAGGCCTTCAACAAAGATCTACAAGAAATGCAGGCGCTGGTGACAAATCCCAAGACCGACCTGTTCGCCCGCATCCCGTGGGGTGATGGCCAGACCATCCTGCGTGAGGCGTTGCTGGTGGCCGATCACAATGCTTATCACCTGGGCCAGTTGGTGGATGTGCGAAGGCTGCTCGGGGCATGGCCAGAGGAATAAGAGTTCGGTTCACTCAGGCTATTGCACCGTTTTCTGAAAACCACCCTCACTCCTTCTCTCCACCTCTCGTCAATGGCCACCAGTGTCCACTCGATCTCTGGTGAAATATAGCGCAATAGCGTGTCGGTCGCGGGATGCACGTGCAGCGCCGGAGCGACGAGCAGCAGCAGCGGCGCTTCCGGCGACAATTCCTTGCCAGAAAAATATCCGAAGCGCTGGAATTCGCCTCGTGCATGATGCCACGCCACGCGCGACCAGTAATCCAGCCCTTGCAGCGGCAGGTGAATATCTTCATCCGCCTTCAGTTCAACTACGGCCAGCCTTTCCTGGCGAGTGGTTGTCAGCACGTCGATCATGGCGCGATCGGAGGCTGAGAAAGCGGGCACCTGCGAGTACAAACGGCCCGCGTCAAAACGCTCGTCGAGAACGCCGACATTCTTGATCACCAGTGATTCCAGCCACCGTTCAGGATGCAACCTCCACAAGAAGTGATCTCGCGGCCCTTCGGCGTGGCGCACCTCTCCTATGCTGCGAAGCAACCGCTTGAAAGACCCGGCAATTTCCGGGCGCAGAGTTTGTTCCGCCGCGCCAACCCCAAACACGATTTCGGGTGTGCTGCGGAACGAGCCGGGGTCATGCGTTAGCCGAGCTCGCGCAAATTCCAATCCGTGGCAACGGAACGCCATCTCGGAGGAAGAGAGCAGCGCGACTTCCGCCTCGGGCATCAGATCGCGAACCTGCGCGATCGCTTGCGCGAACCGTTCTCGCGCCGCGCGTTCGTCGGCACAATGTGTAAGCCGCGTGGCGACGTTGCCACGATCGGAGGTGTCCATTTCCTTTGCTGAGTCCTCGCGCTCGTCAATCTCATAGAGCTGCCACTTGGCTGCGTCACGATTCAGATTAGCAATGCGCTCGCGAGTCAGAGCAGAACTGCCCACCGGTACAAACAGTTTGAGCCCATGCACCACTGCCTTTCCGGCTTGCGCTTGACGGCACACATCCAGCCACAAGATGCCAAATGTCAGCGCGGCATCAATGGAGGATTGGGCCTCCTGCGCATTGACGCCCAGCACCGCGAAGGCGGACTGGCCCTGCTGTAACAAACCACGCGAATAGATCGGTCCGAAGGAGCGTTCCAGATCCATCGACGTGCTGAGCTTGGCGACTTTGAATCCAGGAAATTTTCGGGTCAGTACGCGTTGCAGGAGCCTTTGATATGCGAGCCGTGCTGCCCGCTTCGCTGTTGGCGTACGGCGATCTCGCTGGCGGCAGATTTCAAGTTTCGTAGGGTGAGATTGCCCCAGGCGCTGGACCGCAAGTCGCAACACTTCGTTCTTAATCTCCAAGTCGACCACGCGACGCACAACATTTCGCTCCGCCGACCACAGGTGCAGCAGGCACTTGTTGCGCTCTCCGGAGATCGAATACTTCGCCTGTGCCAGGTCGAAAGCCACTGCGCCATCCTCGAGCACCACGGCATCGTGCGCCTGGGAAAGAAACTCTTCAACCGTGCGGACCAAAGCATCTGGTGTCATGTCAGGATTTTTTCAATTCTCCAGAAGATCGTCTGTGATGAACGACCATTTAAACCAATGTGGGACCGTCGATTTTTTGGATGAACCACTTTAAATCACTGTTCAGTTTAGCAGTAAGGGGCTGCGTTCAGGCCGAGGTAATGGGACGAGTGAAGGCGGGGAGCTTGCGGCTGCGAGAAGCGGGGAGTTGCTGGAGGTGAGCTATCGGCAAGCCATGCGGATCTGGGCGAGCTACCGCAGGGGAACATGCGTACTCCTGCCTGCTCTCGCCGCCTGCTAACCAGGGGAAATTTCTATTATGAACCACGGGCATTTCTATTGTGGTATGCCAGAGGTAACCGGGTACTGGTGCAGTTTGGGTCAATTTGAATTCATTTAAGGCCCAAGGATTGCTTACGTTTTGATAGTTGCTCAAGCGTGGACCTTGCGTCCTTGATTTCTTGGATCAATTTGGCGGCAGCATCGAAATCCATAGAGCGGGCAATTTCAATGTCTTTTAGCGGCTCCACGCGGACGCCTAGACCGTGAATCCAAATTTCATCGCGGCTCAAATCGCTATTCCTCTGTGCTGCGTAGCTCAGCCATTCCGAAACACCCCTGATTCTTCGAGAAAGTCTTTCGGCTTTCTCTTCCAAGTGAGCCAAATTCTGTTCCGCTTCTTGATGTTCTAAGAGCAACATCGCCTTTTGTTGTCTCTTCTCGTCTTCCGTCATGCGACCCTTTCCTCGTTTCCTTCAATCAATTCAACCAGTTCTTCCAGCGTCCAAACGTGATTAGCAATCCCCATTTCCATAGCAGGAGTCACGCGCAAACTAGAATGGATGCGGCAAAAATTGTAGTACATAAAATGCAGAGCTACTGCATGACGGTGATTCTCGATCTTTTTTGAGTGAGCATTTGTTAGTCGCGTGAAGCGACGCATCGACATACGCATGGTCAGATTCTGACGCTCTACGTAAGACGTGCTAATCAAATTGCGATCGGGGTTACCGCTAACGATACGCATCTCACAGCCGATGCACTGAGCGGGAGAATAGCGCGTCTCGTTCTCAGGCATTGCGCCATATACTTTCTGCAACATGGCATAGTCAATTCCAGAGCCAAACGCATCCTCAACCGCATCAAGATATACGCGGTGACCATCCGTCGTTAGCTGAAAGCGGCCATTTACGCGGCTTGCAACGTCCTGCATGAACTCCTGCGCCCATCCTGCGTCGCGTCCGCCTACGAGATATGATACGGCCAACTTTGTGTCTCCATCCATGGCAACCCACGTCCATACATCTCCTACGCCCTCGACGCCGCGCAGCTTCTCAGGGACGTTCTTGTGTTTGGCATAGCAAAATTGCCAGATTTCATCAGCTTCCACGCGCCTTACCGTAAGATTGCGGACGTGCTGATTATGATAGGTTGCGCAGGCGG
>Ga0209808_1002156_pt1 | contig 10095 bp, 9 predicted proteins | sample GraSoiAngelo_157_FD_186171 | JGI IMG/M metagenome (GOLD analysis project Ga0209808, IMG submission 186171) | Grasslands soil microbial communities from the Angelo Coastal Reserve, California, USA - 14_1009_16_20cm (SPAdes) (version 2) | ecosystem: Environmental > Terrestrial > Soil > Grasslands ...
GACGAGCGCGTCGGTGACGATCAGCGTTTGCCCGGCCGGCACCGTGAAGGCGGTGACGGCGGTCGTGCCGGACGGCACCAGCCGCGTGATCTCGACGATGTTGAGCACGACGGGCGCGCCCGTCGTCGCCGGCGACGCGCTCACCGTCGGCCTCCCGGCCAGCGTGGTCGTCGTCGTCCCGTCGGCATTCGTCATCGTCGACGACGTGGCGGCGGGACTCGTCGTGGTCTGCGCCGAGACGCCGGCGGCGACGAGGGCGACCAGCACGGTCAGACATAGTCCGAGTACATTCGCGAGTTTCATGAGACCCCCTTGGAAGGAACTGGGCCGCGAGGCTCGCAAGGCGAGTGCCAGCAGCCTCCGTTCGGGGATGGACGTCAGCCGATCGACGGTCGCTGTTGGCGCCACGGCCGCGCACGCTCGAAGGCCGCGGAGGCGCGGAGCACGAGCACGTCGGCAAAACGGCGACCCACGATTTGCAATCCGATTGGCAATCCGTCCTTGGTGAACCCGCACGGCACGGAGGCCGCCGGCTGGCCCGTGAGGTTGAACGCCGGCGTGAACGGGATCCAGCCATAGAACGAGACGGCGCGCCCGGCGATGGCGCCCGGCGTGTCCAGGCCCACCTTGAACGGCGCGCAGGCGATCGTGGGCGTGAGCAGCAGATCGTACTTTTCGAAGAACGCGCGCGGGTGCTGCCACCAGTTGAGCCGATCGAGCCATGCCTGCACGTAGCGCGTCGGCGGGTTCTTCAGCGTCGCCTCGATGAAGCGCAGCAGGCCTGGCTCGATCAGATCGCGCTGGTCGAGAGAGGGCGCCATGCGCGTGGCGATGCCACCGCAGAAGATCTGCTCCCAGCACTCCATCATCGACGGCCACTTCGGCTGGACCTCGTCGACGCGGCAGCCGAGCTCGCGGAACGCCTTGGCCGCGCGCGCGCACACCGCGCTCACTTCCGGATCCACGACCTCGGCGAACCCGAGATCGTCCGTGTAGGCGACGCGCAGGGCCTTGAGATCGCCGCCGCCAAGCCCGCGCGCGTAGCGCGCGCCGTCGGCGGGCAGCGAGTACGGATCGCGCTCGTCGGGCCCCGCGCAGATGTCCATGGTGAGGGCCGCGTCGGCGACGGTGCGCGTCATCGGGCCGATGTGCGAGAGGCTCCACGCCCCGCTCGGCGGGTGCAGCGGAATGCGGCCGTACGAGGGCTTGAAACCGTAGATGCCGGCGCACGAGGCCGGAATCCGGATGGAGCCGCCGCCGTCGGTGCCGACGTGCAGCGCGCCCATGCCCGCCGCCACCGCCGCCGAGGCGCCGCCGCTGCTGCCGCCCGGCGTGCGATCGAGGTGCCACGGGTTCCGCGTGGGGCCGAAGACGAGGTTGTGCGTGGCGCCGATCCAGCCGAAGGTCGGCGTGTTCGTCTTGCCGACCATGATGCCGCCCGCGGCCTTGAGGCGCTCGACCATCGGCGCGTCCTCGGTGGGAACGTTGTCGCGGTAGAGCGGGGTGCCGAACGTCGTTCGCACACCCTTGGTCACGACGAGGTCCTTCACGCCGAAGGGCACGCCGTGCAACGGCCCGAGCGTGGCGCCGCGCTTGCCGAGGGCGCGCTCGGCCGACTTCGCCTCGCGGCGGGCCTGGTCGGCGTTGATCAGCACGAACGCGTTGAGGCGCGGGTTGATCTTGTCGATGCGCGCCAGCAGCGCATCCACGATCTCCACGGGCGAGACCTTCTTCCGCCGAATCAGCGCGGCCTGCTCGGTAGCGGACAGCCAGTTCAGATCGGTCTCAGGCATGGCGGCTCCGGAAAGATATCAGATTGGGGGGATTTAGGGTGATCGAGGCGCGCCACGGCTTGGCCGGGGCGCGACGAGCGCTGGGGGGATTGGGGGGCCATTTCGGGGCCCCCCATCTCAATGGGTCTCACCTCGAGCCCCGCAAGCGGGGATCCAGCGTGTCTCGCAGGGCGTCGCCGAGCAGGTTGCTGCCGAACACCGCGAGGCTGATGGCGATGCCCGGGAAGAGCACGAGGTGCGGCGCCTTCTGCGCGTACTCCGCGGCGGACACCGACAGCATGCGCCCCCACGACGGGTACGGCTCCGGAATGCCCATGCCCAGGAACGACAGGGTCGCCTCGACGAGGATGGCGCTGCCGAGCTGGGCCGTGCAGAGCACGATGAACGGCCCCACCGTGTTGGGCAGGATGTGACGGAAGGCGGTGCGCAGGTGGCGCACGCCGAGCGCGCGCGCCGCCTCGATGTACTGCATCTCGCGAATGCTGAGCACGCTGGCGCGGATCACGCGCGCGGCGCGCGGGATGATCGGGATCGAGATGGCGACGATGACGTTGCGGACCGAGGGGCCGAGCGAGGCCGACATGACCAGCGCCAGCACGAGCAGGGGCAGGCCCTGCAGGATGTCGAGCAGCCGCTGCGTGATGAGGTCGGTCTTGCCGCCGACGTAGGCGGACAGCAGCCCGATGATGCCGCCCAGCACCGAGCCCAGCAGCGTGCTGCCGGTGCCGACGACGAGCGAGACCCAGGCGCCGTGGACGATGCGCGAGTAGATATCGCGGCCGAGGTGGTCGGTGCCGAGCCAGTGCTCCGCGTTCGGCCGGCCCAGCGTGTACGTCGCGTCGGTGGCGATGGGGTCGTGCGTCTGCAGCCACGGCGCCAGCACCGCCGTCACCAGCATGACCAGCATGATGGCGCCGCCGGCGGCGCCCAGCGGCTTGCGGTGGACGAACCGGCCGAGCGTGGTCCCCCACCCCGGCCGCGTCGGGGCGGTCACCACCACGAGGTCGACGGGCACGCCGAGCGGACTAGCCGCCATAGCGCACGCGCGGGTCGAGCACACCGTAGAGCATGTCGACGAAGAGGTTCGACAGGATCACCACGATGGCGATGAACATCACGAGGTTCTGCACGATCGGGTAGTCGCGCCACAGGATCGCCTGCACGAGGAAGCGCGCGACGCCGGGCAGGTTGAACACGGTCTCGGTCACCACCAGGCCGCCGATGAGGAACGCGAACTCGATGCCGATGACGGTGACCACGGGCAGGATCGCGTTCTTGAGCGCGTGGTGCCAGATCACGACCCGCTCCGCCTGCCCCTTGGCCCACGCCGTGCGGATGTAGTCCTCGCGCATGACCTCGAGCAGCGAGGAGCGCGTGATGCGCATGATGAGGGCGGAGGAGCGGTAGCCGACGGCGAGCGCGGGCAGCGCGAACTGGATGGCGTGCGCCTTGAAGTTCTCCGTCGGCCGCACGTAGGTCATCGGCGGGATCCAGCCGAGCCACGAGACCATCCCGAGGATGATGACCATGCCGAGCCAGAAGGACGGCATCGAGAGCCCGGCGAGGCTGACGACGCGGAGCACGTAGTCGAGCGTGGTGTCCTGTCGCACGGCGCTGATGACGCCCGTGGGCACGCCGAGGGCGACGGCGACGATGATGGAGAGGATGGCCAGCTCGATGGTCACGGGCAGGAGCGGCCGGATGATCTCCCACGCCGGGATGTCGTAGCGATAGGACTTGCCGAGATCGCCCGTGAGGATCTGGCGCATCCAGTCGAGGTACTGGACCCAGTACGGACGGTCCATGCCGAGCTCCTTGAGCAGCGCCTGCTTGTCCGACTCGTTCACGTAGCCGGCCGTGGAGAACAGGATGTCGACGATGTCGCCGGGCGCCAGGCGCAGCAGCGCGAAGATGACGATCGACATGCCGACCAGGGTCAGGATGGCGATGCCGAGCCGCTGGGCGACGTAGCTCTTCATGCGACTACTTGTCCCGCCAGACCTCCTGCATGCGCCCGAAGTTGTAGACGTTGTTCTGGACGACGAGCCCCTTCACGTGCGGCCAGTGGGTGAAGTAGTCCATGCGCCACGACAGGATCGGGCGCGCGGCGTCCTCCTCGAGCTTCTTCTGGATGGCGTAGACCATGGTCAGCCGCTTCTTCTGGTCGATCTCCTGCGACTGCTGGTCGATCATCTTCGTGACCTGCTCGCTGCAGTAGTGCGTGTAATTGCGCGGCGAGCCGCAGGCGTAGTTCTCGTAGAAGTTGCCGTCGGGATCGTCGGCGCCGAGGCCGGTGAGGTTGGCGCCGATCTGATACTCGCCGCGCACGGCCATGGCGTGCCACTGCGCCGTCTCGATCTGCTTGAGCGTGGACTCGATGCCGATCTGCTTCAGCTCGTTGATCACGAACGAGGCCATGTCGACGTAGATGGCGATCGCGCGCGTGACCATCTCGACCTTGAGCGGCTTCTCCGGCGAGTAGCCGAGCTCGGCCATCATCTTCTTGGCCCGCGCCTTCTCCTCGGCCGCGTTGCCGTACCCCGGCAGCGCGGTGAGCTCCTTGTCGCCGAGCCCCCAGAAGGCGTGCGGCTTGGGAGCCATGGCCGCGCCGATGACGCCGCCGCCCTGGTAGACGGCCTGGATGAGCGCGCGGCGGTCGATGGCGTGGCTGACGGCCAGCCGGATCTTGAGGTTGTCGAAGGGCGGCTTCTTGATGTTCATGATGACGTTGTTGTTCACGTTCTCGCTGACCGGCGTCACCACGAGCTGCGGCACCGCCTTCTTGAGCTGCTCGGCCTGCGTCTTCGAGGTCTCGCCGGGATAGGACACGTCGACGGCGCCCGACTGCAGCGCGGCCGTGCGCGTGCCGCGCTCGACGATGACGACGTACTTCAGCCCCTCGAGGTACGGCCGGCCCTTGATGAAGTAGTCGGGGTTCCGGACGTACTCGACGAACTCGCCCTTGCGCCACTCCTTGAGCTTGAACGGCCCCGTCCCCACGCAGCTCGTCCGGTAGCTCGCCGGCGGGACGTGGGCGGCGTACACGGGGCTGTAGCCCGAGGCCAGCATCATGAGGATCGACGGCTGGGGGCGCTTGAGGTGGAAGACGACCGTGGACGCGTCCGGCGTCTCGATGGAGTCGACGTTGGTGTACCAGTCCTTGCGCGGGTTGATGCGCAGCTTGGCCGGCGCGTCGGCGCCCTCGCGCACCATGTCGAAGGTGAACTTCACGTCCTTGCTGGTGAACGGCTGGCCGTCGTGCCACTTCACGCCCTTGCGCAGGAAGAAGACGAGGTTGCGGTAGTTGTCCTGCCAGGACCACTTCTCGGCGAGATCGCCGACGATCGTGTCGAACGACTCTACCTTCTTGGCCGGGTCGTAGACGACGAGGTTGTTGAAGCAGGGCATCGACGGCCACACGGTGGAGCTGGTCTGCGTCTCGTGGATGGCGAAGCCTTGCGGGAGGTCCTCGCGCTGGGTGATGTTCAGGGTGCCGCCGGATTTTGGCGTCTGACTGATGGCCGGCGTGCCGAGCGCAATGACGAGGACGACGCCGGCGACGACGAACGATATCGTGACGCGCATGCGGGACATGCGATTCCTCCTCGATGAGGTCCTGCCCTGGGTGGTGGCTGAGTCTACGTGAAAACTCAAGGACTCTCAACAGTTACAGGAGATGGACGAGGAGGTGGACGCCGTAGATGGCGCCCCCGGCGAGGCCGCCGACGACGGTGCCGTTCACGCGGATGAATTGCAGGTCGTCGCCCGCGTGCTCCTCGATGAGGCGGACCACGCCCTCCGGGCCCAGCGCGCGCACGCCGTTGGCGATGAACTCCGCGATGCGGCCGTGGTGGCGCAGCACGAGCTCGGAGACGCGCGCCTTCAGCCAGTCGCCGATCTGCACGCGCAGCGCGGCGTCGGTCACCAGGGCCTGGCGCGCGCGCTCGAGCCGCTCGGCGATCCACGCCGCCGCCTCCGAGCGCGGGGCCGCGAGATCGGCCAGCAGCGTGCGGCGCAGCGAGGCCGCGAGGTCGTCGAGCAGCGCCACCACCGCCGGTGTGGCGAGCAGCTCGTTCTTCGCCGCCTCGACGCGCGCGGCCAGGGCGGTGTCGGTCGTCAGGCGCGTCTCGAGCTCGGCCACGATCTCGCTCGCGCGCGCCCGCAGCGGGTGGTCGGGATTCTTCGCCACCTCGCGCAGCCCGGAATGGAGCGCGGCGACGATCCGCTCGCGGTCCAGCACGCCGAGCAGCTCCGCGAGTCCGATCCACAGCCGCGGGTAGACGCCCATGCCCGCGCGGTAGCGCATCAGCAGCTCGTCGATCACCTCGGCCACGGTGGCCCGCACGTCGGGGCGCTCGAGCGCGTCCGCCAGCCCGAGCACCACGGCCTGCACGACGCGCCCGTCCCAGCCGTTGTCGCGCGCGATGCGCAACGCCGCCGCCAGGGTCGGCGCCACCGGCTGGGCGGTCAACAGCGCCCGCAGCCGCGCCACCAGCTCGGAGGCCGTCCCCGGCGTGAGCTGCTCGGCCGCCCAGCTCGCCACGGCCCGCGTCGCCGTCTCGAGGTCCGCCTGCGACACGCGCTCGGCGCCCCGGGCCAGCAGATCGGCGACGTCCACGCGCTCGATCTCCTGCACGACGTAGCGCGGGGTGAGCACGCGGCCACCGACCATGGCGCCGACGCGCTCGGCCAGCCCCTCCCAGTTGGCGGGGATGAGCGCGGTGTGCGGGATGGGCAGCCCGAGCGGACGCCGGAAGATCGCGGTGACGGCGAACCAGTCGGCGAGCCCGCCGACGACGCCGGCCTCGGCGACGGCCAGGAAAAGGCCGCCCCACCACGTCGCGCGGAACGGAAACGCCGCCACGGCGAGCCCGGCGGCGGCGAGGAGCACTCCGAGGGCGAGCCGTCGCTGGCGGCGCACGGCGTCAGCGCCCGGGCGACAGCAGGAAGTCGAGCATGCGCTCGGTGGCGGGCGGGCCCGGCGGATAGGTGTGCGTGCCGCGCGCGTCGCCGCCGCTCCACGCGTGGCCCATGCCCGGCACCAGCCACGTCTCGAGCACCGGGCGGTGGCGCGCGTCGCGGTGCAGCGCGTGGACGGCGCCCTCGACGGGCTCCGTGACCGCCGCCACGGCGCCGACCGCGCGCGCCAGCATCGTCTCCAGCGCCGAGAGATTCAGCGGGCTCACGACCGCGTCGGCGTCGCCCTGCCAGAGGGAGGCGCGCAGCGGCAGCGTGCTCACGCCCGCCGCGCGCAGGCAGGCGGCGGCCGCGGCGCCGGGCTCGGCGCCAAGCCCGCGCATGCACTGCATGGCGCCCGTCGGGCCGACGCCGCAGCGGTAGGCGCCGCCCGCCATGACGCCGATGCCGGTCACCACCTGCGGCGCCGCGCACGCGAGGTTCACGGCCATGAAGCCGCCCGCGGAGAAGCCGAGCACCAGGAGGTGCGGATCGCGCAGCGCGCGCTCGGTCTGCACGCGCCGCGCGAGGGCGAGGATCTCGCCCACCTCGCCCGCCGTCGGCGACGCCTCGCCCGCGAACCAGTTCCAGCAGCGGTAGGCGTTGTCACGACGGCTCTGCGCGGGGTAGACGACCACGAGGCCGCGGCGCTCGGCGGCGACGTTGAGCCGGGTGCCGAGCGCGAAGTCCTCCGGCGTCTGCCAGCAGCCGTGTAGCGCGACGACGAGCGGGCCCGTCGCCGGTGCGCTCGGCGTGAAGAGCGCGTAGCCGCGGCCCTCGTGCCGGCCGCTCACGAACGTCCCCGCGGCGCGCGCCGGCGCCGCTGCGAGCACGACGAGCGTCAGCGCAAGCACGGCCCGCATGGTCAACGCGGATGCGATGGCAGCAGCACCCGAGCGGCCTTCACGTCCCAGACGCCGAGCGGGCTCAGGCGCACCGCCGGCAGGAAGTCGGCGGACAGGAACAGCAGCGTGAAGAACGGATCGTGGAACGCATAGCCGCGCGCGCCGAGATGGCGGGACAGCTCGCGCTCCCAGCGCGCGGCCTCCGGCAATTCCGCGCGCGTCATGATGCCGCCGATCGGCAGCGGCAGCTCCCAGGCGATGTCGTCGCCGTCGACGAGCACGACGCCGCCGCGAACCTCCAGCAGCCGGTTCACCGCGCGCGCCATCGACGCCGGGCGGCGGCCGAGCGTCAGGATGTTGAAGTCGGTGGAGAGCGTGGTCGCGAGGCCGTCGAGGCGATCGGCGAAACCCGCCACGAGCGCCGGCGCGACCCAGCGGCCACGCCGATCGACGAGCGCGGCGTGCAGGTCGCCCGGCTGTGGCGCGCGCTCCTCCAGCTTCGTGATCACCGCGCTCACCAGCCGGAGCACGGGGAAGGTCGCGCGCTCGGGGAGACGGAAGTCGGCGGCCCGCGACCGCCAGCGCGCCGTCAGCCGCGCCGCGGGCGTCGCGAACACGCGCCGCCAGGACGGCTCCGGGATCGGCACGAGCGTCCGGCCCTCGCGCGCGGCCACGCGCCCGCGCGCGATGACCGTTTCCGGTCGCGGCTCACTCAGGTCGCGCAGCACGCAGATGTCCGCGTAGCGGCCCGGCGCGATGCCGCCGAGGTCTCCGTCCTTGCCGAAGTAGGTCGCGGGGTTGAGGGTCGCCATGCGATAGGCATCCAGCGGCGGCACGCCACGCTGCATCGCCGTCCGGAGCAGGTGGTCCACGAAGCCGTGCTCGAGGATGAAGGCCGGCATCGAGCCGTCCGCGGTGAGCATCGCGCGCGCCGTGAGGCCCGGTGCCTCCTTGAGCGCGTCGAGCAGGTCGCTGAGGTCGGGACGCAGTGACGACTCGCGCAGCATGACCGCGATCCCCAGCCGGGCGCGGTCGAGCACCTCGCGCGCGGTGATCGGCTCGTGGTCGGAGGTGAGGCCACCGGCGGCGATGGCCGCCAGCTTGTCCACCGAGGCGCCGGCGGTGTGGCCCTCGACACGCTGGCCGCGCGCCAGCGCCAGGTCGAGGCGGCGGAGCAGCTCCGGGTCGCCCGCGTGCACGTCGGGCCAGCGGGTCACCTCGCCGGCGGCGACGGCCAGCGGGTGGGCGAGCGCCCGAGCGAGGTCGCGCAGCGGAAAGCGCCGGGCCTCGTCGGGGGTCCGGCTCTGCGCGTGAGGACGGATCATCCAGTAGAACTTCACGGGCGAGCGCGCGAGCGCATCGGCGACGGCCGTGAAGGCGCGCCGCCCGCCGAGCTCCCAGAACTGCAGCGTGTCGGCGAAGAGCGTGGTGGTCCCGAGCGCCAGCACGTGGCGCGCGAGGGCGGAGGGCGTGATGACGTGGGCGGGGTGCACGTGCGGGTCGATGTAGCCGGGCACGAGGACGCGCCCGCTCGCCTGCAGCACGCGCGTGCGCGGGCCGACCATGTCGTCGCGTGCGCCCACGTAGGCGATGCGCTCACCGTGGACGGCGACGTTCGCCGGGTACACCTCGCCCGTGTAGACGTTGAGCAGCGTGCCGCCGCGAAGGTAGAGATCGGCGGCCGCGGCGCCGCGCGCGACCGCGGTGAGGCGCCGTCGCTCGGCGAGCCTCACTTCCGCTTGCGCGTGGACGCCCGACGGTAGGCGGCGGCGCCCGCCGCCATGCCGGCGCGCAGGCCGCGGCCAACCCGCGCCGCGTCCTTCATCGCCTGCCGCACGTGGGGCTCGGCCTGACGCAGCGTGCGCTCGACCATCTTGCGCGTCTGCCTGTCGAGCTTCTTGAGTCGAGCGCGGGCCTCGCCGCGCGCCTTGCGGGTATCGATCTCCAGCTTCTTGAGCTGCTTGACGAGCGCCTTCCACTGGGTATCCAGGCCGGCCATCGATGCCCTCCTTGTTGGGCGCTGCTTGTTTGGATTATGCAGCACGCGGCCTCGCTACAATAACCCTGTGAGCGACGCGATCCAGGTCAGCGAGACCGTCCGGGTGCCCGCCGGCGCCCTCACCGTCCGCGCGGTGCGCGCCTCGGGACCCGGGGGCCAGAACGTGAACAAGGTGGCGACGAAGATCGATTTGCGGGTGGATCTCGACGCGATCGAGGGGCTCCCCGAGCCGGCGCGTGATCGGCTCCGCACGCTGGCGCGCCACCGGTTGGATGCCGACGGCCGCCTGGTCGTCACCAGCCAGGTCGCGCGCAACCAGGCCCGCAATCTCGAGGACGCGCGGGAGAAAGTCCGCGCGCTGATCGCGGCCGCCCTCGTGCGCCCGCGCCGCCGCACCGCGACGCGGCCGACGGTGTCCGCGCGTGCCTGCGTCGGCCCGCCGCCCCCCATCCAGGTGCTCTGGTCTTGTGCGCAAGACGGGTCGGTATAGGTACCGGACGGG
>Ga0209808_1002157_pt1 | contig 10094 bp, 9 predicted proteins | sample GraSoiAngelo_157_FD_186171 | JGI IMG/M metagenome (GOLD analysis project Ga0209808, IMG submission 186171) | Grasslands soil microbial communities from the Angelo Coastal Reserve, California, USA - 14_1009_16_20cm (SPAdes) (version 2) | ecosystem: Environmental > Terrestrial > Soil > Grasslands ...
CCCGGGCAGGATGCGCCGGCTGTCCGCCGTGAGTCCGGTGATCTCGGGCCACGTGTGCAGGTCCGGCGTCCCGACCAGGATGCCCGCCCGCTCGAGCGCGGCCACGATCTCGGGGAGGCGGCTCATCGCTTCGCGCGCCGGCGCGCGAGCGCGCTGATCGCCGTGGGGCTGACGGGCTCGGCAAACAGGGTGACCGTCGCGCCCAGCGCGGCGCTGTCGCCTGCGGCGGGCCAGGTGTGCTCGGCCGTCCCCCAGCCCTTGAGCGCCACGCGGAAGCCCCGGCGGTGCAGCGCGCGGACGGCTTCCCGTAAGCGCAGTCCCGTCACATCGGGCACCGCCTGGCGCCGCCGCACGACTGCGGAGTCCGGCCGGTACGGCCAGGGGACGACGTAGGGGACCACACCGCCGTCGGCTTCGAGCGGCACGGCCGCAGTCGGGGGTGCCGCCGTCGAGAGCCGCGCGCGGTCGAGTGCCACGGTTCGCGCCGCGAGCGCCTGCTCGAGCATCGAGCGCGTCACGGGCGCCGCCGTCTGCGCCGCGAAATAGCTCCCCTTGTGCGGATTGTCGATCTTCACCACGAGCACGAGCTGCGGCTTGTCGGCCGGAAACAGGGCGGCGAACGACGCTGTGTACTGCCCCGGGGCGTAGTGCCCATTCACCACGCGGCGCGCCGTCCCGGTCTTCGCCGCCACGGGAAAGTTCGTGAGCGCCGCTTCGGAGCCCGTGCCGCGCTCCACCACGCCGCGCAGCAGATCCCGGAGCGCCGCCGCGATCTCCGGCGACACCGCGCGGCGCACCGGCTCCGGCTCGTGACGGTACAGCAGCGGGCCCTCGGGGCTGCGCACCTCGCGGATCAGCGTCGGCTGCAGCAGCAGCCCACCGTTCGCGAGCGCGGCGTACGCGGCCGCCACCTGGATCGGCGTCACCGACAGCTCGTACCCAATGGCGAGGCTCGCCGCGCTGGGGCGCGTCCACTCGGACGGCGGCCGCAACTTCCCCGCCGCCTCCCCAGGAAACTCGATCCCGGTGAGCGCGCCGAAGCCAAAGTCGCGCAGCATCCGGTATTGCTCCGCCGGCGTCAGGCGTGCCGCGAATTTCACGATGGCGATGTTGCTCGACACCCGGATCGCGTCGGCCAGCGTCAACGTCGGCTGCGGGTCTTCGTCGGTGATCGGGGGGCGTCCCGGCAGGCGATAGATCCCGTCTTCGCCCGACACATGCTCGCGGGGCCCCACCCGCTTGAGCGCCAGCAGCGCCGCCGCGGCAAAGATCTTGGCGACGGACCCCGGCTCGAACGTGTCGATAAACGCGCTCGGTCGCGCCGTCCCGTCGCGCTGGTGCGACGCGATCGCCAGCACCTCCCCGCTGGCGGGATCGAGCATCACTACGTCCCCGCCGTCGGCGTCCATGCGCCGCAGCGCGTCGTCCAGCGCGCGCTGGGCGATCTCCTGCAGCTCGGCATCCAGGGTGAGCACCACGTCGTGCCCCGCCACGGGCTGCGCGATCACGCGTGCCGGCGACTCGTACTCGCGCCCGGCCCGGTCCTTCAGCACGACGGCAGATCCGGGGCGCCCTGCCAGCAGGGAATCCAGCGTCTTTTCCATCCCCGACGCGCCATACCCGTCGTCGCCGACGCGACCGATCGTGGCCCGGGCGAGCTGCGGCGCGGGATAGAAGCGGTTCACGACGGCCTCGAGGTGGACTCCCCGCGTGCTCCGCAGCGGCTGCACCTCGAGGGCGCTGAACGGGCCTGCGAAGTACGCGTAGCGGCGGCGCAGCGCTTGCTGCCAGGCCCGGGCGGAAAGCCCCAGCTGGCGGGCGATCACGGCTCCATCTTTGACGGGATCGCGCAGCTCGTTGGGCGCGACGCCGACGTGGTACGTCTCCTGGGTGAGCGCCAGCGGCGTCCCGTGCCGGTCGCTGAGCGTGCCGCGGCGAGCCTGGAGCACGATCCGCTCGGTCCGTTGCGCCTGCGCTTCCTCCGCCCAGCGGCGACCTTCCAGCAGCTGCACCTGGGCGGCCCGCACCGCGAGCAGCGCCAGGGCGACGAAGACGCCGTGCTCGACAACTCGGAGGCGGACCGCCGGTTTCGCCATCGCTAGGGCGGACCGTTCCCCGGGAGCGGGACGAGGATGATCTCACTGTCGGCCGGCAGGTGGAGGCCGAGCTTCGTCTGCGCGCGCGGCACGAGCACCGCCCGGCTCTCCTCCGTACGGATGCGGCGCTCCAGTTCGGCGCGGTGGCCCTCGAGGTTGGCCCGGCGGGCGCGGATCTCGACGAGCGCGCCCGCGTCGTGAATGGCGGCCGTCTGCCGGGCGTAGACGAGCCACGTCACGGCGAGGAACGTGACGAGCCAGACGGCGGCCCAGTGGCGCCCCTTAAACCGCATCGGTCACCTCGAACGCGCGGAACTGCGCGGAGCGGGCACGGGGGTTCGCCTGCAGCTCGGCGGTCGCCGGCCGTACCGGCCGCTTCGTCAGCACCCGGCCGAGGGAACGCCCTCTGCAGGTGCACAGCGGCCGCCCCGGCGGACAGACGCACGCCTTGCCCCAGTCGCGGAATGCGTTCTTGACGATGCGGTCCTCGCCCGAATGGTACGTGATCACGGCGATCCGGCCGCCGGGCACCAGCGCCGCCCGCAACGCCGGGAGCGCGAGGTCGAGCTGCTCGAGCTCCTGGTTCACCACGATCCGGAGCGCCCGGAACAGGCGCGCGAAGTCCGACGGCCCAGAGCGCGGGCCCAGCGTCTCCCGAATCGCGTTCACGAAGTCGTCGCTCGTCGCGAACGGCGCGTTGGCCCGTCGCTTCACGATCACCTGCGCGAGCCGCTTTGCCCGGCGCTCGTCGGCGAGCTGCGCGAAGTCGTGTGCCAAACGCTCGACCGGCCAGGTGTTCAGCAGGTCCCCGGCCATGCGCATGTCGAGCGGCGCTCCCGGACGAAAGGTAAACCCGCGCTCGGTCGTATCGAGTTGGTGGGAGGACACCCCGAGGTCGAGCAGGATGCGGTCGGGGCGGAACGTCGCCACGGTCCCGAGCACCTTGGCCGAGCCGAACGGCCCGGTCGAGTAGCGGATGCCCTCCTCCCCCAACCGGGCCCGCGCCGCCGCGATCGCGTCGGCGTCCCGGTCGACGGCGAGCACCTCCGCCCCGACCTCCCGCAGCAACGCGGCGTGGCCACCCCCGCCGACGGTCGCGTCCACGGCGCGGCGGCTCCCCTCCGCCCACGCGCGCACCGCAGCAGCGAGGACCGGGACATGGTAGTCGGACGTCGCCTCGTCCCCCCGAAATCGGGATAGGGGAGAGTAGGTGATCCCTACTCTGCCCCTCCCACACCACCGGACGTACGGGTCCGTATCCGGCGGTTCAGCAAGTTGCGGTTAGCGCGCGGCAAGCCGCGGCACTCCCAAGCCATCGAAATACGCCGTGGGCAGCGCGACATGGAGCGCACGGTGACCCGCCACTCGCCACCAGTTGCGGCTAAACCGCGCGGCCATGCCGGCCATGGGGTCGGAAACGCCCCGAGCCCGCCGTTCCCGGTAGACCGTCGTGCCCCGCTTCCAGTGTTTGAGATGGAGGGCGCGCAAGCGCCGGTGCAGCCACTTGTCTACATCGGCAAAGACCCCCGGCGTGTCGGCGAGGCGGAAGTACGTCCGCCACCCCACCAAGTAGCGGCGGAGTTCGGCCACGACCCGCCCGATACTCCGTCCCCCGTTCCGAGCGGTGAGCTGTCGGACCCGCTCCTTCATCGCTTGCAGGGCCTTGGGCGCGACGCGGCGGTTAATCACCTTCCCGGGAGCGGTCCAAAAGCTGAAGCCCAGGAACTGCCGCCCCCACACCCGCGCCACCGCGCTCTTGTCCTCATTGATGCGCAGTCGGAGTTTCGCGTACAGACCCCGTAAGGCGTCCATCACGCGCCGCCCCGCCCGCTCCGACTGCACATACACGTTGCAGTCATCGGCGTACCGGACAAACGCATGCCCGCGTCGCTCCAACGCCTGATCCACCTCGTCCAAGAGCACGTTCGCCAGAAGCGGCGAGAGCGGGCCGCCTTGCGGCGTCCCCTCGTACCGCTCCACCACCACTCCCTGGACCATGATCCCGGCTTCCAGGTAGCGGCGGATGATCCGGAGCAGACGCCGATCCCCAATCCGGTGTGCCAATTTCCCCATGAGCACGTCGTGGTTGACCCGGTCGAAAAACTGCGCCAAATCCACATCGACCACCCACCGTCGTCCCTCCTGGATGTACCGCTGTGCTGCGCGCACGGCATCGTGCGCGCAGCGCCCAGGCCGAAAGCCGTGGCTGTGCTCCGAGAAGGTCGGATCGAAGAGCGGCTGCAGGACCTGCAGCAGCGCCTGCTGGATGAAGCGGTCAAGCACGGTCGGAATCCCCAACTGCCGGACCCCGCCGCCCGCCTTCGGAATCTGGTGCCGCCGCACCGCCTGCGGTTGGTAGGTCCCCGCGAGGAGCGCCTCGCGGATCCCGGGCCAGTGCGCTCGCAGATACGTCGGTAACTCGTCCACCGTCATCCCGTCGATCCCCGGACTCCCCTGATTCTGCCGCACGCGCCGGAGGGCACGCACGAGGTTGCTGCGCGCGACGACCGCGCCCATCAGCTCCTCGGGCACGGCGCCTCCTGAGTGTTCGCTGCCGGGTCCCGCCGGGCAGGCTTCGCCGCTCCGCTCGCGGCCCCGGGCTTCACCCGGAGCGCCGAGCGGGAGCTCGAACTGCGCGTTCGTCATCTGGCGCCTGGCCCTTCCGAGAGACACGGTCGATGCACTCTCCTTACTGTGCGGCCCTTCGCCCCGCAGGAGCGCCCACGTGGCTACTATGGCCTCGGCTGACTTCTCGCGCCGCCATCCACCAGCGTCACCCGTTCGGGTGCAAGGCGAGATCTCCCCAGGTAAGACCCCTGACTGTCCCTGCACGAGCGCCAGATTTACGGAGCGTTCCCTTGATCGCGAGAGCTTCGCGGTCGTTTGCCCGCTCGCCCTGGTCGGCCCCGCCTCCTATCTGGTTTCTGTCCGTCGCCCCGCAGGTCGCGCTCCCCGCTGCTTTCAGCGCCGGCCTCACGACCGGACGCCTGGCGGTTCGCTCAGGTCCCCGCGATCAGGTTCCTAAAGGACTTTCACCTCCAAGTCAGTGGTCATGCTAGGCACACAAACGAAAGCCCCGCCTGCCGTGGCAGGCGGGGCCGGGTGCGTCGTCCCGCGAGGCGGGTTCAGGCGGGGCTGACGGGGCTCGAACCCGCGACCTCCGGTGTGACAGACCGGCACTCTAACCAGCTGAGCTACAGCCCCCTGCGACGGAAGGCCGCAATATAGGGAAGCGCGGAAGTCAATTCAATGCCTAGAAATTCTTGCACTTGAATTGCTTCTTCACCTGCGGCATGATCGCCTCGAACTTGCCCACGTTCTGCAGCATCGTGTTCGCCGTGGGCGGATGCACCCGGGCACCGAGGACGAGCGCCTCCTTGGTGCGGGCGATGCGATCGTTGATCGCTTTCGCCTGGTCGCAACTCTTGGACTTTACCATCTCGGTGTACGGGCCGGAAAGCGACGCGACCGACGCAATCCCGTACCAGAAGCTCGCCGTGACGCGGATCTGCTGTCGCGGACCCACCGTGTCGGCCGGGGAGGCCGGGGCCACGAGCTGGAGCGTCTGATTGAGCCACGGATAGGCGCGGTCGTAGGCCTGCGCCTGCTGAGCGATCTTCGAGCCGCCGTTGAGGAGGATGAGCGCGGCGCTGGTGCGCAAGCTGGTGTCGGGCGAGGCGAGGGCCTTGGTGACATACGCCCGCGCCGTATCGAGCTTGTCGGCGAAGGCGTTGCGGTACGCGCGCAGCGCCACCGTGTCCGACTTGGGCGGCGCGTGCGCCGTGTCGTACACCGTTCCGTCGACGATCGCCTTGGCGATGAGTAGGGCAGTCTTGAGCCGGTTGGGATCCGCCGCAAACGCCTGCTTGTACGCCCACACCGACGAGTCGCGCTGGCCCTTCAGATCGAACGTCGTGCCGAGCGCTTCCCAGAACCCCGGGGACCTTGGGAAATGCCGCGTCGCCGCGCGGGCGAAGAGCAGCAGATTCGTGGTGTCCGAGATCTGCTGCGCCGCACCGATCGCCGCCTTGAGGAACGTCGAGTCCGACTGTTTCGCGCTGTCACTCGTCAGCGTCTTCACGAACCCGTCCACCACGCAGCGCCACAGCTCGCCCTCGAGGCAGATCCGCTGCTTCAAGTCGGCCAGCTTCGGGTCGGACGCGCTGTGGACGAGCCCGTCGTCAAGCAGGCGGACCGCCTGCTGGTACTGCTTCTGCTGACGCAGCAGCTCGGCGATCCCGAGGCGCAGCTGCGTGTTCTGCGGCTCGCCCTGCAGCTCGTGGATGAACGCGCCGATCGCTTTGAGGGTGTCGCCCTTCTGCTGATACAAGCGGGCGATGTTCTCCCAGGCTGTGGCGTTGAGGGAGTCGAGCGCGGCCGCCCGCTGATAGGCCGCGAGCTGGCTGTCCAGCGGCATCCGCTGCGCCTCGTACACGGTGGCGACGCAGAGATGCGCAGCGGGGAGATTCGGCTCGCTCGCGAGCGCTTTGCGCGCGGCCTCGAGCGCCCGCTGGAACTGGCTCTTCTGCCGCAGATCGTTGCAGTCGCGCGCCTGCTCTCCGGCGCGGACGATGGCGTTCAGCTTCTGGGCGATCGCTTCGCCCAGGGCAGCCGGAGTGGCCGGGTTGCCGCTCGAAACCGTGAACAGTGACGCGTATCCCGAGGAGCCGATGTCCCGCACCCGCAGGTGGGCGCTGAGCCCGCTGCTCCGCTCCAGGGTGCCGGTACTGTAGGCGTTCACGTTGAGGAAGCGCGCCAGCAACAGCGCCTGCGCGTCGTCGAGGAGCACGTCGCAGGCGAAGTCCGACGCCTTCAGGGCGTCACACAGCTTGGTCTTGGGAATCACCAGGACTTTGTACTTCGCGAGCTGCTCGAGCCGGGCGCGTGCGGCATCGATGGTCGCGATGCTGACGCCCGAGTCCGCCGCGGTCTTCACGGCGAGCGGCAGGAGGAGCAGCTTCTGCGTCGGCTGCTGGACGGCGAGTTGCGCCCGACCAGCGCCCGCCACGACCACCACGCACCCGGCCACCAGTCGCAGGATTCTCACACGCGGTGTCCTCTCACGTTGCAGGCTGATACCCCAGTGGGCGAAGAGGGATTCGAACCCCCGGCCTCCTGCGTGTAAGGCAGGCGCTCTGAACCGACTGAGCTATTCGCCCGTCGCACCGCGGGTCCCTAAAGGGCGAGGCCTACCGGAAAGAAAACGCAGTAGCCGAGAACGAGCAGAACCGGGGCGGCCGTGGTCGACCCGCGTGCCAGGAGCCAGTACCCGGCTGCGAGCGACACCACGGCGGCGGCGAGAAACACCCAGTTCCTCGGTCCGAAGTGCAGTCGCGAGCGCGCCAGACTCTGGTCGGGCATCAGGCCGAGAGTTTACCCGCCAATTCCAAGCTCGTCAAGCAGTTGGGCCATCTTCCTCCGGCACCGTCCAGCCCTCGTCCAGCAGGGCTTTCCGCGCCCGATCGCGGCGCCGCCGCACCCGGACCAACCACGCCAGGACGAGCCCCAGCGCCGCCCAGAACACCCCCGCTGCGCCAGCCCACGAGATCCAGCCGTAGCGCTGCGCGACGTCGCGCTGCCAGCGCGATTCGAAATCGCCCTCGGTCACATGATACGTGGCCCGCAGCGCGGCATCGAACGTCGGCTCGCGCGCCAGATTGTCGATCAGCGCCCCGAGACCGCCGTCGCGACCGCCACCTCCACCCCCACCCCAGCGCTCGAGCAGCAGTACGGCGGTCGTCGCTAGACCGTAGGCGGTCTCCGCATCGGTGCGGTCGGCGCGCAGCACCCGATCGAGCGAGTCCAGATCCATCTCCACGCCCCGTGCCACTTGCCAGTTGAGACGCAGCACGTCGAGCCGGTCCCACTCGCCGCTCGCCACCGCGGCGTAGCCTTCCTCGAACCACAGCGGCAGGAGGCGACGGACACGCCAGCGCAACGCGAGGTGGGCGAGCTCGTGGCGCAAGGCAGCGGGCAGCCGGTCAGGCGGACCGGCGGACAGCAGCACGACGGTTCCGGCGTCCGGGAACGCAGCGCCTTCGCTCCAGCTGGGGAGGCGCCCACGCGTGAGCGAGTCGAACCTGGCCCGCGTGGGCGCGAGGATCAGCCGGATGGGGCGGTCGGCGAGCGGGCCGACGCCGGGAAACGGCGGCGACCGATCGGCGGCTTCGGCGAGCGCCACGGCCAGCCCCTGCTGCGGCGGCCACGCCACCGCCGTCACGCGACCGACGCTCACCGCCGCAGGGCCTTGGGCGAGGAGAACAACGAGGGCTAAGCGCGCGGCGGCTCCTGACCCTGACGCGTGAGCACGAGCGTCTCCTCGCATTTCTTGCCCCAGGGGTTGAACCTATTGGCCTTGAAGCCCGCCTCCCACGTCTGCTGCGCCCGGTCCGGGTCGCCCGCGAACCAGTAGGCGCGGCCCAGCTCGTAGTGGGCCTCGATCAGGTTCGGCCCGAGCTTGAGCGCCTTCTGGAGGAATGTCTGGGCGTCCTCGTACATCTCCCGCTGCAGGTACACAAGGCCCAGGTAGAAGTGGGCGTACAGCGTCGCCTTCTTGTCGTTGTCCAGCCGGATCGCCTTGGACAAATGCTCGATCGCCTCCCCGAAGATCCGCTTCTTGAGGCAGATGTAGCCAACATTGATGCGCGCGAGTGAGTTGGCCGGCTCTTTCATGAGGACCTTCTGGAAGGTGGCCAGGGCGTCGTCGTATTCCTCGTGCAGCATCTGCGCCCAGCCGAGCAGCGATTCGGCCTGGGTCTCACCGGGCGCGAGCTGCAGCGCCTTCTGCAGCGCCTGGATCGCGCCCGCATGGTCTCCGAGCGAGATGAGGCTCCACCCCTTCTCAATGAACGTCGAGGCGCCGAGGTGATCGGCGTGGACCGCCGGGCGGGTGCCGGTGAACTCGGGGGCCGACGCCTCCGCCGTGGACGACGTGAGCTGCTTGTAGCGGTCGACCTCCTTGAGCTCGCCCAGCTCGCCGATGAGTGAGTCGACCCGCTTGAAGTACGCCACGATGTCGCGCTTCACCGCCTCACGCTCGGGCCCGGCTGCCGCGGTATCCAGCTTGCGCGCGATCGTGTCGTACTCCGCCCGCAGGGCGCGGATCGGCGAGTCGACCATTAGGGTTTCGCTGTCTCCTGGAGCGCGCTCTCGATGGCCAGCTTCTCCTTCGAGTTGAACAGCCGCGCCGTGTTGAGCGCGATGACGGTGCGCCCGTCCTTCACCACGATCCCGGTGATGTATTCCGCCGCCAGTCCCTTCACGATGTTCGGTGGCGCCGTGACCTCGGTCGCCGCGACCTGGAGCACCTCGGTCACGGCGTCCACCACGACGCCGAGCTTCCCGCCCTCCCATTCCAGGATGACGGTGCGCGTCTCTTCGCGATGTGGGGCCGCTGTGCCGAGCCGCTTGCGGAGGTCGACGAGCGGGACCGCGCCGCCCTGGTACTGCAACACGCCCTCGAGAAAGTCCGGCGCCTTGGGGAGCGGCGCGGGCGCCTCGTAGCGCAGGATGCGCTCGACCTGGAAGATGTTGAAGGCGAAGTCCTGGCCGGCCACCTTGAAGGTGACGAGTTGGACGTCGTCGCCGCTGGTCATGTGATGCGGTCTCCCAACGCGTCCAGGTCCAGGATGGGAACGAGTGCCCCCCTGCGGCGCGCGACGCCCGCGGCCCATGGCAGCGACTCGCCCGGTGGCACCGGCAGCGCTGTCTCGCGGACCACATCGTCCGCGTCGTCGACCTCGAGGGCCACTTGCCGCAGCCCTTCTCCCGCCCCTAACTGCACCAGCACGGCTGCGCGCCCGCGCTCCGCCGGGGGCGGGCGCTCGCCCAGCAGCGCCCCCAGATGCACCAGCGGCACCAGCCGGCCCCGTAGCGGCGTGACGCCGCGCACCGCCGCGAGGGCGCGGGGCACGTCGAGCACCTCGCCCAGATCGCCCACCTCGAGCACGCGGGCCAGCGGCAGCCCGTAGTGCTTCCCGTCGACGCGGACGAGCAGGT
>Ga0209808_1002162_pt1 | contig 10082 bp, 8 predicted proteins | sample GraSoiAngelo_157_FD_186171 | JGI IMG/M metagenome (GOLD analysis project Ga0209808, IMG submission 186171) | Grasslands soil microbial communities from the Angelo Coastal Reserve, California, USA - 14_1009_16_20cm (SPAdes) (version 2) | ecosystem: Environmental > Terrestrial > Soil > Grasslands ...
TCGCGCTCGCATCGCGCAGGAGGCCCTGGACGACAAGGCCTGAAATCGCGGCACGACGTCCGTGGCGGATCGTGACCCGGTCGGCGTGGACGCGGCCCCCGAGCATCGAGACGTCCTCGAGGTCGACGCGCGTTTCGGTCGCCTCGACCTTGCCGATCGTGAGCACGGAGCCATCCGCGGGATACGTGAACGAGCCGTCCCCGGCGGCCGCGAGCAGCTTGCCGTCCGCGGTCCGCACTTGCGCCGTGCCGAGGATGTCGGCGGCCGCGACGGGCGCAGCGGCGAGCGCGATCGCGACCGCGGCCATGAAGGCGAGGGCGCGCATCCACCGGCACGATAGAGAGATGCGGGCGATGGTGCTAGAGCGGGCGACTGCTCCGTTGCACGGAGCAGTGCTGCCGGAGCCGACACCGGCTCCCGGCCAGTTGCTCGTCCGAGTCCACGCCTGCGGCGTCTGCCGCACCGACCTGCACATCCTCGACGGCGAGCTTCCCCACCCGAAGCTGCCGCTCGTGCTCGGCCACCAGATCGTCGGCACGGTCGTGGGCGAGGAGCGGCGGGTCGGGATCCCCTGGCTCGGCTGGGCGGACGGGGAGTGCCGGTTCTGCCGCTCCGGCCGCGAAAACCTGTGCGACCGAGCACGCTTCACGGGCTACGACCTGGACGGCGGCTACGCCGAATACACCGTCGTCGATGAGCGTTTTTGCTTCGCACTGCCTGAGGACTATTCCGATCTCGAGGCGGCTCCCCTGCTCTGTGCCGGACTGATCGGCTACCGGTCGCTCCGGATTGCGGGCAACGCCGAGCGCGTCGGCCTCTACGGCTTCGGCTCCTCGGCGCACATCGTGGCGCAGGTTGCGCGGCATGAGGGGCGCCGCGTGTTCGTCTTCACGCGCCCTGGCGACGACGAGGGGCAGGCGTTCGCCCGCGAGCTCGGTGCCGACTGGACGGGAGGATCGGACGAGGCGCCACCCGAGGAGCTGGACGCCGCGATCATCTTCGCTCCCGTCGGCGGGCTCGTCCCGACGGCGCTGCGCGCGCTCGCGAAGGGCGGCACCGTCGTCTGCGCGGGCATCCACATGACGGACATCCCGGCCTTTCCGTACGAGCTGCTCTGGGGCGAGCGGGTGCTGCGGTCGGTTGCGAACCTGACCCGGAGTGACGGCGAGGAGTTCCTCGCGCTGGCGCCGCAGGTCCCCGTGAGGACGAGCGTGGAGGCATTTCCGCTCGAGCAGGCGAACGAGGGGCTCGAGCGCCTGCGTCGTGGCGAGGTTCGCGGCACCGCTGTGCTCGACGTCGCTACGAGCTGACCAGGGGTGCCGAATCGACGGCCTCACGAAGCGACGCGACGTACTCGCGCAGCGCCGCTGGTCCATCTGCGGCAACCTCGACGGCTCGCGACCCGACGACGACGCCGTCGGCGATCGCCGCCGCCGCGGCCGCCTGCTCGGGGGTCGAGATGCCGAAACCGGCGTAGAGCGGTAAGCCCGTGAGGTCGCGGGCGCGCTCGACGAGGGTGCGGAGAGCGGGGGAAAGGTCGCCACGCGCGCCCGTCGTGCCGGTGACCGTGACGAGGTAGAGCCAGCCGTCCGTCCGCTCGGCCGCGAGTGCGATCCGCTCGTCGGTCGAGGTGGGCGCAACGAGCTGCACGCGGCGGAGCCCCGGCTCGGCGTCGACAGGAAGGTCGGCGACGATCAGGCTCGTCGCACCCGCCTCGGCCGCTGCGGTGGCGAAGCGGTCGTAGCCGTAGGCCTCGAGCAGCGAGGCGTAGGTCATCGGGATCAGCGGTACCTCGACCCGCCGGCGCGTCGCCGCCAGGCACTCGAGGCAGGCGGCCGTGCGCATCCCCTCGTCGAGAGCTCGCTCGCCGGCCCGCCGGATCACGGGGCCGTCGGCGAGCGGATCCGAGAACGGAAACCCAAGCTCGACGATGTCGGCGCCGCCTTCGACGGCCGCCTCAGCGAGCTTCGGCGTCGCCGCGCCGCACATCAGGTAGATCGCCAGCGTCTTCATCGCTGTGGACGGATCGGCACCGAATTGGCGCAATTCCGTTGCAGACACGCCACAGGCTCTTCGGTAGCGTCATCCGCCGAGGGCGGAGGGAGCGGCCCCACCCAAATAAGGGTGGGGGTGCGGGTTTCCGGCTGCGGCCGACTCAACGGGACAGGACCGCGGACAGGTCCTTGTCGCCGCGGCCGGAGAGGCAGACGAGAACCAGGTCTTCCTGCAGCTCGAGTGCCTTCGCGAGCGCGTGCGAGGGCTCGAGCGCAGGGATGATCCCTTCGGTCGCTGCGAGGCGGCGGAAGGAGGCGAGCGCTTCCTCGTCGCTCGCGCCGACGTACTCTGCGCGGCCGCTGTCGCGGAGGAACGCATGCTCGGGGCCGACGCCGGGGTAGTCGAGGCCGGCCGAGATCGAGTGGGCGTCGAGGACCTGGCCATCGTCGTCCACGAGAAGCGAGGAACGCGAGCCGTGGAGGACGCCAGCGCGGCCGGCGCCGAGGCTGGCCGCGCCGACGGCCTCGACCCCGACGAGCCGGACCTCGGCGTCGTCCAGGAAGCCCGCAAAAAGCCCGATCGCATTCGAGCCGCCGCCGACGCAGGCGATCGCGACCTCTGGCAGGCGCCCCTCGGCAGCGAGGATCTGCTCACGCGCCTCCCGGCCGATCACGGCCTGCAGCTCGCGCACGATCTCGGGGTACGGCGCCGGGCCGACACACGAGCCGATCAGGTAGTGGGTCGTCTCGACGTTCGTGATCCAGTCGCGGATCGCTTCGCTCGTCGCCTCTTTCAGCGTCTGCGTCCCGAACTCGACCGGGCGTACCTCGGCGCCGAGTAGGCCCATCCGCTCGACGTTCGACGCCTGCCGGATCATGTCTTCGGCGCCCATGTAGACGACGCACTCGAAGCCGAACCGCGCACAGACCGTCGCGGTCGCGACGCCGTGTTGGCCGGCGCCCGTCTCGGCGACGATTCGGCGCTTCCCGAGCCGCCGCGCGAGCAGGGCCTGGCCGAGCGCGTTGTTGAGCTTGTGCGCGCCGGTGTGGAGCAAGTCCTCGCGCTTCAGGTAGAGGCGCTTTCCGGGCGCGAAGCGTTCGGCAAGCGTCAGCGGCGTGGGGCGGCCGCCGTAGGAGCGCCCGAGCGCCTCCAGCTCGTCCCCGAACGGAGGATGGGCGAGCGCCTCGCGCCAGCCGGCCCCGAGCTCGTCGAGGGCCGGGACCAGGGTCTCGGGAACGTAGCGCCCGCCGTACTCGCCGTAGGTGCGGCCGACCGCGGTTATCGCGCGGCCTCCACGAATGCGTGCACCCGCTCGTGATCCTTGATCCCGGGCTCGGTTTCGAGACTCGAGCTCGCGTCGACCGCCCACGGCCGCACGGCCGCGACCGCCTCGCCGACGTTCTCCGGCGTGAGCCCGCCGGCGAGCACGATCCGCCCCTCGGCGGCGCGGGCGCGCTCGATGTGCTCCGGGTCCTCCTGATGCCAGGCGCGATCGACCACCCGCGCGACCTGCCGGTCGCCGCGGAGGAGCACGCCGTCACGCCCCCGATGACCGTTCTCGCGCGGATAGAGCTGCGCCAGATCGCTGTCCGCGTCGCCGCGCTCGCCGACGTAGACGGCGACCGAGAGCATGGCGTCCGGAACCGGGAGAACCGACGGAGCGCGCCGGGGAGTCTCGCGGGCGAGGATGAAGCCGGCCAGGTCGGCGCCGGCCGCCGCGGCGACTGCGACGTCCTCCTCCCGAGTCAGGCCGCAGATCTTGACAAGCGGACGCCCCAGCAGCTCGCGCAGTTTGGCGGCGGGGTCCGGCGCGCGCATCAGCGCCGAGCCGACGAGGATCGCGTCGGCGCCGGCCAGCTCCGCCGCAGCGCCGTGGGCGCGAGCGGCGACCCCGCTTTCGGCGACGATCAGGCGGCCGCGGGAAAGATGCGAAGCGGTCGCGCGGGCAGAGCCCGCACGACCTTCAGGCGCCGCCGCCAAGTCGGCGGCTTGCGCGACCAGCTCGAGCGCCGCGCCACGGTCGACCGCGAACGTGTCGAGATCACGAGCGTTGATGCCGATCACCTCGGCGCCGAGCTCGACGGTGCGCGCAAGCTCGTCCGCGTCATGGGCCTCGACGAGCGCGTCGAGGCCAAGCTCTTCGGCGCGCGCGAGCATCGCCGCCGCGCGCCGGTCGTCGAGGTCGCGCAGGAGCAGGAGCACGGCGTCCGCGCCCGCCCGGCTCAGGCCGTTCAGTTGCGCCTCCTCGTGGAAGAAGCCCTTCGCGAGCAGCGGCGCCGAGGTTGCGGATCGCGCCGCGCGCAGATCCTCGACCGAGCCGCCGAAGCGCTCGTCGACGAGGATCGAGACAGCGGCGGCTCCCGCCCTTGCGAACTGCGCCGCCAGCACGGCCGGGTCGGCGTCTGAGCGCAGCTCGCCGGCCGAGGGCGAACGCCGCTTGACCTCGGCGATCGCCGCGAGGCCCGGCGCTGCGAGTGCATCGCGAAAGCGGCTCACTCCGCCACCACCTGGCCGCTCTGCGTGAAGGCGATCAGCTCGTCGAGCCGCGCGGCCGCAGCGCCCGAGTCGACCGCCTCGCGCGCAAGCTCGAGTCCCTCGCGCAGGTCCTCGGCGTGTCCGCCGGCCGCGATCGCGCCGGCGGCGTTGAGCAGGATCGCGCTCCGGCGGCCGCCGTTCTCCCCCGCGAAGACCGCGCGGATCGCCGCCGCGTTCTCCTCGGGTGAGCCGCCCCGCAGCTCGCCGGGATCGCACCGCTCCAAGCCGAACTCGAGCGGGTCGATGTTCCGCGTCCGCACGCTGTCGTCCACCACCTCGCAGACGAAGTTGGGGCCCGCCGGAGAGAGCTCGTCGATTCCGCCGGCCCCGTGGACGACGAAGGCGTGGCGCGCCCCGAGCTGCAAGAGCACCTCTGCGATCGTCCGCACCAGCTCGGGCGCGTAAACGCCCAGCACCTGGGCACGCGCGCCGGCCGGGTTCGTGAGCGGGCCGAGTACGTTGAAGACGGTACGCGCCGCCAGCTCGCGCCGCACCGGCGCGGCGTGCCTCATCGCCGGATGATGCGTCGGCGCGAAGAGAAAGCCGAAGCCGAGCTCGTCGATCGACCTCGCGACACTTTCTGCGCCCAGTTCGAGGTTGAAGCCGAGGGCTTCGAGCACGTCGGCCGAGCCCGACGCGGACGAGACGGCGCGGTTGCCGTGCTTCGCCACGCCTGCACCCGCTGCCGCCGCCACGAGGGCCGCGGCGGTCGAGATGTTGATCGTCCTCGCACCGTCGCCGCCTGTGCCCGCCGTGTCGACGAGGTCCTCGCGCCGCGGCCGCACTGGCACCGCGTGCTCGCGCATCGCCTCGGCGCAGCCGGCGATTTCATCCGCGGTTTCGCCCTTCGCCCGCAGCGCGATCAGGAAACCGGCGATCTGTGCCGAGGTTGCCTCGCCGCTCATGATCGAGCCCATGACGCCGCGCGCCTCGTCCCGCGAGAGATCGTGTCCGTCGAGCAGCCGTGCGAGCGCTCTCTGGATCACGCGTGCGCCTCCAGGAAGTTCTTTGCCAACGTGGGGCCCACCGGAGTCAGCACGGATTCGGGATGGAACTGGACGCCGTCGACCCGCAATTCGCGGTGGCGAACGGCCATCACCTCGTCCTCGCTGCAGGTAGCGGAAACCTCGAGCTCGTCCGGCACGCTCGTCGCCGCGAGCGAGTGGTAGCGGCCGGCTTCGAACTCCTCCGGAAGACCGGCGAAGATGCCGCGGCCGTCGTGGCGGACCGGGCTCGCCTTGCCGTGGACAAGCCGCTTCGCCGATCCGATCTCGCCGCCGAAGGCCTCGACGATTGCTTGGTGCCCGAGGCAGACGCCAAGTGTCGGCACGCGCGGAGCGAGCTGCCTGACGATCTCGACGGTCGCGCCGGCCTCGCCAGGTCGGCCGGGTCCCGGCGAGATGACGACATGACTCGGGACCAGGTCCGCGGCCATGTCCGCGTCGATCGCGTCGTTCCTCACCACCTTCACCTCGCAGCCGAGCGCTCCGAACAGGTGGGCGAGGTTGTACGTGAACGAGTCGTAGTTGTCGATCAGGAGAATCATCGCCGAGCCTCCGCAAGCTCGATTGCCAACTCGAGCGCAGCCAACTTTCGCAGGCATTCCGCGTGCTCGGCCGCCGGCTCGGAGTCGGCCACGATCCCGGCGCCCGCCTGCAGCAGCGCCAGGCCGTCGTGCAGGACGATCGTGCGGATCGCTATGCACGTGTCGAGCGTCCCGTCGGGCAGCGAGTAGCCGACCGCGCCCGCGTAAGGCCCGCGGCGGTAGCCCTCCAGCTCCGAAATGAGCTGCATCGCGCGCACCTTCGGCGCGCCGGAGACGGTGCCGGCCGGGAAGCAGGCGCGGAGCAGGTCGAAGGGCGACACCTCCTCGCGAAGCTCGCCCGCGACCTCGGAGACGAGATGTGTGACGTGCGAGAACCGCTCCGGCTCGAGGAAGCGCTCGACATGGACCGTGCCGGGGAGGCAGACTCGCGAGAGGTCGTTGCGGCCGAGGTCGACGAGCATCACGTGCTCGGCGCGGTCCTTCTCGGACGCGAGCAGGCGCGCCGCGTCGCCGTCGCCGGGCGCGGTCGTCCCGGCGATCGGGTTGACGCTCGCGCGACGGCCTTCGAGCTTGACGAGGGTCTCCGGCGAGGAGCCGACGAGCGCGAGATCGCCGAGCTCGAGCAGAAAGAGATAGGGCGACGGGTTGACCCGGCGGAGCGAGCGGTAGAGCTCGAGCGCGGTCGCCGAGGTCGGCCGCTCGGCGCGCTGCGAGAGGACGATCTGGAAGGCGTCGCCGGCTCGGATGTGCTCCTTGGCCCTGACGACGCTGCGCTCGTAGTCGTGGCGTGAAGGGAGCCGACGGGTCGAGCCCGAGCGCCCGCGCGCGCCGGCGGCGGGGTCGGGCTGAGGGCCGCTGAGCAGCTCCGTCACTCGGCCCGGGTCGCCGCAGAGAACCTCCGCCATCCCGAGTCCGTGGTCGAAGCGGACGAGCGTGTCGGCGACGACGAACCCGCTCTCGGGCAGCTCGCGGCCGGCGGCCGGCAGCGAGACGCTGGGCTCCAGCGTTGCCGCGTGCTCGTAGCCGAGGTAGCCGACCGCCGCGGCACCAAGGTCCGCGGCCTCGGCGAAGCCGACAAGCCGCGAACCGGCGCCGATGAACGAATGCCGACCGAGGCGCCCGTGCTCGACCGATTCGAGCAGGAAGGCGGCGACGCCGGACTCGCGCAGCCTCAGATAGGCCCCGAGCGGGGTGAGGAGGTCTGTGGAGACGACGGTGGTCGCGTTCATGTCAGGGGCAAATAAAAAGACCCTCCGGCGGAAGGTCTTGCGAGCGGGACGGGTTGAGTGCCTAGGTCAGTTCAGGCGACGCTCCCGCCACGCTCGTTGCGCCAGGTCCAGGCCCAGGTCCGCGTGATAGGAGGCATCGAACTGAGAGTACGCCTAGCGCAGCGCGCCCGTCAACCTTCTGATTAGGGATCGCTGCGATTCGGTAACGAAGTCGGTGTGGACTCGAACCTGCTTGCGCGTGCTGACGCCGCGGTCGGCGATCGGATCGAGGCGCTCGTTCGCGCCCACCATCGCCGCAGGCTCGCTCGCACCGGCTGGGCAAGGGCATTCGAGGACTCGCCGCGTCTGTGGGCCGAGGGCGGCCCTCCGCCGCGGCGCGGAAACGACGTCGAGATCCTGATCGACGGCGCGAGCTTCCTGCCTCGGCTCGCCGACGAGCTCGCAAGCGCCGAGTCGCACGTCCACATCGCCGGCTGGTACGTCTCGACCGAGCTCGCGCTTGTGCGCAAAGGAGGCCGACGCGTCCTGCTCGACCTGCTCGCGGACCTCGCGCGCAAGGTCGAGGTGCGCGTGCTCCTCTGGGCGGGAGCGCCGCTGCCGCTCTTCCGTCCCTCCCGTGGCGACGTTCGCGACGTCGCGAAGCGGCTGGGCGGCGCCGGCGTCGAGGTCGCGCTCGACGCGAAGGAGCGGCCGCTGCACTGTCACCACGAGAAGCTCGTCGTCGTCGACGACCGTGTGGCCACCGTCGGCGGCATCGACCTGACCACTTTCTGCGGCGATCGCTACGACTCGAGCGGGCATCCCTGGCGTCCGGCGCTCGGCTGGCACGACGCCGCGGCGGTCGTTCGCGGCCCGGTCGTCGCCGATGTGGCCGACCACTTTCGCCTCCGCTGGCATGAGATCACCGGCCGCGATCTGTCTGCGGCGGCGGTACCCGAGGAGTCGGGCGAGCATGAACTGCAGCTCGTCCAGACGATCCCGGAAAAGGTCTACAAGGCGGTGCCAAGGGGCGCGTTTCGGATATTCGAAAGCTACGTCCGCGCGCTTCGCTCCGCCGAGCGGCTGATCTACCTCGAAAGCCAGTTCCTCTGGTCTCCGGAGCTCGTCGAGATCCTCGCCGATAAGCTGCGGCGGCCGCCGCGCGAGGACTTCCGGATCGTCGCCGTCCTGCCGTCCCACCCCGACAGCGGCAACGACGACAGCCGCGGCCAGGTCGGCGTACTCGCCGGGGCCGACGACGGCGCCGGGCGGTTCCTCGCTTGCGCTCTCTACGCGCGGGACGGCGCCGACAGAGAGCCGATCTACGTCCATGCGAAGATTGCGATTGTCGACGACCGCTGGCTGACGATCGGCTCGGCGAACCTCAACGAGCACTCGCTCTTCAACGACACCGAGGCCAACCTCGTCAGCCGCGAGCCCGAGCTCGCCAGGGCGACGCGGGAGCGGCTCTGGGCCGAGCACCTCGAGCTTCCGCTCGACCAAGTGCACGAGCGTGAGGCCGTCGAGCTCGTCGACGAGCGCTGGTATCCGATCGCCGAGGAGCAGCTCGGCCGCCGAAGTCGGGGCGAGCCGCTCACTCACCGGCTCGTCCGGCTCCCGGGTGCGTCCCGCCGCTCGCGGCGCCTACTCGGCCCGCTGCAAGGGTTGGTTGTGGACGGCTAGGCCCGGCGGCGGACTGAAACGCCTGCCGCCGGGCCGATAACCGCGGTTACTGGCTTTCGATCCTGCCGAAGAGACCGTGCGACTCGTCGTCCGGCCCGGCTGTGAAGTACAGGGCGTTCGTGGCGCCCGAGCCCGTGCCATTGCCGAAGCCGAGGCCCCACAAGCCGTCGATCGTCACCGGCTTGCGGTCGGCTGTCCTCAACTGGCCGCGGGGCGCGAAGGTGCCGTCCTGCTCCTCCGCGTAAGCGTTGATCGTTCCGTCTCCGAAATTGCCGACGAGAAGGTCGCCGCTGAATCGGCCGAAGTTGGCCGGCGCCATTGCAAGCCCCCATGGGGCGTTCAGCTGCCCACGAGTGGCAACGCGTGTGATGAACGTGCCGTCGGTCGCGAACTCGTCCACGAAGCCGAGCCCCTGTCCGCCCACCTCGTCATTGCCTCCGCTTTGTTTCGCGTAGGTGACGAACAGGTGACCGCCGATGTTCTGGATCCCAAACGGGCCGTAGCCGGTCGGCAACCCCGGATCAATGAAAGGCATCTCGACGGGTTGGAAGTTCTTGTCGAAGACGTCGATCTTGCCGTTCACGAAGTCGTTGACATAGAGGAAGTTGTTCCCGTTTGCCGAACCGATCGCCAGGCCCTTGTAGACGGACCCCGCCGCGGAGTTGTCGACGACGAGCTCCGTCTGGGTCGAGGGCGGGGGCGGAGGCGGGGGCGGCGGCCCCGGCGGCACGCCGGGATTCCACCCTCGGATCGTCCCGCTCTCCGTGGCGAACATGAAGCGCGCTGGGCCGCTCGCGCCGCCGGCGGAGACGACGAAGTCGCTCGTTGGGTTGGCAACTGCGCCGGTCGGCGCGCCCGGGACGCTGACCACAAGCGGCGTCACGCCAAACTGCGCTACGCCGTCGCCGTTGTAGAGCGTCGACGTGTCGGTGCCGTTGTTCGCCACCCACCACGGTGAGGTCGGTAGGGCCGTCAGGCCCCAAGCGTTGACGAGGTGCGCGTCGGTGTGCAGCGCCGGAATCGTCCCGTCGGAGACAAGGTTCGTGACCGTGTACGTCTCGTGGCCGACGGCCGTCCCGCCCGGCGACGACCCTGCCGTTACGAGCAAGCCGACA
>Ga0209808_1002163_pt1 | contig 10082 bp, 8 predicted proteins | sample GraSoiAngelo_157_FD_186171 | JGI IMG/M metagenome (GOLD analysis project Ga0209808, IMG submission 186171) | Grasslands soil microbial communities from the Angelo Coastal Reserve, California, USA - 14_1009_16_20cm (SPAdes) (version 2) | ecosystem: Environmental > Terrestrial > Soil > Grasslands ...
CCATGCTGCGTTCGACGGACTTCGTCGCCCATAAGGAACATAGGCAAGCCAAGCGAGAGCATTAACACGGTGAAGAAATTCTTCACCTGACGGTTTCTCAGCCTCTCAATTTCAGGATCATCACTCAGCCCCTCAACGCCACAATTCCAGCTGCGATTGTCGTCGGCGCCATCACGATTATTTTCACCATTGGCCTCGTTGTGTTTCCTGTTGTAAGAAACGAGGTCGTTGAGAGTGAATCCGTCGTGACAAGTCACAAAGTTGACGCTCTGTTCGGCTTCGCGTTCTTCATGCCTGTAGATTTCGTGGCTACCAATCAATCTGTCCGCAAAGCGCTGCACGGAACCTTTTTCTCCGCAGAAAAAACTCCTCACGTCGTCGCGGAATTTACCGTTCCACTCTTTCCAGCTGTCCCCAAGAAAGCTCCCCACCTGATACAGCCCGGCCGCATCCCACGCTTCAGCGATTATCTTTGTCCCGGCAAGTGCTGGATCCGACTCGATGTCCCACAGCACGGGGGGATTGGGCATGACATGGCCGGATGAGTCGCGCGCGAGAACCGAGGCGAGATCAAAACGAAAACCATCCACATGCATCTCTTCGACCCAATAGCGCAGACTATCGACGATCATTCGGCGAACGATCGGATGATTCGCGTTCAGCGTATTTCCCGTGCCACTATAGTTCGCATAGTGCGACCGGTCGTGCTCCAAAACATAATAAGCGTTGATGTCTGGCGCGCGCGCTGCAGAGGGCTGGTGAAGACCTTTGCGAAAGTTAAGCCCTTGAGACGCTCGCCGAGTCCCCGGGCAGTGTGCTCCCCATGTTCTGTGAGTGGCAGGTCAGTCAAGCCAGTATGCTGGCCCGACAGGCTCCAGAGAGTCTCACCGTGCCGCGCTAAATAAACGACGGGCCAGTTCGTCCTTCATCGCCTCGTTGTCCTCCCCCGCTGTCCACGAATTTCATACGCAACCCACCCAACGTCGTCACTGGTGCTTCGGAGAAAATCAACGTAATGGTGCTCAGTGGACTCGTAGTTCCTCGACTTTCGGCGGTCGCCCCAGCTGTGAGGAACAGGGCCCAGCCAGAATGCAACGGACGGTGTCGCGTGCGATCAGGAGTTCTTCGTCGGTTGGAATTACGAAGGCATGCAAACGGGAATCATGCGTGCTGATTTGGCTTTCCAATCCGACCGTTTGCTTGTTTCTGTTGTCATCCAACCTCAGACCCGCCCATTCGAGCCCGTGGCAGATGCGGGCGCGGATTTCTGGCGAGTTTTCTCCGATCCCTCCGGTGAAAACAACCGCGTCCGCACCCCCCATGCATGCGAGGAATGCTCCAATGTATTTTCTTGCGCGATAGCAAAAGACCTCGATTGCAAGGCGCACCCGGCGGTCGTCATGCTTCGCTTGTTCTTGCAGCAATACGCGCATGTCGTTGGTCAGCCCGGAGATGCCGAGCAATCCGGACTGGGTGTTGAGCAGCGCTTCCGTTTCGCCGGCGGATAGGCCTTCCTTGGTGGCAATCAGGCTCACAATCGCCGGGTCGATGTCCCCCGACCGTGTTCCCATCACCAAACCTTCCAGCGGCGTCATCCCCATCGACGTGTCTATGGAGCTTCCACCTCGAATCGCCGCCGCCGAGCATCCATTCCCGAGGTGCAAGGTGATGATATTGGTTTGCTCCGTGCTCACTCCAGCCAGCATCTGGTAGCGCTCGGTGACATAGCGGTGCGAGGTCCCATGAAATCCATAACGGCGAATGTGGTGCCTTCGGTACAAGTGGTAAGGGACAGCGTACAGGTAGGCGTGCTCTGGGATCGAATGGTGGAACGAAGTGTCGAAGACCGCGACCTGCGGCAAATTTGGACCGAATACTTGCCGTGCCGCCAAAATGCCCTTGATGTTATTCGGGTTGTGCAACGGCGCTAACTCGATGCAGTCCTCAATCCCCTTGAGCACCTCGTCGTTGATCAGCTTGGATTCCCCAAACAACTCGCCGCCATGAACGACGCGATGGCCAACGGCGTGGACGTCGCCGACGGCCTGGATTTCGTGGATTCCCGAAGCGTCCGAGGTGATCCACCGCATGAGGTGTTCCAATGAGGCCTGCATGTCCCGCGTCGAGACACTGAACTTCTTCCTTGAGCCATCACGCACCAGCACAACGATAAGTACTTCTCCCCCGAACCGGTCAATCTGTCCCCGACACAGGCGCACATCTTTATTCGCGGCAATTGCGTCACGGTCCGTGGCGATCAACTGAAACTTCAGGCTGGAGCTTCCCGCGTTGAGTACCAGGACATTCATCAGCAGCTCGTCAAGAGAGAGGTCATCGACAAGATCGGTGGTTTCTAGTACGGCCACTTCCAGGCGGCAGCATCAGGCCTGTCTGTGCCGTGCTCGTAGGCATAATTTCGGCACGATATCTGTTCGTTAAGGAATTTCTCTTTTGCGTGGGCACCGATTCGCTGAAGCTTCGGAACGCGTTTAATAACATCCATGGCCAAGCTGAACCGATCAATGTCGTTCTCGATGGCCAACTCCAAAGGAGTGTTGATATTGCCCTGTTCCTTGTAACCGCGGACGTGCATATTGCGGTGATTCGTGCGGCTGTAAGCCAAACGATGGATGAGCCACGGATATCCGTGGAAATTAAAGATGACGGGTTTGTCGACGGTGAAAAGCGAATCAAAATCTTGGTCACTCAGCCCGTGAGGATGTTCCGAGCTCGGCTGCAGTTTAAAAAGGTCGATTACGTTGACGTAACGAATCTTGAGATCGGGAAATTCTTCGCGCAGCATCGCAATGGCTGCCAAGGCTTCCTGCGTCGGTATGTCACCGGCTGAGGCCAGCACAACATCCGGTTCGTTGCCCTGGTCATTGCAGGCTTTCTCCCACATGCCGATCCCCTTGGTGCAGTGGGTTATGGCGGCCTCCATGTCCAAGTATTGCAGGTGCATTTGCTTGTCGCAGACGATCACGTTTACGTAGTTTTCGCTCTTCAGACAGTGATTGGCCACTGACAGCAGCGAGTTGACATCCGGAGGAAGATAAATGCGTGTAACAGCGGAACTCTTGTTGACGACAACGTCCAGGAAGCCCGGATCCTGGTGTGTGAAACCATTATGGTCCTGTCTCCAAACCGTTGACGTGACCAGGATGTTCAGCGACGCAACCTTTTCCCGCCACGACAGGTGATTGCAGATCGACAGCCACTTCGCATGTTGGTTGAACATCGAGTCGATGACATGGATAAAGGACTCGTAGGACGAAATAAAGCCATGGCGTCCTGTAAGCAAATACCCTTCGAGCATGCCTTCCACCGTATGTTCACTCAGCATTTCGATTACCCGGCCGTCACGAGCAAGTTCTCCGCCGTCCGCATCTTCGGGAAAGTCCTCCGCAATCCAGAATTTCTTACTGACCGCATAAATATCATTCAGTTTGTTGGAAGTGTTTTCGTCTGGTCCGAAGACGCGAAAGTTCTTCATGTTCAGTTTCATGACATCCCGCAGGAACACTCCCAGAGGACGCGTGTTTTCGGCCTCAATGGTCCCCGGTTTTTCAAGCTTCAAGCCGTACTCCTGGAAGTCCGGAAGGCGCAGGGCCCTCTTAAGCTTTCCCCCGTTAGCGTGCGGATTCGCGCCCATCCGTCGCGCACCCGTCGGAGCGAGTGCTTTCAGTTCTGCAACCAGTTTTCCGCTTTCGTCGAAGAGCTCTTCGGGTTTGTACGAGCGCATCCATTTCTCGAGTTGCTGGAGTCGCTGTGGATTCTTCCTAACGTCTGCCATCGGCACCTGATGGGCTCTCCAGAAACCCTCTAGTCTGTGGCCATCGACCTCTTTCGGGGCCGTCCAGCCTTTCGGAGTTCGCAACACGATCATGGGCCAGCGGATCCGCTCGGCAACTCCCGTCTTTCGCGCCTCCTGTTGGTGCCTCCTTATTTCGGAAATACAATGCTCCGTCGTTGCCGCCATCGCTTGATGCATACTTTCCGGATCAGAGCCCTCCACGAAGGAAGGTGTCCAACCGTAGCCTCGCAGCAGGTTCTCCAACTCTTCGTGACTAATCCGGGCAAGCAAGGTGGGATTGTTGATTTTGTAGCCGTTCAAGTGCAGGACCGGGAGAACCGCGCCATCGCGGATTGGATTCAAGAATTTATTGATGTGCCAGGAAGTTGCCAAAGGCCCGGTTTCCGCTTCACCGTCCCCGACGACGGCCGCAACAATTAGCTCCGGATTATCAAAGGCCGCTCCGCAGGCGTGGGAGAGCACGTACCCCAGTTCCCCTCCTTCATGGATCGAACCGGGTGTCTCCGGTGTGCAATGACTACCTACCCCGCCCGGAAAGGAGAATTGTTTAAAGAACTGGCGCAGACCTTCTTCGTCCTCGCTCTTATCTGTATAGATCTCGGAATAAGCCCCTTCCAAATAAACTGGAGCGAGAACACCAGGGGCGCCGTGTCCGGGTCCCGCCAAGAAAATCATATCTAAGTCGTACTTCTTGATAAGGCGGCTTAGATGGATGTAGATAAAGGCCAAACCGGGACTTGCCCCCCAGTGTCCGAGAAGCCGGTTCTTGATGTGCTCTAACTTCAGGGGCTGTCTCAAGAGCGGATTGTCCTGCAGGTAGATCATGCCAAGCATGAGGTAGTTACACGCCCGCCAGTAAGCATGGGTTTTGCGCAATTCCTCAGCACTCAGAGGGGTTCCTGAAATCGTGGATCTCGCTGTGCCATATGCAGAGATGGAGTGGCTAGCCTTCTCGGCCGCTGTTACGGGTGTCATGCCCACACTCCTTCCTTACATACGCTTAACAGCGAGCCTATGGCCGGTTATAGCCCACGTCTTCTGTAAGAAGTGACAGGGCCCGCTTGGCTAACGGAGAGACGAGGTCAATGCCCAACTCAAGCCCGTGCTGCAAGGCCTGGCGATAGAGGCAAGTGGCGTTCAGACGGCTCCGGATAGTTCGATGTCCGACGCCGCGACGCCCGGACACGGAGATCGATCTAAAGCCGAAGGGCGAGTCTGATATCGGATTCGCTTGTACTCGTGCGGTGCCACGTTGGTGTGCTTGGGAATGCCCACGAACTTGGTCATCACCATCGGAAAGCGTCCCGGTTCGCTCGATGCGTCCTACTTCACCGACCATTTGTCGGACGGGGAAGCCCTGCGGCAATCGAAATGCTATGTTTTCTAGACTCCAGCGATGGCTTTGTTCTGTAGAACACGCACGACCACGCGACGATTCTCCGCTTGTCCTTCTGCTGTTGTGTCCTTGCCAGTTTGCTGGCTTTCGCCCATTGCACCTGGTGCAAGCATCCTGGTAAGAGGAATTTGCCCATCCTGAATCAGAATATTGACTACCTCGTTGGCCCGGTCCTCGCTTAGTTGTTGATTCAGGGTCACGCTGCCGACGGAGGAGGCGTGGCCCTTAACCTCGATAACGTAGCCATTAATGGTCTTGGCTTTCTCCGCCAACGCAAGCAGTTTCGGGCGATAGCTGGGATCAACTTTGACCTGGCCGTTGCCAAAGTAGACAGTAACTTCATCGAGGATGTAATAATCGTCCAATTGCCCGAAACGCTCGACAGCAGCGTCAATCGACGCTTTGTTGGCAGCGATCTGTTGCTGCTGCTCTTGCAAGGCCACATTGTGTTTCTCTAGCTCCGCCTTGTTCTGCTGCGCCTGCACTCGAGTTTCGTGCATGCCAGCTTCTATTTTTTGAGCTTGTTCTAGATCGTTGCCTTTAAAGGAGACCGACTTCGCTACCAGTTGGCTCTGATCGTTATATGTTCCCTCTATTTTAACCTCGAGTCCCGGAATGAGCGCAGCCATCGACATTTCTTTCCTGCGGGCCTTGAACACACCCTGCACCTGTCCTACTTCAGTGTTGTCCGTCAGCAGGACCACCAGGCTTGCAGAGTCCGCAGTTTGCAGAGTCAAGGTGTCGCCGTTTCGTGCTTTGATAAGACCCTCGACCTTGATGGACTGGGCTAGAGCAATTGGGCCCAACAATGCAACTCCAATGAGCAACACAATGACAACATGGATAATTCTAAGTGAATGGGAATGGGTCATAGATTGGTCCTCCTCTTGATTTGTTAATCCCCCGTCAACAGACCGCAAGACGTGGATGTTTGTTTTCTGGACGTCGCCGACAGCCCCAAAGAACTGTGTGACTCCCTAATCGTCTGTTTCCAAGACTTGGGTCCAGGATTTATTGGGATTGAAGCGTTCCATCTTTTGGAATTCAGCCAGGGTCTTCGGCCCGAAATCTTTTTCGAAGACTACGCCATCGTGGCTGACGATAAAGGTTTTGACGCCTGTCACGCCGTATTCGGCCGGTGCAGCTACCAGAGCGAAGCCCCCAATCATCACACCTTTCACGACGAAGTCCATTTCGCCAAGCGGCGCGGCAGGTCCTTCTCCTTTTAGAATCTTGAAAAAATAGCCGTGGTACGGCTCTCCAGCCGAGTAGCCTTGTTCGATAGCACGAGCGATTTTTTCACCGATTGGCCCAGCCCAGGAGCCGTCGGCGTTTTGCCAAGCCAAGCCATCCTGCTTGCCCGGCGTGCTGATGATGCGCTGGGCATACTGGTTCACTTCGTAGCCGTCGCGCTTTTGGAGAGCATAGTCGTGCTGGGCTTCCACATAGCCGTGGCAGATTGCGATGGCGTCCAATTCGTTGGCGCCAATGCGGCGGTAGAGGAGTTCCTGCCGGCCGGTTTTCCCGTCAAAGAACCACTTATCAGCCCTCTTCACAATCGGGACGGGGAAAGGCCAGTCCTCATTGCCGACGAGGAGAAACGCCCGGTTCCCGCTCTTCGGGTCTACGGACACGCTCTTCTTTTCGCGGGCTTCCGCAGCAAAGTTGGTGGCGTGCTGCTGGTCTTGCGCATATTCGCCGGATAGAACTATGTCCTCGCCACCAGGGCCAAAAATCTGCAGCAAGGTATTCACATCGAACTTGTCCGCAGCATCAATCAGCGCATCTACAGCCTGCTGCGGGGTGTCGAAGCTTCGCGTTCCTACAGTAGAGGCAGCCGGAGTGGCCGACGGTCTTTCCATGGGAGACTGCTGCGCGGCGAAGGGAGCCGCAAACAGAAAGGCCGAGGCCGCTGTGCAGCCAAGCCAAAGATACTTTGAAATATGCCTCTTCGCAGCTGTTGATTTCACGCCGGTGCTCCTGTTGGTTTCTTATCTGCGCCGTCCCCCACCGCCACGACCGCCACCGCCACCGGAGCCTCCGCCTCGGGATCCCATGCTGGAGGAGCCGCGGCTGCTGCTGGCGCGTGCGCTCGATCCGTTGTAGCCCCGGGAACCCCGGGAACCTCCTCCGAAGGCATCCCGGTTTCCGCCACCGCCACGCGAGACGTCCCGGCTACCCACGCGATCCGCTCCACCTCCGCCTGCCCTGTTGCTAATGCCTGCACCACCAGCTCGGTTACTGAGACCCTCGATTACCCCCGCCGACTCCGCCGCCGGCCCGGTTGCTGAGGCCACCACCACCACCACCTCCTCCACCAGCGCGATTGCTGGGCAGGTTGCCGCCCTGGCGGCTAAGCTGTTGTCTAGCACCAGCCTGACGGTTGGCCACGGAGTCGCCTCGCGTAGTGCCGCCAAACCTGTCTGCGGTCGCGCGGTCGCGATACGGTGCTCCGCCCCGATGTTGCGGATTGTGCTTCCAACTGGCATCCCCACGGCCTCCTCCAATGCCATCACGGCCGGGTTGTTGCGATGGGCGGTTTCCATTCCCGATATTGTTGCGGTTGCCGCCAATGTTCGAGTTGCGGTTGAAGTTGTTGTTGTTGTTGATGTTGATGTTGTTGTTGCTCCAGCCGCATCCCCAGCCCCAACCACCGCTCCAGAACGCGCCCATCATCACGCCGACACCAAACGAAATCGCCAGCCCTGCAGCGTAGTACCCTGGCGGTGGGTAATAAATGGGAGGGTAGGGATAGACGGGCGGGCCCCAGACCACCACGGGATCATAGGAAGGCACATACACAACTTGAGGATTGGCCTGTTCGACCACGATCACACTCTTGCTCTCGATGACCTTGGTTTCCACCTTCTGTTGCTCGGTCGATTTCAGATTACCGCTGTCTTGGGCCTTTTTGCGCATACGCTGTACGGCATCCATCACGTCGTTTTGCTGCGCCAAGAAGGCGTTGCCCAGATCCGTGGTCCACTGAATGTCGTCTGCCAGACGCTTTACCACGTCCGGCAACCCAGCCATGGCCTGGATACTTGGATCCCACGACTGTTTCGCGACCGCGTCAGCCAGCGCTTTGTCTTTCAGCCCCGGGTTCTTCAAGAGCCACTGCTGAAGCTGAATGATTTCGAGTGGATAGGTCGACGCTGCCAACGTTTGCGCCAGCAACGGATCAGGATAAAGGGCAATCGGCGCAACGAGAGAATCCAGTTGGTCGGGCGGAATCTTGGAAACCTGGTCGCCGGACTGCGAAGGTGCTGACGGCGGGAACGGCACCGTCGGCATCGTGTCGCCCGGAGCGATAACCAGGGTAAGAACCACCACAAGCAGAATCCGCATGTTTTCACCCAAGCAGTCGCTTTTGGGGATCCATAGTGATTCGAGCATGCATCACTCACTCACTCTTTCCGACTGTCAAAACTAACAGTCTGCGAAAACTGCTTGGCGATGTGCGAAAAAAGAAGCGGACCAGGACGCAATAGACCGAAGAGCGCCAATAACAACCGAAAGGAGCATCGGAGCGTGGCTGGCCACGTAACCACGAGCAGCGTCAACACTTTCGCCGTTTATCAGCCTCAGGTGGACAACTGGCACGCAGACTTGGTGAACCTCTATTGTGGTGTCGAACTGAAGACAGGAAAACAGACAGCTTCCAATTACGGCGTGGTTTGGATTCAGGCGCGGACCGAAGTGGACAAGGTGAACCGGTTGGTGACGCTCGACCAACTGGAGGCAGCACTCGAAGCAGACAGCGAAGCAGCCAAGGGCGTCGAAGTGAAGAACGACCCGCCCAGGGTAATCATTGCAAGTAAACCCCAGAGCCCGCCGCCGATGTGCGCACCGCTCAAGGGCAACTCATCGTTAAGAGTGCAACTCAAGGGGATGAGGCCTCTGGTCATTTTGACAGGTGTCCGGACACTGGGGTTCGTCTAAAAATGTCGCACAAGAGGTAGCACAAACTTGAGCAGGCTTCTCCGAAAGGTCTTCCGCATCGCGAAGTATCTTGTTTTCCTGCTTCTCTTCTCGACTGCGTCTCTCTCCAATGCGGTTTTCGCGCAGTCGCCCACGCCGAACCCCGGTGCAGCGAACAGACACGGTGCGAGCGATATCGACATTCATTTGAGGGGGGCGGACGGCGGTCCGATCGAAGTGCCAGCAGTGGTTACTTTGCTTGCCGGAAGCGGGCAAGTCCTCACGCAAGGAACAACGCTGAGCGGCAACATACAATTCAAAAGAGTAGCTGCAAGCGCATATACCATTCAGGTGGCTGCACCCGGTTATGAAAGTGTTGCCAAAGAATTTCGGCCCTTCGGTGCGGGAACGTCGACAGTCTTTATTGACATGCGGCCGGCGCGGGGTGGAAAAACCGGCACGGGTTCCTCGCAGACGCTCCTTGCCCCGAAAGTCCAGAAGGAGTTGGGCAAGGCTCTGGAAGCGTTGCGCTTGAACAAGCCAGAACAGGCGAGGAGTCACCTTGCAGCTGCCTATGGCAAGGCTCCAAATCATCCCGCGGTGAATTATCTCTACGGCGTTTATTTCCTGCAAATGGAGGCTCAAGAGAAGGCTAAGTCCTATTGGGCAAAGGCTCTGGAGTTTGATCCCAAACATGTTTCTACGCTGCTGGCTTTGAGCCAGGCGCTGATGCGGGAACAAAAACTCACCGAAGCAGAAACGTACGTGAAGCGGGCGGTGGAAGTTGACCCCAACTCTTGGCGTGGGCATGCGATTCTCGCAGATGTTCTCTTGAAAGAGCATTTGCCGGAAAAAGCCGTCCAGGAAGCCGATCACGCGCTGAAACTTGGACATGGACAAGCCGCGATCATACAGCCGCTGCTGGCGCAGGCATTGGCGGAAGGCGGGAAC
>Ga0209808_1002164_pt1 | contig 10080 bp, 10 predicted proteins | sample GraSoiAngelo_157_FD_186171 | JGI IMG/M metagenome (GOLD analysis project Ga0209808, IMG submission 186171) | Grasslands soil microbial communities from the Angelo Coastal Reserve, California, USA - 14_1009_16_20cm (SPAdes) (version 2) | ecosystem: Environmental > Terrestrial > Soil > Grasslands ...
GACAGCCGAATGTGGGACACCCAGTTCCAGCTATTTTCAGAGAACTACAGAGTCATCAGGTACGACGTTCGCGGTTTTGGCAACTCTGACGTCGCACGGACGAAATTCTCCGATTACAAGGATCTCTGCAGAATTCTCGATCATCTCGAAGCAAAAACGGCCTCTTTGGTAGGCGTGTCTAACGGAGGGAGGATAGCCTCCGATTTCGCCGTCGAATACCCGTCAATGGTAGACCATCTAGTCCTTGTCTCTCCGGGAATGAGCGGCTACAAGTTCTCCGGTCCAGAAGAAGAGAAGCTATGGGAGGAGTTTGACAAGCAGATGAAACCTCAGGAAGAAGCGGACCGAGAGGGTAGAGCAGCAGACGCAGTCGAGATGGACGTAAACGCATGGGCCCCCGCCCAGACACTAGCCAACCGAGAACGCATTACGCAGATCGCAATGGACAACTTTCATGTCCATGTTGAGAATCCATGGAAGCTTCAGGTTCCTCCCGAGCCGCGAACCTGGGAGCGTCTATCCAATATTCGCGTTCCAACCCTCTTGATTATCGGTGATAGAGATGTTCCCGCGCAGATACTCATGGTCGACAACATTCACACTCACATTCCAGGCTCCAAGAAAGTGCTCATCCAAGGGGCGGATCATATTGTTAACATGTCGAAGCCTGACGAGTTCAATAGAACAGTCCTCGAATTCCTAAGAACGCAAACCCAAGAGATACGAGCATAGCTTCTGCCTGGACCGAGGCTGGATAATCAGGTCAATCGAATGGTCCCAGCCGGCTCAAGCGGCCGGTGACAACACGACCATATGAGAACAACCGAGTCGGATGAGCATCATGGGGAAAATACACAAGGTCGAGAAGTTCTTCGATGTTCTGATGAGCTTCGCCACCCTTGTTGGTTTCGCAAGTACGGCTTATCTTGTCTGGATCTTCCTCAACACTCCACCGACCATCGTCGTATCGACAACGACCGTAGGGGCCCCCGGCATCGTCGGGTATCCGGTACAGACATACGTCATTCAGGGAGTTCCGTTCTTCTGGATATTTACAAGTCTGATTTCTCTCTCAGCAGGTCACACTTATCGAGCTGCCAAACACTTGATCCTGACCTTGGCAGGAAAACACTACTTCCCACACGCTCCACACCTCATGCAAACCCAGCCAACCCCCACACCAACCGCACCAAGACTAAGACAAACAGAACCCAACCAATAGGAAAAAGCATCAATCCTACGGGGACTCCTCTGGTAAGGGAGTCAGATGGGCTAGGCCCAAACATTATTCCCAGCCTTCGCACCACTCGAACAGAGAATCCGCTCTTGGACGCCAGCAACATCGACATGACCGGAAAGGTATGCCTAGTCACCGGAGGCAATTCGGGAATAGGCAAAGCCACTGCCTTGGGTCTGGCAAAGCTGAACGCTTCAGTTGTGATAGTTTCTCGAGACAAGGACAAGGGAGAGGCGACGCTCATTGAGATGAGAGCCAAGAGTGGAAATCGAAATCTCGACGCGATGACAGCGGACCTCTCGTCCCAAGACTCCGTCCGCGAACTAGCGCATGACTTCAAGGGCAGATACAAGAAGCTCCACGTTCTCATTAACAACGCCGGGATCTTCCTGCCCAGGCGAGTCCAGACTGTCGATGGACTCGAGGCAACCTTCGCTACGAACCACCTGGGACACTTCCTTCTAACCAATCTACTCTTAGACGTGTTGAAGGCCAGCGCACCGTCTCGAATCATCAACCTATCATCCTCGGCCCACTATGGAACCGAGATGGATTTCGAGGATCTTCAGGGCGAGAAGAAGTACAGCGGATACCACGCCTACAGCCAGTCAAAACTAGCCAACGTTCTCTTCACCTATCAACTGGCAAAACAGCTGGAGGGCACAGGGGTCACGGTCAACAGTCTCCACCCTGGGGTAGTCAGAACGGGCTTTGGAAAAGACCAGGGCGGCCTCATGTCGATTCTCGTCACGGTGGGTCGTCCTTTCATGATTAGTCCAGACAGGGCTGCTCGAGCTGCAATTTATCTCGCAACGTCGCCGGAATTGGAAGGTGTTACTGGAAAATTCTTCTCAAGAGGAAAAGAAAAGAGATCATCCAGAGAATCCTACGACGAGACCTCCGCTCAGAGACTATGGAAGGTAAGCGAAGAGCTAACAAGACTAAACGCCTGAGACTGAGGCCGCGTTGGATGACCAGATTTCTATTTACGAAAGTCTGAGAGGCTGGATATTACAACTGCCTAGAGTAAGAGAGGCGACTCATAGAGTCGGAGGGGTCGAATTCCAGGTGGATGGCGTCGAATTTATGCACTCCCACGGACCCTCAAGGCTCGACATTCGACTCTCGAAAGAGGACCAGGCATCAGTATTGAAGACCGGACAGGCTCTTCCCCACCGAGCACAAGTGCACACGGAAGCAGGGTGGGTTAGCTTGCGAATCGAGAACTCGCAAGATCTTGGGAAAGCGAAGAGGGTTATACAGCTGGCTTACGAGAAGGCTAAGAAGATCCTGGAATAGTTCAAGCCTTGGGGGAATGCAGTCAAGACCCCGATGAGAATGAGTACTGAGAGAATCCTACTTCCTTCGGGCTTGGGCCGCTTTTGCAATTTTGTCGAGTGCTTCTCTGGTGCTTTCTTCGAGACGGGCTCTCACAAAGCCCTGTGCAAAATCGGGGATTGCTGAAAATTGAATATCCCATGAGACATCAATCTTCGTCCTCCTCGCTCCCAACGGAACCAGCTTGATCTCTCTTGATCCTCTTAACGGCCCGTCGATCATGGTTAGTTGTATCAACTGTTTCGGGACTAGCTGGATTCTCTGCGTCCCTTGTCTCCCCATGAATCCGACCACGACTTCCCGTTCGATCAGATTTCCCTCCTTCCGAATGTTGCGGACCGAGGTCAGTCCACTCCAGTATTCAGGGTCCTTGTCCACATCAGAGACTATGTCCCAGATTTCGTCTGTAGAAGCGTCTACTTCGCGGGCTTCAGCGATTGTTACCATATGATTTTCTCCATTTTTCGAACGGTGAGGAGTATGGGGATGGGGTCCCCGGAAGCGTCCATCCTGTTTTGTGAAACTAGGACACTGGGTCGCCAGCTCATGAAACTAATATGTCCCCGTTGTTCCTAAGCCAATCCCAAACGACCCCCGCGTTTTTGGACAGTTTATAGCAAGGAGAGGAAGAAGAGAGACAGGCATTCGCTGAGTGGGAATACTTTGTCGCTCCGGGACAAGTCTTACTCGGATCTCATGAGAGAGCTCTGGGGCTCACCGGACATCTGGAACACTAAGAAATCATACATTGAAATTGCTGCAAAGCTAGGCGTCGACGAGGAGACTGTCAGAAACAGAGTCAAGCATCTAAAGGACACCGGATTCCTAACTGGTTATCGCCTAGTTCCGAACCCTGCTGTGCTCGGACGCACGTTCGCCTCTCTTCGAATCGAGTTCCGAGACAGAGAGTCGAAGCAGGTCGCAATTCCACATCTCGCCAACATCGAGGGCGTCATTAACATCGGTAGCACCTACGACAAGAGCGTGCTCGTCACGCTGCTCGCGAACCAAGACCAAGATTTCTCGAAGCTGATAGTCGGCACGGGAGTTGAGGGCGAGGTTTCGTGGGTCCCGGGGCTTGGGATTAGGACGACCAAGTATCGTATGGCCAAACTGGACTGGGAGGTAGTTAGTTTCCTGTTGAGAGATGCAGAAAGGAAACTGGACGAGGTCGCCAAACAGCTCAAAGTCTCGACGAGGACGGTTAAACGAAGGCTCAACTTGATGATGAAGGAGGCCGCAATCTTCACTATGCCAATGGTCGATCTGAGAAAGACGGAGGGCATATCCTACCAGCTAAGGGTGCAGATCGAACAGGGCAAGAAATTGGAAGTTGAGAAATCTGTCGTCGCGAAAATAGGTAACGTAGTCTTCAGAGCCTCCGACTCGGAGAACGGCTCCGTTTTCGGTTTTACAGGAGCTAACGTTGCCGAGGGAAGCGATGTTCTCGAATGGGTCAAGCAGCAACCGGGCGTAAAATCTGCTAGCATGACCATTGCGGAGAGGGTTGTGCAGGTCTTCGAGTGGATCGAGAGTGAAGTCGAGAGACGCATGAGGACGATGCCGGTCCGCGAGCCGAGCCCTGAGAGGAAGATGCAGCAGACAATAGGGATACGTAGCTGAGAGGCTAGGTTTGAGGCCCAACGCTTGGAACGGATTGTTCTCTTGAGCGATAATCCAGCCTCATTGACATGAAGGCTCCTGCAATTGCCATTCCATAAATGGTCATGGCGACCAGCAGATGCACCCAAGCGATCACATCATTGCTAGTTGCTAGAGTTGCGAAACCTAGAATGATCTGCACCACGATCAGCAAGACCAATCCGATGGAGAGGCCCTGGAGGGGTCTGAACGGCGGCTTCAACGTTTGAGCCATCACAAGCGTAGCTATTGCGAAGGCGAGGACCGCGAACCCAGTAATGATGTGCGGCAAAGCCGTAATGAAGCTGAATGTTAACAGTCCCCCAAGCGCGATCTGTAGAAACACGAGAAGCGAGGTTACCCGAAACCAGAGTTGAATCTTCATTTCCACGAACCGTTCAGCATGTTGTGTAGCTCTTCTGATTCTTAACAAATCCCCCAAGCTTATTCGCGTTCTTGGACAGAATCCATCTGAATAGATTGTCCGAAACCGCGACAGATGTTAGGAGCGTTCTTAGATAATTCTGGCCTACGATTAGCTATTTGCGAACAGAAATGGAGACAAGTCGATATCGAAAAAATGGGGAACACTGGACCCTCGTGTGGGTCGGCATCTTTCTCGGTATAATTGCGATCATCGTGACAGCTAATCTAGTATTCCGACCGGTAGGGTACTATCCATCATACCCGTTCGGCTTCGGCTGGATCTGGGTCCCTTTCGCACTCTTCTTCCTTTTCTTTGCGTTCCGATGGTTCTTCTGGCCTTGGGGATGGGGCTACCGGAGTGGATACTGGACCGGTGACGATGCCTACTACATACTGAAGGAGAGGTTCGCAAAAGGAGAGGTCACGAGGGAACAATTCGAGCAGATGTCATGCGATTTACAGGAGCTCGAACGGATATGAGCACAAGTCTCAGGGCCAGAGGGCTAATCTTGGCAGTCCTAGAACTCATCGTTGGGGGAATTGTCGTACTCGGCGGCGCGGCGCTGGTCTACTTTTCGAATGACGCTACTGGCATGTCGCTAGGTGTCGTTCACGCGATCCTCGGACTATCGGCGTTTCCCACAGCTTTCTTGCTTTCGACTGGCAAGGTAGGAGCGCGGACTTTAGCTCTCGGAGTCGACGCAGTAATTATCGTATTCAGCTCCGTGTCAGAAATCATCCTGTCAACCACAGGATCTCTCTCGAGCGGACCGTTTTTCGACTCTATAGTTGGAACAGCCGTGGCAGTTCTCATCGCCGCAGTGATTGTATACCTACTGATGGATCCAAGCTCCAGGCCCCTGCGAGCGGCTAAGCCCAAATCTGCGGGACAAGTCACCCGGAGTAGAGCCAGCAAGATGAGGGGATGTTTACTCTGACCGCTTCAGTGGCCCTCTTAGAATCATCTGGTAAGAAAATCACCGATAAGGAACAGCGTACCTTCACGAATCTTCGTACCAGCGGTCTGTTGAATGGAAAGGTTGCGATAATAACGGGTGCAAGCCGTGGCATTGGGGCCGCAAGTGCTCGGATCTTCGCAGCCTCAGGAGCGAAGGTCGTTCTTGCCGCTCGCGACGCAGGGGCGATAGCAACGGTTGCGAAGGATATTCTCTCAACGGGAGGCCAAGCAGTCGCTGTGCCGACAGATGTTGACGATCCAATGTCAGTGGAGCGTTTGGTCCAGCAGACTCTTGACATTTACGGTCGTCTAGATGTCGCTTTCAACAATGCGGGAGACGGCCACATGCCCACACCATTAGCCGATATCAAAGTTGAAGACTTTGAACGTGCTATCCGCGTCAACCTTACGGGTGTGTTTCTCTCAATGAAATATGAGATTCCAGCCATGTTGAGAAGCGGGGGAGGGGCAATCGTCAACATGTCCTCGACCGCGGGACTAAACGGGGTCAAGGGAATAGCAGGTTATGTGGCGAGCAAACATGGCATCATTGGTCTCACAAAGACAGCGGCGCTAGACTATGCTCAGCTGAACATTCGGGTCAACGCCATTGCGCCAGGACCCATTCTGACCGGTCGACTAAAGCAGATCAAGAACCGCGATCAGGTGACGTTTGGCCGTTCCAATCCGACGAATAGGCGAGCCCGAAGAAGTGGCCTACACAGCGGCCTGGCTCTGCTCTGAACAAGCCTCCTTCATAACTGGTGCCACCATTCCGATTGACGGCGGAAGACTGGCCGGAATTGCCTAACCTACGCGCAACTATCGTGGTCGCGCTAGCACTTTCCCAGTTTCCACTATCCCTGGGATAGATTCGGGACGGCCTTAGCTTCGGGTTGACGTCTTCTTGGCCGCTGGAGCCTCTCTTGTCGGCTCTTCGGGGAAGAAGTCCTTAGGCATCCCTGACATTACATCAGCGAACGAGTCTCTCCCAGGTCCCGGAATACCTGGATTGTGAGTCCTGATTCTGTTGAAGAGGTCGTCTATCTTATCGCCTATCTTGCTCTTCTCCTTGATCGTCTCATCAAGCTCCTGACCATCACTCTCCAATCGTTGCAATCTAGCGGCCAGACCCTCAATACCTTTCGAGACTTCCAACATTCCGTTGACGGTTGCAAGAGAAGACTTCAAGGTGGAGAGTTCTTTCTGGAGGGCCTCGCGATAGCTGCGCAATCTGTCAAGTATGGGCTGGTAGAGTCTCAAGAAGTCGGTCATGAGATTCTCAAACTGTCTGATCGCCAGCGTGTATCTTTCTTCCTTCTTCTTCTCAGCAAACCCTTTCGCTGTCTGAATGAGCTTCTCGCGGACAGTTACTCTCTCTATCACATCATCAAGAACTTCACGTATGTTGTAGGACTCGTCGAACATCGTTTCGCGCATTAGGAACCGAGTAATCCACATTCGGGCGGGAGCCTTAAGAAGTACGTCACCATTGGCCCAGTTTCCCGGTATTTTCGCGGTCCTTATGTTGGAGCCGCTTGAATTCGTCTGACGACTAGTCCTCTTTCAACGTGTTAAGGGGTGACGACTATTTCTCCTTTCATCCAGAGTGGATGAAAAATACAATGGTACTTGTAGACTCCGGGGGTTGTGAGCTGGACGAAGAAAGTATTACCGCTGTCCAATTCTCCCGAATCAAACTTGGTAGCGCCGCTAGGTATCACTGTAGCGGTAACAGTGTGGGGTGAATCGTCACGGTTCTTCCACTGGACAAAGGTTCCGGCTTTGATGGTCACGTTCGAAGATGCGAAGTTCAAGTGGCTGTCAATAGAGACATCGGGTGGAATGTCCACGCACTTGGCGGTCGGGCTTGGACAGACGATGGGCTTGGGCTTTGCAGGAAAGACTAGCACATAGAACATTGAGCCGCCGAGGACAAGCCCGACAAGGAGAAGGGCGGACAGGACAACGGTGTCCGGCTGGTACGAAGAGGTCGTCAATCTTCTCACCTAATGTCCTATCGAGCCCAACGCAAGAACCACGGCAAGTACAGCGAAGAAGAGAGAAGCAGCAGCAAGCCCAACGATTCCACGGGGCTCATACTTGAGGCGCAGGAATACCATGGCTACGGCAAGGATCTGGCTGGCAGCGAGTGCGGCTATGACTATGTTCGTATAGACTGTAGTTGGGCTCAGAAAGTTTTTCGCCAATGCCCATTCAAAGAGAGTTGCAACAACGAGGTAGGACCAGACCGCTATCGGGGTTGTGTTGTTCATCTTTCTCACAACAAATAGAAGAGGGGAAAGACGACGAGCCAGACACAGTTCACGAATGACCAGTATAGGTTGAAGTTCTCTACTGAGCCGTAGTGTTCGGCTGAGAAGCCGCCAGTGGCAGCCCTTTTCATGAGATAGATCATTATCAAGAGTCCGGCGAGGACATGAGCGCCGTGTATTCCCGTCGTGACGAGGTAGCTGCTCACAGGCAGCCCAATTGGGGAGCCGGGCACCAAGTTCGTTATGAGACCATACCACTCGGTTCCCTTTACCCCTAGAGAAATGATCCCGAGCAGAAGAGTCGCTCCCAGCCAGCCGATCAGGCCTCGCCTGTTACCGGCTTTTATCGACTGAAGCCCGAGATAGGCCGTCAGGCTGCTCGTAATGACGATGAGGGTGTCGATAGTTCCAAAATTGATGTCGTGAAGAACGCCTGGGGTTGGCCAGTAGGGGAAGTTGACTCGTATGAACGCGTAACTTCCCAAGTGGACGCCGAAAAGCACCGCTTCAGACCCTAGGAAGGTCCACATGGCCAGCTTGTCCTTCGGTACCTTGCTGAAGGGCCAACGCTCGCCCTCCTCTTCTTCAGGAAGTCTGAATCTGCCTCTGTAGTCGTCCCAGGCCCAGCCGAAGACTCCCCCGGCGAGAATGACAAGACCGATGATAATTACTGGTAGGCCGAAGGCAAGCCCTGCCATACTCACCGCGAAGCCGAGGCAGAGAATTATCGGCCTCGTACTGAGAGGACTTGCCTCATGAGCGGATTCGGACGCTGCGTGAGAAACCCCATTTCCAAGACCATTCCCGATACCATGACTTGAAGCTCCGACAGGATGGGGCATACTTGGGCCGCTAACCCATTCTCTATCTGTCGAATTCCAAGGATTCATAGGGGCACGCGGACCTCGCAGGGTCATTCCCATATTATAGACGAGGAGAAGCTGAGATGGGATGAAGATGAATGCCCCAACGGTTGCGACAAAGTTGGCCGGGCCCCACCCCGTCGACGCGGCATAGGTGACGATGCGCCTCGGCATATCTTCGAGGAAGAACATTGGGAAGAAGATGAGGTTGAACCCGACGAAGGAGAGTATGAAATGTGTCTTTCCAAGGGTCTCATTATACATCCTCCCAGTCATCTTGGGCAGCCAATAGTATATTCCCGCGAAGAGCCCGAACTCCGAGGCTCCAACCATCACGTAGTGAAAGTGCGCCACAACAAAATATGTGCCCCTTAGGGCGATGTCTAGAGCCAGTGACGAGTTGAAGACGCCTGACAGTCCACCGATCACAAAGATGACGACGGAGCCCAGCGCGAAGAGCATAGGAGTAGTGAGCTTGACCGCTCCTTTGTACATGGTTCCTATGAAAGAAAGCATCAGAACCCCGAAGGGAATTGAGATCATCTCTGTGTTGATCGTAAACACCTCTCGCTCTGTCAGACTGATCCCTGTCAAGAACATGTGATGACCGTACACCATGTAGCTCAACAATACGACAATTCCGACCGCGGCGAACAGAGGCTTCCTTGCATAGACTGGTCTCCCGGAGAAAGTCGCGATTATTCCGGCTACGATTCCGAACGCGGGCAGCAAGACGATGTAGACTTCAGGGTGACCGAAGAACCACCAGACATGGTCCCAGAGGATAGAACCACCGGCAGAGGAGGTGAAGAAGGAGGTGCCGAGAAGCCTGTCAGCCTCGAGCATAATGAGACCTGCGATGAGCGAGGGAAAGGCCCATAGAAACTGGAGCATTGTCCAGAAAGTGAACATCGTAAACATGGGCAGCTTGACAAAGCTGACACCCCGTGCTCTATGCCAGAGGATCGTGACCAGTATGTTCACGGTGCCGACCGTGTTGGAAGCGGCTAAGACGATGAGGGCTGCAGCTCCCAACGTCTCGCCGGAGCCAGGGCTAAACTGGAGCGACGTCAGCGGAGAATAGTTCGTCCACCCCGATGCGGGAGATCCTCCCGGAACGAAGAAACTTGCGAAAGCGGTTATTCCACTGAATACGTACATCCAGTAGCTCGTGGCGTTGAGCCTTGCAAATGCCACGTCGGCGGCTCCTATCTGGAGGGGAACGAAATAGTTTGCAAAAGCGATTCCCAGCGGCGAGAGGAACCAGAGTACCATGATCAGACCATGCATCGTAACCGCCTCGTTGTACTGTGGAGGCTGAAGGAATGTCTCAGAGGGGAA
>Ga0209808_1002167_pt1 | contig 10076 bp, 9 predicted proteins | sample GraSoiAngelo_157_FD_186171 | JGI IMG/M metagenome (GOLD analysis project Ga0209808, IMG submission 186171) | Grasslands soil microbial communities from the Angelo Coastal Reserve, California, USA - 14_1009_16_20cm (SPAdes) (version 2) | ecosystem: Environmental > Terrestrial > Soil > Grasslands ...
CAGGACGGCAACCAGCGGGAAGAGCGTCATCGTTGTGGGCAAGCCAAGGATCTGACCTACGGCCTGCGCCCGCTGGCTCTTCCCGAAGCGCGTGAAGTCGGGCATGTTCAGCGACAGCGTCGACCAGAAGGCGATCATTCCCATCAGCGCCGGCGGGAAGAGCACCAGCCAGAAGTTGCTACCCCAGCCGACCTTGCCGGGCTCGCTGAGGATGGGACCGAAGCCGCCAGCTTGATTCACCATCCAGACGAGTAGCCCGAGCGCCACGACCAGCACGAAGGGGGCTGCCCAGTTCTCGAATCGACGAACCGCGTCCATGCCGCGCAGGATGATCAGAATGTTGAGTGCCCAGAAGATCGCGAAGCTGAGCCACAGCGTCCAGTGCTGGCCGGCGACCATCGTCGAGTTCGTCCAACCTGCCCCGAACAGCTTGCCACTGAGGGCGTAGAGCGCGCCGCCTCCGATCCAGGTCTGGATACCGAACCAGCCACACGCCACCCCTGCCCGCAGCAGGGCCGCAACGTTGGCGCCAAAGACACCAAAGGATGCCCGGGCGAAGACGGGGTACGGAATTCCGTATTTGGTACCTGCATGGCTGTTCGCCAGCATTGGGATCAGGACGATGATGTTCGCCAGCGCAATGGTCAGGATGGCCTGGTACCAGGCCATGCCGAGTGCAACGAGCCCCGATGCCAGCAGGTAGGTCGGGATGTTGTGTGCCATTCCGATCCAGAGCGCCATGTAGTTATAGGTGCTCCAGGTCCGCCTTTTGATCGGCACCGGCGCCAGGTCCTCGTTGTAGAGCGGGCTATTGCGGATCGCCGAGTCGTCGGCCAGCTCGTGCCGGCCGTCGGGATAGACGAGTTCCTCCCCTATTCGCTGCGCCGGAGGTGTGTAGGTCGCAACTCCCATGTTTCCCCTCCAATTGAGTTCAGATCGCCGATTTTGGCGAGCTAAATGTACGTTCGGCGAAGGCCTAAGTCAATGGCCATGGGGCCGGCGCTGGCCGCTTAGAGATCTCTCTTCGCGAAGCTCCAGTTGGCGAGCCCAATGATGGCCGCCAGCCAACCAACCACCCAGGCGATATAGATCCCGGGAAGAGGCGCATCGGCGAAAAAGGGATTGCCCGCCCGTGCCCCGCGCCCACCCGCTCGGGCGAGGGCCAGAAAGTCCGGCGGCTCGAGGTGAAAAATCGCCCCGTGCCACAGCGCGTCGGTGGGGATCAAGAGTCGGCTGCCCGTACCGATATTTTTGATCGTCTCGTTGTCGAACCCGGTCCCGATGGCGAGGGCAATACCTCCGATCCAGCCGACGAAGAAGAGCACCAGGGCGATGACGCCGCCGGTCATGGGCGCCAGGCGCGTGCTGAGCAGGAGGGTCAGAGTCATCAGCACGATCCCTTCCGCGGCGACGAAGGTGAGCGCCGCCACGGGATTTGGCGGAGTGTAGCCGGTGGCGAGCCAGATGCCGAGCAATTCCAGCAGCCCGCTACCCGCCGCGTAGAGCGTAACCAGAAACGCCAGCCCGAGCCATTTGCCCATCAGGAGCTGGCTGCGCCGAATCGGCCGCGGTAGGATCGCGAGCGCGATCCCCGACTCGATGTCGCTGGCGATGCTCGGTGCCGCCACCAGGGTCGACCCGAGCGCGAGCACGCCGCTGAACATGAAGGCGACCAGGATGGTCAGCTGCGACGAGGCTAGCCGAACCTCGGCGGGCGTCACACCGCTCATCGTCGGCAGCCGGCTGAAGCCCCAGCTGGTGAGCACGATGACGAGGATGGTCAGCACGCCGAGCGCAAGCAGCAGCTTGCGGCGAGATGCCTCGAGAATGGTGAGCCGCGCGATCGTGAGGACCTGCGTCACTGGTCCTGCTCCTTGAGCAACTGGAGGAACCGATCCTCGAGCGTCTCGTGCCTTGGCTCGACCGCGTAGACGCGGCCGCCCTGGCGCACGATCTCGGCGACCAGTTGCGGCACGCGTTCGCTGGGGAGGCCGCGAAACGTCAACCATTCGCCCTCGTCCTCCAGGTTCCCGAATTCGCCAAGCCCGGCGCGGCTGCCGGCGGGCAGTCCCGTCACCCGGACTCGGACCGCGCCGTCCTGTCCCAGGATTTGCGCCATCGTTCCGGTGGCGATCACCCGGCCGTGGTCGACCACGGCGAGACGGTCGCAGATCTGCTCGACCTCGCTCAGCAGGTGCGAGTTGAGAAACACGGCGGTGCCGCGCGCCTTCAAGGTGCGGATGATCTCGCGGACGTCGTGACGCCCTACCGGGTCGAGCGCCGAGGTGGGCTCGTCGAGAAGGACCAACTCGGGGCGGCCGAGCAAGGCGACGCCGAGACCCAGCCGCTGCTGCATACCCTTGGAGAAGCCCTCCACTTTGTCGTCCGCCCTTTCGGAGAGACCGACGAGCTCGAGGGCGCTGGCGATCTCGGCTTTCCATTCGGAGCGCGCCATGCCGGAAAGCTCGCAGTGCAATCCGAGCACTTCTCGCGCTTTCATCCAGCCCTGGTAGCGAAACAACTCCGGCAGGTAGCCGAGGCGTCGCCGGGTCTGCAGATCGCCGACCGGCGCGCCAAGAACCCAGGCCTCACCGGCGGTCGGGTGTGCCAGGCCGACCAGTAGCTTCACGGCCGTCGTCTTTCCCGCGCCGTTGGGCCCGAGGAATCCGAACACCTCGGCACGCCGCACGCTCATCGTCAGCCCGCTCAGGGCAACTGTCTTGCCGTAACGCTTGGCCAGGTCCTGGGTGTGGACAGCCAGCGAGGCGGCATCGGCCGCCTCTATCGGATTCGGATCGCTGCGATCAGTGGAGGGACGTTGCAATGGCGAGCACCTGGTCGGGCGTCAACTGGCCACCGACCGCGTAGATTACGCCATTCTTCACCCACACCACGCCCGCACCCAGGACGGCCTTGATCAGCACGGCCGGCGTTCCATTGACCTGCGTCGAGTCCGTCGTCGCCAGGCCCTTCGGGATCGGGATGGGAAGCGTCGTGCTCGGATCCTTGATCGCCTTGATTTGTGCGGCGAGCTCGGGCGGCACACCCGGCTGCGAGAGCAGGTAGTCCTCGAGCTGCGACACATTGGCGCCGCTCGAGTCGACCGTCGGCACGCGGGTTTGCGCGATCACGAGAGTCGGGATGCCCATGGTTTCCCTCGTCGTGCCCAGGCCCCACACCTCGATCAGCGCCGGCCCCCCGTTGACGACCAGGGTCGGACTGACACGCACGCCGGCCTGTGCGGCCGATGCCCGCAGGCGAGCCGCGTCAAAGGTCAGTGATCCCGTCGCGTGCGAGACGACGCCATAGCTGACCGGCCCGGAGACGCCCTTCGGCAGAGACGCCGGGCTGAGAACCGGGAGTCCCGACTGCGACTGCGCCGCCGCGGCATCCGACAGTTGTTGCAGCTTGGGCGGTTCAGGTTGCCACTTCACGTTCCCGTAATCGAGCAGGGCCGTACCCTGCGCAAAGTCCGACGGCGAGACCTGCACCGCCTGGAGCTGCCGCGGCTCGAAGACCCGGATGAGACTCTGCGCAACGCCGGAGACGCCGAGGCCGGTGACCAGGACGGCCGCCAGCAGGACGGCGATCGCCGGCGTGGCCATGGGTCGCCAGCGTGGCGAGTTCCGATCGAGCCAGCGCTGGTACCAGCGGGCGGGCCGTGCCGTTTCCTCTCGGGTGATGCGCGCCTGCACCACCGAAAGCGCGGCGCGAGCTTGCGGTTCGAAGGACGGAACCCGCAACCGTGCCGTCGTGGCGCGCGCCTCATTCGCGATGGCATCGAATCGCGGTTTGCAGTCCGGGCATTCGTCGAAGTGTGCCTGATCCGCCGCCGTCAACGCCAGCGGCTCGTCATAGATCCGACGCAGCGTTCCGTCACTCAGGTGTCGCACGATCTACCTCCTTGCGCAGAGCCTCTTCCGCTCGGCGCAGCAGCGTTCCCACGTTTCCAACCTTGATTCCGAGCGCGGTGGCGACCTCGGCGTAACTCAGTCCGCTGTGTCGGAGCATCAAGACCGCAGCCGTCCGCTCCGGCAGCCGCTTCAGTGCGCGGCGGACCTCGCGTCGCTGTTCCGCTTCCTCGACAACGCCCTCCGGGCTGGCGACCGACGACGACCTCGCCGGGTCGAGCGCGTGAGCGGTCTCACGTTGCGCGCGCCGGCGGTCGCCACGAATCACGTTCAGCGCCGAATGGACGGCGGCGGCATGGAGCCACCCTGAGGCGTGTTCGGAGTCGGGGGAGTGACTCCGGTGGAACTTGAGGAAGACCTCCTGGGCGACATCCTCGGCCGCCGTCCGATCGGCGAGCACCCGGTAGGCGATGGCGACCACCTTCGGATATTCCTGCAGGAACAGCCGCTCGAAGGGATCGGGCACGCGGTGGTTAATCGCCCCCAGCGGGGCGTGGGTTACGGTCGGGCGCCATGCCTGCATCTGCAGCATCTATCAGGCAAGCACCGCCGCCGGGTCCAGTGTGACACCACCGGTCGCCTCCCCGGGCGAGAGCCGGCCCTTCCGTCCGGCCGACACCGAGTTCAGGTGTCAAGGTACTGTGGGGAAAGGCGTATACAATACTGTAAGGATGGGTGAGCCGCCACCCGTAGGGTGGCCGGATGGGTTCGGGGTGCCGGTGACGCAGTGATCAGTCGCATGCAACGCTCCGTGACCGGTTTGGGCGAGTTGAGCCTGCTCTTCTGGGCGGCCCTGCGCGGGGCCGTCCGCCGCCCCTTCTACTGGAAGGAGTTCTTCGATCAGTGCCGCTTCATCCTGACCGCGAACTTTATCCCGCTGCTGCTGACCGGCGTGGGCTGGGGCATCATCGTCTCGCTCGAGGCGGGACATTTTTTCCGGGGCGCCAGCAGCGAGTGGCGTCTGGGCGGCTTTACCGTGATGGCGAACATCCGCGAGTTTTCGCCGGTGGCGACCGGGCTGATGATCGCGGCCGTGAGCGGCACCGCCATCGTCGCCGACCTCGGCGCGCGGCAGGTCCGCCAGGAGCTCGAGGCGCTGAGCGTGATGGGCCTCTCCAACGTGCTCTTTATCGTGGTGCCGCGGGCGCTCGCGCTGATGGTGATGACCGCGCTCTACAACGTCCCCATGATCGCCTTCACGACGCTCTCCGGATTCTTCATCGCGGTGGCGGTCGTGGGCGTCAACCCGGGCGCCTTCCTCGCGAGCTTCTTCACTCAAGGGACGCTCGTCGACCTCTTCGGCGGCGAGATCAAGTGCATCCTCTTTGGCGCGCTGGTCGCCGCCATCTGCATATATAAAGGTATAAGCGCCAAAGGGGGCGCGGAAGGCGTCGCGCGGGCGGTGCACGCCGGCGTCGTCTGGTGCTTCGTCGGCATCCAGGCGCTCGAGTATCTCTACACCCCCACCGTTCTGGCCCTCTTCCACAGCCAGAACGTGCTGCGCTGATGGCCGCCACCACCGTTCGGCCGCCCGCCCAGCAGTTCGGTCCCGTGCCGCGCCGTTTCTGGGCGCCGGGCCTCGACCTCTTCGATGTCCTCGGCCAGATCATCCTCTTTGCCGTCAGCGCGCTCCGCTCCGTGCCTCGGGCGCTGAGATACCACAAAGAAATCTGGTGGTACGCGGCCTTTCTCGCCATCGGCTCGACGCCGGTGGCGCTGGCGATGACCTACTTCAGCGGCTCGGAGTGTTCGGTGGAGGCCTATCACACGCTGCACCAGCTCGGCGGATCCGAATCCTACGCCGGCATCTTCAACGCGCTCTGCGATCTTCGCGAGATCACCCCGCTGTTCTTCGGCTTTGCCATCGGCGCCAAAGTGGGCTGCGGCCTGGTAGCCGAGCTTGGGACCATGCGGATCAACGAGGAGATCGATGCGCTGGAAACGATGGGCGTGCCGTCCGTTCCCTTCCTGGTCTCGACCCGCATGATCGCCTGCCTGCTGGTTCTGCCCCTGATGTACGTCCTCTCCCTGGCGACCAGCTTCTTCGCCAGCTGGGTCGTGCAGCGCTTTCAGATCGGACTGGTCTCGAACGGGGTGTACTTCTCGTATTTCTGGCGCTTCACCAACCTGACGGACTTCGGCTACTCCGTGATCAAAGCCGTCATATTCGCGTTCCTCGTGATCTGCGTCGGCGTCTATTACGGCTATCACGTCAAAGGCGGCGCTGTCGGCATCGGCCGGGCCGTGGCCAAAACCATGGCGATCAGCCTGGTGATGATCGTCGTCGTCAACGCCATCCTCACCCAGATTTTCTGGGGCACCAATCCAAATCTCCCCATCCCCTCATAGAGCATCTGAGATGGACAGCAAGGACGGCGAGTACATGGTCGAGGTCGAAGACCTCCATAAAGGGTTCGACGGCAACCAGGTGCTCGATGGCGTGACCTGCCAGATCCCCGCCGGAAAGATCTCGGTGGTCATGGGGCCGTCCGGGACGGGCAAGAGCGTCTTGCTGCGTCACGTTGTCGGCCTGCTCTATCCGGACAAGGGCGATGTTCGCGTGGCCGGCAAAAGCGTCCCCCATCTGAACGAGGAGGAGCTGCTCGAGCTCCGCCGCAACGTCGGCATGCTCTTCCAGGACGGCGCGCTCTTCAGCTCGATGAACCTCTACAACAATGTGGCGTTCCCACTCCGTCAGCACACCAAGAAGTCTGAGCGCGACATCAAAGAGATCGTGATGCAGCGGCTCGAGGAGGTGGGGCTGCAGGAGGCCGTCACGAAGATGCCGAACGAGCTCTCCGGCGGCATGCGCAAGCGGGCCGGCTTCGCGCGAGCATTGGTCCTGGAACCTGAGCTTCTCCTCTTCGACGAACCGGACTCCGGGCTCGACCCGGTGCGCACCGCCCTCTTGTGCGATCTGATCAAGCAAATCCAGCGTAAGTACAACTCCACCGGTGTCGTGATCAGCCACGACATCAAGTCCTGCTTCAACATCGGCGACCACATCATCTTGTTGCACGGCGGCAAGGTGGTCGACCAGGGCTCCAAAGAAGAGCTGCAACGCTCGACGAAGCCGTTCACCCAGCAATTCATCAAGGGCGCGGTCGAAGGCCCGCTCGGTATGGAGTAGTGAACGCGCTTCTTGCCTGGACCGCCAGGTTTCGCGTCGCCATCATCCTCGGCCTCCTCGTGGTCCTCGCCATCGTCTCCTTCCGGGTCGTCAACGGCATCACCGAATACCGCCTGGTCGTTCCCCTCGACTCGGCCGACGGCCTCTATCCCGGAAGTGATGTGCTGATCGCGGGCGCCAAGGCGGGAACGGTGCGCGACATCACGCTCGACGGGACCCAGACCTTGGTGACGATCGCGATCGACGATGCCTATGCGCCACTTCACGCCGACGCGCGGGTGACGGTTCGACCAAAGAGCCTCTTGGGCGAAAAATATGTCGCGCTCGAGCCGGGGACGTCCGATGCGCTGTCGTCGGGCTCGCGCCTACCGCAGTCACAGGTGGCGCGCTCGGTCGAGCTCCAGGACGTGGTCAACAGCCTCGACCAGCCGACTCGTGAAAAGCTGCGCACCCTCATCGTTGCCCTCGGCGGCGGCCTGGCCGGTCGCGGCCTCGACACCAATCAGACCATCGACTATGGCCGGCAGGACCTGGACCACCTCGCGGCGATTGCCCAGACCCTATCGGCTCGCGACCAGGACCTGCAAGCGGTCATCCAGGGACTCGACCAGGTAACCGCCGAGCTCGCCAGGAGCGACCGCCGCCAGCAACTTGGCGAGCTGATCAAGAACTCGGAAACGCTGCTGCATTCGCTGGCGCAGCAGGACGCGCAGATCAAGGCAACCCTGCAAGCCACCAACGCGGCGCTTGGCCGAACCGATACCGCGCTGTCGGGCACCGCGGCACAGCTCAACAACATCGTTCGCCAGGCGCCCGTCACGGCCCACCTCGTCAATGGGCTCACGGGCGATTTCGCCAGTAATACGGACCTGCTCGTGGGTGACCTCGCCACCTTCGACGCCGGCATGAAAGACAGCACTGATGTCTTTGGGGCTCAGGACGGTCAGGGATACGCCACGCGGATTAGCGTCGTCACCGGCGGCTGCAGCGTCGCCCCCTGCAAGCTGCCGGCAGGGAGCGTGGGTGGGTTGCTCAACGTTCCGGATGCCTTCGATGCCGTCGTCGGCGTGCTCCTCGGAGGCGCGAAGTGAGGAGCCGGGCCAACCTGCCGGTGTTCATCGCCTACGTGCTTATCGGCTTGCTCGCCGTGGCCCTCCTGGCGCTGCAGATGGGCGGTGAATTCGTCTTTGGAGGCTACCGGGTCAACGCCATCTTCAAAACCGGCGCCGACCTGGTGGCGGGCGATGACGTAACGATGTCGGGGCTGCGGGTCGGCAAGATCGAGTCGCTCGCTCCCATCGCCGGCGCGACCAGGGTGAGCATGCTGCTCCACGGCGACTTCACACCCCTCTTCCACGACGCACGGGCCGTGATCCGGCAAAAAAACCTGCTCGGCGAGACGTATGTGGAGGTCAATCGTGGGACCGCGGCCCAGGGCCGCATCGCGGACGGCGGCACCATCGACCAGGACCACACCCTGGCCCCGGTCGAAGTCGACGAGGTTCTGAACGCCCTCGATCCCCAGGTCCGCGACCAGCTGAACCTGGTGATCAACACCCTGGGCCAGGCTACCGCCGGGCGGGGCCAGGACATGAACGCGTCCGCGGGCGACCTGTCGTCTCTCGCCCTGGACCTCAAGACCCTGGCCCACACGCTCGCCAGCAATTCCGACCACCTCGACGCGCTCATCGCCGACCTGCGCAAGGTCATGGAGACACTGGCTGCGTGGCATGCGGACTTCAGGGCCATGCTGGCCGACTGGGACCACGTGATGGCGACGCTTGCCTCACGCGAAGAGAATCTCAAGGGGACGATCGTCGAGCAAGACCGGGTGATGGCGATCCTGGACCAGGCGCTCGGCGGTGGCGCGGCCCAGCAGCTGCACGGCGCACTCGCCGAGGCGCCGACCACCATCGACAACGCCAACCACTACCTGGGCGACGCCGCGACGGTGTTTGGCGTCGTCCAGAAGGACACTCCCGGCATCCAGCAACTGTTCCGCGAGCTGGCTTCGGTGATGAGCGGCATAGGGCACCCTGATGAACCCGGCAGCAACCCGAACGATTGGGTGCACATGTGGCGCGTCTATTGCGCCGACCAGTGCTTTAGGCCGGGGGCGCCGTGACGCCGCGCCGCACCATCGTCAGCGTCGCCATGGTTCTCCTCTTCGCCGCGGTGTGTCTGGGCGGACTGAGCCTGATCGCGCTCAACATGGGGCTGCGCGGACCGTGGAGCAACGAGTTCGCGCTCAGCGCAGAGTTCACCACGGCCAATGGGCTCGTTCCTCAGGCAGAGGTTCGGGTCAGCGGCGTCCATGTCGGCACCGTGACCGCGATCAACGATTCCGGGGGTGGCGACGCGCTGGTGCGGATGGCACTCCAACCCGGCATCCGGCTCCGGCAGGACACCCGCGCCGTCATCCGGCCGAAGACATTGCTCGGCGAGAAGTTCGTCGAGCTGGTTCGCAAGCAGGGAAGCACACAGGGTTACCTGGCGAGCGGTGCCCTGATTCCAAAAGCCCAGACAGGACAGGCGGTCGAGATCGACGACATCCTCAATGCCATGGACGCGCCAACCCGAAAGGCGATGTCGGAATCGTTCCGCCAACTGGGGATCGCGCTGGACGGCCGCCAGCAGGACATCGGCGCCGCGCTGCCGCCGCTCGACGCCACCATGGCGAACCTGAGGCCGCTGGCGCGCGTCGGAGAAAGCCGGCAGCAGGAGCTCGACCGGATTTTGACCAATCTCAACACCATCATGCAGGCGCTGGCCGACGAGCAGGACCAGCTCGGCCACCTCGTGGACAGTGGGGACACGGTCATGAGTGCGATCGCCTCGCGTGACCAGGCGCTCGCCGGCACGGTTCGAAACGGCGCCGCCGTCTTCGGCTCCCTCGATGCGGCGTTCAGCGGCGTGACCCCGGCCGACCGGAGCTCGCTGCAAAAAAGTCCTGCCACGATCGCGGCGGGGCGGCGGACGTTGGGCTTGACCAACCCACAGGTGGACCAGCTGCTGCCCGAGATCCTGCTGGGGCA
>Ga0209808_1002174_pt1 | contig 10063 bp, 11 predicted proteins | sample GraSoiAngelo_157_FD_186171 | JGI IMG/M metagenome (GOLD analysis project Ga0209808, IMG submission 186171) | Grasslands soil microbial communities from the Angelo Coastal Reserve, California, USA - 14_1009_16_20cm (SPAdes) (version 2) | ecosystem: Environmental > Terrestrial > Soil > Grasslands ...
GTCAACGCCTCAAAACTTCCGGCGGTAGAGTCCCGAGCTGAGGTAGCGGTCGCCGCCGTCGGGGAAGACCATCACGAAGACGCCCTCCGAGGTGCGGCGGGCGACTTCCCGGGCCGCGTAAAGCGCCGCACCCGATGAATTGCCGACTAGCAATCCCTCGGAACGGGCCAGGTCGTGCGCCAGCTCATAGGCGGCCTCCGTCGGCACGCTGATCTTTTCGTCCTGGACGCTGGGGTCGTAGATACCGGGGACGATCGAGGTCGGCATGTGCTTGAGGCCCTCGAGCCCGTGCAGCCCGTCGGACGGCTCGGCCGCGATCACCTTGATGCCGCGGTTAAGGCGCTTCAGGAAGCGCCCAACCCCCATCAACGTCCCAGTGGTCCCCAGGCCTGCCACGAAGTGGGTGACCTCACCGTGCGTCTGATCGAGGATCTCCGGCCCGGTCGTGTCGAAGTGCGCCCGCCAGTTGAAGGGGTTGTTGTACTGATCCGGCATGAAATAGACGCCCGGCGCCGACTCCTTGATGCGGTGCGCCTCGCGGATGGCCCCATCCGATCCCTCGAGGGCCGGCGTGAAAATCGCTTCCGCGCCAAACGCCTTGACGATCTCGCGCCGCTCCTCGTTGACGTTGGCCGGCATCACGAGTTTCACCTGGTAGCCCTTCGCCGCGCCGATCAGCGCGTAGGCGATGCCGGTATTCCCCGAGGTGGAGTCGAGGATCACCTTCTCGACGGTCAGCTCGCCGGTGCGTTCGGCCTCCTCGATCATGCGCAGCGCCGGGCGGTCCTTGACCGAGCCGCCGGGGTTGAACCACTCCGCCTTGGCGTAGAAGGTAATGTGCGGGAATTCCTTCTCGAGAAGGCGCACCCTGATCAGCGGGGTGTTGCCCACCCGCTGCAGGATCGACTGATCCGGGAGGTTCTCGAATACGGAGAGGGCACGATGGGGCATCGGGGAGGATTTTATCCGGGCGGTTTACCCAAGCACACCTTTCGTATTCCCTCCCCCGCTTGCGGGGGAGGGCAAGGTGGGGGCTCCTTACCTGGCCGGGCGCGTCTCGATCAGAAGGAAGACCGGATGGTCGGCCGGGTCCGGCATCAGTTCGAACTCTTTGGCCACGAAGCCGCCGTACTTCTTGCCATGCTGCGCGACGTACGCGGCAACGATCGGGCCGCGCTGCGCCGCTGGAATTTCCGTGGCCTTGAAGTGGATGGTTCGACCGTGGAGCCGCAGGTCCCCTTCACCCACCGCGCGCAAGTTCCGGGCCCAGTGGGTGTTGCCGCGAGGCGCCACCAGGTAGCGCCGGCCCTCGTAATCGAGGGGCAGCACCGGCATGGTGTACTTGCGCCCGCTGGCGCGGCCCTGAATGGTGAGGCTTGGCGCCAACCTCAGCGCGGTCAAGAGGGGATTCATAACTTTGTTGTTGAAAAAGCCGGACTTGCGGTAGGGCGGCGCCTTCCTCATGACAACGCCGCCTCGAAATCCGCGAGCAGGTCGTCGGGGTGCTCGATCCCGACCGAGCAGCGCAGCAACGCGTCGCTGATGCCGGCCCGCGCGCGCTCGGCCGCATGGAGCCCTCGGTGCGAGGTCGACGCCGGGTGGCTGATGGTGGTGGCGACGTTTCCGAGGCTCGGCATCAACCGCACCAGCCGGAGCCGGCGGATCATCGACTCGAGGGCAGGCTTGCCGCCGGCCAGTTCGAAGGACAGCAGGGCGCCTGCCCCGGCTGGCAGCAGCTTCCGGGCTCGGGCGCAGAAGGGGCTGCTCTCGAGCGCGGGATAGTTGACCCGGCTCACGGCGCGATGTCGCTCGAGGTACTGGGCCAGGCGGAGGGCATTCTCCGTGTGCCGCTGCATGCGCAGGGCCAGCGTGCGGATGCCCCGCAGCGTCAGCCAGGCGTCGAAGGGCCCCAGCGTCGGTCCGAAGGTATGCGCAAAGGCGCGCGCCCCCTCGGTCCAGGTCGGCTTCCCGACCACCAGGCCGCCGATGACGTCGGCGTGACCGCTCAGGTTCTTCGTGGCACTGTAGATGACGACGTCGGCGCCCCATCGAACCGGCTGACTGAGCGCCGAGGTCGGTACGGTGTTGTCGACCAGGAGCAGCGCGCCCGCCTCGTGCGCGATCCCGGCCAGCGCCTCGAGGTCGGGCACCCGGATCAGCGGGTTGGTGCACATCTCGCAGAGCAGGACCCGTGTGCGATCGGTCACCGCGCTCTTCACCGCGTCGAGGTCCTGGAAATCGACGATGCTGCTCGTGATCCCGAAGCGCGACAGGTCGTCGCGCACGAAGGTGAGCGTCGTGCCGTAGCAGTCGTGGGCGGCCACCAGGTGATCGCCCGCGTTCATCTCGCTCATGAGCGCCACCGCGATCGCCGCCATTCCCGAGCCGACTGCCACCGCGTCGAGCCGGTTCTCGAGTCCGTTGCTCTCGAGGCTGGCCACCGCCGCCTCCAGCTGTCGGTGATTCTCCGTGCCCCAGCGGCCGTAGCCGCGGTGTTCCGCCATCGCGGCATCGAGCGTCTTGAGGTCCGGGTAGCCGCTCGCCGATCCGACCGCGATGTCGGGCGTGATCGGCGCATCCTTGCGATCGATGGCGGGCTCGCCGGCGTGCACCGCCACCGTGTCCGAATGCGGCATCGGGTCAGCCTACCTGAAGCCTTTCGAACCGGGCCACCTGTTCCGCGTCGCCAAGGTGTTCCAGCACCTGGAGACCGGCTTCCATCTCGATATGGTTCCCGGTGATCAGCGCCAGCTCGCAACGGACGCGGGCCACATAGGGCCGCGCACCCGAGCGATCGAACAGGCTGATCGACCGATTCAGCCGGCTGGGTTCGCGCTTCGCCCGGCCCAGGGCTCGCTCGGCCTGGGCCTCCAGCAACGGATACTCGTGCCTGCGGCAAAGCTCCAGGACGGAGAGCAGCCCCGCGGTTGATGGCAATCGGTCCTGATCGAGCAGCATGCTCAACCCTCGCTCGAGTCGCTCCATCTGGAGGCGCGGTTCGAGGAGGAAATGCTCCACGGCGTCCTGGCATGACTGGAGATTGCTCTTGCCGTATCCAAGCCAGCGGCCGAAGTCCGTGCCTTTCGGAAAGGCGGCGGAGATGTCATCGTGGATCACGCCAAACAGCTCGACAAGGCGCTCGTCCTGTCGGGCTCGGGCGACATCGACCGCGGCCATGAAACCCCGGAGAGCGTAGCCCGCTGAGGATTGGCCGGATTCGATCAAGAGCTGGCGCGCGCGATGGGCCATCGCGATGGCATCGTCCCATCGTCCAAGCAGCGTCAGCGTGTAGGTCCGCCAGGCCACCAAATGGAGCGTGACGGCCGGCACCTGTCCCGGTTGCACCTGGGCGAGGCCCTCCGCCGACACTCGCTCGGCCTCGTCCAGGTCACCCAACAGCGCGGAGCTCCAGGCCACCATGCTGTGGGCGTCGACCTTTTCAAACAATTCGAGCCGATCCTGGAACGCCAGCCGCTGCCATGAATACTCGCGACTCCGGCGCCAGTCATCCTGGATCTGGCCGGTCCCTGCCAGCGCGTCGAGCGCCATGCTCTGCAGGTTCGGGTCGTCGAGCCGGCGGCCAATGTCGAGCGCCCGTTCCGCGCTGGCATCCGCTTCGGCGATCTCCGCTGGCGAGGCGAGTCGGCCGGCCGCGCGAGTCCAAAACGGGAAGAATCCCTCGGCGCCGTGGTAGGCGGCCAGAACTCGTTCATCGGTGACCTGGGCCGCGACCGCCCGAGCATCACGACGGAGTTCCGCCATCGCCTCCTCTGGGAGGCGGTCGGCCACAGAGCCCTGAAACCGCATGTAGGTGGTGAGGAGCCCGGCGAGGATCTTTAGCTGCTGGGTCGGCGGGCGGCCCTGCTCGCGGCAGAGACGCAAGGCGGTTTGAAACGCGTCGATGATCACCGCGCCCGACTCGGCCATCTCGCCGAGGCGCTGGTAGAGGTCGGGTAATCGGGTTGGCTCGGCGAGTTCGATGGCGCTGCGCAAATGACGTGACCCTTCCACGCTCGCCGCGCCCGCGGCCGCGACATCGGCGGCGCGACCGAGCCAATCAACCGCCTTCCTCCGAATCCGTTCGGTTTCCGCCTCGCCCGGTCGTTGCGCCGTCGCCATAGTGGCCGCCTCCCGGTAGTGATAAGCAATTAGCTCGGCAAGCGAATCCTCGCGTTCACCCGCCAGCCCCTCGAGCCAGGCGGCGGCAGCGGCATGAAGGCGCCCACGCTCGGCGCGGGTCAAGGTCTGGAACGCCACCTCGCGGATCAGGATGTGGCGGAAGGCGAAGATATCGGTCCCGGTGGGACGAAGGAGATCCTTGTCCACCAGCCGGTCGACCACCTGGTCCAATCCCTCGAGGGTCGGTTCCAGCGCGAGGAGGCCCGGTGGTCGAAACGCTCGTCCGAACACCGAGCCCAGCTGAATGACCCGCCGCTCCTCCGGGGCGAGCAGGTCGAGTCGAGCCAGCACCGTGGCCTGGACCGTATCCGGTAGCTGGTCAGCGCCGGCGCGCTCGGCGACCGAGCGGATCAGCTCGCCGGCAAAGAATGGATTCCCCTCTGCCCGCCGCACGATCCGGTCGACGAGTTCGGCCGAGCATCCCTCGAGCAGCTGCTCGATCAACTGAGCGGTGTCCCGGTCGCTGAGCGGTTCGAGCGAGATGGACACGTAGTTGCGGCGCCCGCCGCCCCACGCCGGCCGGCGGTCGAGCAGCTCCGGACGGGTCAGCGCGATCATCAGGAGCGGGAGATCGCCCCGCGGCTGCATCACGAATTCGAAGAGGTCCAGCAAGCTGTCGCTGGACCAGTGAAGATCTTCGAACACGAGGACCAGTGGCGCGCGACGCGCCGCGATCTCGAAAAAGGTTCGCCACGCCGCCAGCAATGCCGACCGGTCCGTCACCTCGGTCTCGCCCGCCCCGACGGTGGCCGCCAGCAGCTCCACCTCGCGGTGCATCGCCTCCAGCCCCGATCCCTCCAGCCAGGCGCGGATGGCGCCGCGGACGGCGGCGGGCATGGCGTCGTCGGACACACCGATCAGGCGATAGAGGACCCCGCGCAGCGGCCAATAGGTCAGCCGCTGCCCGTACGGCAGGCATTGCGCAATGGCGACCGTCGCGCGCGGCTCGATCGAGGTGAGGCGGTCGAGGAACTCCTCAAGGAGCCGCGTCTTGCCGACGCCAGCCGGCGCGATGACGCTGACCAGGAACGGCCGCAACTCGTGAAGGGCGCGCCGCGCAACCAACTCCAACTGCTGCAAGTCGGCCGCACGACCGATCAACGGCGTGCGCGATGCGACGGGGAGGACGGCGGCCCGCCCGAGCAATGCCAGGGCCCGGATCGGCTGGGCCTTGCCGCGCACCTCGACGGTCATCACGGGTCCGAAGTCGAACCCGCCGCGGACGCTGCCAACCGTTCGTTCACCGCAGAGGATGCCCCAGGATTCCGCGGCCTGCTGCAGTCGGGCGGCCACATTGACGGCGTCGCCGCTGAGCGGGAAGTCACCGGTTGCGCTCTCCCGCGCAGCGACCACCTCACCGGTGTTGATCCCCAGGCGAATTGGTACGCGCTCGCCCAGACCAGGGTCAGCGCGGACCCGGTCGCGGAGGGTCAGGGCGGCTGCCAACGCCCGCTGGGGATCGTCGTCATGCGTGTGCGGGAATCCGAAGACGGCGACTACGGCATCGCCGATGAACTTTTCCAGGATGCCGCCGTGCTCGCTGACGATTTCGCGGGCGACGTCGTAGTAGCGGCGCAGCAGCACGCGGACATCCTCGGGGTCGAGCGCGTCGCCCAGGGCGGTCGATCCCGCGACGTCGGCGAAGAGCACGGTGATGACGCGGCGTTCTTCAGCCACGGGCGGCTACCGCTTGAGGAAGCGGACGCGACGGCGACGGCGATAGCGGTTGCCGCTGCCTTTTGTCACCACGCTGATGCTTCCGTCGTTTTCGAGAACCGCCTCTTTGACATCGCTGATCTTGTCGACGCCGTGCTCGCGGATGGCCATCTCGACGTCGGTCTCGCTGAGCCCTTCCTTCTCCAGCGCCGCCTTGCTGAGCTGGCCGTCCGCGACCACCACGGTGGGCGGTGGCTCGATCAGCGCATCGAACCACGGCCAGCGGCTGCGCAGCATGGCGACGGCGCGGTTGAAGACCAGAAGAATGGCGACGATGATCGCGCCTCCGGTAACGGACTGGTCCGGCCCCGTTATCGCCGGCTGCAGCGCGTTGGCGACCAGCAGGACCAGGACGAGGTCGAAGGTCGTGAACTGCCCGAGCTCACGCTTGCCGAAGAGGCGCAGGCCGATGAAGAAGACCACGTAGATGATGACGGCTCGAAGAACGAGATGCGTCCATGGAATTCCCAGCTTGAAGATCTCGCCCATGCCGCCCATAGGAGCGAATCTTAGTGGGTTACTGGATGCCTGAACCCGAAGTCGAGGAGGGTCGTCGCGTCCGTGAAATGCTGCGTGCTGCCGAGCACGACGACCAGGATCGTCCGCCCGTTGCGCGTCGCGGCGGCGGCCAGGCAGTAGCCGGCGGCGCCCGTATAACCGGGCTTGATGCCGATCGCGCCCGGGTAGGTCGAGAGCAGCCGATCGATGTTGATCGGGTTGAAGGCCTTGTGCTGCGGGGTCGCGTAGATCGAGATCTGTTTCGATCCGACAATGGCGCGCAGGTCCGGGTAATCGGCGAGCAGGGTCGCCCCCATCACGGCGAGGTCGTAGGCCGAGCTGTAGTGATCGGTCTCATCGAGCCCGCTGGGGTTGGTGAAGTGCGTCGCCCGCAAATGCAGCGCGGCGGCTTTCTGGTTCATGAAGTTGATGAAGGGCGCGCGGTCGACGATGCCCATCGCGATCGCCTCGGCCGCGTCGTTGCCGGAGTCGAGCATCATGCCGTCGATCAGCTCGCGGACGGTCAGCTTCTCCCCGGTGCTTATGCCCATATGGTTGGGCTCGACCCGGGTCGCGGCCTCGGGGACCGTGATCACGGTATCCAGCGGAACCAGGTCGGCGGCGACCATGGCGGTCATCATCTTGGTGAGTGAGGCGTCCGCGTAGCGCGTGCCCTGGTCTTGCTGGTAGAGGATCTGACCGGCGGTGAGGTCAACGACGATCGCCGACCGGCCCTTGATCGACGGCACCTCGGCGATGGGATGCGTGCGCAACCAGTTGGCGCTCAACACCGGCACCTTGACCTGGGGCAGCTGGGATGGAACCGGCGGCCGCGAGGGTGAGGGCGTGGCCGTCGGCGCGGGACGGGCGCTCGGCCCCGGTCGCGAGGCGACCGCCGGATGTGGAGTGGCGGTACGTGTCGTCGCCGCGACGGGATGGAGGTCGCGGTGCGCCTGCAGGACGCCGAGCGCGCGGCTGCCGAGCAAGAGGACCAGGGCGACGATCGCCAACCTGATCAGAGGCGTGCGCCGACGCGGAGGCGCAACGAGCCGGCGCGTCGATCGCCGGCCGCGCGTCCCGAGGCTGTAGCCGGACGTAGGGTAAGACGTTCGCCTCAAGAAGTCGGCCTCATGATGGGCGAGATCGATCAGGGTGTCAACTAGCTGCCTCCGGTGTGGAAAAGGCAGCGGATGTAGGAAGTTGCGTCTCGTGCCTGGTCCTTGATAGATAAGAAGCAGGACCTATCAGGAGGTGCGCCATGCCGCAAAACGCGTGGAACCCGAAGCGCGAGCGTCAGTACGAGCACATCAAGGACAGCCTCAAGCAGCGCGGCGCGAAGGAAGACAAGGCCGAAGAGATCGCCGCACGGACGGTGAACAAGGAGCGCGCTCGCTCGGGCGAAGCCCGGCAGGCCAGCCGCACCTCGATCAACGACATCTCCTCCGAGCGCCGTGGCGGCCTGCGGTCACATACCGGATCGAAGGGCCGGACCTACGCGCAGCTGCGCAACGAGGCACGGGAGCGCGGCATCAAGGGCAGGTCCCGGATGAATAAGGCCCAGCTGCAGCGCGCGGTCGACGCCAAGAAGCGTTAGGCGGTCGTCGTCGCGGCCGGCCGCCGGCCGATCAATCCGCCGATCGCTCCCGCTCCCGCACCGAAGCCGAGCCCGATGAGGCTGGCGATGATCCCGTAGATAATCCCGACCGTGATAAAGCGCGCCTGAGTGATGCCTCCCGTGTTGTTGACAAACCCGCACTCTCTCGCGTTGATGGAGCCGACGATGACCGTGAAGGCGACGATGGTGCCCAGCGCTGAGATCAGCGCTCCGACCAGGCCGGCCTTGGCAGCCTGACCAACGGTCCCGCCGGCTCGGGCAGTCATGAAGCCGGCCCCGCCCATGAGTCCGAGGAAGACGGGAAACGCGAGCAGGACCAGTGGTGAGGGCGGTTGGCAGTCCTCGCCGGACGTCGTCGCAATCCCGACCCAGGTCAGGAGAAGCGTGATCACCGCCGACGCGCTGCCGACGGTCACGGCGTTCCTCGACCAGCCCTTCGTGACGGATCTTCCGGGCTCGAGCGTGGCGAGGAATGGATCCCCGACGTTAGACGGTCGTGGTCGCTGCTGGCCGCCGGCCCATCAACCCGCCGATCGCGCCGGCGCCGGCGCCGAAGCCAAGCCCGATGACGCTAACAAAGATCCCGGCGACGATCCCGCCCGCAGTGAGCAGCGTCTGTGAGCTGACGCCAGTGTTGTTGTTGCTCACGCAGCTGGCGTTGATCGATCCGACGATGATGGCGAGGGCGATGATCGTGCCAACCGCGGAGATCAACGCGCCGACCAGGCCCGCCAGGGTGGCCGCGCCGATGGTTCCGCCGCCTCTAGCGGTCACGAAGCCGGCTGCGCCCATGAGTCCCAGGAAGACGAGAAACGCCAGCAGACCCAGCGGCGAGCTGCGGTGGCAGGCGTCGCCGCTCGCAGTCGCATTGCCGATCCAGTTCAAGAGCAGCGTGACTACCGCCGATCCGACGCCAAACTTCACCGCGTTCCCCGACCAGCCCGTCATGATGTACCTCCCGGGCTCGAGCCCGTCCCCATTTCCCTACCTGTCATCTTCTCCAGAATTGGCGTTGCTTGACAAGCCACTAATTCAGGTGGAAAAGAGCCCGGAGGCTCGCGGCCACCAGAGCGCCCGCGATGACACAGGCGATGAAGGGGACGCGCAGGGCGGCCAGGCCGCCGGCGACGACCACGGCGGGAATCTTGACGTCCAGCTGGATCACGCCGTTCGGGCCCGTCAGCTCGATCGCCACCAGGGCCGCCAGCAACGCGGGCGCCAGCCCCGGCGTCCGCGCAGTGACCGCGAACGGGATGTTGGGAAGCATCGGCCCGGCGGCGCGCATGACAAAGGTGAGCCCGGCCAGGCCGAGGACCAGCACGAGCGCTAGCGGGCCAGCCACAGACCTACGACGGCGGCGCCGGCGAGTGGGATCCCGGGCGGCGTGAAGGGCGCGAACAGCAATGCTACTGCGGCACCACCGATGGCGCACCGCACCGCGTGCCGCCCCGACAGCATCGGCCAGAGCAGCGCGAGAAATAGCGCGGGGAAGGCCGCGTCGAGGCCAAGCCGTTTGGGGTCACCGAGCACCGGACCGAGCAGCGTACCGGTGAGCGTGCCAAGGACCCAGACGGTGTAGAGCGTCGCGCCCACGGTCAGCAGGGTCCGCCGGTCCGGTCGACCGGGTTCGCCGGCCGCGACTGAGAGGGCGTAACTTTCATCGACGACGATCTGTCCGAGCAGCGCCCGTCGCAACCTGCCACCCGGCAGCGATCGGGCCACCGCCATACCAGTCGCGATGTATCGCAGGTTGAGGAGGGCGCCGGCGAGGATGGCGGTCAGGATGCTGCCCCCAGCGGTGACGACGCCGAGAGCGGCGAACTGGGCCGATCCGGCGAAGACCAGGATCGACATCAGAACGACCGACCAACCTGGCAGATGGGCCGCGACCGCCAACACGCCGAAGGAGACGCCGAAGACGAACACGGCGATGGCGATCGGCGCCGCCGATTGCAGGATGTGGCGCACCGGGCGCGCGGCGGGCATTGCCGCCATTAAATAGAAATCTTTCACTGACCCTCCCCCGCAAGCGGGGGAGGGTCAGCCGGGGGGAGG
>Ga0209808_1002175_pt1 | contig 10058 bp, 8 predicted proteins | sample GraSoiAngelo_157_FD_186171 | JGI IMG/M metagenome (GOLD analysis project Ga0209808, IMG submission 186171) | Grasslands soil microbial communities from the Angelo Coastal Reserve, California, USA - 14_1009_16_20cm (SPAdes) (version 2) | ecosystem: Environmental > Terrestrial > Soil > Grasslands ...
CCGCTCTCGCGCATCAAGAAGATCGCGGGCGCGAATCTCGCTCGCAACTGGGTGATGATTCCGCACGTCACGCAGTTCGACGAGGCGGACATCACCGATCTCGAGGCGCTGCGCGTCCAGCTCAACAAGGAGAACGAGAAGGCGGGGATCAAGGTGACGCTGCTCGCCTTCCTCATCAAGGCGTGCGTTGCGGCCTTGAAGAAATACCCCGAGTTCAACGCGTCCCTCGAGGGCGACAACCTGGTCCTCAAGAAGTACTTCCACATCGGCTTCGCCGCCGACACACCCAACGGGCTCGTCGTGCCGGTGATCCGCGATGCCGACAGGAAAGGCGTCCTGGAGATCGCGCAGGAGACAGCGTCGCTCGCCGGCAAGGCCCGCGAAGGAAAGCTCTCGCCGGCCGACATGCAGGGCGGTTCGATGTCCATCTCCAGCCTGGGAGGCATCGGCGGGACCGCCTTCACGCCCATCATCAACGCTCCGGAGGTGGCCATCCTCGGAGTCTCGAAGAGCCTGCAGAAGCCCGTCTGGGACGGAAAGCAGTTCGCGCCCCGGCTCGTGGTGCCGCTCTCCCTGTCCTACGACCACCGCGTGATCGACGGCGCCGCAGCTGCGCGGTTCACCGCCTTCCTGACGACCCTGCTCGCCGACATGCGGCGAGCGATGCTGTAGAGGGGCAGAATGGCGATGCAGGAAGTACAGGTCCCCGATATCGGCGATTTCAAGGACGTCCCCGTCATCCAGGTGTTCGTCAAGCCGGGCGACGAGGTGAAGAAGGAGGACCCTCTCGTCTCGCTGGAGTCCGACAAGGCCACCATGGACGTTCCCTCGCCGGCGAGCGGGAAGGTGAAGGAAGTCAAGGTCAAGGTCGGCGACCGCGTGAGCAAGGGAACCTCCATCCTGGTGCTGGAGACCGCGGAAGCCGGCGCTCCGGCGAAGAAGACGGAGGCTCCGGAGAAGAAGCCCGAGGCTCCCGCGCGAGAGGTTGCCAGACCGGCGCCCGCGGCTGCCCCGCGCCCGGCAGCGCCCGCTCCGGCCGCCGGCCCGGCGTACCGCGGCCAGGCGGACGTCGAGGGCGCGATGCTCGTGATCGGGTCCGGTCCCGGCGGTTACAGCGCCGCGTTCCGCGCGGCGGACCTCGGCATGAAGACCGTGCTCGTCGAGCGGTATCAGTCGCTCGGCGGCGTCTGCCTCAACGTCGGCTGCATCCCTTCCAAGGCGCTCCTCCACGTCGCCCGCGTCATGGACGAGGTCGAGGAGGTCGGTCACTTCGGCGTGACGTACGGCAAGCCCGGTCTCGACACCGACAAGCTGCGCGGCTGGAAGGAGACCGTCGTCAAGAAGCTCACCTCTGGCCTCGTGCAACTCGCCAAGCAGCGCAAGGTCACGGTGGTCAATGGCGTCGCGCAGTTCCTCGATCCGCACCACGTCGAGGTGACCGCCGGTGACAAGAAGCAGGTGGTCCGCTTCGATCATTGCATCATCGCGGTGGGTTCACGCGCGGTGAAGCTGCCGTTCCTTCCACCCGATCCGCGCATCATCGACTCCACCGGTGCGCTCGAGTTGCAAGGCGTGCCCGCAAAGATGCTGGTCATCGGCGGCGGGATCATCGGGATGGAGATGGCGCAGGTGTACGCATCGCTCGGGACGCGGATCACCGTGGTCGAGCTCTTGCCGCAGCTCATGACCGGCGCCGATCCGGATCTCGTCCGCCCGCTCGCGCGGCGCGTCGGGAAGCGGTACGAGAAGATCCTCCTGCAAACGAAAGTCGTGCGCGCCGAGGCGGCCAAGGACGGCGTGCACGTCTGGTTCGAAGGCAAGAACGCGCCGGCCGAGCCGCAGACCTACGATCGCGTCCTCGTCGCCGTGGGCCGCGCACCCAACGGAAAGATGGTGGCCGCGGAGAAGGCGGGCGTAACCGTCACCGAGCAAGGTTTCATCCCGGCCGACAACCAGCTCCGCACCAACGTCTCGCACATCTTCGCCATCGGCGACGTGGTCGGACAGCCGATGCTCGCGCACAAGGCCGTGCACGAAGGGCACGTGGCGGCGGAGGCCGCGAGCGGGATGAAGTCCTACTTCGACGCGCGAGTGATTCCCTCGGTCGCGTACACCGATCCCGAGGTGGCCTGGGTCGGAGTCACCGAGGAGGAAGCCAAGGCGAAGGGCACCAAGTACGGCAAGGGAACCTTCCCCTGGGCTGCCTCGGGCCGCTCGCTTTCCCTCGGCCGCGACGAAGGCATGACCAAGCTCCTCTTCGACGAGGAGACGCACCGGATCATCGGCGGCGGGATCGTCGGCACCAACGCGGGCGACCTCATCGCGGAGGTCGCACTCGCCATCGAGATGGGCGCGGATGCCGTCGACATCGGCAAGACCATCCACCCGCATCCGACGCTTTCGGAGACGGTGGCCTTCTCGGCCGAGGCGTACGAGGGGACGATTACCGATCTGTACGTCCCCAAGAGGAAGTGATCATTTGCTGGCGGCGAGCTTTTCCGCCGCGAGCCGCCGCGCGGCATCCAACGCATTGATCTGCAGCGCCGCGACGTCCGGCTGCACGCCAGTCCCTTCCCAGTTCTTTCCCGTGACCGCGTTCTTCGTCGTCATGTAGGGAATGGAGACGGCGAAGTCCTTGGCGATGCGGAAGAAGCGGTTGTGGTTCGCGCCGCCGCCGGTGTGCTCGCCGACGATGACGGCGCGCTTCTGCGTCTGCAGATCGTAGGCGCACTCCTCGGCGGCGGAGAAGGTCCGGTTGGACGTGAGCACGTAGACCGGCCGCTTCTCGCCGTAGCGCGGGCCATCCACCTTCTCGGCGCTGAAGTGCTCGAGCTCCTTGCCGCCGCGTTGGATGTCCCATTGCAGCAAGGTCTTCTTGTCGAGGAGGTAACCGACCAGGTCCGCGACCGTGTCCCCGTCTCCCCCGCCATTCCCGCGAAGATCGATGACGAGAGCCCGGGAGTCCTTCAGCTCCGTCATTGCCTTGGCATAGGCCTGCTGCTCGCCTCTGGACCTCCCGGCAAATCCCTTGATTTCCAGGTAGCCGATGCCGTCGGGTAGCACCTCGACCTTGCCGATCCCGAAATTGGTACGCCGTTCGAACTCTTCCTCCTCGGCGACCATCTTCGGATCCGGATGATCCGGATCGTCGAAAAAGCCGGGCGGGAGCGCTGCGGCGAGGCGCACGCTGAGATGCCCGTCGTGGAAGACGTTCTTCAGATCCTCGTTCATGCGGTCGACGAGGGCGTGCGCGTGGTCGAGCTTGCGGAACGTCTCCGAATCCCACTTCTGGCGCAGCGCCGGAAGGGCCGTGCCGAGACGCTCGGGAAAGACGTAGTACTGCTGCAGGTGTTGGTACACGCCCTCGACGAGCTCGGTGCGCTGCGCGGGAGCAACGGCGAAGTCGGGCGGCCGGGTGAACGCGCTGGCGGCCGAAGCGCAGCAGAGCGCGGCGACGAAGATGCGCGGCAAGGGACCTCCCGGGACTGGGCGCTGCTACGAACGAGCGACCCTTCCTATTTCTTCAGACGGGCGCTCACGGATCGACGGGAAGGTTGACGCGCCGGAGCATCGCGGCGAAACGGGGATCGCCGCGCAGGTTGCGCAGCAGCAGATCGACCTTCACGTTGACGAGTCCGCCGTCGCGCTGGACGCGGGCGCGCTCTAGCCACTGGAAGGCGCGATCGTTCTCCCTACGCCACGCGTATACCTGGGCAATCTGGTACGCCCCCGAGTGCGGGAAACGCGTTACCAGATCGTCGAGCGCTCGCTGCGACTCGACAGCATTGCTCAGCTCGTAGTCGGCGAGCGCGGCACCGGCGAGAGTGAACACCTCGTTCGTCGAGCGCGCGTAGATTGCCTTCGCCTTGGCGGGCTGGCCGTCGAGCAGGAACGTGGTGCCCAGGTAGAAGGGCGTGAACGATTGCTCGGGGCTCACCTCGAGTGAGCGGTAGAGGGCCTCGCGAGCCGCGGTGAACTGGCCGTCGAGGAAGAGCGACGCGCCCAGGCTGCTCCACACCCGTGCATTGAGCGGATCGAGATCGGCCGCCTTGCGCAGGCTGGCAATGGCCTCCGGGAGCCGGCCCATCGGTCGCAAGATGATCTGCGCGTAGGTGTGCAAGACGTCCGGATCGTCGGGCTTGAGCGCGAGCGCCTTCTGCAGATCCGCGCGGGCGCCCTCCCATTCCCACTGGACGGGAACCCGTACGAACCCGCGCGCGAGGTACCCGTCGGGCAGATCGGGACCGAGAGCGATCGCTTTCTCCGCCGCCGCCAGCGCGCGCTCCTGGCCGGCCGCGACCGCCGCCGCGGTTGGTCCGTTGTCGGCCACCCAGAACGAGGCCATGGCGACTCCCGCCCAGGCCGGTGCATACCGGGGATCGAGCGCGACCGCCTTCTCGTACGCCTCGAGCGCGTTGCGGAAGCTTTCTACGTTGTTGCGGTGGAAGTACTGCGTGCCGAGCAGGTACTGCGTGTATGCCTCGGGAACCGTGCGGCGCTCTTCCGACGTCGGCGAGTGGAGGAGCTTGAGCTTCAACGCCGAGACGACGGCGCCGGCGATCTCGTCCTGGACGGCGAAGACGTCGGTGACCTTCCGATCGTAGGTCTCCGACCAGAGGTGGTACCCATCGCTCGCGTTCACGAGCTGGGTGGTGATGCGGATCTGATCCCCCGCCTTGCGCACGCTTCCTTCGAGCACCGTGGCGACGTGCAGCTTCTGGGCGATGGTGCTCACGTCCTCGTTCTTGCCCTTGAAGGCAAAGGTCGAGGTACGCGCCGCGACCCTGAGGTTGGGCACCTTGGCGAGGAGATTGAGCAGCTCCTCGGAAAGCCCGTCGGAGAAGTACTCCTGCTCCTTGTCGGAGCTGAGGTTCACGAGGGGGAGCACGGCGATGGAAGCTCCCGGGGCCGCGCCCGACGTCGCGGCCGGCGATTCGGCCGTGCGCGCCCGGTGCACGAAGTACCAGACGACCATCGGCGAGGCAGCGAGGAGAGCAATGGCGGCGAGGATCATCCCGGCGCGGGCCCCGCGAAGTGAGCCGGGCGCGGTCCGCTCGATGCGGCCGGAGTTCACGTCGAAGATCCAGGCCAGCGCAACGACCACCGGGAAGCCGCCGGCGAGACCCGCCACCACGTAGGAGAGCACCGCCTCGGACCAATGCAGGCCGTGCATGACGGGCTCGATGATCTGCAGCACCGCGAAGGCGGCAATGCCGTAGCTCACCAGCGCCCGGAAGACGCGCCGGCGCTTCAGCTCTTCGAGCAGCGTGATCCCCACCTCCATCGGAGGGCGAAGCATAGCGCGCACGACTCGCGCTTGCAGCCGGAATCCCTTGGTGATGGAAGTCATGGCGAGGAGGACCGATGCCGACCATGAAGGCCGTCCAGGTTTCGAAGGCGGGGGCTCCGTTCGAGCTCGTGGACCGCGACATCCCCGAGCCGGGACCGGGACAGCTGCGGATCAAGGTGGAGGCGTGTGGCGTATGTCACAGCGACGCCATGATCAAGGCCGGCGCCTTCCCCGGCCTCCAGCTACCGCGCGTACCCGGGCACGAGATCGCCGGACGCATTCACGCCGTCGGGTCGGGAGTGACCGGGTGGAAGACGGGCGAGCGCGTGGGTGTGGGTTGGCACGGCGGCCATTGCTTCCGATGCACGGCCTGCCGGAAGGGATGGTTCATCAATTGCGAGCAGGCGAAGATCACTGGAATCAGCCACGATGGCGGATTTGCGGAATACATGGTCTCGCCCGTCGAGGCGGTGGCGCGCCTTCCCGACAAGCTGACCGCGCTCGAGGCGGCTCCCCTGCTGTGCGCCGGGGTCACCACCTACAACTCGCTACGCAACAGCGGTGCGCGGGCGGGGGATACCGTGGCCGTGCAGGGAATCGGCGGCCTCGGCCATCTCGCGCTCCAGTACTCCGCCAACATGGGGTTCCGCACGGTCGCCATCTCCCGCGGCGCCGACAAGGAGGACCTGGCGCGGCACCTCGGAGCGCACGAGTACCTGGACACCGAGAAGATCTCGGCCGCCGAAGGGCTGAAGAAGCTGGGCGGAGCGGACCTGGTGCTCGCCACAGCGCCGCACAGCGAGGCCATCACCAGCACCATCGACGGGCTCAAGCCGCGGGGAAAGCTGCTCCTGGTCGCGGCGCCGTTCGAGCCTCTGACGGTGTCGGCCTTCGCGCTCCTCAGCGGAAGGACCATAGCGGGCTGGCCGAGCGGAAGCTCGATCGACTCCGAGGAGACGATGTCGTTCAGCGCGCTGACAGGCGTGCGCCCGCGGACGGAGACGTTCAAGCTCGATCAGGCGGACGCCGCGCTCGCCAAGGTGATGGACAATCGCATCCGCTTCCGGGCCGTGCTCATCCCCTGATCCGCGACCTACTTTCCACAGATGAAGTTGCCGCCCCGGGTCGACCGAGCAGCCGCAAGCAGGGACGGCGGGTTCGTGCGCGTACGCGGGGCGCGCACCCACAATCTCAAGAACGTCGACCTGCGCATTCCCCGGGACGCCCTGGTCGTCTTCAGCGGCATTTCGGGGTCGGGCAAGTCCTCGCTCGCCTTCGGCACCCTCTACGCCGAAGCGCAGCGCAGATACCTCGAATCGGTCACCCCCTACGCGAGGCGCCTCTTCGATCAGATGGGCGTCCCGGAGGTGGACGAGATCGACGGCCTGCCGCCCGCCGTGGCCCTGCAGCAGCAGCGCGGGGCGGCGACCTCGCGCTCCTCGGTCGGCAGCGTCACCACGCTTTCCAACCTCCTGCGCATGCTCTACTCGCGGGCCGGCAATTATCCGCCCGATCAAGAGCACCTCGACGCCGAGTCGTTCTCGCCCAACACACCCCAGGGCGCTTGCCCTTCCTGCCACGGGCTGGGACGGATCTACCAGGTGACGGAGCGGTCGATGGTCCCGGACGATTCGCTCACCATCCGCGAGCGCGCCATCGCGGCCTGGCCTCCCGCCTGGCACGGCCAGAACCTGCGCGACATCCTCATCACCCTCGGCTACGACGTCGACCGTCCCTGGCGCGAACTGCCCAGGAAGGACCGCCAGTGGATCCTCTTCACCGACGAGCAGCCGACGGTTCCGGTGTACGGCGGCCTCGACCACGCGGAGATCAAGCGAGCGATCCGGCGGCGCGAGCCTCCCGACTACCAGGGCACCTTCACCAGCGCGAAGAAGTACGTCCTCGACACTTTCGCTAACACCGAGAGCGCCTCGATCAAAAAACGCGTTGCCCGCTACATGATCTCTAGCGCGTGCCCGACGTGCCACGGGAAGCGCCTGCGCCCGGAGGCACTCTCGGTCACCTTCGCGGGGCTCGACATCGCGGAGATCTCCCGCCTGCCGCTCGCGCGCCTCGCCGCGCTGCTCGCTCCGACGGAGGACGGCACCGCCGCTCTCCTATGGAAAATGGCCGCGGAGCACCCGGAGAAGGGCATCGTCGCGCGGCGCATCGCCGAGGACATGGTCTCCCGCATCGAAGTGCTCCTCGACCTCGGCCTCGGGTATCTCGCGATGGAGCGGAGCACTCCGACGCTATCGCCCGGGGAGCTGCAGCGACTCCGCCTCGCCACCCAGGTGCGGTCGAATCTCTTCGGCGTCGTCTACGTGCTCGACGAGCCGTGCGCGGGGCTGCATCCCGCCGACACCGAAGCGCTGCTGCGGGCGCTCGACAAGCTCAAGGCATCGGGGAACTCGCTCTTTGTCGTCGAGCACGATCTCGACGTGGTCCGGCGCGCCGACTGGATCGTGGACGTCGGCCCGAAAGCCGGCGAGCACGGCGGGAAGATCCTCTACAGCGGTCCGCCGGAAAGGCTCGCCGAGGTGGCCGTGTCGGAGACGGGGCGCTACCTGTTCCGCAAAGGTCCGCCTCCGCCGAGGCAGCCGCGCGAGCCGCACGGCTGGTTGGGCCTCGAAGGCGTCACGCGGAACAACCTCCACGATCTGGACGTGGAGTTCCGCGCTCGGCACGCTCACCGCGGTGACCGGCATCTCGGGATCCGGCAAGTCGAGCCTGGTGAGCCAGGTCCTCGTCGAGCTCGTCGCGCCCCACCTCGGCCACGATCTCTCCGCCGAAGCAGAAGAGACGGAAGGGCCAGCGCACCCACTGCCCGCCACCATCGGACGGATCGCGGGCGGCATGGAACACATCAAGCGCCTCGTTCGCGTCGATCAGAAACCGATCGGCCGCACGCCACGCTCGAACCTCGCCACCTACACGGGCCTCTTCGATCACGTGCGCAAGCTATTCGCGGCCACCAAGGCGGCCCGCGCCCGTCGTTACGACGCGGGGCGGTTCTCCTTCAACGTCGCCAAGGGACGCTGCGAGAACTGCGAGGGCGAGGGATTCGTCTTCGTGGAGCTGCTCTTCCTCCCGAGCGTGTACGCGCCGTGCCCCGTCTGCCACGGCAGGCGCTACAACGCGGACACGCTCGAGATCCAATACCGTGGCAAGAACATCGCCGAGGTCCTCGGCATGACGGTCGACGGAGCGCGGGAATTCTTTGCCGCGGAGCCTCAGGTGGCACGCGCGCTCGACGTGTTGCGTGAAGTCGGGCTCGGGTATCTGCGATTGGGACAGCCCGCGACGGAGCTGTCGGGCGGCGAGGCGCAGCGGATCAAGCTCGCCACCGAGCTGCAGCGCATGCAGCGGGGCGACACCCTCTACGTCCTCGACGAGCCGACCACGGGCCTCCATCCCGCGGACGTGGAGCGTCTCCTGGCTCAGCTGGACGGCATGGTCGAAGCGGGCAACACCGTGATCGTCGTCGAGCACGACATGCGCGTCGTCGCGGCGAGCGACTACGTCATCGACATCGGACCGGGCGCGGGCGAGGAGGGTGGCCGCATCGTCGCCGCGGGAACGCCCGCCGACGTTTCGCGCTCACGGCAGAGCCGCACGGCGTCCTATCTCGCGCGCTTCCTTTCCACAGCGCAGCGTTCCACCTCGCAGGAAGCGTGGGCGGAAGAAAGCCTGCACCAGGTGTAATGCGGCGGCGCGGTCTGCGTTTGCCCCTGTGACAGCGCGCAAGACGGCGCGCCGCGAACAGGAGAAGACCCGATGACTTCGAACAAGAACCAGACCCGCTGCGAGAACTGCGCTTGCCAGACGAACTGCACCTGCGGCGGCGCGTGCGCCTGCCCCACCACGAAGTAACCGCGTCCTGAGGCGGCGGGGAGGCGGTCGCTCCCCGTCGCTCAGGAGTGCGCGCAGCCCGTACTGCCGGGCTCCCCGCAAGTGCAGTCGATGCAGCCGCGCTCCGCGCAGGAACCGCACCAGCGGACGACCCGCTTGCGGAGCGCCTGGCGGGCGCGGAAGACGCGGACGCCCGCGTTGTTGGCGGTGATGCCCGCTTCCGCCGCGTAGTCCTGGACCGGCACGCCGTCCACGTCGATGCGCCGCAGCGCCGCGGCATATTCCGGCTTCAATGTCTCGGACAGGCGCGACACGCAGCGGCACACGGCGTTCCGCTCGTCGAGATCGGGCTCGACCTGCTCTTCCAACTCGCGCGCCAGCGTCGCGAGTGCGCGGTCGTTCGCCCCGTTTCGCCGGTAGTGGTCGACTACCGCGTTGCGCAGCGCCCGGTAGAACCAGGCCACCGCCGACTCCTCTCCCTCGAGCGGCACCTTGTCGAGGCTGCGCGCGAAGGCATCCTGGAGCACGTCCTCAGCGAGATCCTTGCGGCCGACGCGCTTTTCCAGGAAGGAAAGAAACGCGCGCCGCTTCTCGCCCAGGACGGCCAGCATCTCGCTTCTCGACGGCATCGCGGAGGATTCTAACGCCTCATTTCGCGACTGCGAACACGGCGTCCACCTCGACCGCGACGCCGTAGGGAAGACCTCCGGCGCCGATGGCGGTGCGGGCGTGCCGCCCCGCCTCACCGAAGACGGAGACGAACAGCTCGGAGGCGCCGTTGACGACCTTCGGATGATCGAGGAACTCCGGCGTGGCGTTCACGAAACCTCGGACGCTGACGCAATTCGCGACCCGATCGAGATCGCCTTCCAGCGCGGCGCGTAGCTGAGCGAGGAGGTTGAGCGCGCACAGCCGC
>Ga0209808_1002181_pt1 | contig 10043 bp, 4 predicted proteins | sample GraSoiAngelo_157_FD_186171 | JGI IMG/M metagenome (GOLD analysis project Ga0209808, IMG submission 186171) | Grasslands soil microbial communities from the Angelo Coastal Reserve, California, USA - 14_1009_16_20cm (SPAdes) (version 2) | ecosystem: Environmental > Terrestrial > Soil > Grasslands ...
GCGCGTCGGGACCTGCGGTCACGCTCTTTCCGTCGACAGACGCTTGCCATCCGCTGTCGTATGACTCGCGCACGATCAGGTCACCTGCCGTCTGGGTCTCGACACGCCAGTGCCCGAGACCGCTGACTGCGGCGGACGGAGCGGTGCCCCGCGTGATCGCTCCGAGGTAGCTCTCCAGCGCCGGTCGGTCAATGCCGTTCGTCGGCGACGGCAGGTCGGCGGCGGACGATACGACGACCGCCCGTGGATCGCCCGCGGGCGGCACCTCGTAGATGCGGACGCCGCGCTCGTCGAAGACCGCAGGAAACAGACCGTCGAACTTCGCCGGATTGGTGAAGTCGTGGAAGATCTCGGACGAGGACGGCGTGGTCACGACCAGGTACCGGACCGCGAGCGCCTGCAGCCAGATTTTCGAGATCGCGGCATCGGGACCGCTGCTGATCTGGAAGGCAGCGTGCGCCGGCCAGGGATCGACGGCCGCGAAATCCTGTCCCCCGCGCACCTGTGGCACATCGGCGAAGACGTCGAGCCAGAACGCGTGGTCGCCGCTCAGGAACGCGCGCTCGCCGGGTCGCATGTTTCCGGCGAGCCAGAGGGCTACGCGGCGCTCGCTCCAGTCGCGCCAGTTCGCATCCGGCGCGAGTCGCGGCTGGACCCCGAGCCAAGCCGGCGCGCCCACGACGACGAACGCGACCAGCGCGACGGCGCCCAGCGCACCTCGCGCAATTCCCTGTGAAGTCAAACGCTCGATGAGCGCCGCGACGACGATCCCGATCCCGATCGCGAAAGCCGCGTCGAGCTCGAGCGAGTAGCGGATCGGCTGCGGCGCGATGCCGATCGCGAAGAGCTGCTTGAGGGCCACGATCGCGCCAGGAACGAGGAGCCACAGCACCACGACGTCCATGCCGGGAGGCAATCGTTTGAGCGGCAAGGCGGCGACCGCGATGACCGCGGCGAGCGCCACCAGCGGGAGCGCGAGATAGAAGGAGGCAGTGTCGCCGCCTCCCGGCTGAGAGAACGCCCGCATGAAACCGAGGCTGTACCAACTCAGCGAGAACAGGACAGTGAGCAGGCCGATCTTCCAGAGACCGCTCCACTTGCCCGCGAAGCTTGCCGCCGGCCCGTTGGCGATGGCTATGCCGAAGATGAAGATGGCGACGCCCAGTGCTCCGATGAGATTCGTGAGAGCGACGGCCACCAGCGCGACGACCGCGACCGCGAGGCGAAACGCTGAGGGTGCGCGAAGGTAGCGCAATGTCGCGGCCACCCCGAGGAGCGCGAGCGAGAGCGAGAGCACGTGCGGACCCTCGCCGTATTCGACGAGAGCCACCAGACGCCACGGCGGCGGGACGAGCGTTCCCGAGAGACCAGAGCCGTCGCTGCGGATCGGCGCAAAGACATACGTGAGCGAAGGAAGCAGAAGAAACGCTCCCGCAGAAAGCAGCGCCGCGCGGCGCGAGCCGGTCAGCTCACGCGCCGCGAGGTACAACGCGGGCAGCCCCAGGGCATACCCGCTCGCCGCGACGATCCGATACGCCTGCGGGATGTCGCCGCCGATCTTTCCCAGCGCCGCCACGACCGCGGGCAGGAGTGGTGTGTAGAAGAGCTCGAACGGGAATCCGAGATACCAGTACGGGTACCAGGAGAGATCGGGGAAGCGGTCCGCAATGAAGCGTGCATTCGCGATGAATGTCGCCTCGATGCTGCCGCGGAACTGCGTGAATTCACCCGTAAAGAGTGGGGCGATAACCCACGCTTGCAGAGCGAAGAGTCCGACAGCAACGAGGAGATCGATCGGGAACCGACGCGCGAAGGAGCCTCTCTCGATGCGCGGCAGTATGGGTGGCGGGCTTAGATCGCGACCGCCACCTGCTCCACCGCCGTATGAAGTGCCACCGCTCCGAGACGGTCGGCGATCGCCTTCGCCTCTTCGCACTCCTGGCGATGCTCGGTGCGGCCGAGGGCGGCGAGGATGCGCGCGTGATCGGCCAGCGCGACCGCACGCTCGTAGTCGAGACGGAGCGTGCCGAACGCCTGGATCGCGTCGAAGACGAGCTTCTCGGCCTTGACGAGCTCTCCCCGCTGCATCGCGCGCACCCCAGCGGCCTGCGTCAGTAGCGCGCGCCCGCGTGCGTGGCCGGTGCGCTCGACAACGGCCTCGATGCGCTCGACGAACGGCTGATCGTCGATCCGCCAGCGGGCCGCGGCCAGGACCCCGAGCGGTCCAAAGAGGGCCTGATCCACGAGTCCCTTGGGGTAACCGGCGCTGCGTATGGCGTGATAGCTCGACTCGCTTTCCCGCATGCCGTAGTACGCGGACACGAAATCGCAGGTCGCGATATCGGCCGGGCTCGCTTCGCTGTCGATGAGCTGCTCGCGGTAGGTCTTTTCTTCCGGCATGCCCATCGCCGCCGCGGCGGCCGCGGCCAGCGCGAGCGTCGCGTGCACCTTTCCGGTCGGCAGGAACTGCTCCCGCCGGGCCGCGCTCGCGAGCACGCCCGCGAAATCTCCGGAGAGGAGGCGCCCCAGGCTCTCCATCTGCAACGAGACGGCGCCCAGACGCGGCTTCTCGGTCTCGAGCGCGAGGTCGCGCCCTGCGGTCGCGTGTTCGATCGATTCGTGGAAATCGCCGAGGACGAGTGCTGAGACCGCGATCATGTTGTGCGTGTCGATCAGCTCGTCGCTGTCCTGTAGGGACTTCGCAATCGGCAGCCGCCGTTGGTTGTGGGCGTACGACTCGCGGAAGTTTCCGAGCTCGCCGTAAGCGTAGCCCACCGCGTCGAGGCACAGCGAGACCTCGCGGAGAAGTCCGAGCTCCTCGGCAATCGAAAGGGCTTCCTTCGCCGTCGCGAGCGCGTCCTCCCAATCGGCATCGGTCGGCTTGGGCCGCTTCCGCGCGAGGAACGACTTCGCCGCCAGCAGCAAGACCTTCTGTCGGCTGCGTTGCCCATTCACGATCGCAAGTCCACGCGCCACGAGCCCTTCGAGATCGGGATGCTTCGCGTCCCAGCGCGTGCAGAGCTCGGCCATGTGGGCGATGACGTTGCCGACTTCGGGGTTCTTCGGGTCGCGGTCCTCGAGCATCGCGAGCGCGCGCTCATAGGCGGAGAGCGCGGCGTCATTCTCGCCGCGGTACCGGCGCACGCGCGCGATCAGGAAGAGCGCCTTGATCGCATCGTTGAAACGGTCGAGCTTTTCGTAGAGCTCGAGCGACTGCTCGGCCAGCTGAAGCGCCTCGACGTGAGCGTGTATCGCGGTGGCGCGCTCCGCCGCCTTCCACGAGTACTCGGCGGCCTTGTCCGGCACGTCGCCGAGCAGATAGTGATGCGCGAGCGCAGGCAGGAAATCCCTAACGCCCTCGCCGAGCACCGTCTCGTAGGCGACCGCGACGCGCCGGTGCAGCTCGATCCGCCGGCGGACGAGCAGTGTGTTGTACGCGACCTCCTGGACGACCGCGTGCTTGAAGCGGTACCGGCCCTCGCGGCGCTCACCCGGCGCGGCCTCAAGGACCAGATCGGCAGCGATGAGCTCATCGACGGAGTCGGCGACCCTCGGGCCGCCGGCCTCGCGGAGGACGCGGTCGCCGAAGCGCTGCCCGATCACCGAGGCGAGCTGGATCGTCTCCTTTGCCGTCGGCGGAAGCCGATCGATGCGTGCCGCGACCACTCCGTGGAGCGTCGCCGGCACCTCGAGCGCGGCCGGTCGCTCGCGCAGCTGCCATTCGCCCTTCTCGTCCTTCGCGACGGCGCCCGACTCGACCAGCGAGCGGATCGATTCCTCGACGAAGAACGGATTGCCTCCGGCGCGCGCGACGATCTTGTTGCGAAGCTCGTCGGGTATCCAGTCGAACGTCGCGTCGATGATCCGAGCGGCCTCCTCGTCGGAGAGCGGCTCGAGGACCAGCTGGCTGAAGTTCGTCCGCACCGGCCGTGGCTCGGGCGATCCGGGGCCGGCGCGCTGCGCCAGGAGCAGAAGGATCGGCACGCGCGACGCTCTGGAGGCCACAAACCAAAGAAGCTCGAGCGACGCGGAATCGGCGAAGTGGAGATCCTCGAGGACGTACAGGAGTGGACGGTCGCGCGCCAGCGATGCGATGACGTCGTACACGATGATGAACATCGACCGCTTCCACTCTTCGGATTCGCTCGGCGGCTCGGTCGATCCGGGCAGATGGAAGAACTGCGCGAGGGTCGGCGCGACCAGCTCGGGGTTCGCGAAGTTGAGATCGCGCAGCTTGTCGGGGAGCTTCGCCGCGGCGTCCTGGTCGTTCGGATCGATCTTTAGCTCAACGAGCAGCGGCTCGATGAACCCCGCGTAGCTGCGCTGGTTCACGCGCGAGAACGTCCAGCGCAGGACCCGCGGCGCATCGCTCCGCACGCCGTCCTCGGCAGACGTCGCGAGCCCGATGAACTCGGTGAGAAGACGGCTCTTTCCGATGCCCGGCTCGCCCGCGATTAGGACGACCTCCGTCCGGCCGACGCGCGCGGATTGGAACGCGAGGTCGAGGCGGGACAGCTCCATCCATCGGCCGACGAGGGGAGCTTGGATATCGATCGATGTCCTGGGCGTGGTGCGCTCTCCGGTGAGCGCGTATGCCAGGATCGGCCGGTCCTTTCCTTTCATCTCGATCGGACCGACCTCGCGGAAGCTGAACTCCCGGTTCGTGAGCCGGAAGGTCGCCTGAGTCACGTAGATCTCGCCCGGTGCAGCGGCCTGCTGCAGCCGCGACGCGGTGTTCACGGTGTCGCCCATGACCCCGTACTCGGCGGGAGCCCGCACCGCACCCGCGACCACCATGCCGCTGTGGATACCGATCCGCAGGCCGAGCTCGATCCCGAGCTGCGCCTTCACCCTCGCGGCATGCTCGGCGAAGAGCTTCTGCATGCCGATGGCGCAGCGTAGCGCGCGCTGGGGATCGTCCTCGTGCGCGATCGGCGCGCCGAAGATCACAAAGATCGCGTCGCCGATGAACTTCTCGATCGTCCCGTCATACCGAAGGGCTTCCTCAGCGAGGTCTTCGAAGATGCCCGAAACGAGCATCTGTAGCTCCTCCGGGTCCAGGTCCTCCGCGAGCGACGTGAATCCGACGAAGTCGGCGAAAAGCACCGTCACGAGACGGCGCTCCTGGTGCTGCGTCGGGGTCGGCGTTTCTGAGACCAGGTCCGGCACTCCCTCAGGGCGGTTCATGCAGTATCGAGCGCGATCGCACTCACCGGTGGCCGAACGTTGCAAAGGCCACAGAACCCACGCTCAGGGTAGTGTGACGCGCAATCCTTTCGGCCAGGCATAGAGCTCCTCGGTCCGGAGCGACTCCAGGACGGATTGCAGCCCCACGGCAGTCTCGATCGCGGTGCGTGGCCGTCTCGCCGGATCGCGGGCGAGGCAGCTCATCACGATCCGCTCGAGCATCGGTGGCAGATCCATCGTGTCGTGCAGCGGTTGGGGTTCTTCGACGAGCTGCGGATAGATGAGGGCTTTGTCCGTCGCGGACGGGTCGCCCTCCGGAAATGGCCGCATGCCGGTGAGCGCTTCGTAAAGCGTCGCCCCGAGCCCGAAGAGATCGCTCTCCGGGCCGACCACGCCGTGCATGAACTGCTCGGGTGGCATGTAGGCGGCCGTCCCCATCGTGTGCCTCAGATGTACCGGCCCCGAGAAGGCCTGCGCGAGGGAGAAGTCGAGGAGGCGCGGCGGATCTCCCATCGTGACGTTGTCGGGCTTCACGTCGAGGTGCAGGACGTGATTCGAGTGCATGTAGTGGAGCGCTGACAGCATGCGTATCCCGAGCAGGCAGACCTCGGGGATGCTGACCTCGCCGACGTTCTCGAGGTGGGCGGCGACCGTCGGCGCGCTGACATACTCGAGCACCATGTACGGCCGCGGAGGCGCCGCGCTCCATCTGAGGAGCCGTACCAGGTTCGGATGCTGCAAGCGTGACGCGATCCCGATCTCTCGCTCGAATCCGTCCATGACGCGGTCCTCATGGACGCGGTTCGGCCGCATGACCTTCACCGCGACCTGACAGAAGAGCTGCCGATCCCACGCGCGAAAGACCTCGTAACGCGAGCCGCCGCCCAGGTCGCCGATCACGACCAGCGAGCGGTCGATCTCCTTCCCCGGGGCGAGTCGCCAGCTCTCCTGGGGCGTCGCTACTGCTTGTGCCACTCGCTCACTCTCCGGGCGAGCGACGGATGCACGCGGTGTGCCCCGCGCACGAAAAGAGGGCTCCCGGTGCGGGAGCCCTCCTGCTGTGGTGGTCGATTTGCTACTTCCGCTTGGTCGGTAGGCGAAGAAGGAACGAGGCTCCGAGAGCCATGAGGGCGGAGCCAAGTCCGAGAAGCCCACTGGTGTCGCCCGTATTCGTGGACGGAAGGTTCGAGACGCCGGTCGCCGCGGTGCCGCTCTGTGGAGCTGTCTGGAACCCAGCTACGGCGGTCGGAGTGCTCGCCGTTTCCGTCGTACCGCCGGTGGGTGCTGTCTGCACCGAGGCCACGACGCCGTTAGGGCCGAATCCGGGTGCCCAGGTGATCGCTCCCGCCGGCGTGACGATGGTTGTCATCGTCGTTTGCTGCGACCCAGCTTGCGTCGTCTGGGAGTGCGCCAAGCTCGCCGAGATCGCGGCATTGAGCTGAGCGTTCGCCGCCACTTCGGCGCCGATCATCGCGTTCAGGTTCGTGGTGGCTTGCTGCGCCAGCGTCACGGCCGCCGCGATCTGCGCGGCAGTTCCGGACGCGAGCGCCGTATTCAGGTTGGTGAGCGCGTTCTGCGCCACCAGCAAAGCGGCCGCGAGATTTGTCTCGGCGGTCTGCGCCGCGTTCAGTGCGGTTGTCAGAGCGGCGATCTGCCCCGCCGTGAGGTTGCCGGCGTTGAGCCGGTCCTGAGCGGTCACGATGGTGGCACTGATCTCCGTATCCGCTTTCGTGCCATTCGTGATCGCAGTGGTGATGGCGCCCGTGTCGCTACCGCCATGATCCGTTCCGCCGTTCGACGCGGTCTGTGACTCGTTCGCGGTGTTGGTGCCATTCCCGGTATTGCTGCCCGCCTTGCTCGCCGAGTTCGTGCCGGTGTCCTTGGATCCATTGGCCTTGCTCGCCGAGTTCGTTCCTGATCCGGAGCCGTTGCCTTTGCTCTTCGAACCAGTGCCGGACTTCGAACCGCCGTTCTTTGACTTCGAGCTCTGGATCGTGTTCATGTCCGGGCCGGCTTGAGGACTCGCGTTTCCACTTGAGACCTGTGAACCAACTGACCCCTGGACATTCGCGTCCTCGGAGCCCTTCGCCTCGGCCTTCGCCTTTGCGCGAGCTTCGGCGTCCGCCTTGGCTTTCGCGTCCGCGTCGGCCTTCGCCCTGGCGTCCGCGCTGGCCTTCGCTTGCGCATCGGCCTTCGCCTTGGCGTCGGCATCTGCCTTCGACTTCGCGGCCGCCGCTGTCTTTGCTTTCGCGGCTACGTCGGCCTTTGCCTTGTCGCCGCCGTCAGCCTTGGCGCTGTGCTTTCCGCCTGACTCGCTCTGCTGACCCGTGTCGATTTGCTCGTAGTACGCGTTTGCCATCTCGACGCGCGCGAAGACGACAGCGATCGCGAACGCCGATATGACCATGAGCTTGAGCGGTCGCATCTCCAGCCTCCCGTTTCATGTTCGCCCGTTCGTTCGGGCACCTTGCGACGGGGCGTAAACGAGCAGGCCCCACTCCACTGCTATCGCCGCTCGGTAACGGGAGTGCCGCGTTGTCGTCAGGAATCGGTAACGGCTAGGTACCTCAGCACTGGTGAGACCAGATGTGGTACTCCTTCAACGTCGGCGGCTGACCGGGCGGGTGGATGGTGCGCTCGATGTAGATCAGCTCGAACGTATCGAGCGGGCTCTGGCCCGGCTGCAAGTGGAAGTTGCGAAGCCGACAGAACGAGCGTCCGAACTCCAGGCGGTAATCGCTGTAGCCCGAGTTCGCGATCCGCTCGAAGACCTTTACCCACCGGGTGTAGAGCGGATCGGACCAGCGCGGTGCCGTGCTGACCGGCCCGCCGGTCAGAAGGTCGTAGGTTCCGCCGTCGGCCAGCTTCGCCGGCGCGAGCATCCACCCGTCGGCCTGCGCGGGATCCGGGGAGAACATGTCCCACCGTTGATCGAGTGAGGAAAAGGCCAGGACCCGCGCGAGCTCACCCTGCGGGCGATACGCGGATGCCCAGGAAGGAAGCGCGCTCGCGAAAGCCACGCCGGTCACCGCGAGCAGCGCCAGGGTTCCAGCGATACGAACCCCCCGGAGCTCGCGAATACCCCTCCTGCGCGCGGGCACCAGGCTGACCGAGCGCATCTCGCGCCTCGCGACGCCTGCGGCCGCCGCGGCAAGACGCGGCGAGAGTCGCGGGGCGATCCGTAACTGGACGTTGTCGACGAATTCGCGCACCCACACCGCCGGCAAGAAGAGGATCAGCGCCGACAGCATGATCACCGGAAAGTTGCCGACGTTCATCATCGTGAGGATCCCGCCGTGGAGGAAAGCGGCGCCAACGACCGCGATCAGCCGAGTGATCCGCGAGGGGATCATCGTGAACGGGACGAAGAGCAGCTCGACGGCGAGCGTCCCCCAGCTCATCAGGTGGACGACGATCATGTTCGTCGCCAAGGGGTATGCCCAAGACCGACCGAAGGTGTGCTCCAGCTGCAGCGCATAGAACGTCGCGGTGCCGTTCTTCCAGAGCGCCCCGGCCATTTTCTCGAGTCCGGTCATCAAGTAGATCCACCCGATTTGAAGCTCAAGGAGGCGAACCGGGAGTGCCGGACCGTTTTCGGTGACCTGCTCTCCGCGCGCCTTGCGGATCGCCGCGTCCACCGAGTAGAGATCGCCGCAGTTCGTCAGCGCGAGCCAGAACGGAACGAGCCGAAAGACAATGTCGCTCCCGTCGAGCAGCAGCGGATTGCGCCACTCGAAGCTCGCGACGCCCATGAACGCGAGAATGCACGCCGTCCGCGTGTGCCACCCGATCGTGAGCATGACCGCGACGGCGAGGCATGCCCCCCAGAACAGAGCGACCTGCCACCAGGTGCCCATGCCGGTGATCAAGGAGAAGCGGTCTGGGAACTGGGCCACAAGGAGCGCCCGGGGCATGAAGCCCTGGTCGGTGAAGAACGCGGCGAGATTTGGGTACAGCTGCCAGAACCAGTTGAATAGCTCGACGCCGTAGACGATCCGGAAGAGCGCGACGGGCGCGAGATCCGCGCGACCGATCCAAAACTCTCGGATCCTTCCCACCGGTGACAGTCTGCGTTTCTTCAGCACTTGCTCCCTCTCCGGGCGGGCGACTGTGCACGCATCGTGCCTTTCGGTGAAACGAAGGGAGCCCCCTTTCGGGGGCTCCCCTGCGCAAGGCTTGGGCTTTTCAGCCCTGGAGCCAGCTAGTTCATTCGGCTGGCGGGCTTCCAACGAAGCAGGCCGCCGCCGACCGCCATGAGAACGAGTCCGAAGAACACGAGCGGGCTCGTGTCGTGTGACTCCGTGCTGGTCGACGGCAGGTTCTGCACGCCGGCCACGTTGGTGTTTGTCTGCCTGAGTCGGCGAGACTCCAGTCGTGCCAGCCGAGGTTCCGCCGGTCGTAGCACCGGTCGTCGCCCCGCTCGTTGTTCCGGTGGTCACACCAGTGGAGGCACCGGTTGTTGCACCTGTTGTGGCGCCGGTAGTGGCTCCGGTCGTCGCACCAGTGGTGGCGCCGTTCGTACCTCCGCTCGTCGCACCGCTGCTGCCGCCAGTCGTATTTCCGCTAGTTGCACCAGTGGTCGCTCCGGTGGTTTCACCCGTGGTCGCTCCAGTGGTCTCGCCCGTTGTGGCTCCGGTTGTTGCACCGGTCGTCTCACCAGTCGTCGCTCCGGTTGTCGCGCCCGTGGTTCCACCAGTCGTTGTGCCAGTGGTGCCGCCCGTGGTCGCTCCGGTGGTCTCGCCCGTTGTGGCTCCGGTTGTTGCACCGGTCGTCTCACCAGTCGTCGCACCGGTTGTCGCGCCCGTGGTTCCACCAGTCGTTGTGCCAGTGGTGCCGCCAGTGGTAGCACCGGTCGT
>Ga0209808_1002182_pt1 | contig 10041 bp, 8 predicted proteins | sample GraSoiAngelo_157_FD_186171 | JGI IMG/M metagenome (GOLD analysis project Ga0209808, IMG submission 186171) | Grasslands soil microbial communities from the Angelo Coastal Reserve, California, USA - 14_1009_16_20cm (SPAdes) (version 2) | ecosystem: Environmental > Terrestrial > Soil > Grasslands ...
GCCCTGGTCTCGCCCGCCGGCGCTCTGCCCCCCGGCCTGCCGCTCGAGGTCGCGGGCTGCGCGCCGCGCTCGCTGCAGAGCGGGGCGGTCGGTCACGGGCGCCCCCTCCTCGGCGCGCAGGATCTCGAGCCGGGTGCGGATGTCCGCGTCGCTCGCCGCCGCGATTCCGCGCAGCAGATCGCGCTCGGTGAGCAGCGCCGCGAGCTGTGCGGCGAGTGGCAGCTGTCCCAGCGAGCGGGCGCGCAACAGCATGTGCGCCAGGCGCGGATGCGCCCCGAGACGCGCCATCTCGCGTCCGTGGGCGGTGATGCGTCCGCCGTCGTCGAGTGCCCCGAGACGCTCGAGCAGCTGCCGGGCGCTCGCGAGCTGCGCCGCGGGCGGCGCGTCGAGCCACCGAAGCGCGGCGGCGTCCCGGACGCCCCAGCTGGCGAGCTCCAGCGCGAGCGGCGCGAGATCGGCGTCGACGATCTCGGGCGGCGTGTAGGGCGCGAGGCTCGGGTGGGCACCCTCACTCCACGCCCGGTAGCAGACGCCCGGCTCGAGGCGCCCGGCGCGGCCGCGGCGCTGATCCGCGGATGCCCGCGAGATGCGCCGGGTCGTGAGCAGGCTCATGCCGGATACCGGATCGAAGCTCGCGCGACGCGCGAGTCCCGAGTCGACGACCACGCGCACGCCCGGGATGGTGAGACTGGTTTCGGCGATGTTGGTCGCGAGCACCACCTTGCGCGCACCGGCGGGCGCGGGGGCGAGCGCGGCATCCTGCTGCTCGCCCGGGAGATCTCCGAACAACGGCATGACCTGAACGCCTGCGGGCAGCTGTGCGGCGGCAAGCGAGGAGTGCGCGCGCCGGATCTCGCGCGCGCCCGGCAGGAACGCCAGCACGTCGCCGCGCTCCTCGCGCAGTGCCCGGAGGATGAGCTGTGACACGAGTCGTTCGGGCGCATGCTGCGCACCGGCGCCCGCCGCGTCGGGCAGCGCCGGCGGACCCGAGCCGGCATAGCGCGTCTCGACCGGATGGAGCCGGCCCGGCGCGCTCACCCGCGGCGCATCGCCGAGGAGGCTCGCGACCGCGGCCCCGTCGAGAGTCGCCGACATGACGAGCAGCCGCAGCTCGGGGGCGAGATGCTCGCGCGCATCGAGACTGAGTGCGAGCCCCAAGTCGGCCTGGAGGCTGCGCTCGTGGAACTCGTCGAAGATGAGGGCGGCGACGCCCTCGAGCGCCGGATCGCCCTGCAGCAGCCGGGTCAGCACCCCTTCGGTGACGACCTCGATGCGCGTCGCGCTCGAGACGCGCGAGTCGAAGCGCATGCGGTAGCCCACCGTGCGCCCGACGCTCTCGCCGAGGCTCTGCGCCATGCGCTCGGCGCAGGCGCGCGCGGCGAGGCGCCGCGGCTCAAGCATGATGAGCCGCTTACCCGCCGCCCAGTCCTCCCCGAGCAGGGCGAGGGGAACCACCGTGCTCTTGCCGGCACCGGGCGGCGCCTCGAGCACGGCAGCTCCCCGCGCGCCGAGCGCCGCGGCGAGCGGTCCGAGCGCCTCATCGACCGGCAGCCCGGACTTCACCAGATCCGTACGCGCGCGTCCGCGGGCAGGTAGAGCTTGTCGCCGGGCTGCACGGCGAAGGCGGAATACCAGGCGTCGACGTTGCGCACCACGCCGTTGACGCGGAATTTCGGCGGGCTGTGCGGATTGCTCAGCACCTGCGAGCGCAGCTGCTGCTCGCGGTAGAGCGAACGCCAGATCTGCGCGTACGAGAGGAAGAACCTCTGGTCGCCCGTCAGGCCGTCGAGCACCGGCGGCGCCGCGCCGCTCAGCGAGCGGTGGTAGGCGTCGTAGGCGACCGAGAGGCCCCCCAGGTCGCCGATGTTCTCGCCGAGCGTCAGGCGGCCGTTGACGTTCAGTCCGGGCAGCACGACGAACTCGTCGTACTGTGCCGCCAGCCGGTCGACGCGCTTCCTGAAGGCTTCCGTATCCGCCTGCTGCCACCACACGTGCAGCACCCCGCGGGCGTCGGACTTCGAGCCCTGATCGTCGAAGCCGTGCCCCATCTCGTGGCCGATCACCGCGCCGATGCCGCCGTAGTTGACCGCGGGGTCGGCGCCGGGATCGAAGAAGGGCGGCTGCAGGATGGCCGCCGGGAACACCACTTCGTTGAACGTCGGGTTGTAGTAGGCGTTGATGGTCTGCGGCGTCATGCCCCATTCGCCGCGGTCGGTCGGCTCTTTGAGGCGCCGCACCTGGCGCTGCCACTCGAACACGCGCGCGCGCGTCAGATTGCCGAAGGCATCGCCGCGCACGATCGACAGGCCCGAGTAGTCGCGCCACCTCTCGGGGTAGCCGATCTTGGGATGGAAGGCGGCGAGCTTCTCGAGCGCCACCTGCCTCGTCTCGGGCGTCATCCAGGGAAGCTGCTCGATGTGCGCCGCATAGGAGGCGCGCAGGTTCTCGACCAGCGCCAGCACCTGCTGCCTGGAGGCGGGCGGGAAGTAACGCTGCACATAGAGCTCCCCGACGGCCTCGCCCAGATCCTCGTCCAGCGCGTCCACCGCACGCTTCCAACGGTCTTTCTGGGCCTGCTGACCGCGCAGCGTCCGTTCGTAGAAGTCGAAGCGCTCCTCATCGAAGGCCTTCGGCAGCACCTCGGCGTGGTCGGCCAGGTAGTGGTACCTGAAGTAGGCGCGCCAGTCGTCCACCGGTATCTTGAGGAAGAGCTGCGCGAGGTCCTGCACCGCATTCAGCTCGCGCACCACGAACTGGGCCTGCGCGTCCACACCTTCACTCGAGAGCAGCAGGTTCCAGCTGAAGCGCGGCGCGAGCTGATCGAGCTCGGCGAGGGTGCGGGGGTTCCAGGTGAGATCGCGCTCGCGACGCTTCGCCGCCGGCCAGTGAAGCTTGGCGATGCGGGTCTCGATCTCGAGTACGGCGTGCGCCTCGCGGGCGGCGTCATGATCGCCGGCGAGCGCGAGCAGACGCGTGATGTGCGCGAGGTACTGCGTGCGCAGGTTGGCGTAGACCGAGTCCCCCTTGAGGTAGTAGTCGCGGTCGGGCAGCCCCAAGCCGCTCTGGGTGATCGTGACCGCGTAGCGGTCGGGATCCTTCTGGTCGAGGTTGATCCCGACGCGCAGCGGCGCCTTGAGCGCGAGGTCCGCGCGGCCCATGAGCCGCGCCAGCTGCTTGTGAGTGCGGGCGTCGCCGATGGCGTCGAGCCCGGGCCGCGCGGGGGTGAGGCCGAGGCGCTCGATCGCTTCCGTATCCAGGTAGCTGCGGTAATCGTCGCCGACCTTCTGCTCGTTGCTTGCGGCCGGCGCGCCGTCGGGGAGCGCCTCGACGATCGAGCGCACCTGATCGTGCGAGCGCTCGCCGAGCTCGTCGAAGGAGCCCCAGCGGGTGCGATCGGGTGGAATTTGATGGGTGTTGAGCCAGTGCCCGTCGGCGTAACCGTAGAAGTCATCGCCCGGCTTCACGCTGCTGTCACGGGCCGCAAGGTCCAGTCCCCAGGGGGCGATCTGCGCGGGGGGCGTGGCCGGCGCTGGCGGCGCCGACGGGCGCGGCGGCGGCTGCGAGCAGCCCACCGCTCCCAGCACCGCGATGCAGAGGAGACCCGCGCCAAGGCGTTCCGACATGTGCGTCACTCCCTCAATCGCTCATGCCACACCCCGGACGCGAACAGCACCCAGCCGATGATCCACGCGAGCCCACCGAGCGGGGTGAGCACGCCGAGCGCGCGCGGCGCCCCGAGGGCGAGCGCATACAGGCTCCCCGGGAAGAGCACGATCCCTGCCACGATCAGCGCCGCGGCCGCTCGCAGCATACCGGTGTCGAGACCGCGCAGTGTCAGCCCGATGCCGAGCAACCCGAGAGCCTGGAAAAAGTGGTAGCGCGCCGCCGTCTCCCACAGCTCGAGGCGAGCGGCCGGCAAGTGGCCCCGCAGTGCGTGCGCGCCGAAGGCCCCGCTCACCGTGGCGAGCGCGAGCAGGAGGCCGGCGACGGCGAGCGTGCGGCCGCTATTCACCGCGCGGGCCGAAGAACGGCTTGATCAGATCGAGCGGCAGCGGAAATACGATGATCTGGGTCCGCTCGTGCGAGATGTCGGCGAGGGTCTGGAGGTAGCGCAGCTGCAGGGCGCTCGGCTGGCGCGCCAGCGCCTGCGCCGCTTCGGCCAGCTTCGCGGCCGCCTGGCTCTCGCCCTCGGCGTGGATGATCTTGGCACGCCGGGTGCGCTCGGCTTCGGCCTGCTTGGCCATGGCGCGAATCATGCTCTCATCGAGATCGACATCCTTGATCTCCACCGTCGAGACCTTGATGCCCCAGGCCTCGGTGCTCTGATCGAGGATGCGCTGCAGGTCGACGTTGAGCTTGTCGCGCTGCGCCAGCAGGTCGTCCATCTCGTGCTGGCCGACGACCGAGCGGAGCGTCGTCTGCGCGACCTGACTGGTGGCGTCGAAGGCGTTCGCCACCTGGATGATGGCCTTGCCGGGATCGACGATGCGGAAGTAGACGACCGCATTCACCTTGACCGACACGTTGTCGCGGGTGATCACGTCCTGCTTGGGCACGTTGAGCACGATGACGCGCAGGTCCACCCGGCGCATTCTCTGGATGACAGGCCAGATCAGGACCAGGCCCGGGCCCTTGATGCCGGTGAAGCGTCCCAGCGTGAACACCACGGCGCGCTCGTACTCGTTCAGCACGTTGAACGCGCTGAACAGGAGGATGACGAACAGAATGACGACGGCGGCTAGGAACGGCATGCGAGTCTCCTGGGACTGTCGGCGGCTGACGAGGGCGGCGGCTCAAGGCGCTCTTGCTGTCGGCTCGACCCACAATGTTAGACCTTCCACTCTCACGATGCGCGCCAGGTCGCCGCTGCGCAGCGCCGTGTCGCTGCGCGCGTTCCACAGCTCGCCGCCGTAGCGCACGCGTCCCCGGCCGGTGAAGTCCGCGACCACTTCGGCCATCTCGCCGATCATGCTCTGCGTGCCGGTGGCGACCGGGCGGCGCATCGAGCGGGTCGCCAGGTACACGATGCCCGCGATCATGAGTCCCCCGACGGTGGCGATGGCGCCGATCAGCGGCCGGCCCACGCTCATGCCCGGCACGTCCGTGTCGAAGAGGATGAGCGAGCCGACGACGAACGCAATCAGACCCCCGATTCCGAGCGAGCCGTAGGTCGGGAAGAAGAACTCCGAGATGATCATGCCGGTGCCGAGCACCACGAGCGCCAGACCCGCGTAGTTCACCGAAAGGATCTGGAACGCGAACAGCGCGATCAGCAGGCAGATCGAGCCGGCGACGCCCGGCAGTACTGCGCCGGGATTGTACCCCTCGAGGAGCAGCCCCCAGATGCCGATCAGCATCAGGCCGTACGCCACCGTCGGGTTGGTGATGACTGCCAGCAGCTGCGTGCGCCAGTCGGGCTTCACGCGCACCACGGTGAGCTCGCGGGTTGCGAGCTTCACGGTGCGGTCGTCGATGCGCACCTCGCGCCCGTCGATGCGTGCGAGCAGCTCCGGCAGGTCGCGCGCGATGACATCGATGACCTTCTGTTCCAACGCGGCCGTCGAGGAGAGGCTGGCCGCGCCACGCACCGCCTGCTCGGCCCAGTCGGCGTTACGGCCGCGGAGCTCCGCGAGCCCGCGGATGTAGGCCACCGCGTCGTTGACGACCTTGCGCTCCATGGTCGAGCCCGTCGCACTCGGGGGCGCCGTGTCCCCGGGCGCACCCGCCGTCGGGGAGTTGTCCTTGGGCTCGCGCGGCGGCTTGGCGATCGGCGAGGGCGCGGAGGGTGGCGCGGGTTCGGGCTCGCCGCCGATGGAGACGGGCGTCGCGGCCCCGAGGTTGGTCGCCGGCGCCATCGCCGCCACATGGCTCGCATAGAGGATGTAGGTTCCGGCGCTCGCCGCACGCGCGCCCTGGGGGCTGACGTAACTCACTACCGGGACCGGCGAGGCGAGGATCGCCTGGATGATGTCGCGCATGGCGCTGTCGAGGCCGCCGGGGGTGTCGAGCTCGAGCACCACCAGGCGGCTGCCGTCGTGGCGCGCGGCCTCGAGGCCGCGCACCACGTAGCGCGAAGTCGCAGGCCCGATCGGTCCATGGATCTCGAGGAGCGCTGCCGTGCCGCCGGCGCGGGTCGCGGCGGGCGGCGGACCGTCCGCCACCGCCGGCACACAGGGCAGCGACAGCGCCAGCCCCAGGACCGCCGGGGAGAGGCGCCCGCGCGCCGCGCGGCTCAAGATGACGCTCATCGCGCTCACCCTACTCTCGCGCCCGCAGTATCCGCAATCGCCGCGGGTCAGGAGGGTCCGGGGCCGCGCCGATTGCGCGGCAGGCGCGGCGCGTCCGGCAATCCGGTGTGCTGGGTGCGGAACGGGCGGGGGCGTCGCCCTTGCCCGGTGAGCGCGCGCCCCCCTGTGCCCACCGGCTGGCAGGCGGGAATGAGCTGGTGGCGGCCGTTGCCGATCAGGTCCGCGCGTCCCATGCGGCGCAGCGCCTCGCGCAGCAGCGGCCAGTTGTTGGGATCGTGGTAGCGCAGGAATGCCTTGTGCAGGCGGCGGATCTTGAGGCCCTTCGGGATCAGCACTTCCTCGCTGGTACGGGTGATGCGCTTCAAGGGGTTCTTGCCCGAGTGGTACATGGCGGTGGCGGTGGCCATAGGACCCGGCAGGAACGCCTGCACCTGATCGGCGCGGAAGCCGTTCCTCTTCAGCCACAGGGCGAGCTCCAGCATGTCCAGGTCCGAGGTGCCCGGATGTGCGGCGATGAAGTACGGGATCAGGTACTGCTCCTTGCCGGCCTGCTTCGAGTAGCGGTCGAACAGCTCCTTGAAACGGTGGTAGGCGCCCACCCCGGGCTTCATCATCTTCGAGAGCGGCCCCTCCGCGATCGCCTCGGGCGCGATCTTGAGATAGCCGCCGGTGTGATGCTGGGCGAGCTCCTTCACGTACTCGGGTGACTCGAGCGCCAGGTCGTAGCGCACGCCCGAGGCGATCAGCACCCTGCGGATGCCCGGCAGCGCGCGGGCGCGGCGGTAGAGGCGGATGAGGGGGGCGTGATCGGTATCGAGATTCGGGCAGATCGAGGGATACACGCACGAGGGCCGGCGGCACGCGCTCTCGATCGCGCGGCTCTTGCAGGCGAGGCGATACATGTTGGCGGTCGGGCCGCCGAGATCGGAGATCACGCCCGTGAATCCCGGCACGTTGTCGCGCACCGCTTCGATCTCGCGCAGCACCGAATCCTCCGAGCGGCTCTGGATGATGCGGCCCTCGTGCTCGGTGATCGAGCAGAAGGTGCAGCCGCCGAAGCAGCCGCGCTGGATCGCCACCGAGAAGCGGATCATCTTGTAGGCGGGGATGAGCGCGGCGCCGTAGCGCGGGTGCGGGGTGCGGCGGTAGGGCCGCTCGTACACCCAGTCCATCTCGCCCGTGGTCAGCGGAATCGGCGGCGGGTTCAGCCACACCTCGGCATCGCCGTGACGCTGCACCAGGGCGCGCGCGTTACCCGGGTTCGACTCCAGGTGGAGGATCCGCGAGGCGTGCGCGTACAGCACCGGGTCGGCCGCGACCGCCTCGAAGGCGGGCATGCGGATGACGCTGCGCTCGCGATCGGCGTTCTTCACGCGCCGCACGAATCGCACGACTCGCTCGCCGCCCGGCGGCGGGCCCGATCCGCCGCAGGGCGGCGCGGGCGGGGCATCCGCCGCAACCGGTCCGCCCGCGCTCATCGCGTAGGGGTCCAGGGGAGCGTTCATCGGCCCCGGCGCATCGAGGTGGGTCGAGTCGATCTCGATCCAGTCGGACGGAATGCCGCGGCGGGCGAACACGGTGCCGCGCACGTCGGTGATGTCGCGGATCGATTCGCCCGCGGCGAGGCGGTGCGCGAGCTCGCAGATCTGCCGCTCGCCGTTGCCGTACACCAGCAGATCCGCCTTGGCGTCCAGGAGCACCGAGCGGCGCACCTTCTCGGACCAGTAGTCGTAGTGCGCGATGCGCCGGAGCGAGGCCTCGATGCCGCCGAGGACGATCGGCACGTCCGGGAAGACCTCGCGCGCGCGCTGCGCGTACACGATCACCGAGCGGTCCGGCCGGGCGCCGCCGGTGCCGCCCGGGCTGTAGGCGTCGTCGCTGCGCAGGCGTCGATCGGCGGTGTAGCGGTTGACCATCGAGTCCATGTTGCCGGCCGTGATGCCGAAGAACAGGTTCGGCCGGCCGAGCGCGGCGAAGGATCCGGCGCTCCTCCAGTCGGGCTGCGCAATGATGCCGACGCGGAAGCCCTGCGCCTCGAGCACCCGGCCGATGACCGCCATGCCGAAGCTCGGGTGATCGACGTAGGCGTCCCCGGTCACGATGATGACGTCGCAGCTGTCCCAGCCGAGGCCGTCCATCTCCTCGCGCGAGGTGGGAAGGTAAGGCGCGGTGCCGAAGCGCGCGGCCCAGTGCCTGCGGTACGCGGTGATGTCGGGGGCGGCCTGCATGGGACCCTGCATTAGATCAGAGCCGTGGCGAGGGGGCTACACCGGCTGCGCGCCGGTCGAAGCGCCCTGCAGCCGCGTCGCTCACCGCAGACGGCGGCGGGACAGCCGCGCGCTTGATGGTAAATTGGTAACTTGGTACCATGGTCCCATGAAGGAGATCACCCGCACCCAGACCGGCGTGCGCCTCGAGAGCCGGCTGCTCAAGGTGCTGAAGGCGCTCGCGACCGAGCTCGACCTCTCGCTCGGCGATCTGCTCGAGGGCATCGTCCTGCACGCCTTCGAGGGCAAGGCGCCGTTCTCGCAGGCCACGTTGAAGAAGATCCGCACGCTGAGAGCGGTCTACGGGCTCGATCTCACCGCCCGCGACTCGCACCAGCTGCGCGAGGGCGCACGAGAATGAGCGCTGAAGCCGCGGACCTCGAGCGCTTCGTGCGCGGCGAGGCCGACGCGGCGAACTTCCCGCATCGCGAGCACGTGCGCATGGCCTTCGAGATGCTGCGCCGCCATGACTTCGCGGAGACCGCCTGGCTCTACTCGAGGGCGCTGCGGCTCATGACGGCGCGGGTCGGGAAGCCGGAGGCCTTCAATCAGACCACGACCATCGCGTTCCTGTCCTTGATCGCCGAGCGCATGGAGCGCGGCGGCGCGCCGAACTTCGCCGCGTTCGTGCGGGCTCATCCCGAGATGCTCGACAAGCGCGCGCTCTCGCGCTGGTACCGCCCCGATCAGCTCGCCACCGAGATCGCGCGGCGGACGTTCGTGCTGCCCGAGCCCGCGCCATGAGCGCGGCGCGGATCCTGGCGGCGTACCGGGCGATCTTCGGCACGCTGATCGTCGTGGCGAGCATCCAGACCCTCGTGGCCGCCCCAGCGCATCACGTCGCGCTGCTCGCCGCGGTCGAGATCGCCGGCGCGCTCATGCTCATGTGGCGCAGAACGCAGTGGGTCGGCGCAGCGGCGCTGCTCCTCGTGTTCGCCGGCGCGCAGGTCCTCTCGGCCATCGAGGGAGAGTATCCGACGCGGTTCCTGCAGTACGCCGCGAGCACGCTGCTCATCGTGCTCCTCGATCGCACGCCCTCGCAGGCGGACACAGCAGCATCATTCTAAAAGTCGATTGGACCCAAGACATCAACCGCACCGAACCTGGGGCAAGATTTAAGACCATTCCTTTGCTCCCCGAAGCCTGCGTTCAGGATCGCGTCCGGTCCTGACCCGATCCCGCCGGTGGTCAACGGCTGCTTTCCGGAAGCTCAATTGCGACCACGCAACCGCCGCAGCAGCCGGCGGTCGTGTTTGTCCGGGCGGTCGTCGGGTCTAGGCGTGAGGCCGGCGGCCACTTTCATACGAGCAGCGAAAACCTCACGACGCGCTTTGCTCGCGGGTGTTTCATCATAACATCGTGCCGCCTCGCCCGCCGGACCACGACGCAGCGGTACTGCGGCTACCACGCATTCGAACACAACGGCGCTGCGGGTAAAGGTTACGGTGTCGCCGGGTTTGACCCCGTGCGAGGGCTTCACACGCTCGCCGTTCAGGTGGACTCTGCCGCCTCCGACCGCATCGACC
>Ga0209808_1002184_pt1 | contig 10035 bp, 7 predicted proteins | sample GraSoiAngelo_157_FD_186171 | JGI IMG/M metagenome (GOLD analysis project Ga0209808, IMG submission 186171) | Grasslands soil microbial communities from the Angelo Coastal Reserve, California, USA - 14_1009_16_20cm (SPAdes) (version 2) | ecosystem: Environmental > Terrestrial > Soil > Grasslands ...
GTAGAGAAGACGGGCTGCGATTCTGGCGCCAGTCCAGGCAACTACGTTGCAACCTTTTTGAACAGACAATAGAAAAGAACGTCGAACTTAAGAAGGCGCGCGTGGCATACAAAGGTGCGCGATCATCCAAAAGTGAAGTTGAAAGACGGTTTCTACGTTACGGCTGCTATCGTCACATCTGTTTTCATGACGCCGAATCTCTCGCCGGGGCAAACGCCTCAGAACTCAGTTTCAGCCGCAACACCTGGAGAGAGGGCTCTGGGTTTGGATCAAGGCAAAGCCGTTTACCATTTCAAACTGCTCCCGGACGGCGGCGCAATAGAGATCACCGCAAATGATCCCGCGGACGCCGCTGCGATCCGGCAGCAAGTAGCGAACATTGCGGCTATGTTTGGACAGGGGAAATTCGAAGTCCCAGCGGTTACCCGTGGACAGAACCCGCCAGGAGCAGACAGAATGAGCCAGCTAAAGAGCGACCTCTCTTACGCGGCGGAGAATTTGCCGGCCGGCGGGCGGGTACGCATTACGACGGCAAATTCAGAGGCACGGAATGCTGTTCACGATTTTCTGCGCTTTCAAATTCAGGAACATCGAACCGGGGACTCGCTTGCCGAGCCGGGACCAGCTAAGCGGCAGCATCCCGCGAACAACCTCGGCCACGACGCGCCGCCGGCTCCGCCCTAAATGGCCGGGGCCGCGGAGGCATGCCGTTGAGGAAGTACGCCTCCGGAGAGATTGCGTTGATTGTCCTACTTGTCTTACACAGCGGGCTCAAGTCGAGTGACACAGCCTTCGACGGGCGCCACAGACACGTTCTCGGGATTGCCTTAAGCGCAACGCAGCTTTGGCGACACCGCCAAAGCTGCGTTCTGAAACCCTGATGCAATTTTGCGAGCCGCAGTTTTGAACCGACTCACAGGAGCGTCGCCTTACTTCAGAATCTCGTAGAATCCACGCCCGTGTGTCGCTGCACGCAGGTGACCATCGGAGCTGATCGCAAGATCAAATACAGCTACGTCTGGCAGACCGGTGCCGTAGAGACTCCAGGTGGTACCGCCATTGGTGGATTTGAAAACACCACGGTCAGTGCCGGCGTAGAGATGAGTCGAATCTGCTCGATCAACCACAAATGCATTCACCGAAACATCAGGAATGCCGGTGCCATCGATTGCTGTCCAAGTCACGGTACCGGTGCCGGTGAGATTGAGATTGGTCGTCTTCCAAACGTGCTTCCCGGCGATGGCGTTGCCGTTAAAAACCACGTAGGCGGTGTTCGCATTGTTTGGATCGATGACCGTGCGTGCGATGTATTTGCTGGGCATGCCTGCAGCGGTTACGTCAGTCAACGGGTTGCCTCCGGTAATCGTGGCAAACACTTGCATCGTGTTTGTGGTTGGACTTGTGAGTTGCCCAATGTTCAGCCCGACTATGCGCACGTTGTCATTTGCTCGCGAGATACCAATCGCGCTGACGGTAGAAGGAAATGTCTGACTTACGACGGTCATCGTGTCGCCTTTATTAGTCGATCGATAGAGTTTGTTCGTGCCGAAGTAGACTGTCTGTCCGGATTTGCCGACGAACGGCGCGGTGAGACTGACTACTTGCCCCAGCGCCATCGGCGCGTAAAAGTTCACAGGATCGCTGAGCGAAATTCCGTTGAATGTGTCCGTAGTACCGTCGCAGTGGACCGTCGGATCCACGGGCGGTATATAGGCCCCTTTAAATGACCATTGCGCCTCGGTTGCGCAGCTCGTTTTCAGCACGCGGCCGAAGCCAATCAGGAGACCTGTCGCGTTGAAATATGTATGATACATCGTCACGTTTTCCGTGTTCGTCGCGTTCTGATCGATAAGAGCATACCCGCCGTCACCGAAGTCGACACGATGCCATGTCCGGTTCGGCCGAAAGAAATTGGTGCCGTTGTCCTGCGTGCCGCCGATACTGAAGTTGGGGTCGGTCGGGTGGACCGCTATGCTCTCGAACTGCGTCGCGCTAAAGGTGGCGGTGTTGCGATCTCTTAGCCAAGTCACACCTGCATCGATCGACTGCCAAACGCCGCCATCGTTGCCCGTATAAATGACCGAGGGGTTAGAGGGCGCGACGCCGACAAAATGGCTGTCAACATGCAGCCGATCGTTGCTTGGCGTAAATGTCTTGCCGCCATCTCTCGAAAAGAGAAACGTCCCATTCAGCGTGCCAACGACATAGATGTTGTTTGCAGTGGTCGGGTCAATCGCTACGTCGAGGTTATAGAATCCTTGACCGTCTGCGAATCCATTCGCGGCCGGTAACCCAGAGAACGTCGCATTGACGGGCTTGCTTGAGTCGTAAACGGCTTTGTAAGCTTTGCCTTCGCCTTGGTTGTTGGGAGCAGTCTCGCCAGTGACCGCCACGACCGTCACGGTTGTTCCGATCTTGTTGATCGCAAGCTTAACAGGCGCGAAGTCTTTTTTTGCAGTCTTCAACACTTGTTTAAATGTCGGAGACGGAGCACTCGCATTTTCTGTGAAATAGATGCCTCCAATTCCGAGTCCGGCGGCATCGGCCACGCCGATAAAGAGGCGATCGGAGCTGCCCGGCTCGTAGACGACCGAGGTGACCCGGAAATCAAACGTTGCTGGTATGTTTGCCACCGCAAGCTTTGTGAACGTAGGGGACCCCGGCGAGCCGGAAAAGAAATCAGTCGAACGGAATAGACCGCGGGGAGGGGCGCCCGTGAATGCTTGCGGCCCGATCCCCTGCTGGCCAGTGGCACTCCCGACGTAAACGTTGTTATGGTTATTTGGATCGATAGCAAGACCGGGAATGCTACGATGGATGAACTGGCCGGAGCCGAATGGACCGCTCACAACCGGAGTTGCGGTGTTCAGACCCGTGATTTTGTAAACGCCGAATCCAGCAAAACTGTCGCTAGAGAAGTTTCCCTCCCCGCTGCCCACTAACAGAGTATTCGCATTCGTTGGATCGAGCTGGACCGAGCCGACGGCAAGCGTTACCTCGTTATCCATGAGAGGTCTCCACGTCACGCCACCATTAGTGCTCTGATACACGCCACCTTGCGCCGCGCCGGCATAAACTTTATTCGAATTAGCCGGATCTATTGCCACCGACGTTAGACGCCCGCTGACGGGAGTGTGAGTAAGAGAGATGCCGTTCACATCAGCCGGTATGGTCTGGCCGTTTGGAATGGGCGCCGGGCCGAGAGCCGTCCACGCCGGGCCGACCGGCCCAGTAATTACGGATGGCGAAATCGCAGTGCCGCTGGTTGATTCTGGCGCTTCATTCGACGGTTGAACCCCCGCTTCAACCTGCGGTGGCGTCGTATCATCGACTGTCCGCTTGAAATGCTTTGCGGTCGGCTTGTCCGCGTTGGTCGAAGTTGGAGCGCTCAGCATCGCGATAGTAAGGGAAGCGAACAAAGCTGTGCAAAGTCGCCGGATCGCGGTGGATTTTGTAATGTCAACGGGTTTGAATGGACAGTTCATATGGAATTTGGTGAGATTTACTGGTAATTATGGGATTCGCCGGAGAGAAATAGAATTAATAATTCTTGTCATGCGTGGGCCGGTGTCAATCTTTTTTGATCTTTTTCGGAAAAAATGTTCATTCTTTTGCTCTCCGCGAACTGAGCCGATTTCCCTCGCTGCGCGGGGCATAAATCTGGTGCGTCGCGTTCCATAAAATTCCGTCAGGTGGCACAAACTCGGGCCCGGCACTCTTGCCGAATGGTTTGTTGGATTTGCCGTGGATATGTGGACAGGGTCTTAGCAAGATGGTTTCTCCTTGTGTCGTCGTGACCTCTTCGTCAGGTTTATTGCAGGAAGTAATCAACAACGGATCTGAATAAGAGACGCACGGCGATTGCTTTTGTTTCCGGTCCAAGAAAAAAAATTTGCGATCTGCAATACTGCGTGGCGCTGTCGGATAGGGCTTTAAGATTTTTACGTAGCAACTGAATCTTTATTTGCTCCAGAAAGAGGACGTGCCTTCCATGGGAAGTTGACCCCGTACGCAAATTTGGGCGAACATTACCGCGAATATCCGGCCCAAAATTAAACCGCAGCAAGAACTTAGCGTGGTGCGTAATGGCCGTGGATCCAGACTCTGTGATGGTGATGCCAGCCCCAATGTCCCGGAATCCAAACCCAATAAACCCGACCGACGTAGTAGCCCGGCCCATGGATATAATAAGGCCGGTCACCTACTTCGATATTCACAATAACAGCATTTGCCATTGGGACCATTGCTGCTAGCACTGCCAGAAGTATTCCAAATTTCCGTTTCATACCCGTATTTCTATATCGGATTAAGACGAACACCGGACGCCTTTTATTCGGGTCAAAACAAGTGGCACTAATTCTAGGAAAAAGCGCCATCGATGTTGTGACCCGTGGAACGGGTTCTAGAATAAGTGCTGATGATGTTTAAAATTGAGTCTCTTGATCATGTGGCGTTGTCCGTCCGGGATCTCGAACGTTCAGCCCGGTGGTATGCTGATGTCCTCGGATTTAAACGACAGCATGAAGGAATGTGGGATGGAGTCCCGCTCTTTGTTGGGAATGGCGATGCCGCCATTGCATTATTTCCCGCGCACGACAAAGCCGGATCGACATCCCGCGATCGTGCCGCGGTGCGGGCGCTTCATTTTGCTTTTCGCGCCGATCGCGAAAATTTTCTGCGTGCGCAGGATGAGCTGAAGAAACGCGCGATCGCATTCGATTTTCAGAATCATCAGATTTCGCACTCGATCTACTTTCGCGACCCCGACGGTCACGAAATCGAGATCACAACTTACGAGCTGTAGAGCGGGTCGCCGGTGGTTTTCCTTGCCCCCGCGTTTTCCAACGCGGAAGGCGGCATTAGTGACTGGAGAGTTAACATTTGCATGTTGCACCTGCAATACCAAATTGTAACTCTAGATTGGTTGACTCGGTCGGGATTTCTGGGCTTGGAATTTGGAAAGCGACTCGTTTCTTTAGGCGTTGGCTTCGGCCAGTGCCTCCTGCGTGGCCGGTTCGACCCATTTGCCGTGTTCGCGAATTAAATCCTTTAGTCGATCTACCGCTTCGGCTTCAGGAATATTGAATTTCACCGCCTGCTTCCCAACATAAAGATTCACCTTGCCCGGCGCACCTCCGACATAGCCAAAGTCCGCGTCCGCCATCTCGCCGGGCCCGTTTACGATGCAGCCCATGATCGCGATTTTGACTCCTTTTAAATGCACGGTCGCCGCTTTGATTCGGGCCGTTGTCGTTTGCAGATTGAACAAGGTGCGGCCGCAACTGGGGCAGGCGACGTAGTCGGTCTTGAAAATGCGCGTACCGGCCGCCTGCAAAATGTTGTAACTCAAACGCAGCGATTGTCCGGGCGCCTCCTCACCTTGCACGAGAATTGCGTCGCCAATTCCATCGCAAAGCAGCGAGCCGATGTTGGTCGATGCAATCAGAAGGGTGTGGAGAAATGACGAATGACGAATGGTCCGAGCCGGACTGGCGTTGAATGACGAAGGAATGACGAAGTCCGGACTGCGTTTCGTCATTTGATCATTCGGATTTCTTTCGTCCTTCAACGCCAGTCCGGCTCGGACCATTGGTGCTTCGTCATTCGCCGCGAAGCGGTTTAGCACATCCTTCAGCAAAATCGGATGCCGCGATTGCAACTTCGCCGCCAGCAGACGAAACGCCGCAATCATCGGCAGATCGATCTCATCCTTGACCGTGACAAGTTCCGTTTCCGCGGAATCGTTCACGCGGGCAACGGCTTCGTGATCGCGCGGATCCACCTCGATCACGCTGGCGTTTTCAAAAACGATCTCCGGCTTGTAATCGCCCATCCGTTCGATTTTGTGCGCGATTTTCTCATGCTGCTCTTTGCGGATGACAACGCGCACGAGTTCATCGCCGCCGACTTGCACGCCTTCGCGCTCCAGCTTCTTTGTCGTGCGCCGCTGATACGAGAACGGATCGAATGAAAGCTGGATAGCCGCTTTTGCTTCTTCTGTGGTGGTCCGCCTAAGGCGGATATCGGCTGCGGAATTTGCTGAATTTGCGGGCGACACGCCCGCCGCTACAGAATCGATCAGCGCTTTCGCGACTGGGATCTCATGAATGCTGTCTTCCGTTAACGAGACGCGGATCGTGTCGCCAATCCCATCGGCCAGGAGCGAGCCAATTCCGATGGCGCTTTTGATCCGCGCATCTTCGCCTTCACCGGCTTCGGTCACGCCAAGATGAATCGGATAATTCCAATCCGCTCCTTCTTCATTTAATCGCGTCACCAGCAAACGATAGGCTGCGATCATCACTTTGGGGTTGCTCGATTTCATCGAGAAAATGAAGGCGTGATAGTCGAGATCGCGTGCAATCCGGGCGAACTCGAGCGCGCTTTCCACCATGCCGAGCGGCGTGTCGCCGTAACGATTCATGATCCGATCGGAGAGCGAACCGTGATTCGTCCCGATCCGCATCGCGATCCCGCGGTCTTTGCAAAGTTCCACCAACGGCGCAAAACGTTGCCGAATTCTCGTTAGTTCGGCCGCGTACTGTTCGTCACTATACTCAATGATCTTGAACTTCTTCGAGTCGGCGTAATTACCCGGATTGATTCGCACCTTATCGACCCACTTGGCTGCCTCCATCGCGGCTTCCGGTTTAAAGTGAATGTCGGCCACGATCGGCACCTCACACCCGCGTTCACGCAGGCCGCGCACGATATGTTGCAAGTTGGCCGCGTCTTTTACTGTCGGTGCCGTGATGCGCACGATCTCGCAGCCCGCCTCCGCCAGCTCCATCGTCTGCGCGATGGAAGCTCCCGTGTCCATTGTGTCGCAGGTAATCATCGATTGCACCCGGATCGGATTGTCGCCGCCGATGCCGACATTGCCGACGCGCACTTCCCGCGAGACACGCCGCTGGTAGGAAAATGGATCCGCGCAGTAATTCATTGCTTGGGCTCGACCTGGACTGCTGTTCCGTAGCAAAGGACCTCAGTGACGCCTTGCATGATCTCGGTTGCGTCATAGCGCAAACCGATGATGGCGTTAGCGCCTAGCTGTTGCGCATGTTGGAGACAAAGCTCGAGCGCGTGCTGGCGCGTTTTCTCACACAGATCGGTGAGAATGGTGATGTTGCCGCCGACCAGGGTCTGCAATCCCGCGCCAATCGTCCCGAAAATTGAGCGCGATCGCACAATGATGCCGCGCACCACCCCGAAATTTTTCACGATCCGGTAACCATCCAGTTCAAACGCCGTGGTTGTCATCGCTGGGTTCATAGTGGGAATTTAGGCACGGTTCAGCTTGGCTGCACCGGCTTTCCAAATTTACCGAGCGGAGGTCGAGCTATTTTTCGGCGTGAATTTCGGGCCGGCTCGCCCAAACAAGTCCTGCACATCAAAGAAGGCGATGTAAACCATGAATCCGATGATGACCACGGCGCAGGCCGTTTGCACGACCTCCAGGACGCGCGCGTTGACCGGACGCCGGCGCAACGCTTCAACGATTGCGAGAGCGATGTGCCCGCCGTCCAGCACCGGCATCGGAATCAAATTCAGCAAAGCGAGGTTAACATTGAGAATAACGCTGAACCACAACGCCATCAGCCAGCCGTCGCGATTTTCGAACATCAAATAATAAACCCGCAACATCATGACCGGCCCGCTCATGTGCTGGAGTCTTACATCCGACTTGGGCGAGGCGATGGCGCCAAGGGTATTGACCACAGCCAGGGTCGCGGCGCGAACTTGCTCCGGTGGCGTCGGATGTGTGCGCGTTAATCTTCCATAGGTATCGAGGACAATCCCATAATTGTCCTCCCAGGAAATACCAATGCGCGGGTAGAGTTCTCCCTGCGGCACTTCTGGAGTAACACTCAATTCGAAATTCTTCCCTCCCCGCGTGACGGAGAAGCGAACCGGCTGGCCGCCGTGATGTCGGATGTAGTCTGAGGCCGCAGCAGTGCTCTTCCTTGGAATGTCATCGAGCGCGCGGACCACGTCCCCTTTTTGCAAACCCGCCCGGGCCGCGGGACTATCCTGCGACACGTCCCCAACTACGAGCGGACCTGCCTCAAAAGGCACCGTCACATCCGCGCCGTTCCGCTTTAGGTTTAACTGAATGGGCGCGGACGGGTGCTCGCGCGAAAAATCATCAATTCCGTTAATGTGATAAAGCGGTTCGCGATTGATTCCGACAATTAAATCGTTTGCTTGTAATCCAGCTTTCGCTGCCGGGCTGTTCGGTTGCACGCGTGCGACCAATGGAGTTTCGGCAGGAAAAATTTCGATTTGGCGCAGCCCCTTTCGCATCCACGCGCGCGTTGGCGGGATTATCGGTTTTGCGTCCACTGTGATTACTCGCGCCTTCCCGTCCTCGTTTCGCTCGACCATGATCGGAACGGTTTCGCCTTCACTGCGGACAATGCGCCAGCTGATTGAGTCTTCACTCATGCCACCGAAACGAGTGACCCCGTGCCCATCTACCGACAGAATCTTATCGCCTGCCTTAAGACCAGCTTGGGCCGCGGGCGAAGCGGGCACCACATAGCCGATAATCGTGGTCGCTTCCGATTCGCTGACTGGTCGCCCTACCATCCAGATGAAGACCGCAAAAACGACCGCGAGCAGGAAACTGAAAAGCGGACCGGCGAAGGCGACGATGATTTTGTCGAACGCTGAAATCTTCGGCAACTGTGCGCGATCGACATCGGCTTTGCCCTCGATGATATCCATGGGGGCGAGCTGCGGTAAGGCTACAAACCCGCCGAAGGGTAGCGAGCCGAGCGAATATTCCACGCCATTGATTGTTTTCTTCCAAATCGGTTTGCCGAACCAGACGCCAAATTTTTCGATATAGAGGCCACGCCAGCGCGCGGCTAAAAAATGGCCAAGCTCGTGGACAATGATGAGCAGATTGAAAAGAGCCAGGACCTCGATAACGATCAGGATGACCCGCGCGATGTGAAGGATCATGGATGGTGATTAAACATCGGTGATAGGTGATTAGTCCGCCAGCGCCCCTTCAACGCTTCAACCCTTTAACGTGCCTCCCTGCTTCCGCGCGCGCCCATTGATCGGCCCGCAATATCTCATCGAGATTGGGATGCGCAACGGACGCGTGCGCGTTCATCACCTGCTCAACCGTTTGCCAGATTTGGGGGAAGCTCATCCGTTTTTCGAGAAAAGCTGAGACCGCAATTTCATTAGCTGCGTTCAAAACAGCGGGAAGTGTACCGCCGGTTTCACCGGCGCGTCGGGCCAGGCCGAGCGCGGGGAAATCATCATAACGCGGCGGCGCAAACTGCAGTTCCGCCAGTTTTCCAAAGTCGAGCGGTGGCAGCGAGTTTGGCACACGATCCGGCCAAGTGACGGCGTATTGAATCGGGAAACACATGTTGGAGTGCGATAATTGCGCCAGCACCGATCCATCGGCGAACTCGACCATCGAATGCACAATACTTTGCGGATGGATCACCACTTCCACCTGCGCCATTCCCACCCCAAATAACCAATGCGCTTCAATCATTTCGAGTCCCTTATTAAACAGCGTGGCCGAATCGATCGTGATCTTCGGGCCCATGTTCCAGGTTGGATGTTTCAGCGCTTGTTCCACTGTGATTTGCGAAAACTTCTCGGCTGGTGTTTCCCGAAACGGCCCACCCGATGCCGTAAGGATGATGCGGCGGACATCGGCCGACTGAAATGTGGGAGCGGCCTCAGCACCGCGACCGTTCGGGGCACTAAGGCCCCTCCCACTTTGTAGGCACTGAAAAATCGCGTTGTGCTCGCTATCAACCGGGAGCACATGCACTCCTTTTTCGCGCGCTTCCCGCATCACAATCTCGCCGGCCATCACCAAAATTTCCTTGCTCGCAACGGCCAGATCTTTCCCCGCTTCGATTGCTGCCAGCGCCGGACGCAAACCACCGGTCCCAACAATTGCGACCAAAACCATGTCGCTCGCGACTCCCGATGCAATCTCACGCAGGCCCGTTTCGCCGGAAAAAATCTGCGGCTGGTAGCTTAAGTTCTTGCGCAACT
>Ga0209808_1002191_pt1 | contig 10016 bp, 10 predicted proteins | sample GraSoiAngelo_157_FD_186171 | JGI IMG/M metagenome (GOLD analysis project Ga0209808, IMG submission 186171) | Grasslands soil microbial communities from the Angelo Coastal Reserve, California, USA - 14_1009_16_20cm (SPAdes) (version 2) | ecosystem: Environmental > Terrestrial > Soil > Grasslands ...
TAGCACGAGAGATTCTGGATCTCTTTGTCTAGGTTCGAATCCTAGCGAGGCAGTTAAGGCGGGGAACTTGTTTGTCGCGGAATTTGTTAGCGGAAGCATTTTCAAAATCACTCCCGAAGGCGCCCAGAGCACCTTCGTCCCGGGGCTAGATGGCCCTAATGCCATTGCCTTTGATAGCTCAGGTAATTTGTGGGAGGCGGAGTATTTCGGAAAACGCATTGTTAGATACAATTCCAATGGGACGTCCACCGAATTTATCGGCTTTATGGACCTCGGCCCTTTCGGTCTGGCCATTGAACCAATGCCTCATGCGCTTCTCAACATTAGTACTCGCGGCTTTGTCAGGACCGGTGACGCTGTCCTAATTGGCGGGTTCATTGTGGGTGGAAATGGATTGCTAAGTGGCAAGGTGCTGATCCGCGCCGCCGGGCCCTCGACGACCGCTGCTGGCGTCGCCGGCACGCTGCAAGATCCGGTACTCCGCCTGTTTAACTCCAGCGGCGCTGTTATTGCATCTAACAATAACTGGAAAGACACCCAGCAAGCGTTGATCCAAGCCACCGCCCTTGCCCCAACCGATGACCGGGAATCGGCCATCGTTGCTTCACTGCCTGCTGGTGCTTACACAGCAATCATTACCGGCTCTGGCAACATGACTGGCATAGCCCCGGGTCGATGTTTTCAACTTGCAGTAACTCTAACTTCATCAGGCGTATGGTGGGTTATGCCGAAATGTTACCTTGGTAAGGTGCTGGGAAATCATCGCCGGCAAGCTCAGCGCTGCGGGCTGGACCTGGGGCTATTGCAGCGCTGTCACACAGCACGGCTGTCGTTGGGTGGTCGATGTTTACTGCGGCGATGGGCGACGCTATATTGTCGAATCTGCGCCGCCACTCGGGCCGCAATCTCAATCGAAACAGAACCAATGAGAGCGTCGTTCTCGAGCGGGTTCACGGCTGCTTTTCCTCGCAGAGTTTTTGAAAGGCAGGATCCGCACGTAAAGGGTCCCAGATTGGATCGAGTTTTAAAAGTTCCGGCGTGATGGGCGCTGGGTTATAAAGCCAGCCACCATACGGCGTTTGTAACAACCGCGTGAGAGTTGAGATCGCACGACTATTCTCGCCAATAATCATCTCAACTAGCGCCAGGTTCTCTTCGTACCCGGGTCCGGAAAGTCCATCTTTGCTACTCGGCACAAGCGTGATTGCGCGCTGCGCTTCGTTGAGAGCTGAGCTCTTCTCGTCGAGTATGGCGTAATCCACGGCCAGCGCTGCCGCAACCAAGGCGTTGCCTGGTTGATCCTTGCTGAGCGGCTCAAGCGTGTTGCGCGCCTGTTCAGCGGCAGCTTTTGCTGATGCGGTGTCGCCGGCTACGCGCTGGATCAACGCTAGTCCCCCCTGCTTCATCCCCTTGTCGATCCCAGAAGCAAAGTGGAGTTGAGCTTCTCGGGCTTGCACGAACCGGATGGCCTCAGTTTGATTTCGTTCAAGTCTCAATTGGGCCAGCTTGATCCGAACAACCACGTCCGAGTTCGTTTGTGCGTTTACCTGGGCCAATAATTTAGCAGCTTCTTGCAGGTTACCTTCGGCCTGGTAGATGCTGGCTTTTAACGCCATTAAAGATAACTCATTAGGGACGATATCCAGTGCCCGATCGTAGAGCTTTAGCGCTGTTGGGAATTGCCGAAGCGCGGCGTAAGTCCATGCCACTTCAATCAGTAACGCCGTGTTCCGCGGATCGAGGGCGAGACCTCGCTCCCAGTAGGCAACACTTTCATCCCAAAGTCCCTCGCGTCGGGCAACTGCGCCAAGGGCGTACGAGACCTCGGCGTTACCTGGCAACATTTTGCTGACGTGCTCGAAGGTGGTCTTGGCCAGCTCGTAATCGCGCTGCACCCAATATTGATAATAACCCACGAAGAGCAGGCTTTCTGGCGAGTTCGGCTGCAGTTTCTGCGCATTTTCTAAAGCCTCTTTGGCTGCATCGCGGCGAGCGGTAGTTGCGTCGCCACGGTTAAAGTAAAGAAGCGCGTGCGCACCAGAAAGTCGCGCCCAAGCGAGCGCAAAATTCGGGTCAAGCTGCACGGCCAGCCCATAAAAATCGATGGCTTTAAATAGGGCTTCGCTCGAGTAGTTGCTGCGTGCTTCAAAAGCCAGCCCGCGTAAATAGGCATCGTAAGCTTCCGGATTGTTTGTGGGCTCAGCAGCCAACGCTTGCTCTTCACGACCGGTCAGCTTCGCTTGCAACGATTCCACTATTCCTTTAGCGATCTGGCTCTCGATGACAAAGATATCACTCAACTTTCGATCATAGGTCTCGGCCCAGAGCTGCGAACCGGTTTGCACATTAACCAAGTGAACATTGACCCGCACCTGATTGCCTGCTTTCTGAACGCTACCCTCAAGGATGTTCGCTACGCCAAGCTGCTTCGCGATCTCAGGCAAATTTTCAGGCGCGCTTTTGTATTGCTGCGTGGATGTCCGGGAAATGATCTTCAGATCGGCGATCTTCGATAAGCGCGTCAGAATCTCGTCCTGGATGCCGTCGGCAAAGTACGCATTCGCTTTGTCTTCGCTCCGGTTTTCGAATGGAAGCACGGCGATGCTCTTCTCGGGAACTGGTAACTCGACTGTGGTAAGCGGTCGCCTATAACGAAAAAGGAGAAAACCGATCACAGCGATCACAGCCAGCAGACTCACGACGCCTAATGACAGCCATCTGAATGCGGCCCGTTTTCTTCGTGCAGCAGCAGCGACACGCGCCGCCTTCAGTTTTTCCGGCACTGCCGGGTTCCCGAGCTCGGCAGTGTACAGATTCACCACGGAGACGCGAACGCCATGTTTTACTTCGCACTCGCCAAGTTCATGCAGGTGCGGCTGCCAGTGAGGGTATTCCTCGAGATCTTCAGCGACGTGTTTCGAGAGCAAGATGTGTCTGGCATCGCCGCAGTCCATGACCCGCTGTGCGATATTGATGCCGGCGCCAGCCACGTTCGCTTTTCCGGTTGCGTCGATGACCCCGGTGACCGGTCCACTGTGTATGCCCATTCGCAATTGAAGTTCCGGATGCTTCTTGAGTCCGCGGCTTATTTCCAGCGCGCATTCAACCGGCTCTTCTGGGCTATGATAAAAAACCAGCGTGATGCCGTCGCCTGTTGGGATTTTAATCAAGCGAGCCGCCGTTTCCGCGGCTTGGAATTCATCCGTACCTCGGACAATCTCGTTTAACCGCTCGACTACGGCTCGTTGCTGATGGATCGGCAGCTTCGAGTAACCGACGATGTCCGTGAACAACACATGCGCGATTTCCAGCTGAATTTCCTTTTTAATCTCGGCGGCCATACGGATTCAAATGGAAATGCCCGTCGTAAAGATACTCTGAAGTAACCTGCCGTCACCGCCGCAAACATCACACCCTGTCTCTCGATGAATTGCGAAAGATAGTACGCTGCGCGACAAACACCTAAGAAGCAGATTACCGTAGACACTCGTTAAGGTGTCCAATCTCTCTGCGAATATCTTCTCCAGCACGCTTGATCCCGTTTGAAACGTCGATCCATATTGTCCCGTCGATATCAGTCGGAAGCTCAACCGGGCCCTGGCGTAGCACGAACACACGTCCGGTCTTTCGACCCAATTTGTTTAGCTGATGGCTCGCCGCTTCTGAAAAAAATCCTGCAACAGATGGGCGCATTCATCGGCTAGCACGCCCGAGCTGATTTCGCATTGATGGTTCAGCTTCGGATTTTGCAGCAGGTTCACTAAACCTCCGCCACCTCCGGCCCGCGGATCGGCGCAACCAAAAACGACCCGGCGCACGCGCGCGTGGACCGCTGCTCCCGCGCACATCGGGCATGGTTCCTTGGTCACGACTAGATCGCAATCCGTCAACCTCCAATCACGAACCGCGGCGGCAGCTTGCGTGATCGCGAGAATCTCCGCGTGTGCGGTTGGGTCCTTCAACGTCTCCACTTGATTGTAGCCGCGTCCAATGATGCGTCCGTTTTTGGCGACGACTGCGCCGATCGGCACTTCTTCTGCCGCCGCCGCCTTGGTCGCCAGCCGCAGTGCTTCGCACATAAGTGTCTGATCATCCCGGAACAATAAGTCCACAACTCGACCATACGTCCGCGCGCACAAAAGTCAGCGATTCCGGCGCTCTAGTGCCGAATACTTAGTTCTTTGGATCCCACGGCGACAGAGGGCCGTGGTGGCTACAACCAAACGTTTCCTGCTCGAGTGCGCGAACTGTGGCCGCCTCGCTCTGTCGAGGCGCTCTTGAGATTGAGCAGCGATCAGCACGAATCGCTTCGAAGCGACGAACCGTCTTTGAAACACACGGCGACAGAGCGCCGTGGCTACAACTAAATGTTTTCTGCTGGCACGGCTGCGTGCGTTCTTCTTTACAATCCGAGAGTCGCCTTGCAGGCTGGGGCATGCGTGTTTGCCTGCTCATTGTGACGTTTCTGTTTCAAATGATTACGGCGAGCGCACAGGAACAAGAGCGAAAATTGATCGATCGCCTGCTCAAGCCAGACACCACACTCCAAAATCCCCAACAAACGAAAAGTTTCTCGCAGCAGCGTACACCCTCCACACGTTCCAGCGCGACGCGTTCGTTTTATATCGCGGAAAGGAATCTGAGTAAAAATTTCCTAGCCGACCGGCAGTTTGCAACAACGAACTATAGCTCCCGCAATTTTGAAACCAAAGCTGCCACTCAGATGAAAGTGCAGAAAACATCCACCTTCTCGACTCGCGCGGTGCAACACGTTTCTACCGCGTCCAGTGGGTCAAAGAGCTTTTCAACACGGGATTTCAGTAGCACCCGGCCTTTTCTGGTCCGGGGTAAGAGTCAAAAGTCACTCGATGCCAAGCACCATCCGCTCACGATCGAGGAAGTGCGTGAGCTGTTAAACAAAAACAAATAAACTTTGTCTTCGCGCGCCGGCCCTTCTTAGAGTGCGCGTGAGGATGGACCCAGGAGAAGAGCAGCTTGCGAAACTCAGCCGCGGCGCGGCCCAAATCATTACCGCGGGCGAGCTCGCGGAAAAGCTGCGCGCGAAACGCCCACTGCGGGTCAAGTTGGGAGTCGATCCGACGAGCGCTGATATTCATCTTGGGCATTCGCTGATCTTTCGGAAACTGCGCGATTTTCAGGATCTGGGTCATCAGGCGATCCTGATTATCGGCGATTTCACAGCGCTAGTTGGCGATCCAAGCGGGCGCTCCATCACGCGACCGCAGCTCACGCGCGAGGAAGTTCAGGCGAATGCAAAGAGCTATCGCGAACAAGCATTCAAAATTTTAGACGAAAGCCGGACCGAGATCGTCTACAACAGCTCCTGGCTGGGAAAATTTTCGTATGAAGACGTCATTCAGCTCAACAGTCGAGTGACGCTGCAGCAGCTTTTGCAACGGGAAGATTTTCGTGACCGCGTTCAGAGCGAGCATCCGATTCATGCGCACGAAATCCAATACCCCATCATGCAGGCTTGGGACTCAGTGATGGTGCAGGCGGATGTGGAATTGGGTGGCACCGACCAGCTCTTCAACATCTTGCTCGGACGCGACCTGCAAAAAGAAAACGGCCAGCCACCACAGGTGGTTTTGCTGACGCCGATTCTTGAAGGTCTCGACGGCCGGCAAAAGATGAGCAAGAGCCTGGGCAATTACGTCGCGCTTACGGAGGAGCCGGCACAGATGTTTGGCAAACTAATGAGCATCTCCGATGAGTTGATGGCGCGGTACTATTCATTGTTGCTCTCCCGCAGCCTGCCCGCGCACGAACATCCATTGGAAGCAAAGAAGCAGCTCGCTACCGAAATCGTTACAGTCTACCACTCGCGCGAAGTCGCGCAGAAAGTGCGCGATGAGTGGACTGCGCGCTTCAGCGAGAAACGCCTGGCTGACGCCGAACTGCCGACCTTCGCAGCCCAGACTGGCGAGCTCGTGGCGCTCGTAGTCCAGGCATTCGCCGTTTTTGGGATCCAAAAGTCACGCGCTGAGGCGAGCCGGTTGATCAAGCAAGGCAGTGTGCAGCTCGACGGCGAAAAATTGCGCGATCCCACAAAAGAGATCGCCCTTGGCCCAAATCGCATTCTGCGTCTGGACAAAACGCACGCGGTTCGGATCGCCTGACCGGTACAGAGAAAGGGCGCGACGTCCCGGTCGCGCCCTTTGACCCCTACGCCGTCGCCGTTTCGAGCATAGGCAATACAGAGGCCCGCTCGATATAAGGCGCCGCGATTCCCTCAAAATGGGATCGGATGCTGCGCAGCTCGGAATTCACAAATGCATCGACAAAGCGAAGGCGATGATCGAGCCACGCAAAAAATCTGTTCTTAATTTCATAATGCACAGCGAGCGTAATCTCGGTGCAATTCGGCCGCACTTCAGTGAAATCAACCAGGCCCATGACTTCGATATTGCCGCCGACGGACTCGAAGGCGATTTCGTCCGGCGAGTCGCTGTCGACTGCCAGCAATACTGTGTGTGCCTGAAATCTGAGCGGTCCGCGGAAAGAGAAATCCACGGTCTTCGATGAGGTCACCGTTGCCTTGGTGACCATCACGAACTGGCGCCGGTAAGAATGAATACTCGCCAACCGAGCCTTGGACTCGGGCAACGACTGTCCCATGTGAAGCGTCTTTTGTAGGAGCATAGCGTGAGGTGTTATCGCTCCCCTTAGCAACGTCGGTGCCAGTAGTTTTTACCGAGGGAAAGGGGTCGCGCGCCGACAAAAACGTGTCGCGGGGAGCTACAGTTGTGTCAATTTTCTGAACACAGTGTCGTTCCGCGAATTCTGGGCAAAAAGTTGTGCCCATTTGGCTGGCGTTTGGACGCCGTTTTCCGCGATTGGTATCAGAATCGTGTCCGGCAATAGTCGCCGTAGTTCGCCGTCGTTCGTGGTCTGTGCGAGGTCGCCCGCAGAATCGGAGCGATTCAAAATGATCCCAGCGCAGCTGACGCCACGACTTCGGATACTTTCACAGGTAAGCAGAACATGATTTAAACAACCCAGCCGATTTTCCGTGACGATTGCAACTGGCAGGTTGAGCCGCTTCGCCAAATCGCTCACGAAAAATTTGGGGGCGATCGGGACCAGCCACCCCCCAACTCCTTCGACCAGAACAATTTCGAATCGCTGACTCAGGATTGTGAAGCGATGCTGGATTTTTTCGATATCGATTTCGATGTGCTCAATCTGCGCTGCCACTGAAGGGGCGACCGGTGATTGTAGCCATATCGGATTCAAATCCTCGATCGTGGCGTCTTCAGCGCCAGCCGCAAGCAACCGTCGCACATCAGCCCGATCGCCGCAGCAGATCGGTTTCATGCCGACGGCGCGAATGCCGGCCTCACGAAGCAATCGCAAAAGTTCGACGGCGACAAATGTCTTGCCGACTCCGGTGTCAGTTCCTGTAAGAAACAAACTCACGCCGCTGCGCGCGCGCGTCCGTCGGCGATCGATTGCGCCATCGAAAGGAAAATCTTTGCGCCATCAGTTCCGCCAAGTCGTCGATCCGAGGCACGATCCGGATGAGGCATCAGTCCGAAAACATTACCCTTTCGGCTGCAAATCCCCGCGATGTTTTCAATTGAGCCGTTCGGATTCGCTTCGGGCGTAACCCTGCCATTGGCATCACAGTAGCGCAGGACCACCTGTCCATGGTCGTTCAGTTCTCGCAGTGTTTCGGCTTGCGCAAAAAAGCACCCTTCCCCATGCGCAATCGGCATGCGCAACAAGGTTCCTTGGGCAAATCCATGCGTAAACGCTGAGTCCGGTAGTTCGACCCGGAGTGTCGCCATATCACAAATAAAGCGGAGGCCGCGATTTCGAACCAGAGCACCCGGTAACAGTCCAGCTTCGCACAGCACCTGAAATCCGTTGCAGGTGCCGAGAACCAGCCGTCCTTCTTTTGCGACACGTATCACCTCGTTCATGATCGGCGAAAATCTCGCGATCGCACCACACCGCAGATAATCGCCGTAGGCAAAACCGCCAGGCAATACCACGGCGTCGAATCCCGTCAACGACGTTTCCTTATGCCAAATGTATTGTGCGCTCAGTCCAGCGAGTCCGTTAATCGCGCGAAGGCAATCTTGGTCACAATTTGATCCAGGGAATTGAACGACGGCGAATTTCATCGATGTGCCACGTGGGCGAGCCGTTGTTCCTCGTGATAATCGTTGACCACGAGACAGGCGTGAATGACGCCCGGAATCCATCCGAGTAACGTTAAAATGAGGCTTAGAAAAAAACTCGCGATACGTCCCGTTAGCAGGACCGCCAGGGGCGGAAAAATCACACAGAAAAAATATCGAAGCGCCTTCATTCTTTCAGCAACTGGTAGTCCTCAATCACTGGATTTGAAAGCAAGTCGCGACACAATTTGTGCAGGCGCTGCTCCATTTCTGCGCCGTCACCATTCACGTCAATCTCCAAGTACTTGCCGATGCGAACATTTTTGACTTCAGGCATTCCGAGATGCTGCATTGCTTCTTTGACGGCGGCTCCCTGTGGGTCCAGCACCGCTGCTTTGGGCGTAACTACAACCCTGGCTTTCATTCGGCGAAATCTACGAGCGCAATGCTCGACCGACAACGACGTTCTCGGTCGAAAAATTCCTTCCAAAACGTTCTTCCGGCGGCTACTTGTCGCCATCCATGGATTCACCGCCACCGGCACCGTTGCCGCCGCAAGCGCCGGACCGCGGAATGGGCTGCTTCGCCAAAGGTTGTCTCACGCTCATCATTGCCGCGGTCGCGTTGGTTATCATCTTCCTCTGCGGCGGGTGGCTTGTCCTGACCCGATTTGCTGACAGGTTTACCGCCACACAACCTGCCATGGTCGAAGTGCGACAGCCCACTCCGGCTGAAGCACAGGCAGCCGAAGCGAAATGGGAAGGATTGCGCACCGCGATCAGGAATCATCAGGAGACGACAGTCGAGTTCACCGCCGATGATCTTAATGCGCTGATTGCGACTGATCGCGACTTCCGAAAAGCGCGCGGCCGGCTCCGTGTTGGAATTGCTGACTCAATCGTTTCGCTCGACCTCAGCGCGCCGCTGGACTCTCTGAAATGGACACGGTTTCGCGGCCGTTGGTTCAACGGCAATATCCATTTCGGCATGAGCTACGTCGATGACGACTTCCTTTTTGATATAAAATCGGTCGAGGCGAATGGCCGGCAAATTCCTAGCTTTATCGTGAGTTCCGACTTCGAAAGATCCTTCAGCCGGAGCTTCAGCCAAAGCTTCCGTCGCCGCTCCGAAAGTCGACGTGACGGGAATTCGTGGCTGAAACACATCAGGACAATTTCAGTTCAGGATGACAAGGTCATCCTCACCACGCGACCAATCTAGATCGCACGCTTAAGCTTCTCGTACAACCTCGCGCGGATTCTTGTCTTCGCGCAGCCCCAGGAAAACTGGTTGGCGCAATTTCAAATCACGCGTCCACTCCGCGAATTTGATCTGGCAGACGAATTTTGGATTGACCCAGTTGTACTTTCGCATTTCTCCCGGGGTGATCCCCTGGACCCATTCGCCGCCTTGCTTGGATGGCAGATCAGCGAAAGGACAGCTATCACGCCTTTGCGTCTGGAGCTTTTTATAAACTGCTGCGAGTGATTTCGTGTCAAAGCCCGTGCCGACCTTACCGGCGAAGAGCAGGTGGGCTTCGTCGTAATAACCAACGAGGAGCGCCCCGAAATATTTCCGCGCGCCCGCGGGCGGCGTATATCCACCGATAACAAATTCCTGTTGATTGACACATTTGAGTTTTATCCAGGAGCCACTACGCCGGCCGGGTTCATAGACCGAATCGCGCTGTTTGCCGACAATACCTTCCAAACCGAGGCGTTTGATCTCAGCCAACAACTGTCGCGGGCTGCCGCCTAGCTCGCCCGAGAAACGGATGGCGTCGTCCGAACCCGGAAGCAATCGTGCCAGTAAATCTTTCCGCTGAAAGAGCGGCAGCGACATCGTGCTGCGGCCGTTCAGTTGCAGCAG
>Ga0209808_1002192_pt1 | contig 10015 bp, 8 predicted proteins | sample GraSoiAngelo_157_FD_186171 | JGI IMG/M metagenome (GOLD analysis project Ga0209808, IMG submission 186171) | Grasslands soil microbial communities from the Angelo Coastal Reserve, California, USA - 14_1009_16_20cm (SPAdes) (version 2) | ecosystem: Environmental > Terrestrial > Soil > Grasslands ...
ACGAACCAGCTCCCCAGCCATGACCAGGACTTCCTTGGTGGCCAGGGCGATGTCCTTGCCCGCGTCGAGGGCCGACAGGGTGGGCGCCAGCGCGGCGGCACCAGCGGCGGCCACCACGACCAGGTCGACGTCCGGGTCGCTGACCGCCTCGGCGATAGCCCGCGCCGCGCGGCCGGCGTCGCTCCCGCCCGGATTGGCCAGCAGTGCGTGGGCTTCCGGATGGCGGCGGGCCACCGCGTCGAGCGCCGCCGCGTCCGTACCGGCGATCACTGCATGCAGCGCGAAGCGATCCGGATGTCGCTCGACCAGGTCACAGACCTGGCGGCCGATGGAGCCGGTCGCACCGAGCAGCGCCAGGCGCCGGGGCGAGGGACGGGGAGATCTCATCTCTTTGGGCTGAAACGCGGGGCGAACGTGAGTCATTGCGCCCGGCCGCTCATGCCAGGTGCAGCGACGTCACGTAATAGTACACGACCACTCCCACGAGCAACAGCGAATCGATCCGGTCGAGAATCCCACCGTGACCGGGGATCAGGTGACTCGCATCCTTGACGCCCGCGGTTCGCTTGATCTGTGACTCGACGAGGTCACCAACCTGCGCAAAGATCCCAATCAGCAGCCCAACGATGGCGAAGAACACGGTGCTCGCCAGCAACTCGGCGACGGCCCCCTCGACGGTCTTCTTGGGACTGATGCGCGCAAAGAAGTGATGGCGTCCGAATCGCAGGCCGGCCACCATGGCCGCGGTGTCGCCGACCCAGATGGCGCCGAAGATGGCGATCACATACCCGAAACCGAGATGGTTCGGATCAGGTTGGTGCAGGAAGTAGAGCGACAGATAGAAGCTCAACGTGAAGGCCAGATAGAGACTGCCTCCAACCGCCAGCGCCCAGCGTGTCAGGCTACCCCGCCAGTCACGGACCAGCACGAGCGTGGTGAGACCGAGAACGGTGGCGGCGGCCAGTAGCACGGCCAGGCTTGCCCCGGCGGGCAGACGGTCACGGAGCAGAAGGGCATAGCTCAGCGGGAACAGCAGCCAGAGGGGGGCGGGCGTCCCCATGGCGCGCGTCAGCTGCCAGTACTCGATCAGCGCGGCGCCCAGCACGACGGCCATGGCTGCGTACACCCAGACGGAGCCGGCGATCAGCGCCGCCAGCACCACCGCGATCAGGACGGCGGCCGTGCCGATACGCACCGCCATGTTGGAGCGGCGCGCCGCGCTCAGCGCGGGGTCGTCCGATGGCGCGTCAGCGACCTCGATTGGGAACCTCCTCCGGGCGCGCGCCAAAGCGTCGCTGCCGCCGCTGGTAGGAGGCGATCGCCTCGTCGAAGTCGGCATCTGTGAAATCGGGCCAGAGCGTTTGAGTGCTGTAGAACTCGGAGTAGGCGGCCTGCCAGAGCAGGAAGTTACTGAGCCGCATTTCGCCGGCGGTGCGTATCACGAGGTCGGGATCCGGTAAGCCTCGGGTGTACAGACGGTCGGCGAGGCTCGATTCCTCGAGCTGGGTCAGGTCTGCACCGGCGCGCGCCAGCTCGCGAACTGCGTCGACGATCTCGCCGCGGCCGCCGTAGTTGATGGCGATGTTAAGCACGGCCCTGGCGCCGATGCGGGTATGTTCGCTGGCCTGACGCATTTGTTCCTGCAGGGCCGGCGACAGCTCCTGAATGCGGCCGGAGAACCGCAGCTCGATTCCACGCCGTCCCAACTCCTCCACTTCTCGGCGAATGGTCTCGGAAAAGAGGCCCATCAAGGCGTCCACCTCATCGCGTGGGCGTAACCAGTTTTCCGTGGAGAAGGCATAGAGCGTCAGCACGCGGATGCCCCGCCGGTCGGCGGCCTCCGCCACGCGGCGGATCGCTTCGATCCCCGCCTTGTGCCCCATTACGCGCGGGAGCAGGCGCTCGCGGGCCCAGCGGCTGTTGCCATCCATGATGATTGCGACGTGTTCGGGAGAGGGCACCTGGCTCACTGGTAGTTCTTGAGTGTTAGACCTCCATGATCTCGGCTTCTTTGCGAGCCGCGACCTGATCGACCAGTCCGATGTAGCGATCGGCAAGCTTCTGCAGCTGCTCGCCACCTCGGCGGGCCTCGTCGGCTGAGATCTTTTTCTCCTTCTCGAGGGTCTTGATCCGATCCATCTGCTCCCGCCGGATATTGCGCACCGCCACATGGGCGCCTTCCGCGTATCGCTTGACCAGCCGGGCGTACTCCCGCCGCCGCTCCTCGTTGAGCGGAGGAATCGGCACCCGGATCAGCTGGCCGTCGTTGCCGGGGTTCAGCCCCAGCTCGGATTTCTGGATCGCCTTCTCCACCGCACTCATGATGGTGCGGTCCCAGGGCTGAATGACGATCATGCGCGCTTCCGGGACCGTGATCGTGGCAAGCTGATTCAGCGGCGTCGGGTTGCCGTAATACTCGACCTGGATCTTGTCCACCAGCGCCGGGCTGGCGCGCCCAGTGCGGATGGTGAGGATCTCCTTGGCCAGCGCGTCGAGGCTCTTTTGCATCTTGGTCTCGGCGTCTTTGAGGTTGGCCTCGATCATGCCGGCGATCCAACATACGTCCCGATCTGTTTCCCCGCCACCACACCTTCCAGGTTCCCTGCGTGGGAAAGGTCGAAGACGATGATCGGGATCTTGTTCTCGCGGCAGAGTGTCACCGCGGTATGGTCCATGACGCGCAGGTCTTTGTTGATCAGGTCGAGGTAGTCGAGGCGACCGAAGCGCTTGGCCTTCGGGTTTTCCTTTGGATCGGCGTCATAGACGCCGTCCACCTTGGTCGCCTTTAGCACCACCTCGGCCTCGATCTCGACGGCGCGCAGGGCAGCCGTGGTGTCCGTGCTGAAGTAGGGATTGCCGCTGCCCGCGGCGAGGATCACCACCCGGCCCTTCTCCAGGTGACGGACGGCGCGGCGGCGAATATACGGTTCGGCAATCTGGTGCATGCTGATGGCGGTCTGCACCCGGGTCGGCTGGCCCATGTTTTCCAGCGCATCCTGGAGGGCGAGGGCATTGATGACGGTGCCGAGCATGCCCATGTAATCGGCGGTGACCCGATCCATGCCTTGCTTACTCGCGGCATCGCCACGGATGATGTTGCCGCCGCCGACCACGATGGCGAACTGGGTATCGTACGCATTCTTCACCCGCACGATGTCGCCGGCGATGTCGTGGACCACGTCCGGGTCGATGCCGAAGGCTGCCTTACCGGCGAGGCCTTCGCCGCCCAATTTGAGCAGCACCCGTTTGTAGCGCGGCAACGCCGACGGCTTGATCACAGCATGAACTGGTTCGACTAGCTGGCCTCTCCGACCTTGAAACGGGCGAAGCGGGCAATGGTTATGTTCTCGTTGAGCTTGGCGATGGCCTCTTTGACCATCTGATCCACGGTCCGCTTGTCGTCCTTCGCCCAGGCTTGGTCCAGCAGGACCTCGCGCTTGTAGAAGTCGTTGAGCTTGCCCTGGATGATCTTCTCGACCACCTGCGGCGGCTTCTTCTGGTCACTCGCCTGCGCCGCGAAAATGGCCCGCTCCCGGTCCAGTACGTCCTTCGGAACGTCCTCGCGCCGAAGATAGCGCGGCTCCGCGGCCGCGATGTGGACCGCGATCTCATGCGCCAGATGACGGAACTCGTCATTCCGGGCCACGAAGTCACTCTCGCTGTTCAGCTCGACGAGCACGCCCAGCTGGTGGTTGTGATGGACGTAGGTCGCGATGATGCCTTCCTTCGCGGTGCGGGCGGCCTTCGCTCCGGCCTTGGCGATGCCCTTCTGGCGAAGCCAGTCCTTGGCCTTCTCGATGTCCCCGGCAGTCGCTTCGAGGGCACGCTTGGAGTCCATCATCCCGGCGCCGGTGGCGTCGCGGAGTGCCTTGACTTGATCAGCAGAGATAGCCATGGTTACTTCTCGTCGTCCAGGGCCTCGTCCTCATAGAACTCGGCCTCGTCGATGGTCGGCATGCCGGCGAATCCTTTTTCTTCCTCTTCCTCTTCGGCTTCGCCAATCGCGAATTCGGTCACCGGGGCTTCGGGCGCGGCCACAAGCTCCTCCGGACTGATCAGTTGGCGCGCTTCGAGGGCCGCGTCGGCGATCTTCGAGGTGATCAGCTTGACGGCACGGATCGCGTCGTCGTTCCCGGGGATCACGTGATCGATCTCGTCGGGATCACAGTTGGAATCGGTGATGGCGACGATCGGGATCGCGAGCTTGCGGGCTTCGGTGACGGCGATGTGCTCCTTGCGCGGGTCGACCACATAGACCGCGCCCGGCAAGCGCTTCATCTCGGCCATACCGCCGAAGAAACGCTCCAGTCGCTGGTACTCCTCTTCCAACTGGGTGATCGCTTTCTTGCTGCCGGTGAATCCGCCGTCATTGCGGATCGCGCGCAGGCTGTTCAGCCGATCGATCTGGCGCCGCATGACGGTGAAGTTCGTGAGCATCCCGCCCATCCAGCGGTGGTTGACAAAGGGCATCCCCGAACGGCGCGCCTCCAACTCGATGGATTCCTGCGCCTGCTTCTTGGTGCCGATGAAGAGCACCATCCGACCGTTGCCCACCACGTCCTTCACCCAGGTGGAGGCGTCGTCGAGCAGTTTGACCGTTTGCTGCAGATCGATGATGTGGATCCCGTTGCGAGCGGTGAAGATGTACCGCTTCATCTTGGGGTTCCAGCGGCTGGTCTGGTGCCCGAAGTGGACCCCGGCCTCGAGGAGTTGCTTGAGCGTAACGAGTGGCATGCGAAACGACCTCCTGTTTCTACTTCCGCCTCCGTCATCCGACGCGCGGACCTCTTGCGAGGCAACCCGGCGCCGTCAGAAGGCGTGCTTAATGCTCGGGAAAGTATAGCCGCTCAGTCGGAATCTGAAACGTGCCTACGCGGCCGGGACGGTGGGCTTCCGGGAGCTTGGGCGACGACCGCGGCCGGCCGACGTCCGGGCGGCGCGCTCCGGCTTGCAGGTGGGATAGTCGCTGCAGCTCTTGAACTCTCCGTAGCGGCCGGTACGCATCACCTGCGGCTTGCCGCAGCGCGGGCAGGGATCATCGAGGAGCAGTTCACTGGCTGCCGGTGGGGTGACCGTCCGCTTCCCGCCCTCGATGTAGCGGCAATCCGGGTAACCGGAGCAACCGATGAAGCTGCCAAACCGGCCCTTCCGGTTGAGTAGCGGTTTGCCGCACGTCGGACAGACTCGATCCGGGACGATGTCGGCCGGATCGATCTCGCGCTTGACGTAGCGGCATTTTGGATAGCCGGAGCAGGCGACGAAGGGACCGCGTTTCCCGGTCCGCTTCACCAGCGGCTTGCCGCAGCGCGGACACGGTTCGCCGGTCGGCTCCGGCGGCGGCGCCTTTTCCTGGCCCTCTCGGCCCTTGATGTAATCGCATTCCGGATACAGCGAGCAGCCGATGAACTCGCCCAGCCGGCTCATGCGATAGACAAGCCGCCCGTTTCGACCCTCCTCCTTGCACTTCGGGCAGTCCTCGCCTGTTTCGCGCATCGGGACTTTGACCCGGGCGGTCGCTTCCGCTTTGGTCAAGGTCCTGGAAAACGGCTTGAAAAACTCGCGGACGATCGGCACCCATTTGCGCCGGCCCTCTTCGACATCGTCAAGCTCCTCCTCCATGCCGGCGGTGAACTTGACGTCGACGATGTCGGGGAAATGCTCGATCAGCCAGCCGTTCACGGTCTTTCCCAGCTCGGTGGGAAACAGGCGGCGCTCTTCCTGCCGGACGTAGTGACGGGTCTGGATCACCTCGACCGTCGGCGCAAATGTGCTCGGCCTGCCGACCCCGAACTCCTCGAGCGCCTTGATCAACGAGGCTTCGGTGTAGCGCGGCGGCGGTTGGGTGAAGTGCTGCTCCGGCTTCAGCTCCTGCAAGTTCAGTAGCTCGTCGATCGCGAGCGCGGGCAGTTCCTTGTCCTCATCGTTGTCCGAGTCCCGCTCCCAGACACGCGTGAAGCCGTCGAAGACGAGCACCGAACCGTTCGCCCGGAAAACGTAATCGGCGGCGCCGATATCGACTCGGGTCTGCGCGAAGCGTGCGGCGGACATCTGGCTGGCGGTAAATCGCTGCCAGATCAGGCGATAGAGCTTGAGCTGATCCGGCGTCAGGAAGGACCGCATCGAGTCCGGCGTCCGCTCCACATCGGTCGGCCGGATCGCCTCGTGCGCATCCTGCACCGGGCCCTTCGCCTTGAATTCCACCTTGTCGCGGCGGGCGTAAGTGGGCCCGAACTGCTCGGTGATGAAGTGCCGCGTTGCGGTGGCGGCCTCATCGGAGATGCGGAATGAGTCGGTGCGCATGTAGGTGATCAGGCCGACCGGTCCCTGTGTCCCGAGCTCCACCCCTTCGTAGAGTTGCTGGGCGAGGCTCATCGTCCGGTTCGGCTTCAGCCGCAAACGGTTGGAGGCGTCCTGCTGCAGCGTGCTGGTCTTGTACGGCGGCGGCGCGTTGCGGGTGCTGTCCTTCGTCTCGATGGAGAGGACCTTGTAGCTGGCGCCCTCGAGCTGCCCGATGATCTCGCGCACCTGGCCCTCTTTCGTCAGCTCCAGCTTGTCGTCACTGCCCTGCTTGCTCAGCAGCCGGGCGCCGAAGATCCGTTGCGGAAGGTCGACCTTCGAGAGCATCGCATCGAGCGTCCAGGATTCGACCGGGACGAACTTGTCGATCTCCTCTTCTCGCTCGCAGACCAACCGGACGGCGACCGACTGCACCCGGCCGGCACTCAGTCCTTTGCGGATCTTCTTCCAGAGCAATGGACTCAGCTTGTAGCCGACCAGTCGATCGATCACCCGGCGTGCTTGTTGGGCGTCGACCAGGTCTTGATTCATCGGCCGCAGCGCGTTGAGTGCCTTCTCGACCGCGCTGGGCGTGATCTCGTGTAATTCGATACGCTGCGGATCCTTCAATTGCAAGACGTGCGCGAGATGCCAGGCGATCGCTTCGCCTTCGCGGTCCGGATCCGATGCCAGCAGGATGTTCGACGCACCTTTGGCGGCGGCCTTCAACTCCTTGATCGTCGATTCCTTTCCCGGAATGGTGACGTACTCGGGCTTGAACGAATGCTCGATGTCGATGCCGAGCGTGCTCTTCGGCAGGTCGCGGACGTGGCCCATCGAGGCACGGATGTCGTACTTGCCGCCCAGAAAACGGCCAAGCGTCTTTGCCTTCGCAGGCGATTCAACGATGATCAGTGGATTTGCCATTTCAGTCTTGAGCGCGGCGCGTGACCGCACCGCAGTCGCCGATTATATAGCCGCCAATTTCCAGCAACGTCAAGCGCCGATTCACTTCTTTGATGTCCAGGTTCATCATGACCGCCAGGTCATCATGATGGCGCGGTTCTACCCAATCAAGCAATTCCCAAACGGCAGACAGCTCCGGATCTTGCGGTGCCGAATCCGCGCGCGCACGCGCACGCGTACGCGCGTGTGTATGCGCACGCGTGCGCGCGTATGCGCGCGCGAGCTCCGGAAATTCATCGAGCACGTCCTCGACGGTTTGCACCAGTTTGGCCCCGTCCTTGATCAGCTGATGGCCGCCGATCGCCAATGGGTTCTCGATGCTGCCGGGGACGCAGAACACCTCGCGACCCTGCTCGGCGGCCATCCGCGCAGTGATCAGCGCCCCGCTCCGTTCGGCTGCCTCGACCACGACCACGCCGAGGCTGAGGCCGCTGATGATCCGGTTGCGGACGGGAAAGCGACCGGGCAGCGGCAACGTCCCGTCTTCGGCCTCGGTCACCAGCGCGCCGGTCTGCGCGATTGCCTGCGCCAGCTCGGCGTGTTCAGGTGGGTAGATGCGATCCAGTCCGGTGGCCATGACGGCAACGGTCGGCGTCGGGCCCTCTAGCGCGCCACGGTGTGCCGCGGCATCGATGCCACGCGCCAGTCCACTGACCACCACGACGCCCGCGTTCGAGAGCTCCCGCGCCAACCGGTGCGCCGCGCGACCGCCGTAGGGTGTGGCTCGCCGCGAGCCGACGATCGCGATCATCGGGTCGGTCGGTAGCCGCCCGCTGAGGTAGAGCCGCGGCGGCGGATCGTGGATCTGCTTGAGCAGCGCCGGATAGGTTGGATCCGTCAGCCAGACGGTCGTCACGCTCCCTCCCCCGCTTGCGGGGGCGGGTCCGGGCCCGCCGGCCCACGCGAGCCGCGCTTTAGTGCGATGCGAGCGTTTGAGGCGTCACGGTGGGGGCCGCTCATCCACTCTCGCGGTACTGCAGGGCCTCGGCGATGTGCGCCGGCTCCATGTCTGGTCTCTCGTCCAGGTCGGCGATCGTGCGGGCGACCCGCAACACCCGGTGGACCGCGCGACCGCTCAATTGCAGGCGATCCGCGGCGGTCTCGAGCAAGACGCGGCTGGTGGCGTCGAGCACGGCGTCTCGCCGCAGCTGCGTCCCGGTCAGCGCCCCGTTCAGCGGACCCTGCGGGCGCCGGCCGCGCTGGCGTTCGCGGGCCTGGATGACGCGCTCCCGCACGGTGGCGCTGTTTTCGGCGACGACCTCGGCCCGCAGCAACTCGCCGGCGGCCTGCCGCGGCACCGTGACCTGCAGGTCGATCCGATCGCGAATCGGCCCGGAAAGGCGCGCCCGATATCGCTGCCGCTCGAGCGGCGTGCACTCGCAGAATCGTTTTGGGTCGCCGGCAAAACCGCAGGGGCAGGGGTTGGCCGCTGCGACCAGGATGAACCGACCCGGCATCACGGCATGGCCGCGGATCCGCGCGACGGCCAGCTTTCCTTCTTCGAGCGGTTGACGGAGCGATTCGAGCGCATCGCGGCGGAATTCGGTGATCTCATCCATGAACAGGACACCCCGATGGGCTCTCGTCACCTCACCGGGCCTCGGCGCCGCGCCGCCACCGCCGACCAGCGCCGCCGGCGAGATGGTGTGATGCGGGGCGCGGAACGGTGGGACGTCGAGTAGGCCGGCCCCCGGCGGCAGCATCCCGACGCAGGAGGCGATCGACGTGACCTCGACGGCTTCCTGGTGCGTCAGGGCCGGCAGGATCCCCGGCAACGCTCGGGCCAGCAGCGTCTTGCCCGCACCGGGCGGACCTACCAATAAAAGATGATGCGCTCCGGCGGCGGCCACCTCGAGCGCGCGTTTCGCGTGTGGTTGACCGCGAACGTCGGCCAGGTCGACCTGCAACGGAGCGCCTGGGGCGACATCGGGGCGAGGACTCGGCGCCTCCTTCAGGGCCGCCCCGGCTTCCCAGTGCGCCTTGAGGTCGCGCAGATGATCGACTCCGAGCACCGGCGCAGTGGTGGCGATCCTGGCTTCCGCCACGTTCGCGGTTGGCACGTAGAAACGGCGCACCCCCAGCCTGTCGAGGTGCGCAGTGATGGCAAGCGTCCCGCGGATGGGGCGCACGGCGCCATCGAGGGCCAGCTCTCCGAGCCAGGCCGCATCACTCGGGAGCGGGCGGTCGCCGGCGGCATTGACTACGGCCGCCGCGATTGCCAGGTCAAAGCCGGTGCCCTCCTTCGGCAGCTGCGCCGGTGCGAGGTTGACGGTCACCCGCCGGCCGGGGAACTCGAAGCCGCTGTTGTTGATCGCGATTTTGACCCGTTCGCGCGCTTCCTGGAGGGCGCGGTCACCCAGGCCGACGATGTGAAATCCCGGCAGACCATCGGCGATATCGGCCTCCACCTCGACCCGGACCCCGTCGAGGCCAAACACAGTCCCAGACAGGGCCCTGGCCAGCACTCCGGCCGGATATTACACGATTTTGTGTATCGGTGTGTGCCAGCAACATCGAGTCGACGTGTGGGCGCAGCCACGTCTTCCGCCGATGATGTACACGCACAGACGCCATGGACTGGAAGCAGAAGGCGGCACGCAGTCTCGGCTGGCTCACCAGCCTGCCCTACCGGGCTCAGCCTCGGGTGACGATCGGCCCTCGACTCCTGGGCAACGGGCGGCTCCGGATCTCCGGCCCCGGCCAGGTGGTGCTCCAGTCGGACATCAACGCCTGGTCCCACGCGGAGGTCAACCGGCTGGTCACCACTCGACCG
>Ga0209808_1002197_pt1 | contig 10001 bp, 8 predicted proteins | sample GraSoiAngelo_157_FD_186171 | JGI IMG/M metagenome (GOLD analysis project Ga0209808, IMG submission 186171) | Grasslands soil microbial communities from the Angelo Coastal Reserve, California, USA - 14_1009_16_20cm (SPAdes) (version 2) | ecosystem: Environmental > Terrestrial > Soil > Grasslands ...
CCTTCCGCGCCAGATAGCGATGTACCTCATGCGCGAGGAGACCGAGGCACCGCTGCTCCGGATCGGGGAGGTCCTCGGCGGTCGTGACCACTCGACGGTGTTACATGGCTGCGAGAAGATCGAGCGCGAGATGGCCGAGAACGACGAGTTCCGCCGTGATGTGGGGGCCCTTCGAGAGATGCTCTACACCGACTAGCCGGGCGCCGCGCCAGCGTCGCTGAGGGCCGCGGCGAGGCCAGTCCGCCACGTAAGCGGGCCTGGGCACCCGGGCCTGCAACGAGAAAAGTGTGGATAAGGCGTTCTCGCCTGTGGATAAGAAGCCTAATTTGTGGACAGATGTGCGATTTGCGTGTTCACTTCGCCTACGCGTGTCGGGTCGAGAGATAAGGCGGTGGCTCGGTTCCACGGACGTCCCCAGGGCATCCACCGTCTGTCCAGAACGGCGTCGAGCACAAACCGTGGGGCGGACCCCATAGTCCACACCACGACTACGGGCACTACTGGTTGTATTGATCTATTAGCGAGCACGGCGGGGAGGGTTGCGTGAAGGTCGTTTGTTTACAAGAGAACCTCTCGCATGGTCTTGGGATCGCCGGACGGGGGGTCTCGACGAGGGGCAGCCTCCCGATCCTCGGGAACGTCCTCTTGCGCACGGACGCCGGCCGCCTCCGTCTGACTGCGACGAACCTCGAGGTTGGGATCAACTGCTGGGTTCCAGCGAAGGTCGAGGACGAGGGCGCGATCACCGTCCCGGCAAAGCTCTTCATCGACTTCGTGAACTCATTGCCGCCCGGGTCGGTCGAGCTCTCGCTCAACGTTCGCACGAAGACCGTGCACATCAAATCGGGTCCGTACGAGGCCAACATCAAGGGCATGGATGCCGAGGAGTTCCCCATCATTCCCCAAATCCCTGAGCGCCCGACCACCCGAATAGGTCAGTCGACGCTCAAGCGGATGATCAACGAGGTCGCCTTCGTCGCCGCCACCGACGACAGCCGTCCCGTGCTCACCGGGGTCCTGACCACGTTCTCGGGCGAGATGGTCACGATGGCTGCGGCCGACCCGTACCGTCTCTCCGTGCGGCACGCGCGTCTCCTCGAGCGTGTCGATCCACCGATCGAGGTGATCATTCCCGCAAAGAGCCTCTTCGAGGTCGCGCGCATCCTGCAGGAGAGCGACGACGCGACGGTCGACATCCTCATCACTCCCAACAAGAGCCAGGTGATCTTTCACACCGAGGAGGCAGACCTAGTCTCCCGGATCATCGAGGGCCAGTTCCCGAACTACCGGCAGGTCATCCCGTCGAGCTTCGCGACGAAGGTCCTTGCCCAGCGCGAAGAGCTCCTGAAGGCCACGCGTCTCGCCTCCTACTTCGCCCGCGACGCGGCGAACATGCTCCGCTTCCAGGTCGATCCGTCGAATGACCCGCCGCTGGTGATCACGGCCAACGCGGCCGAGGTCGGCGACAACACCGGTCGTGTCGACGCGACGGTCGAAGGTCAACCGACGACGATCGCCTTCAACTCCCGCTTCGTCTCCGACGCCCTCCAGAGCCTGTCGGCGGCCGAGATCGCGCTCGAGCTCGGCGGCCCACTGGCACCGGGAGTCGTTCGCATCGTTGGCGACGACAGCTACCTACATGTGGTGATGCCGCTCCGCATCCCGGCCTGAGCGGCGTGCGCGTCAGCGCTCTCGCGCTCGAAGATTTCCGCAGCTACTCGCGCGTTCGGATGACCTTCGCCGAGGGCGTGACGGCCTTCGTCGGACCGAACGGCGCCGGAAAGACGAACCTGCTCGAGGGGATCCACCTGCTGGCGCGCGGCGACTCGGCGCGCGCGAGCGACGATGCCGAGCTTATCCGCTGGGGCGCCGCCTTCGCGCGGGCCGCGACGGATATCGAGCGACCGGAGGGGACGGCGCGTCTCGAGGTGATGTTGTTCGCGCCGGCGGCGGGGGCACGGCGCAAGCCGCGGCGCTATACGGCCGACGGAGCGCCGCGGCGGGCGGACGACGCCATCGGCACGTTCACGGTCGTTGCGTTCTTTCCCGAAGACACCGAGCTCCTCGCCTCGGCGCCATCGGCGCGCCGCCGCTATCTCGACGCGATGGTCGCGCAGGTCGATCGTGCTCACCGCGCCGACACGCGTGCGTACGCCGGCGTGCTCCAGCAGCGGAACGCCTTGCTGCGCGCCGGCGTCGACGGCGAGGTCGCCATCCCTGAGAGCGAGCTCGCGTTCTGGGATAGCGAGCTGGTGCGGCTTTCCGTGGCGATCTCGATGCGCCGCGAGACCGCGGTCCGCGAGCTGCGGCCATCCTTCCGCGTGGCGGCCACAGCTATCGCCGCCGAGCCTGCACCCGATGTCGCTTACGTCGGCCAGGCGCACGCCTCGACCATCGAGGAGCGGGCCGAGGAATACCGCCGGCTCATCATCGAGAAGCGCGACCGCGAGCGCTGGCAGGGCGCGACGCTCGTCGGGCCGCATCGCGACGATCTCGCTGTCGCGGTCGGCGAGCGGCCTCTCCCGACGTTCGCCTCACGCGGTGAACAGCGCTCTGCGGTCCTCGCGCTCAAGCTCGCCGAGGCGGAGTGGATCCGTGCCCGCTCCGGCGAAACGCCGATCTTTCTCCTGGACGATGTGCTCTCGGAGCTCGATGCCACGCGTCGCGAGGCCTTCTGCCGCGCGCTGCCACCCGACGCCCAGGCGTTCCTGACCGCAGCGGTCGAGACGAGCATTCCCGCGTCGCTCAGAGAGCGCGCGAGGATCGTGCCAGTGGCACGTCAGGGTTGAGGCCCGCATTGGCCGAATGAGGCCTCTGTCTGCGGCGCTCGCGCGCGCCTTTCGCGCGCTGCGCCTCGACACGGACGTCGCGCGCGCGGACGCCGTCCGCGCGTGGCACGGAGCTGCATCGCGGGTGATCGGGCCCGACGCGATACGCACGACCGCGCTGCGTGTCGATGACGGCACTCTGGTCGTGGCGGTGCCGACCGTTCACTGGGCGACGGAGATTCGGCTTCGCGAGCGAGAGCTCGTGGACGCGATCGTGAAGGCCGCGCCTCGGAGCGGGATCGCGAAGATTCGCTCGGTGCCCGCCGGCCGTTCCGCTCCGTAGACTCGCCCGGGATGCGGCAAGCGAGCTTCGTCACGAAGCTGGGGAGCACCGCGGACGTTCGCCCCGGGGCTCCCGACGTCATCCTCGCCAGCGAGCCGACCTTGGGTGCGACGCTGCGCACGAAGGGGCGTTTTTATTTCCTCTGCGAGGTCGCGCGCCAGCACGGGACGAATGCCGCGGCCGATCTCGCGCGCGAGGTCGCAGATCTCGCGCGGCAGGAGTACTACTACGACCTCTCGGCTGGCATCGAAGTCTCGCTGCGCAAAGCCCTGCGGCAAGCGAACCGTCGCGCGGCGCAGCGGCTGCGTGACCAGCGCGGTCGGATCGCGCTTCATTGCGCGTGCGCGGTGGTGGTCAACAACGAGCTGTACGCCGCGCGGATCGGTACCGCTCAGGTCTTTCTCGTTCGGCGCGCGCGACTGTTCCTGCCTGGCGAAGAGCCCGGCGAGCTTGCGGACTTCGTGCACCGAACGACGACGCGGGAGGCGGCATCGCTCGGAGGGGTTGCCGACGTGCTGCCCGACGTGTGGCGTCAAAGTGTCGAGCCCGGTGACACCCTCATCCTCGCGGCCGGCGCACTCGTGGAAGGTCTCGGCGCGGAGGCGCTCAAGAACGCCGCGGTGACGCTCCATCCTCGGGCCGCCGCCGAGCACGTCCACAACCGCGCGGTCGCCGACGGGGTCACCGGCAGCGTCGCCGCGCTCTTCATCGAGATCAGCGCGAGCACGTCGGCCGCCGCGCGAGTAACGGCCGAGCCCGAGGTCACGGTCGAGCCGACGGAGGTCGTCATCGCCGACACGATCCGGTCGCGGGTCGACGCGATGTGGCGTCACCGTCCGCACATCGCCGAAGCGATCACCCATGCCGCAGCCCCCGCGACGAAGGCTGTCGGCAAGACCGTCGCGGTCGGCTTCGAGCTCATGCCGCGGCGCGCGCCGGCGCTGCCGAGGCGGCCGGATTCCGCGCGCGACCGATCGCGGCGGCAGCGCCGCGCGGCGTCGTTCCTCGCGGTCGGTCTGCTCCTCGTCGCGGGAGTCATCGGCGGGCTCGCCTATCGCGATTACGCCGCGAATCGCGTCGCCGGCGATTACCAGCTCGCGATCCTGAACGTCGAGAGCGCGCTGAGCGCGGCGCAGCGCTTTGCCGACCGAAAACCGCCCGACAACGTGTCTGCCCGTCAAAAGCTCGACGAGGCGAATGTCGCGCTCGAGCAGGCGTCGCGTTCGCCCGCCGCGGATCCGGCGAAGGTCGCGGCACTACACGCTCAATACGCGGCTCTCGACGATCGTGTCACCGGGGTCGTCGTCGACCTCGCGCACGTTACCGGGCCCGACGGCAAGCCGATCGCCTCCGCTTCAAAGCCGACCGCGATCATCGGAAACGTCAACGGCCTCTATGTCGCCGATCCCGCTGGAGGCCGCCTCTGGCGCGTCTTCGGCGATCCGACTCAGGTTGGCACCGTGCTCGCCAAAGGCGATCAAAGCGGCTCGTCGCGCCTGGTCGCCGCGCAAGGTGAGGTCCTCTACTCGATCGACGACACGAAGCGGATCTTCCGCGCCCAAGGCGACAAGGTCGAGGAGGTCACGCCGGACGACGCGGAAAAGTGGAAAACGGTCGATGCCTTTCAGGTCTTCCTCTCGAATCTCTACGTGCTCGACGCGACCTCGGGCCAGGTCTGGAAGCATGAGTCGCGCGACGGGGTGAACTTCGGCATCGCCCAGAGCTATCTCACCGACCTACTCCCCGCTGGAACCGCGAGGTCACTGGCCATCGACGCCGATATCTGGCTCGTGACGACGTCGGGCGAGATCCTGCGCTACCGCCGGCTCACGACCTCGTTCACGGCGACGCGCGTCGACTTTCAGGCGAAGTGGACCGGCGCGGCCGCGAAACCGGTCGCGATCCAGGCCATCGACTCGCAGCGCAACATCTACCTGCTCGACTCGGCGGCCCGGCTCGTCATCCAGATGACGCGCGACGGCAACGAGGTTGCCCGCTTCGCCGTGCCAGCGAACCTTCCCGAGCCGACCGGCTTCTACGTGTCGGAGGGCTCGCGCACGATCTACACCCTCCACGGCTCGAAGATCGTCGCAACCGAGCTCAAGACGTGATCCCGCTCCGCGACGCGAACCCGACCACGCACGCGCCGGTCGTCAACCGCCTCCTGATCGCCGCCAACGTCGCCGTCTTCATCTACACGCTCACGCTGATCCGAAACCCAGCGGCGGTCTCGGCGTTCTACGACCGCTACGCGTTCGACTGGAGCGATTTTGTGCGCGCGATCGCGGGCGGCAACATCTCCCTCGCGACGGTCGCACCGCTCTTCACGCACATGTTCCTTCACGGCGGCTGGCTTCACATCATCGGCAACATGCTCTATCTCTGGATCTTCGGCGACAACGTCGAGGACCGGCTGGGCAGCGGCCCCTATCTCGTCTTCTATGTGCTCTGCGGCATCGTCGCCGCGATCGGCCAGGGTCTCGTGCAGCCCGAGTCGATGGTCGGAGCGTCCGGCGCGATCGCAGGCGTGCTCGGCGCGTATCTCGTGATGTTTCCGGGTGCGCGCATCTCGACTTTGATCTTCCTCGGGATCTTCATCACCATCGTGCAGCTGCCGGCGCTCATCGTGATCGGTTCGTTCATCCTGCTCCAGATCATCGACGCGCTCGCGGAGCTGCGCTTCACCGCGCACCAGGCGACCGAGAACATCGCATACTTCGCTCACCTCTTCGGATTCTTCGGCGGCGTCGCGCTGCTGTTCCTTTTCCGGCGCTCGCAAGCGAGTCGAACTCGTTTCGCTTGAGGAACAACGGCTCAGGCACACCCCTTGCGGCCGCTTATACGGGGTAGGCTTGTGATGATGCTCGTGCCGTGCACGGTGGAGTCGGTCCGCGTCCACGTGCTCACGAATCAACACGTCGTTCTGCTTCAAGCGCAAGGCGTCCGCCGCCTTCTCCCGATCTGGATCGGCCCCGACCAGGCCTACAGCATCGCGACACGGATAGCGGGCATCACGAGCGAGCGGCCGCTGACGCACGACCTGATGGTCGACATGCTCGGCAAGGTGGGCGCCGAGGTGACGCGGGTCGTCGTCAAGGATCTCGTCGCCGACGATCAGGGCGGCGGCGTCTTCCACGGCAGCGTGTTCCTGCAGCTCAAGCGATCGCGCTCGCCGTCCGCTGCTCGGCCCGCATCCTCGTCGCCGAGAGCGTTCTCGACCGCTCCGCGATCACGGCGGAATCGAACGATGATTCGGAGCTCGCCATCTTCAAGCAGTTCATCGAATCGTTGCCTGACGAGCAGCAGCCGCCGCAGCAGAGCTGAGGCTCAGCTCGCTCGTCCCGACCAGAAGCGGGCTCGGAGCACGAAGAGATCGCGGATCGCGCGAGCTACGACTCGTGGCGTCGCGCCTTTCTCCTCCCCGGCGGTGCGTGGGAAATGCCGGACGCCCACCTGACGGATGCGCATCCCGCTGTGCCTCAGCGTGATCAGGAGCTCGGGCGAGAAGAAGGCCCCGTTGGACCGGACGCGCGCGAGCGGGACGCGTGCGAACACGTCGCGCCGAAAAAGCTTGAACGCGCAGTCGACGTCGCGCCACCCGCCGCCGAAGAGCAGGCGGATGAGCCGGTTGTACACCCACGCGACGAAGCGGCGGCGCACGGGGTCGGCGCGCTTGATCCGGTATCCCACGACCGCGTCAGCGTCGCCGGATGCCTCGATCAGCCTGCCGAGATCCTCGAGCGCGAACTGGCGATCGCCGTCGGTGTAGAAGATCCAATCGTCTTTCGCCGCGAGCAGGCCGGACCGGATCGCGCCGCCGTATCCGCGGCGCCTCCCGTGATGGATCACGCGGACGCGCGGGTCGCGCGCCGCGGCTTCGTCGGCGATGGCACCGGTGCGGTCTGTGCTGCCGTCGTCAACGACGGTGACTTCGAGGTCCTCCGCGAATCGTGGCAGCACGGCGAGAGCCTCATCGACGATCGCACGCACGTGAGCTTCTTCGTTCAAGGCGGGAAAGAAGAAAGACAGGCTCGCGAGCCGTGCGGGCACAGGGGCGAAAGCGTACCGCGACGCTCGCGTAGCGGTAGCGTGGTGCTCTCGGTATGAGGCTCTCGGACCGCGCGGTCGCGATCGCCGTCGCCGCGATCGCGGCCGCCGCATACATCGGCGCGGGCATCGGCCTCACGACCGACTACGACTACTACGGGCGCCTCGCGTCCGCGTTGGGCGAGGGACGCTGGTGGTTGGATCAGGCGCCGTCGTGGCTCAATGAGCTTCTTTCGTGTGGCGAGGGACGCTTCTGCGTCGCATACCCGCCGCTCCCGGCGATCCTCGCGCTTCCCATCGTGCCGTTCGCGTCGACTGCGGCCGCGCAGGTGATCGCGTCGCGCATCGCCGGCGGCGTGTCGGCGGGAATTCTCTATCTTGGACTTCGCGCGTACGGTGCGCCGCGCGCGTACGCGGTCGCGGGTGTGCTGCTCTCCGCGTTCGGAACGACGCTCTTCTTCTCGAGCGTGGATGGGCGCGCGTGGTATGCGGCCCACGCGGCCGCGATGCTGTTCCTCTCCGCTGCGTTCGCCGTCGCTGCGAAAGGTGGCGCTCCCTGGGCGGTCGGAGCCCTCATCGGCGTGAGCGCCCTCGCGCGCTTGCCGGTGGCCGCGTGCTTTCCGGCGCTCGCGCTGCTCGATGCACGGCGCCGCGCTATTCCCTATCGACGCGCGCTTCTCGGTGTGATCGGAGGCGGGCTCCCGTTCGCAATCGTGTACGTGGCCTATGACTGGCTCCGCTGGGGGACGCCGCTCGATGCGGGATACGCGCGACTGGCCGAAGGTGACATCTTCTTCAGCCACGGCCTCTTCTCGCCGCTCTACCTCCCGCGTCAGCTGTACGCGATCTTCATCGCGCCGCCGGATCTCGTCGCTGGCACGCCGTTCTTCTTGCGGCCGCGTTTTGTCGGCATGAGCCTCTTCCTCACGACACCGGCGTTCCTCTGGGCGTTCGCCGGACTTCGCGGGATCCGCCGCGACGGGGCGGTTGCGGCGACGGCCGCGGCCTCTCTCCTCGCCCTCCTTCCCGACCTCTTTCACGGCACCGTGGGTTTCCAGCAATTCGGCTATCGGTTCTCCATCGACGCCCAACCGTTCCTTGTCGCGTTGAGTCTGGGCGGGGATGGCCTCTTCGCGGGCGTGTGGCGTCGCCGGCCGACCCTCATCTTTGCGCTCGCGATCGCGGTGTCGCTGGCGATGAACCTCTACGCCACCATTGCCATCACCAGGTTCGATTACTGGCAATGACCGACGACGCTGGACGAGCGGAACGGCGCGCGCGTCTGTTGCTCGCGGGCGTCATCGCCCTCGGGGTCTTGCTCCGCCTGGCGGTCGCGCGGGCACAGGGGTTCCCGACGGACGTCGGAACCTTCGAGGCGTGGGCGGAGCGTCTCGCCTCGGTCGGGCCGGGCCGCTTCTACGAGCCGGGTTACTTCAGCGACTACCCGCCTGCGTTCCTGTACGTGCTCTGGCTGCTTGGCGCGTTCCTCGACGGCGAGCCGCTGCGACTCGCGATCAAGGCGATCAGCGTCCCGGCGGACATCGCCATCGCGCTGCTTGCCGCGCGCCTGCTCTGGTCGTTCGCCGGCCGCGCCTACGGCATCGCCGCGGCCGCGATCTGGATGCTGCAGCCCGGCCCGATCTTCGCCGGTCCCTACTGGGGGCAGGTCGACGCGATCGGCACCGTCCCGGTCCTCGGGTCGCTCCTTGCGGCGGGAGCGCGGCGGTGGTGGCTTGCCGGCGTCCTCGGCGCGATCGCCGCGCTCGTGAAGCCGCAGTTCGGCGTCGCGCTCTTCATCGTGGTCGCGGCCGCGCTGATCGAGTTCGTCCGCGAGGCCCGCTGGCGTCCTAGTGCACAGGCCGTCGGCGCGGCTGCGGCCACCGCGTATGTCGTGAGCATCCCGTTCTGGGGACCGGATCCGACGCGCATCGTCGGCGAGATCTTCGCCTTGGTGCGGAGCGCGGCGGAGACCTATCCCTACACCTCGCTCTACGCCTTCAATCCGTGGTCGATCTTCTACGACTTCTGGCAGCCCGACGGCGCGCTCGTCGTCTTCGGAGCGCTCGCGCTCGTTGCCGGCCTCATCGCCGCGTGCATCCCGCTCTGGTGGCGGCGTGACACCGCGATCCTTCTCGCGTGCGGCGCGTTCGCCGCCATGGCGTTCTATTTCCTTCCCACGCGAGCGCACGAGCGCTACCTCTTTCCGGCGTTCGCGTTAGCGCTGCCCTTCGCGGCGGCGCGCGCCCGTGCGTTCGTTCCGTATGCGGTCCTCGCCGTCGCCTTCGCGGTCTCGCTCTACTTCGCGTTCACCCGCTATCAGCAGTACGTCGATCTCCGCGTTCCCGCGTTCGTCGAAGCGACGCTCTTCTCGCGCGCTGGGCAGATCGCGATCGCGCTGTTGATGATCGGCGCGGCAGCGTATCTCGTCTGGCGGCTCGTGCGCTCGGACGCACGCCTCGAGGCGGACGCGACCTGGGCTGTGCGCGTGCCACTCGCCCCCCGTGCCTCGTGGACGCTGCCCGCCGGACTCGGACCGGGGAGGCTTCCCACGCGACGGGACCTCACCATCGCGTTCCTCGTCGCGCTCGCCGTCCTGGTCACGCGCGGCTATCGCCTCGATTGGCCGCGGGAGATGTACTTCGACGAGGTCTATCACGCGCGCACGGCGTTCGAGCTCCTCGCGCAGCGAGAGCCATACGAGTGGACGCACCCGCATCTCGCGAAAGAGATCATGGCGCTCGGGATACTCGCGCTCGGCGACGATCGCGTGGTCGGTCACGAGCCCGTGCTCCCGCAAGGCGCGCCGACCGCCTTTGTGGTCTCGAACGATGGGACGCGCGCGT
>Ga0209808_1002202_pt1 | contig 9993 bp, 8 predicted proteins | sample GraSoiAngelo_157_FD_186171 | JGI IMG/M metagenome (GOLD analysis project Ga0209808, IMG submission 186171) | Grasslands soil microbial communities from the Angelo Coastal Reserve, California, USA - 14_1009_16_20cm (SPAdes) (version 2) | ecosystem: Environmental > Terrestrial > Soil > Grasslands ...
CTCGCCGTGCACTACCGCGACGTCGATGGTCACCTCGTCAGCTACATCGTGCTGCCCGCCGAGCGCAGCTTCACGGTGGTCGAGCGCGACCGCGTGGCGATCGATCGCTTCCGTCCGATGCTCGCGCGCGACAGCGGGTTCGTGACGTGGATCTGGAAGCAGGGCGACGTCGCGTGCTTCCTCGTCTCGGACATGGTCTCCCAGGATGACCTCGAGCGGTTCAAAGACTACTTCGTGCGGGTGCGCGTGGCGACCGAGCCCACGATCGCCTACTAAACGGGGTGGGCCGGGGGGCGGCGTGCCCCTCTTCGACCACGCAAATCGACGTTACGTTGCGCCTGTCATCGAGCCACGATTCTGAGCCGGGTCCGACGCGATACCCAGAAGACACGGGTCTCAGAGGGGCACACCGCCCCCCACCCACCCCTTCACTTGGCGATTGTCGGATCGGGCGGAGCGCACATGCAGGAACAAGCCTTCGGGGCTCTCGGTGGAGCCTCGGCAGGGACTGATCGACCGGACGGCGCGCGGCGTGGTCAGTGCTTGTGGCGGGGATTCTTCAGGCGGGCGGAGAGAATCAGGTCGCAGAGTTCGCGGATGGCGCCGGAGCCGGCGCGGGCGTGGGTGACGTAGACGGCCGACTTTCGTACGGCCGGGAGGGCGTCGGCGACGGCGACGGGGAAGCCGACGAGGGCCATCGCCGGGAGGTCGCCGACGTCGTCGCCCACGTAGCACGCGTCGGCCGCGCGCACGCCGTGCCGCGCCAGGATCCCCTGCACCACGGCGCTCTTGTCGGTCGCGTCCTGGTGGACCTCGACGACGCCCAGCTCGCGCGCGCGGCGCTCGACGATCTCCGAGTGGCGGCGCGTGATCACGGCCGTGATCACGCCGGCCTCGCGGAGCAGCACGAGGCCCTGGCCGTCCCGCACGTCGAAGCGCTTGAGCTCCTCGCCGCGGTCGGTGTACCAGATGCCGCCGTCGGTGAGCACGCCGTCCACGTCCATCGCCACCAGACGGACGGCGGCCAGTCGCGGCCCGGCGGGCGGACGCTTCACGCCGGGCGCCCCGCGAGGTCGCGCTCGACGACGAATGGCAGCGCCATCACGCTCAGGGTCACCAGCAGCACCTCCGTGTCGCCGAAGTTGTATTCGAAGAGGCCGGCCACCAGGAAGGCCGTCACCGCGGCCAGCGCGCCGACGACGAGCGCGCGCTCGGTCACGGCGTCCCCGGGCACGCGGCGGAGCAAGCCCCACGCACGCGCGAAGAAGGCGGCGAAGATCCAGAGCCAGAGCGCGAGACCGACGAGGCCGCGCTCGACGGCGATCTGCAGCGGGGTATTGTGCAGGTGGCTCGTGTGCCGCCGGACGGCTTCGGGCGGGGCATAGGTCGGATAGAGGCGCTTGACGCCGCCAAGGCCGACACCGATGAAGGGATGGCTGCGCAGCATCGTCAGCCCGCCGTCGAACATCGCGAAGCGCTCCCGCGCCGTCGGATCGGCAGGGTCGGCGATCGTCTCGGCCCGCTGGCGCACGCGTGGCACCGCGAGAAGCAGCAAGACGGCCGCCGCCACGACCGCGACCGCGATTGACCACCGGCGCACGCCGGTGAGCGCGAGAAGGACACCGGCGCCGAAGCCGAGCCACGCGCCACGCACGAGCGTCAATGCGAGGGCGACCGCGCTCGTGAGCCAGGCGACGGTGGTGGCGGCTCTGCGACGGCCGGCGACGGCGAGCGGCGGCAACGTGGCGGCGAGCGCCACCGCCAGCACACCGCCGAGCGTCATGTAGATGCTGTAGAAGCCGTGCGCGCGCCGACACTTGCCGAACACGCTCCGGACGACGGGCGGCCACGACGAATCGAAGGCGTCGAGCCGCGAGGGCGCGCACGTCGTGACCTGCAGGATCGAGACGACGGCGACGCCCGCCAGGGCCCACAGCAGCCGGGACGCGAAGCGCCGCGCCGCGCTCGCGTCGTCGAGCACGCCGAACACGATCCACAACGTCGCGAGCGGCAGCAGCGTCTTCGTCGCCCGCAGGCTCTCCAGGGGTGTCGAGGACAGCGCGGCCGTGAGGATCGACCACGCGCTGAACGCAAGCACCGGGGCCAGCAGCGGCCACGACGTCCGGGACATGGTGCGCGCGTGGCGTGTCCACACCAGCCAGACGGCGAGGACAACCAGCGATGTCTCCGACAGGGTGATCGACACGGCCAGCCCGACAACGAGCGCGGCGACGAGCGCGTCGCGCAGCACGAGGGCGCGGCGCCGGCTCAATATGCGTTCCGATTGCGGAAGCCGAGCCAGAGCGTCTGGAGCAGGATCTTGAGGTCCAGCGACATCGACCAGTTCTCGATGTAATAGAGGTCGCACTTGATGCGCTCCTCGATCGACGTGTTGCCGCGCCAGCCGTTGATCTGAGCCCAGCCGGTGATCCCCGCCTTCACCTTGTGGCGCAGCATGTAGCGCGGCACGCGCCGGCGGAACTCCTCGACGAAGCTCGGCCGTTCGGGCCGGGGCCCGACGAGGCTCATGTCGCCACGCAAGACGTTGAGGAGCTGGGGCAGCTCGTCGAGGCTCGTGCGACGCAGGAAGACGCCGACTCGGGTTCGACGCGGATCGTCGCGGATCGCCCAGCGCGGGCCGGTGTCCGCCTCCGCGTCCACGCCCATGGTGCGGAACTTCAGCATCCCGAAGCGGCGCCCGTCGATTCCCATCCGCTCCTGGCGGTAGAGGATCGCGCCGGGCGAGCCCAGCCTGATGGCGAGCGCGATGACCAGCATCACGGGCAGCATCAGCCCGAGGGCGACGGTGCCCAGCGCCACGTCGCACACGCGCTTCAGGATGCGGTTCCACCCGTCGAGGGGCGACTCGCGCAGGTGGATGATCGGCACCGTCTCGAATTCCTCGACGCCGCCGCGCAGCGCGACGCTGAACACGTCGGGCACGAGGTGGATCGTCACCGGGTCGTCGCCGATCTCGTTCAGGATCCCGGCCAGCCGCGCATACTCGGCGTGCGGGAGCGCGATGATGACGATGTCCACCGGACGCGTGTCGAGGACGGCGCGGATGTCCTCCGGCGCACCCAGCCACGGCGCCCCGGCCGTGCCGTCGAGCTTGTCGCCGAGGATCCCGAGCACGCGGATGCCGACGTCGCGCCGTTTCTGCAGCACCCGCATGATCTCCGCCGCCGGCTCGCCGCCGCCCACGACCACCGCGTAGCGCTGGTTGTACCCGCGCCGGCGCGCGACCCGCAGCGCCTCGCGGAAGGCCTGCCGCCCCAGATAGGCGGCCGCGATCGACACGATCCAGAAGATGAGGATGACGGCGCGCGAATAGTCGTAACCGCGGAAGACGAAGCTCATGATGGCGACGAGGACCAGCGCGCCGACCGTGGAGGCCTTGCCGATGTCCTTCCACTCGGACAGCCGTGAGCCGAAGCGGTACGGGCGGTAGAGATTGAACGTCTTGAACGCGACCCCCCACACCGCCAGGATGGGCACGAGCTGCAGCAGATAGTCGCGGAACGGGGGAATGTTGCCGTGGCCGAAGACGTGGAACCGCAGGCCGTACGCGAACAGCCAGCAGCCGGCGACGATCACGAGGTCGAGGGCGAGCATCAGGTGCTCGAAGACCCGCGAGTGAGCCTTCAGCACGCGCGCCTCGCGAGGAATTCCCCCCAGCGCAGGTCCACGTAGTCCGCGATGCGCCGGCGGAAGACCGGCAGGTCGAACTCTTCGGCGCGCGCGCGCAGCGCGACGGGCTCGAACCGGTGCGCGGCGCGCTCGAAGGTCAGGATGGCGTCGGCGAGCGCGGCCTCCGTCTGCTCGGTGAAGAACACGGCGGTCGGCGGCGCATCCGAGGCGTGGACGTCCACCATCGTCTCGAGCGCGCCGCCGCGGCCGAGGGCGATGGTCGGCCGCCCCGCCGCCGCCGCCTCCAGCGGCACGATGCCGAAATCCTCCACCGCGGGGAAGAGCACCGCGCGGCAGCGCGCGTAGAGATCGGCGACTTCCGCGTCGGAGCGCCAGCCGAGGAACTGCACCGCCGCGCCCGCCGAGGCACGCAGCCGCCGCTCCTCCGGCCCCGTCCCGACGACGACGAGGCGCCGGCCGAGCCGGCCCGCGGCGGCGACCGCGAGGTCCACGCGCTTGTAGGGCACCAGCGCGGAGACGACGAGATAGAAGTCGTCCACGCGCGCGGCCGGCCGGAACCGCGCGACGTCCACCGGCGGGTGGATGACGTCGGCGCCGCGGCCGTACACGCGGCGAATCCGCTCGGCGATGTGATGCGAGATCGCGAGGAAGACGTCCACGCCCCCGGTGCGACGGTCCCACGCGCGCAGCGCGGCGGCGACCGGCGGCATCGTCCACCGCGTCAGCCGCGGCGCGCGCGGGCCGAAGTAGTCGTCGTAGAGGTCCCACACGTAGCGCATCGGGCTGAAGCAGTAGCAGATGTGCAGCGCGTCGGCCGGCCGCCGCACGGCCTTGGCCACGCTGTGACTCAGCGAGATGACGAGGTCGAAGCCCGACAGGTCGAATCCACGGACGGCGGCCGGGAACAGCGGCAGGTACTGGCGGTAGCGCGAGACGGCGCCGGGCAGCCGCTGGATGAACGAGGTGATCACGCGGCGGCGCTCGATCACCGGCGAGACGCTGCCGGGCACGTGCAGCAGCGTGAACAGCGGCGCCTCCGGGAACAGCTCGCAGAAGACCTCGAGACAGCGTTCGCCGCCGCGCATGCCGGTGAGCCAGTCGTGCACGAGGGCCACCCGGGGCGCCGACGCGCCGCCCGGCCGCGCGCCCGCGCCTACCGCGGCCGGCGTCGTATCTGCGCTCGCCAATATTCGAGGAGGTCGCTCAAGGTCTGCTCGAGCGGAATGCGGGAACGCCAGCCGACCGCCTGGTGGATCTTCTCGGCGCTGCCGCGCAGCACCGGGACGTCCGACGGCCGGAGGCGTGCGGGGTCGGGCCGGATCTCGATGCGGTCGAGCGTGGACTGCGACATCAAAAAGTTCAGCATGCGCTCGATCGACCAGTCGACGCCGGAGCAGAGGTTGTAGACCTCGCCCGCCGTCCCCCGCTCGAGCAGCGTCCAGTAGCCCTGCACGATGTCGCGCACGTCGGAGAAGTCCCGCGTGGGCTTGAGATCGCCCACGCTCACGAACGGCTCACGAATCCCCGCCTCCGCCTCCGCGATCTGCTTCGCGAACGACGACGTGGCGAAGGCTTCGCCACGACGGGGGCCCGTGTTGTGCACGAGGTTTCCCCCGAGGCCCGCGTGAAATACGTGGTCCTCGGTTTCGAAGTCCCATACTTCGCCTTCATATGGAACTGCTTCGATCTTCTTGATGACGTCGTCGGGAACTTGCAGGTGACGCCCCCAGGCCTCGTGTCCCGCAATCGGCGAGTTCAGATTCATCTGGTAGTACGTGCCGGCGCTGCAAACTTCCGTATTCAGACACATACGCTGCCGGGTCGTGTTGGCCACGAGGTAGCAAAGACCAAGGACGAGAATCGGCGACTTCGTCTTGAAGCTTTTGAACTCGTCGATACCATGGCCGGCTTTCAATCCGTCGCCCTCGTTGTAGCCGCGGAGGAAGGCGAGCTTTGCATCCGTCTGCGCGTTGAGGATACTTCGCGGAACGCGCTTGTTACGGTCGCTCGCATAGACCTGAGGGCGGAGCCACTCTGCGAATACTTCAGGCTTCCTCATGGTGAGGCGCCATACGTCAGCCGCACCTTCGACGAAATACGTGTCGAGGCCGAAATGCTGAAGGAAGATTTCAGCACACCGTTCCAACGCCTTTCGGTCCTTATTGTCGATTCTGACCTTGCCATTGGTGATACATCCTTCCGCGACAAAAAATCCAAGTAACCAGGCGACATCCTCGTGCACCCACATTCCCGAGCTACTCGGCATCGCGACCAGGGCCACGCGATCCCCGAGCGCAAGGCGACTCGCCGAGATCGCGACGCGACCAGCCTGAGCCGGTGCCATGACGGAATGCTCGCCCGTGACTTCGACGATTCCGCCGCTCGCCACAAGTCGAATCACACGATCGTCCGAGTGGAGCGAATGGCAAGACAGATGCGCAATCTTGGACCACGTGCCGTCGGCCCATACCGACAGCGGGTGGCGCCGCATGTCCCAGACCGTCGTTCCGTCGTCCAAGCGTTGACCGCTCAAATACCCCGCCGGCTTATATCGGCGAAGCTCCCCGATATATCGGATATCGATCAGTCCAGTGCGGTCGTCGCGCAACAGCACCGGCGTGTGACGGCCGACACTGTGATTGAACGCGCGCGCGCGCACGATGTCGAGGCCATAGCTCTTGAAGTATTGATAGCCCATCAGATCCTGCGTGACCTTGCTCACGGCGTACGGCGACAGCGGGCGGAGCGGGTTCGTCTCGCGGATGGGCAGCTCGTCGGGGTAGACGAGGCCGTACTCCTCGCTCGATCCGATCACGAGAAAGCGCGTCGCCGTCGCGCCGAGCTGGCGGATCGCCTCGAACAGGTTCATCTGGCTGATCGCGTTGGTGAGCAGCGTCTCGCTCGGCGCCTCCCAGGAGGCGCCCACGAAGCTCTGCGCCGCGAGGTGGACGATGTAGTCCGGGCGGGCCTGCTCCAGCAGCAAGCGGACGGACGACAGGTCACGCAGGTCCGCGCCGATGAGCGTGAGGCGGTCGCGGAGATGGTCGATGTGCTCGGTCGTGCTGCGCCAGCGGACCGAGCCCACGACGGCGGCGCCCTGGGCGAGGGCCCACTCGGCGAGATGGCTGCCGACGAACCCGGTGACCCCTGTGACGAGGATCCGCATCCGCCCGATATTACTACACTCCCAGCACCTCGCCGTAGAGCGCGTGCAGCGCGCCGACCATCTCGCGCGCGTCGAACTCGCTGCGCGCGCGCATGCGATTCTCGGCGCCCAGCGCCGCGCGCGCGGCCGCATCGCCCGCGAGCCGGGCGAGGGCCGCCGCCATCGCGTCGACGTCCCCGGCAAAGAGCCCGGGCGACGCGGGCGGCAGCACCTCGCGGTGCGCCGGGATGTCGCTCGCCAGTACCGGCAGGCCGAGCGCCATCGCCTCGAGCACGGCGAGCGGCATGCCCTCCTTGTGCGACGTCGTCGCGTAGACGTCGAAGGCCGGCAGCAGCCTCGCCGCGTCCACGCGCTCGCCCGCGAAGACGGCGCGCGGGCCCAGGCTGAGCGAGCCGGCGAGTCCGCGCAAGCGCGCCGACTCCTCGCCGTCCCCGACCAGCACGAGGATGACGTCCGGCACGCGCGCCACCGCGCGGAGCAGGACATCGAGGTGCTTGACCGCATCGAAGCGTGCGACGGTGCCCACGACCATCGCGTCCCCGGGCAGGCCGAGCTCGCGCCGCGCCTCCCGGCGATCGAGCGCCGTCGCGGTCAGCCGCGCCACGTCCACGCCGTTCTGGACCACCCGACTCTGCCGCTCGGTGAACAGCCGCAGCGCCAGCCCCTCGCGCTCTTGCGTGCGCGAGACGTTGACAACGATCGCCGTCCAGGCCGACAGCCGCCGCTCGAGCGCGAGGTAGGCCGCGCGCGCGGGCGCCGCATACCGTTCGAAGTGGATGCCGTGGAACGTGTGGATGGCGGGGACGCCGGTGATCCGGGCCGCCAGCCGACCATAGAGGCCGGCGCCCTTGCCGTGGGAGTGCACGAGGCTGATGCGGCGCTCGCGCACGAGCCCGACGACGCGCGCGAGCGTGGACGGACGCAGGCGATTCGTGGCCAGCTTCACGGTCTCGATCCCCGCCTTCGCGAGGCCGTCGAAGAGCACGCCGTCGGCGGGCCCGGCCACGATCGGCTGCCAGCCTCGCGCCTGGAGCCCGCGCCCCAGCAGCGCGACGTGCTGGGGGCCACCGCCCGGCCGGGTCGACACGAGGAGCTGCAGGATCGGTCCTGGCGACGGGGTCATCGCGCTCAGGAGGACCGCCGACGTCTCACCGCCGCCTACCGCACTTCGCGCGGCGTCCGCGCAATAACCGCGCGTGCGGCACGCCGCAGCAGCGTCGGAAGCAGTAGCGCCCCGAGCGGCCTGGCCACAAACACGGCCGACCACACCGGAGACGCCCCACTCCGCAGCGCGCGAACCTTGGCGATGATCTCGTCGCGGAGCCGGGTCGAGTCGCGGGCGCTCGACAGCCGGCCCGGCGCGAGCCGGCGCAGGACCATCGGCTCCGTGAGGTTGGCAAGCAGGCGGTCGTCCTCGCGCTCGACCGACACGCGCCGCTCGCCCAGCGTGCGGACGACGAGCACGTCGGCAAGGTTGGCCAGCCGCGTCACGCGGGCCAGCCGCATCCACAGGTCGTAGTCCTGGGCAACGGCGAACGACTCGTCGTATCCGCCTACCAGATCGATCACGGCGCGCCGGAACATCACGGCGGAGTGGATGAACGGGTTCGCGCGCATGAGCGCGCGCCGAAGCGCACGGTCGTCGGCGGGCGGCACGAGCGTCTGGACCACCCCCCCTGACGGCGCGATCTCGCGCGCGGCGGTACCGAGCAGTCCGACGTCGGGATGGTCGGCCAGGAACGCGGCCTGCCGGGCGAGGCGCTCGGGGAGCGCGACGTCGTCGGCGTCGATGCGCGCGATCAGCGGCGCGCGCGCGGCCCGGAGACCGCGATTCAGCGCCGCCGTCTGCCCGCCGCGCGACTGTCGAAGCACGGACACCCTCGTGTCGCCGATCGCAGCGAGGCGCTTCGGCGTCCCGTCGGTCGAGCCGTCGTCCACCACGATGAACTCGAGGTCGATCAGCGACTGTCCCAAGATGCTGGCCAGCGCCTCGCCCAGCCACGGCTCGCCGTTGTAGACGGCCATCACGACGGAGACGGCCGGCGCGCTCATCGCTTCAGCGCCACCAGCAGGATCATGTGACCGAGCGCGTGCAGGGCCGGCCGCGTGTACAGCAGCCGTCGCGCCAGGCCCCGCACCCCGCCGCGCGCCGGCGTCGCCCCGCCGACGTCCGCGGCGCCCGGCCCCCCGCCGCGTGCCGGCCGCCAGCGGCGCCACGCGCTGCGCAACACGCGCGCGGGATCGTACGGCGTCGCCTGCACGACGCGGAAGCCGGCGCGCTCCACCGCCGCCGTCGCCTCGCGCCGCGAGAACGCGAACTGATAGAACGTTCCGCCGGCGGCGCGGACGCGCTCGTTCGCCCGCCTGATCCGCCGCGCGCCGAGACGACGGACGACGTTCACGTAGGGCACCGAGACGAGCAGCGTGCCGCCGGGCGCCAGCACGCGATGCGCCTCGGCGAGGATGCGATCGGGGCCGCCGGCGTCGTGCTCGACGACTCCGAGCGAGACGTACGCTCCGAACGCGCCGGCGCCGAACGCCAGCTGTCCCAGGTCCATGGCCACCAGCGGCGTGTCCTTGGCCCACGCGCGGCAGACGCGGAGCGGGTCCACCGCCCAGTCGGCGCCGACGGCGTGGTAACCACGCCCGCGCAGCAGCACCACGTACTGGCCGAGACCGCATCCAGCCTCGAGGATCGGCGCGGGCGCCGGTGGCAGATGGCGGAGGATAAGGTCGGTCAGCGGCGATGTCTCGGCCACGCGGGCCAGCGCCTCCGGCGTGTGGCCACCCCAGTGCTCGGCCCAGAAGGCCTGCGTGGCCGAGCGCGCGTAGTACGCGAGCGTCATCGAGTGCGCCGCGCCCCGAGCATGCGCAGCAGCTCGATCTCGCGTGTGAGGGCCGTCGTCAGATCGTAGCGCTCGACGATCTCGCGCCGGGCGGCATCGCCCAGGCGCCGCGCGAGCTCGCGGTCCGTGATCAGACGCTCGACGGCGTCGGCGAGCGCACCGGCGTCGGCGGGATCGACCAGCAGCCCGGTGCGACCGTCCACGATGGCCGCCCGGTTGCCGCCGACGTTCGACGCCACGCACGGCACGCCGCAGCTCATCGCCTCCAGCAGCACCTTGGCGTGGCCTTCGGTGAACGAGGGCAGAACGAAGACGTCGGCGGCGGCATAG
>Ga0209808_1002207_pt1 | contig 9980 bp, 7 predicted proteins | sample GraSoiAngelo_157_FD_186171 | JGI IMG/M metagenome (GOLD analysis project Ga0209808, IMG submission 186171) | Grasslands soil microbial communities from the Angelo Coastal Reserve, California, USA - 14_1009_16_20cm (SPAdes) (version 2) | ecosystem: Environmental > Terrestrial > Soil > Grasslands ...
CGGATCCCAGAGCTGCTGGTACAGATAGGCGTCGGGCAGACGGCGATCGCCGAGCGTGGAGAGATCGGGGCCGACGCTGCCGGCGGGCCAGACGTCGTCGCCCGGCACGAGGTGGCAGCCGGTGCACGGCGCCTTCTGCCGGTCGAGGAATAGCGCGCGGCCCTTCTTGGCGTCGCCGGCGAACCCCCCCGGCATCGCCGTCTTCTGCGCCGCCGGCTGGGGCCGCGCGTCGTCGTACGCGTAGGTGCGGAAGGCGCCGAAGTCGCGCGTGGTCCAGCCCTTGTAGCGCACGGCGGTACGCGTGCCGTCGGGGCCGACCCTCATCTCCCCGCGCGCTTCCGGAATGGCGCGCGAGGTCCACGCGGACGACGCGACGGGCGCGGACTCGCTCGCGGCGAGCGTGCATCCGGTGGCCAGGACCGCGACGGCGGCCCAGCGCAGGGGCGGGGCGGATCGCACGGCCCGCTCAGGCGAACGCGATGTCGGCGGTGCCCTCGTACTTGCCGCCGTGCGTGTCGACGAAGGTGACCTTCACCGGGCCGGGCGCCGTCGCTTTCAGCGCGAAGGAGAACGCGGGATTCTCGCTCACGCTCTGCGTGAGGTCGAAGGTGGCGACCGGCTTGCCGAGGTAGGTGGCGGTGACGCGGGTGATGTAGTTGTAGTTGCGGTCCAGGATCTTGCCCTGCGCGTCGCGCTCGATGCGCTCCATCGGGTGGATGACGAGGCAGCGCACGCGCACGACGTCGCCGGCCTTCACGGCGGAGGGCACGCGGATGCGGATCTTGCCGACGTCGCTCATGCTAGCCGCCGCACCCGCCGACGGTCACCTTCACCTCGCGCCTGGCCGTCAATAACGTGCCGTCGCTCTGCTCGACGATGGCGCGCACGTCGGTCGTCTCGCCGAGGCGGATGTTGGCGCCCACGAACGCCTGGCCGGCCTCCGGCGTCAGCGTCGCCCTGGCCACGATCGGGATCCGGTTCTTGTCCGCGACGATCCAGATGTTCTTCACGTACGAGGCCGGCGTCATCGGCGCATTGACCTCGACGCTGACCGGCACCACGGCGCCGTTCTCGGCGATCGGCGGGATGTCGAGCTTGATGAGCGCGGTGCCGTCCTTCATCGGGCGCCCGCCGAAGACGCGCTTCAGCCCATCCTGGACGGTTTCTTGAAGCCCGAGCGCTTGAGACGACGCCTGCGCGTGCGCGCGGGCGCTCACGCCCAGCGTCCCTGCCGCGACGGCCACGCTGACGGCGCCCAGCCTGCCGAGCGCCGAGCGACGAGTGATCGGCTGTGTCATGCCTCCCCCTGTCCCTCTCCTTTTACTACGACTCCCTGGCTTCGCCTACGGCTCCAGGCGGAAGGCGGACGGATCGGGCTTGAAGGCGCGCGGCAGCCACAGCGGCCGGCGCAGGTTGCCGGGGCCCGGCGCGGGCCGGGCCAGCGCCAGCCACTGGCGATAGACCTCGAACGACTTGTCGGTGTCGACGAAGATGTCGCCGTAGCGCTCGTCGGGGCCGGGCTTCGACACGGTCACCTTCTGGTGCCAGCAGTGCTGGCCGCTGATGGGATCCGGCTGCACGGGAAACGTGAGGTTCTGGTGCACGCCGGCGTCCTCCCACCAGACGCGCGCGGAGTCGGGATCGGCGCTCTCGAACGGCTCGATGCCGTGCCGCTGGCGCATGCGCCACTTGCCCGGCGCCTCGCGCGTGAGATCGACGAGCGCCGTGGACCAGCGCTCGCCGCCCGCCGCCTCGGCGAGCCGCCAGCGCCCGAGATGATGCGAGCAGGCGACGACGCCGGGCCGGATCGCCTCGGTGACCCAGACCTTGTCGACGAACCAGCCGATGGCCGTCGCGATCTTCAAGAGCTCGCCGGTGGTCACGCCGAAGCGCGCCGCGTCCTGAGGGTGCAGCCAGAGCGGATTCGTGTGCGAGATCTCGTAGAGCCACTTGGCGTTCCCCGAGCGCGTGTGGATCAGCGTCGGCAGCCGGAAGGTCGGCAGCAGCACCATCTCGCCCCTGGCCTGATCGACTTGCGACCAGTGGACGTGGCTGCGGATGTAGCCGGGCACCGCGTGCTCGGGCCACTTCCAGTCCTTGAGCGTCTTGCTGAAGAACTCCAGCTTGCGCGAGGGCGTCGGGAAGCCGACGCGCGCGGCGCCGTCGACCACGACGCCATTCTCGGCCGGGCTCTCATATGTGCGGTAGACGTTGTCCTCGACGAGGAACGCGCCGTACTTGCGCATGTAGGCGAGCGGCGTGAGCCCTTCCCGCCTGGCCGCCTCCGGCAGCCCCGGCACGCTGTTCTCGAAGATCCAGCGGTAGATCTCCTCGATGCGCACCTTGGCGCCCGGGCGGTAGGGCGACTCGAAGTACTTGCGGATGCCGAGCGCGCCGTCGGGATCGATCCGCCACGAGAGCTCGATCCAGAACTCGTCCTCCTCCCACACCTGACCGAGCCCGGCCGCCTCGTGGGCCTGCCACGTGAGGTCGAACGTCTTGCCGCGCTTGGCGAGGGCGACGCGCAGGACCGGCTGTCTGAACCCGATCCATCTGGCCGCGTGAGTCTCCTGCGACATGAGATCGTGGCGCTCCGAGGCGTGGCCCATCGGCAGCACGTAGTCCGCGAACCACGCCGTCTCGCTCCACACCGGCGTCAGACACGCGTGCCGCTCGATCTTGGCCTCGTCGGTGAGCGCCTCGATCCACGACATCCCGTCGGGGTTGGTCCACACGGGGTTGTAGACGCGCGTGAAATACATGGCCAGCTTGCCGCGGCCCTCGCGCAGGAAGTGCGGCAGCAGGAACGACATCTCGAAGAACGCCAGCGGATACTCCCTGGGCATCAGCAGCTCGCTCCAGACCTTGCCCGGCGGCGGCATCATCGGCGGCGCGGGGATCGCCTTGTTCCAGGCGCTGGGCGCCGTGCCGCCGGGGGTGGACACGGCGCCCATCAGCACCACCAGCAGCTCGAGCGCGCGCGCCACCTGCCAGCCGCCGAGGTTGCCGGCGGCGGTGTTGCGCCAGATGTGGGTGGCGAGCGCGCCGCCCGCGGCGCCGATCGCGCGCGCGATCTCGACGATCGTCGCCGCCGGCACACCGCTCTCCTCCGCCGCGAACTCCGGCGTGTAGGGCGCGTACAGCTCCTCGAGCGCGGTGTGGAAGCTGTCGAAAGTCACCGGCAGATCGGGCCGCTCCTCGCGCAGGTACTCGTCCCAGTTCGTCCACTTCTCGACGAACGCGCGGTCGTAGCGCCGCTCGCTCACGAGCAGGCGCGCCATGGCGAGCAGGATGGCCGCCTCCGTCCCGGGCCACGGCGAGAGCCAGTAGTCGGCCATCGAGGCGGTGTTGGACAGGCGCGAGTCGATGACCGCGACCTTCGCGCCGCGCATCTTGGCCTCGATGATCCGCTGCGCGTGCGGGTTGAAGTAGTGGCCGGTCTCGAGGTGCGAGGACAGCAACAGGATGAAGCGGGCGTTGGCGTGATCCGGCGAGGGCCGGTCCATGCCGTGCCAGAAGGCGTAGCCGGCGCGCGCGCTGGACGAGCAGACGTTGGTGTGGCTGTTGTGACCGTCGATCCCCCACGCGTGAAACACGCGCTGCAGGTAGACGAGCTCGTGCCCGGGCCGGCCCAGGTGATACATGATTTCCTTGGGCCGACGCTCGACGAGGGCCTTCCGAATGCGGCCGGCGATATCGTCGAGCGCGTCGTCCCAGGTCACGCGCTGCCATTGCCCGGCACCCCGAGGGCCCTGGCGGCGCATCGGGTAGAGGATGCGCTCGGGATCCTGGACCTGATTCAGCGTGGCCGGGCCCTTGGCGCAGTTGCGGCCGCGGCTGCCCGGATGCACGGGGTTGCCCTCGAACTTCTGGATCTTCAGCGTCTCCTTGTCGACGTACGCGAGCAGGCCGCAGGCGGCCTCGCAGTTGAAGCAGATGGTCGGGATCAGCTCGTAGCGTCGCGGAACTTTCTTCGGCCACGCGACGGGATCGAACTCCTGCCAGTCGTCCCAGCGCTCGACGGGCGGATAGGCGGCCAGCCCGCCCTCGCGCGGTGTGAGGTCGCGCGCCACCGGATGCAGCGGCTCCGCGCTCGGCCGGTTCATCGTCCTCCTCGTGTTGAGTTTTGAACGGTCCGCTGGGCCGAGCGCGGTGGCGTTGCGGGGTGCGGCGGGGTCGTGTGAGACCCGTGTTTCGGGTATTGCGTCGGATCCGGCCAGGAATCGGTGCACGACGACAGGCGCACCGTATCGTCGATTTGCGTGGTCGAACACGATCCCGCCGCACCCCGCAACGCCATGACGCTCAGCTGAGCGGGATCGACTGGCCGGCCTTGACCCATAGATCCTCCCAGAGCCAGAGGCCGGCGAGCGCCAGCAGCGCGCCGACGACGGTGAGCAGCGTCGAATTGGCGGTGGCGGCGACGAGCAGCGCGGTCATCGGCGCCAGCGTGCCGAGCACCATGACGCCGCCCCAGAACCGTGCGCGGTACGCGCCGCGCGTCAGCAGGCGCGCGGCCAGGGCCGCGTCGCGCACCGGATGGCGGCTCAGCACCTCGATCAGCAGGAGCGCACCGTGGGCGAGCAGGGCCATGAACAGCAGCGGCGTCAGGACGTCGTCCACCGTGACGTGGCGTCGCGTCGCCGGTCCGCGCAACGGCACCGTCCCCGGCCACGCGATCGACGCCAGCAGCAGCGCCGCGCAGCCGGCGACGAACGCGGAGACGACGAGGTGAGGCAGCACGAGCGGGCTCTGCCAGAAATCGCGGCCCTCGGCCTGGCCGAACAGGAAGGCGCTGTAGCCCGCCGTCGCGGCGGCGAGCGCCGCGACGGGCAGCCGCGCGGCGTCCGGCACGTAGTGTCCCGTCAATCCCGCGAGCAGCCAGGCGGCGGCGGCGCCGCCGAAGGCGAGGAGGATCCACGCGCCCCAGACCAGCCACGAGCGCCAGTTGGGCTTGAAGAGGATGTAGAGGAAACGCTCGGGGCGCTTGAGATCGAGCACGAGCAGCGCCGTCGTGAGCAGGACGAACAACAGGCTGATGGCGGGCGCGGTCACCGTGAGCGTCGTCCCCCACCACGCGGAGCCGGCGATCGCCGAGACGAGCAGCGCGCCCGCCGCGATCGACTTGGTCCACAGATACGCGCTGACTCGCCCGCCCCAGGGCCGTGGCGCGTGCGGCGCGTCGTACACGGGACGTGCGAGCGTCTCGGCCCCCGGCTCGCTCGCCTGCAGCGCCGCCACCATGCCCACGAGATCCGCCTCCGCCGCCGGCCGCTGGCCCCAGAGCCAGGTCGGCGCCGCACGCTGCAGCGTCGGCGACAGCGTGGAGGAATCGGCGCCGACGTAGTAGACCTTCGGGCGCGTGCCCTGCTCCGGCTTGCGCACCTCCACCTGCTCGCGCCCGACGAGCCGCGCGATCTCGGTGCGCGGATCGTCGAGATCGCCGGCGATGATGGCGCGCGCGGGGCACACGATCACGCACGCGGGCTCGAGCCCGACCTCCAGCCGGTGCGCGCAGTAGTGGCACTTGGCCGCGGTGTTCGTGTTCGGGTCGATGTAGAGCGCGTCGTAGGGGCAGCCCTGCATGCAGGACTTGCAGCCGATGCAGCGCGCGCCGTCGAAGTCCACGATGCCGTCGGCGCGGCGGTAGAGGGCGACGGTCGGGCAGATCGTCACGCAGGGCGCGTCGTCGCAGTGATTGCAGCGCAGCACGGAGAAGTAGCGGCGCGTGTGCGGCCACGTTCCCTTCTCGACGTACTTGACCCACGTGCGGAAGGTGCCGAGCGGCACCTGGTTTTCTTCCTTGCACGCCACCGTGCACGCGTGGCAGCCGATGCACTTGCGGTGGTCGATCACGAAGCCGTATCTCGTCATTTTTATTGGGGGCCCCGATATGGCCCCCAAACCCCCCGACGTTCGGACCGGCCCGGGAAACCCGTGCCGGTCCTCTATCTCGGTTTCATCAGCGGCCCCGATCTGGCCCCCCAAACCCCCGACGTTCGGACCGGCCCGGGAAACCCGTGCCGGTCCTCTATTTCGGTTTCATCAGCGGCGCCGATCTGGCCCCCCAAACCCCCCGGCGTTCGGACCGGCCCGGGAAACCCGTGCCGCTCCTCTATTTCGGTTTCAAACTCTCTTCCATCAGTCGACCAGGACGTCCCACCAGACGCGGACGCCGGTGAGGACGATTACCAGGAACAGTATCCGCTTGAGAGCAACGCCGGACAGCCGTTGGCTCGCGAGCACGCCCAGCTGCGCGCCCGGTAAGGCGCCGAGGGCCACCAGCAGCGCGGGCACCAGCGGGACCTGGTGGGTCGCCAGCTTGCCGGCCACGCCCGCCGTCGCGGCGAAGGCGGTGATGGCCAGCGAGGAGCCGATGGTCACGCGGATCGGCACGCCGACGACCACGAGCAGCAACGGCACCAGCAGAAAGGCGCCGCCGGCGCCGACGAGCCCGGCGGCGAGCCCGACGCCGCCGGTCACGGCCATGATCAGCCGCCGGCGGTAGGGTTTCGCCTCGGCCGGCGTCGTGATGTCCGCCGGCGGATCCGGCAGGAACATCAGCGCGAAGGCCGCGGTGACCATGAGGGCGAAGACGATCAGCAGCACGCGATGCGGCACGTGCTTGGAGGCGACGGCGCCGGCCAGCGAGCCGACGGCCATGGTGAGGCCTCCGATCCAGGCGAGCCGCGGGTTCACGGCGCGATGGCGGCCGTGGGCGACGACGCCGGACACGGCGGCGACGAGGACCTGGACCATCGTGATCGCCGCCACCGTCTTGACGTCGAAGCGGCCGACGCCCAGGAGCGGCGGCACGTAGAGCAGGAACGGGATCATGACGATGGCGCCGCCGACGCCGAGGAGACCCGCCACGAAGGCTCCGACCACACCGAGTACGACGAGGAGACCGCCGAAGACGAGCGACACGAGACGGGCGGCTTACCTCCCGAGGCTCGAGTAGTAGGCGGCGAGGTCGGCGAGCGTCTTGTCGTCGATGGACTTCATGAACACCTTGATCGACGTGAGGGTGGCGTCGCCGGGGCTGCGCTTCTCGGCCTTGAAGAGCTTCATCTGGTTGAGCAGGTAGCCGGGCGGCTGGCCCGTGAGGTCGGGCGTGCCCTTCGCCTGGTTGCCGCGGCCGTCCTCGCCGTGGCAGGCGGCGCACGTGGCCGACGCCGTGCGGCCGTTGGCGATGGCCGTGCGGTCGACCTTGCTCTGCGACGCCTCGCGCGGCTGCGCCGCGAAGTACCCCGCGACCTCGTCGGCGCCGAGCGTCTTGACCATCTTGGAGAACGGCTCCATCTCCGGCGACGGCCGGCGCCCCGCCGCGTAGTCGTCGATCGCCTTCTTGAGATACCAGGCCGGCATGCCGGCCAGGATCGGCACGGCATCGGCGCGGCTCGCGCCGGCGCGCCCGTGACAGGCGCTGCACGAAAACGCGCTCGTGAACCCGGGCGTGTCGACCGGACCGGCGGTGGCCGGAGCCGCCGCCAGCGCGGTCGCCAGTGCGGCCGCGATGACGAGAGGCCGAATGGCGCCTGCCCCCCTACGCAAGGATGTCGGCCCAGATGCTGGCCGCCCACGCCATCGCGTGCTGTGCGTAGAGCGTGGACTGGCCCGGCGTCAGCTTCTGCTCGATCTGCACGACCTTGCCGTTGTCGATGCGGTACGCGTTGACAACGGCCATCACCTCCGAGTCGCTCACCCACGAGTAACAGGTGTTGATCGGCGGCATCTGCGGCGCCGCGCGCCCGTTTATCAGATGCACGACGGCGGTGGCGGCGATCTTGCCCATGCTGTTGGCGACGGTGCCCGACTTCGGCACCGGAATGCCGATCGTCGAGTCGCCGATGACGTGCACGTTCTTTGCCTTGACCGACTCGTAAGTCACGTGATCGACCTCGCACCAGCGCTTGTCGACGCCGACGAGGTCGGCGGCCACGGCGATGGCGCCCGCGCGCTGCGGCGGGATGACGTTCACTACGTCGTAGCGCACCTTGTCGCCGAACTCCGTGGTCACCTCGCGCGCGGCCGGGTCCACCTTCACCACCTTGCTGGAGGCGCGGTACTCGAGGTTCGGGTACGCCTGCCAGGCGGCGCGGAAGAGCGCGGGCTTGGAGATCACGTTCTGGTTGGCGTCGAGCACGAGCAGCTTCGCGCGCGGCTTGCGCGTCTTGAGGTACCAGGCCACCTGACACGCGCGTTCGTAGGGGCCGGGCGGGCACCGATAGGCCGCGGGTGGAATCGACATCACGAACACGCCGCCGTCGGGCATCTCTTTGAGCTGCTGCGCCAGCGCGACCGTCTGGGGTCCGGCCTTCCACGCGTGCAGCACGCTGTCGCCGGCGGCCGCGAGCCCCTCGATCTGCTCCGTCTGGAAATCGACGCCGGGCGCGACGATGAGGCGATCGTACGTGAGAAAGCCGCGGCCCAGCCGCACGCGCCGCGCGTCGGGCTCGATGGCCGTCGCGGTGTCGTGGATGATCCTGACGCCGTGCTGCTCGCGCAATGCGTTGTAGCCGAAGGTCAGGCTGCCGATCGAGCGCACGCCGCTGAGCACCAGGTTGCTGAACGGGCACGAGACGAACTTGGTGTTGGGCTCGATGAGGATCACTTCGAGCGAGGGATCTTCCATCCGCACGTACTTGGCGGCGGTGGCGCCGCCCCAGCCGCCGCCGATCACGATCACGCGGCGGCCCGAGGTGGGGGCGAGATCGGCCGGCGTGGTCATCGCGGTCGGCGCGGCGGTCCTGGCGCAGCCGGCGAGACCCGAGACGGCGACGGCCGCGCCGCTCGACGCCTTGAGGAAGTCCCTGCGGCTCATCCGTGCCATGACGTCCCCCTGGAACTGCCACGGTCGCTGGACTGCGACGGTAAGGTACAGCGGTTCAGTCCGGTATGGTGAATTTTCTCGCATCCTCGTTCCACGTCGCCGCGAGCGCCCACGCGGCCGCGACTGCGATCACGAGCAGCAGCGCCGCGCCCCAACCGACGGCCGCCGGCAGGAACACCGCGATGCCGAGCTTGCCCAGCGCGCCGCCGAGCGCCAGTCGCGCGGCGGAGGCGCCCAGGGCGAAGCACGCGACGGCGGCCCAGAGCTTCACCTGTCCCTCGCCGGCGCGCCAGATCGAGCCCGCGCCGCAGCCGCCGGCCAGGGTCATGCCGATGCCGAACAGCGTGCCGCCGAGGAGCCCGCCGACACCGGCGGCCGCGAACACCCAGTCGCCCTTGTCCTTGAGGTCGGTGAACTTGAGGATCGCGAAGCCGAGCGTGCTCACGACGAGCGCCAGCGCCGCCGCCCGTGTGTGCTCGGCGTCGCCGGTCATGAACGGCTCGCGGAAGGCGCGCACGAGGCAGAAGCGCGAGCGCTGGAAGATCACGCCGAACGCGGCGCCGAAGAGGAGGAAGACACCGCGCTGCGGATGGCCGGCGGCCGCGTAGGCGAAGGGGATGACCAGCAGCGCGGCGAGCAACAGCACGCCGGCGAGGGGCTGGCGGCTCGCGTCGCGACGCGCCCGCGCCCACGTCCGCCCACGGCCGCTCGACCAGTGCGGGCGCCGCGCGGTCTCCCAGAGCAGATAGCGCAGGCCGAGAAAGGCGCCGACGCCGAGTCCGAGCATCATCGCGAAGCCGGCGAGGCTCAAGGCACTCACCGCGGAGAAGAAGCCGCCGATGTTGCAGCCGAAGGCGAGCGTGGCGCCCACGCCCATCAGCACGCCGCCGGCCGCGCCCTTGACCAGCTCGCCGCGCGCGGGCACGCGGATCGCGAACTCGCGCGCACACAGCGCGCCCGCCGCGCCGCCGAGCAGCACGCCGAGGTTGAGCAGCGAGCCGGAGTAGAGCCACGGCGGCAGTAAATCCGGACGGCGCACGAGACCGGCGGCGGTGAGCACCCAGTCGCCCCAGTTACGCAGCCCGTCGGAGGCGGTCCAGGGCCGGTCGAAGGCGAAGAGGAAGACGTTGACGGTGGCGACGAGGAG
>Ga0209808_1002210_pt1 | contig 9977 bp, 6 predicted proteins | sample GraSoiAngelo_157_FD_186171 | JGI IMG/M metagenome (GOLD analysis project Ga0209808, IMG submission 186171) | Grasslands soil microbial communities from the Angelo Coastal Reserve, California, USA - 14_1009_16_20cm (SPAdes) (version 2) | ecosystem: Environmental > Terrestrial > Soil > Grasslands ...
GATGTATAATCAGTTTCTGAAGCCTTACATGGCCGGTCATCCAAACAGTCGAATACTTTATCATGAATTTGGTCCATTTGAGGAGTGGAGCTACGTTGTGGTCCGTTGGCTTGGTGGCAAGCGCGTCCAGACAATGAAGGACGAGGGAAAGCTGGTGTTCTTGACAAAGGACAACCGTGCCTCAATGGATAGACTGTTAAAGCAAGGATATTTCGACATCGTTGTATCGGCTTTTCCTGACCAGCTGGAACACATGCTTCCGGATACAAAGGCTATGAAGGCCGAGATTTCCCCTCCCGGGTACAAGGTTTACTACGTTAAAAGATGATGGATTTGCAATCAGTTTGGCGACCAAGTGATTAGTGCTGAATCTTGGTCCGGAGTCGCGCCGTAACCGGTTCGGCGTGGCGATTAAGACTGTTGTGTTATTATACTCCGTTGTCGCCTGCGCACGGATGTGCCCAATAGAGAAAGCAGCTTTGGGCTCCAAGACGGCTGTTATTAGGTCCGTCAGTCGCTATCTGGCGAGTGGCGCAGCCCGCCGATAGCTAGCATATGCCAATCGTCGTTTTGCTACCCGCTTACAGATTGATTACGCTCACACGATTGCCCGCCATGTTTAGGACATAGAGCTTGCGGTTCCCCAATGCCAGCGCGGACGGTCCCTCAAGTTTATCGGGCGCCTTTGGGATTACCGCCCCGATCTTCGCGCCATTCAAATCAAAAACGAGCACTGAGTTCATATGTGCGCTCGACACGTAGAGCCGACCTGTTTGTGAATCGATGGCCAAGTCTTCAAAGCCTACCGGCTGTCCCCATTCCGGGACTGGCCATTTGGTGAGAAATTTCCCGTTCGAGTCGAATACTTGTATCCGGCGGTTTATCGGATCGGCAACGTATACTCTGTTGTTTCTAGGATCGACCGCGACCGAGGTAGGATCGTTAAACTGTCCCTCGCCAGTTCCTTTACTGCCCCAGATCGACAGCACCAGGCCATCGGGGCTGAACCTGACGATCCGAGTGTGGCCCTGATCAAGCACATAGATTGAGCCGTCGGGACCGATGGCGATGCCGCGCGGTCCATAAAATCCAGGGTCGGGGCCTTTCCACTCGGCGACGAAAGTTCCGTCGATGGCTAGTTTCAGTGTCCGATGATTGCCAGCATCTGCCACGTAGATGTTGCCACCCCGGTCAATTGCAATCCGATTAGGGACAGACAATTGTTCCTGGCTGCCGACCTTGTTTTCCATAGTGCCGAGAAACGCGCCGGTTGCCGCGAATTTCTCGATGCGCCTGTTACCGGTGTCAACCACCAGAATATTTCCCTCGCCATCAACTGCAATCCCCATCGGAGAATCAAATTGCCCCTTGCCTGCGCCCTTGCCACCTTGAAACATGTTAGTTACATCCCCAGGCAGGGAGGTCAACTGGGGAGTAGCAGGGAACGCCCTTACGCGATCCTGAAACTGACGAACGTTCTTGTTAGGGATGTTTAAAACATAAAAGCTTCGTACTCTCCCACCAAAGGAAAACGAAATGGAGTCCTCCGTTCCGAGATCGCGAAGCGATTGAAACATGTGGATTATTCTCTGTGTCTTTGGATCCGTTTCCCAGATCAGCTTTATCGCCTTGTTAGTGGGAACATAACCGAGGATGGCCCGTTTATTTGCGTTCCACACGTCTTGTTCTGTCATTACAAAAACGAAAGGGAAACCGTTACAAAACGACAGGCCCTTGGCGTCGTCGTAATCATGCAAGAACAGATGGATGATTGAATAAGCGTCGTTTTGGCAGATGAACGTGTCGTAAGGAGGGTCAGGAATGCCTTTGATCCGATTGAACTCGTCACGTTCCAAATGAGGAGCGCCGGGGTGTTCTTGGCCGGCTACAACGTGTCTTAGGAAGCGCGAAACAGCGACCTCTCCCTGCGCATAGTGATGGATCGAAAGCGGACTTTTCGTTTTCGCATAAATATACCGAACTGAGGGTACCAATCCATCGAGAAGGATTAATCCTGCGAGCATTCCGAGAACAATTCGTACGCCTGGCCAACGCTTCAATTGCAAAATCCCAGCCAGGGTGAAGCTCATCAGGATCACCCAAAATGGGATCGGCATTAACAGCCGGTTCTCGATGCACTTTGCGACGAAAGCGCCTGCGACTGGGATTACAGCCAGCAGTGGGATTTCAAAACGCTTTTGCCAAACCGCTAGCGCAAGCCCAGGAAGGAGAACCCAGTAATATGGCAGTGGGATCGGTAAAGTATCGGGAATAAAGAACCGCTGGGCAGGGACACTGAAAAAGCAGCTTCGACATTGCTCAATGTACGGGTGAATACCACTCAGAAAAGGGCCCGCTTGGAGTGCGTGCCAGAAATCGCGAACAAAGCTGGATTCGTAGTAAGTGTAGGCGCCCCGGTTAAAAAGAATGTAGAACAGGAGCGGCATTGCGGCCGCCAGAAAACCGTAGACCACAACAGCAATTGACGTCCAAGTGACGGATGTGGTTGCCAGCCGCTTCCAATAAAACGCAGCATAAAGAGGTGTAGCGACCACGAGCGCCAGCAGATATTGCTTGCCCGATATTGAGCTAGCCAGGCAGAGCCCTGCGGCAATCCCACCTAGCGAAAGGTAGAAACATGAACGGGTCCTGCAAGAAGTCCAAGACAGTTTGCAGTCACGCCCCTGTGGGGCGTCTCCTTCATTCGGCAGAGCGCTTCCAGAACGGCGCACAGCGCCGTGGCTACAGTGCTCTGCGTTTATGAGGTGTGTCTTAAATCCTAGGTGCAGAAAGTAGAGAGATACCACGGCGAAAGCCGTTGCCATGGGGTAGCGGTACCCTGCGAAAGTATATATGAACGCGAATGGGAGAAAATTCAGGATCAGCGCGGCGATAGATGTGACACCATACGAATCGAAAAACAGGTCAACCAAAAGGAGAGTGAATAGGAACGTAGTCAGCCAAATGATGAAGAGCGCTACCTGGTAAGCCAGAATATTAAAGCCGAATAGCTTGAGAAATCCCCAAACATAGTAATGAAACAGAGTCTCTCGCGAGATAGGGAAATGAAACCACGCCGGCTGATATGGATGATTGATAACATAGGTTTTGAGGTACCAAAGGTCCCATCCGGACTCGTCGAAGAGCGAATTTCCGTTCCAAGGTGCCGTGTTGAAATTCCACAGGTGCGAGACTATGAAGAACAGGATCCAGAACAGAAAGAGTGCTGGTTTCGGGTTTACTAGCTTTCTTAATGGCGCAGCCATGTCGCGCACGCCTGGTACAAAAGCCAACAGCAAAAACGACATGCTGAGCAACCAGCCAATTGGCTGCCAGGCATCTCCCCACGAGGATTGGCGATAGTGCGCTGCTGCGGCCAGGGCGCAAACGGCCATGGCGACAAATGACAAGCCGAGAAGCAGAACTCTCGGCTTACGAAGACTGGATTTCAGCTGAGGCAAATCCACACGCTCACTGTCTTTTTCGCAGAATCGAATCTCCGGGATTCATGTCACAAAGTTGGCACTGTAGCCGCGGCTCTGTGCGCCGCGTTGAGATGCCGCTTCGGCCTGACCTGAGTTAACGCCCCACAAGGGCGTGGTTACAACGTTTATGAGATAGCTTCGGTACAACACACTCATCGACGAGGCAGGTTTCTATCGGTTTAGAGATCGATGGCAGTTACGCGATTGCCAGCCATGTTTAGAACATATAGCTTGCTGTTTACCAAAGCCAAGGCCGACGGTCCGTCGAGCCTCTCCCCGGTCCGCGGCGTTAGGCTGCTAACCCTTTTCCCGTTCAAGTCATAGACGAGCAGAAAGTTCATGTTTGCACTAGAGGCGTATAACCGACCCGTTTTGGAATCTATAACCAAATCTTCGAATCCATGTGACCGGCCCCATTCCGGGATTAGCCATTTAGTTAGAAAATGCCCGTTTGAATCAAATACCTGAATCCGTTTGTTGATTGGATCGGCCACAAAAACTCTGTTGGTTTTCGGATCAACTGTTACAGAGGTGTGGTCGTCGAACTGTCCGTCCCCGCTGCCCTTGCTGCCCCAAAACGTCAGCACTCGTCCATCAGGACTGAATTTAACGATTCGCGTGTGGCCTTGATCGACAACATAAATGGAGCGATCGGAGCCGATTGCGATCCGGCGCGGCCCATAGAACCCGGGATCTGGCCCCTTCCACTCGTCAATGACATTGCCGTCGGGTGCCAGCTTCTCGACTCGGTGCCGGGCAGCGTCTGCCACGTAGATGTTGCCAGCCCGGTCGACGGCGATGCCGTTCGGTGCACCCAGTTGTCCGTAGCCGATTCCCCTAATTCCCATCACGCCGAGAAAGGTGCCCGACGGCGCGAATTTCTCGATTCGAGCATTATTGGTGTCTGCTACGAGAATGTTTCCATTGCCATCAACGGCAATTCCTGTAGGGCCGTCAAATTGTCCTTTGTCACTTCCTCTGCCTCCGTCAAACATGTTAGTCGCAGCTTCAGGCAGGGAACTAAGCTTGGCAGGGGGTGTCTCCGGCACTTTGTAGATTATCAGGCCGTTGTACCTGCTGTCCTCGAACACTTTTGGAAAATAAGCGGCATAGAGCTGTTCGTTGGGGCGCTTGATAAATTGAGCCTGGCGAACGGCGCCGTCGAATCCCACATACTTGATACCGTTCTCCTTTAGAAGGCGATACACCTTCCATGGATCCTTGTTCTCGAACAGTTCAATGTAAACTCTGTCGCGCTTACTAGCATCATAACCTGCGGACCATGCATAGTATGGCCAGCCATAAAAGACGCGCCGGCCGGCCATCAGGATAGGATGATTAACGAAGCGATCCGTGAGAAAGATTTCTCGCGGCGTAGTGTTCTTGTTCAGCCAGTCGATCAATGGATCGTTCCGATAAGTAACTTCGCTCCAGCCAGTATTATGGACCGGGAAGAAATCGATAATGCCTCCCGGAATGATGATCAGCGGGATAAGAATTGCGGCGAATTTACCTGGCAATGTCGTGCCGCCCAGCGAAAGATGCCATAATCTCCAGAGCGCAAAGGCGACGAAGAGGTTAGCGATAATGACCCAAATGTGAATGAATTTTTGGTTGGCAAGAACCTCGATTGTGAACTGGAAAGAAAAGGCAACTGCAAGAAGGCTTAACACTGCCAAAAAGACGCGCCTTTGCAGGCTCGTGGCGAAAATCAGCGCCAGCGCGATCAACAACCACTTGGCCCCAAAAGTAAATCCAAGATACTTCACCACATTCACGGCGGTAGGGTGATCGATCGTGTAACCCCAGTGAAGGAGCTTTGGCATGTTAGCTCTACCGCTCCCCGTGCTTAGATAGAGCATCTGTGGGAAGGCGATGAGACCCGCTGTGACGCCCAGTGCAATCATTTGCAGCCGCCGCGGACATAAAATGAACAACAGGCCCAGGATGGCGGCGGCGGCGAGGAAGACTGCGCTGTTCCACATTGGCAATAGGCCAAGCAAAACGCCTGAAAAAATGAAGGCTGGCAAAGTAGTGACAAAAGCTTCTGTGCTGGCGGCGGTTTCCTGTCCACGGTCCGTTGTCAGCGAAGCGATGGGCGGGTTGGTTTGGTATTCTGGAAGCTCTTCAAGTTGCCCGGTATTACCGGAAGCGGAGGCAGGCCCGGTTTCGGAGGGGGTGTTCGACGGGGCTGTTATTGTGTTCATAACAGCCCGCGTCTCAGCCCGTTTAGCTGCTGCGGCGCGGTAACGGATCACCAGAAACACGAGGACAAGCAACAGTATCCCGATCGCGCTGGCGAAGTGCCGCTGATTGAGGTAAGTCACCTGCGACCACGTCCCCCAGGCGTCACCACGGTACGGAAAGATCGTCGGAAGATAATCGCGCTGGTTTTTGATGGCTTGAATTGCGGCGCGTGCTGAAGGTTGCTTTTGAAGAAACGGGATGTAAGACAGCGATCCGAAAAAGAAAAAGAGGACGGACCCTAGCCGCCCGACTGCCCGCGAATTGAATAATACCTCACCGAGCGTCATTACCACCACGAGCATGGCTACCAGAGTCATTATGCTGAGGAGATTCAGACTCCAGGCCGGGTCGAGCCCGAGGAATTCAAGATTTCCCGCCTGAAAATAGAACAAGAAATGGTAACGGATGCGGTCGCCGGAATAGTGAGGATATTCGGTTGGGAAATTGTGTCCTACTGCAAAGCTCTGCATTAGCGCAGTGTTTGGGCCGAAATCGCTGTATTCAGGGTTGGCGATCTGAAGCTTGCTGCCTTTGGACGTGAAAGAAGCAAACATCATCCACGAAACGAGGAGGACGTATGCGGTGATAAGTAGCCAGTCCGCTATGCTCGAGCCCTTGGGCCGTGGCAGATACAAATCCGCTTGGCTCTCCTGAACTATCGCCGAGCGAGCTTTAACAATTCTGCGCTTCCACCTGGGCCAGGACAGGACCGCGATCGCTGCTGTAAAGAACAACAGATTGGCCCACACCATCGGTCGTGATGTCCAGAAGAAGGCGAGTCCTGTCAGGTAAGTGAACCACGAACTGATCAAGAGGCCTGCGAGGATGGCTGCTGCACATCGGTGCGCAACCGATTCGAACTGATAAAAGCGACGGCAGAAAAAGTCCCCGACGCAAGCGGCCAATATCAAATAAATCAGAGCCGTCATTCCCAAGTCTCCGCTGACTTAGGACCGACGCGTGCATTTGCACAAGGCTTCGGCGCGCAGGCCATAGGCGCAAATCGTAAACGCACGATTTTCTTCGTCAATATGGCGCTAATTTTCATGGCAGACGAAGTAGAGAACTTGGCAAACTTCCAACCACAACGCGTTTGCTACGGCTGAATTTTGTCGGTCCAAAGATAGAGCCAGGCGGCCATTGCGTTGATGGCCACCGACACAGCGAAGAGTGCGCTCTCGGTGATCGTCAGTTTTGGTGGCCCGTTGCTTGTGAGCAAAAGGAACATCCATGGCAACAAAATCATGGCATAGCGATATGAGAACTGCCAGCCTCCTGGATTTCCGTGGCACCAGAGCACAAAAGTTAAGATGCCAATAGCGATCCAAGATACCGCCTTGTACTTTCCGCCGTTTCTGAAAATGAGAAAAAGAAACGGGCTGCTGAGGAGAATCGAACATCCAAAGGGAGGGAAGCTAATGAACGGAAAGTCAGGCTCGTCGTGGAATCCTTCAAACAGCATCTTTTGAAGGTTCCAGGGAATCGATTGGAGCGAAAATAGCCCGTGTTCGTACCACGGCTCGTCGCGGACTTCCGGGATGTGAAAGTAGCCAAAATCGAAAATTGAATGGAACCGCATGAAATTATACACGGCAGTCAGCAGCGCCAGAATTACCGGCAGAGTCAAGAAGTTGATCAACATTGGCGCGCTTTCACGAAGCAACTGCGTGAAGCTTTTCCAAGTAACCGCTGCGCCCGGCGGACACAGCGAGTGTGTCGTTGACGATTCGGAAATTGCAGGGCAACCGCTCCGGTCATCCGGCAGCCGATGCGTCTGCCTTACGTCGGCTGAGCGTCTCCAGAAAAGATAAAGATACAAAGGCGTGGTGATCAGCAGCTCAGTCCGGTTTCCAAAGGCAAGCGTGAAAAACGCCCCCGCGATGAAAGGCGACGGCCGCACCAATGTAAAATAGAGCGCTGCGGTTTCTCCCAGTAGCGCCAGACCCAGAGCGATTTGCCACGCGCCACCCATTCCAAGATTGGACCAGGTCCACGTTCCAAAAATTGGAAACAGCGCCAGCAAAATCCGCCGGGCGAGTGATTGTGGTTTGAGGCTGGAGTAATGAGGCCCGAATGCTTTGGCCAGTTGAAAAAAGAAGTAAACGCAAGCCCCGGCGATTAGCGCGTCCAGAACGCGCGCTGGAACGTTGTGGATCAGCGACATCTTTTGCAGAAGCGCAACCGGCACCATGCTGATCACGGCGCCTAGCGGAAACGCTGAATAATATTTGTTGCCATAAGGAATCATCTCATTGAGCCACTCGGGCGGCTTTTCCTGAAGCCCGACATCGCCGCGCAAAAAAGCTGAGGCAATCTCGGTGGTATAATCCAAATCGCGCAGCGTGGGATTGGTGGAAAAGTAGAAAACGAGCGCCGCAAAGAGCGAGAGTCCGACCGCCGTCCAAGGCTCCCATCTATTGTTTTTCTTTGGTGCTACGGCCTCCATTAGACTCCAGATATCCAGATTGTGACGATTGACCATTCGAAAACTGCCGATCCCGGCATGTTGGCCGATTCGCGTAGGCGAATATGCTCTCTGCTGTCAGAGTGTGAAACCAGCGGCAGCGGCATCGCGATGAAACATGCGGACTGTATCAAGCGAAAGTTCGTCGAGGTCCTTGCCAGCGAGTTCGCCGAATTTTTTTAGAATATCGTGCGGTACCGTCACGATATGACAGCGGCAGGCAGCAGCTTGAAACACGTTAAGAACCTCACGAACGCTTGCCCACAGAAGTTCAACTTTCGGGAGATCGCTCACTATTTTGACCGACTTCGTCATGATGGGCAACGGATCGACCCCTGTATCGGCGATTCGGCCCGCAAGCACCGACACGATGGCTGGAACAATTGGGTCCAATGCGGCAGCAACCGCTTTTACCTGACGAAGCGTTAGCACCGCCGTAATATTTAACTTCACGCCTTCGCGAGCTAGCTGCGCGATCAATGGAATGGAGGATTCGCCACTGGTATTTGTGATTGGGATTTTAACGTAAATATTCTCCTGCCACTGGTGCATTTTGAGCGCTTGCCGGCGCATCTCGCTAAAATCATCAGAGAAAACTTCAAACGAGATCGGTTTCACTTTGACCTCGTTCAAGACTGCTCTTGCGAAGCTTTCGTAATCAGTGAGACCGGCTTTTCGCATCAAGGTTGGGTTTGTCGTCACGCCGTCGATGTACGGCTGTCCCGCAAGTTCCGCGATGCCCTGGAAGTCTGCCCCGTCCGCGAAAATTTTGACAGGCAGTTCCAGCAGGCGATCGGTCATCCCTTCGAGGCTAATAAAGGCTCAGCGCGGAATGCAAGCAGTTAGACGCTTGAATCGCGCAGAACAGCATTCACGGCCTCCTTGAAGTTCGCAACAGTAACATCCGCAGTTTGGCGCAATTTTTCTTTGTACCCTCGTTCGATGAAGATCGCGCGACAACCTGCGGCGCGCGCGCAATCGATGTCACGCCATCGATCGCCGATAACGTAACTCTCTTTCAGATCAATGTTGAGCTCGGCTGCTGCTCGCAGGATCAAGCCGGGTCGCGGCTTGCGGCAATCGCACGGCTGCCCGTACCGCTCGCCGCCGTGATAACAAATCTCAATGCGGTCAAGCGATGGGAGTGCCGATTGCAATTTCAAATGCATCGCTTCAACCGCCTCGCGGCTCTGGGTGCCGCGGCCGACATCAGGCTGGTTTGTAATAAGCACCAGGAGAAAGCTCGCAGTTTTAAGTCGCGCGCATCCGTCGACGACATCGTCATAGAGTCTGAAATCCGTCGGGCTCGAAGGGGGATGAGGTTTTCCATTCCGGACGACAGCGTGGTTGATTACTCCGTCGCGATCCAGAAATACGGCGCGCCGCGTTACTTGATGCTTTCCCATTTTGTCTCGGCGACTTTGAGACTAGGATGCGAAATCCACAAATGCCAGACCACCGCCTGGAATGCTTCCGTGTGCGGCGTGACATTTTCGGGATTCACGGTGGGAATCACAATCGCCACATCCGCAACAAGTCCCGTGTAACCACCGTCGCGACCAACAATGCCAAGGATTGTGCTTCCCCGTTCCTTCGCCAGTTGCAGCGCGGTAACCAAATTCGGACTGACATTTTTTTCCAAGCTGCCGCCGCCGACGGATAGAACCAGCACTGCGTCTTTTTCGTTCAGCCGGCTTCCCTTGAGCCATTCGGCGAAAACTGAAATCCAGCCGTCGTCATTCGTGCGCGCGGTCAGTTCCGCGACATTATCGGTAGGCGCA
>Ga0209808_1002216_pt1 | contig 9970 bp, 7 predicted proteins | sample GraSoiAngelo_157_FD_186171 | JGI IMG/M metagenome (GOLD analysis project Ga0209808, IMG submission 186171) | Grasslands soil microbial communities from the Angelo Coastal Reserve, California, USA - 14_1009_16_20cm (SPAdes) (version 2) | ecosystem: Environmental > Terrestrial > Soil > Grasslands ...
TCGAGTTCGGCCTCAGCCTCGCATTTGGCGACGAATGACTCGATAGCTTCGTAGATGACATCGGCGACCCCCACTTGTTTTCGCTTCGCTACCTTGCTAAGCCATCGCATCGTTGCTTAATCAAGGTGATCGAGCGCCCAGCAGCCTTCAAGAACAAAGGGCGTAACGTTGCCAGGTCGCGTTTTTGAAATGGTTTTCACCCAGCCGTTTTCCACTGCTTTCCGCAAGCGCACAAGAAACTTCTGCCGAACAATTGTGTGACTTAAATGTGACTCGCGCCGAGCAGAAAGGTCGCGCTATTAGGAAATAGATCCCGAACACTAGGCGTTTGTGGAACCCGACCCGTTGATTCGCGCTTGCGGCGAATTGAATCGACAAGCTGCCGGGATTCTTCTGAAACTCCGGGAGATGAAAAGTATTCCACCAGTTCTAATCACATTTGCACTCAGCTGCTTTGTGCTTGTCCAAAACGCGCAAGCGGTCAGTCCGCCGCCTGAAGGCGGCTATCCCGGAGCCAACACAGCAGAAGGGCAGAACGTCCTACTGGGTCTTACCACAGGCACGTGCGACCTGACAACAGGGATGTATGCCTACTACAAACTGGATGAAGCTAGTGGAGGTGCCGTGGATGCTTCCGGTAATGGACGCGGTTTAAGTCAGAGCGGAACAATTGGCAGCAGCACCGGAAAAATCAACGGAGCTCGCGTCTGGACAGGCGGATTTTCTGGACCGTACCTCGGACTCTTCGGCAATTCTACGGATTTCGAGCCTGGAACAAACCACATATTCGTCAGCGCGTGGGTAAAATCTGCGGTCACAACATACGGATACGATGCCGGTATTGCTGGCAAATTCGTTCTTCCTCATGCGTCATGGTTGTTGTTCAGGCAATCTGACGGTAGCGGAAGCAGATTTGAATTTCTGGTCATGCAAAACGGCAGTACGACCGGAGCCTCTGTCAACGGTCCGGTGCTTACGGATACCAACTGGCACTTCGTAGTCGGTGGATGGAACGGAACAGTGCTAAAGATTTCGGTCGATGGTGGGGCGTTCGCTACGACTGCCTTTGCCGGTCCAATATTTGGCGACGGTACAGGCGTGTTTCAGGTAGGCGCGGAAGCGGCTTCAAATACATGGAACGGATTGATTGACGAAGTGGCAATCTGGATTGGTAAAAACGACATGACAGATACGGAAGTCGGCTTGCTTTACAATGAAGGCGCCGGTTTACCGTTTGAATCGTTTTCAACTGCATGTGCCGGTCCGACCCCCACCCCGACGCCTACGGCAACATCAACTCCTACACCGACGGCAACTCCGACCGCAACACCTACACCCACACCAACTGCTACCCCGACGCCTACACTTACACCAACTCCGACTCCAACGGCCAGTGCGACTCCCACCGCAACGCCGACCCCGACTGTGACTCCCACTGCTACGCCTAGTCCCACGCCGGGCCAGATCACACTCAGCGCCCTTGGCTACAAAGTGCAGGGTCAACAAAGGGTAGACCTCTCATGGACCGGAGCGACTTCAAGTGGAATCGACATTTACCGCAACGGCGTGTTGATCGTAACGGTTCCTAACAACGGTTTCTACACTGATGCCCCCAATGGCCGCGGTCATGCCACGTATATTTACAAGGTATGCCAGGCGGGCACAGGTAACTGCTCTAATCAAGTTACTGTGAATTTTTGAAATTATTCGGCTCCCAGCCTTGAACATCCATCCGAGCTAGCGGGAACATGGCACCGTTGCGCTGCTTGCTTCAAATCAGTCGTTGAATAGGTGGGCGCTCCGGCCGAAAATAAACCACGGCAGGTGTCGTGGCAAACACACTGAACTTATTTCCGAATGGGGTCGTTCGCTTAATCGTCACAAGCGGCAGCTTGATTTCCGCCGCTGTAGTTGCGGAAACTGTGCGTTTCCAGTTTTCGAGTAATCTGCGCTAGACTCCGGACGACATCGACGTCCGACGGCGTGAGCGGTAAGCTAAACGTAAACTCCCGCAGCGCGTTCGGATGAAACATCACCCTATTGCGCTGGTAGTCGATTTCCAGTTCACCATTAAGCCTTTCAGTCTCTCTTGGCCTAGTTATCGAATTTTCCTCCCTTTCGTTGTGCATTTCTCACCTCGTTCTACGGAGCCGAAGCGACGAAGTTCCGAGAAAAGCGGAATGGCGATTGAGATTTGAATCAAGGTGCCATGAGCGGGGCGCCCGCACCTATCGGGGCGGCCATGTCCTTTGCTGCACTTCAGCAAAGCGGGTTGGAGTTGGGCTGTGTCGCAAGCGTGGACGAGGATGGCCGAACAATCTGGATTCTCGTTAGATGCTTATGCCGTCTTCGTTCATGCCGCTGCCGGTTGACTATTCACAAGGCTTTTTTTGACATCGCATACCTAGTGTCGGATGCAATCACCGGAAAGCTCTGAACTGCGAGTGACGTGAGGGGGAAAGATTAATGGAATGAACTGAACGGCAAGCCAGCGCCATTATTGTAAAGTTGTCGCACTTCGGAAATAGTTAGGTCATTTCTGCCTATCCAGATCGCTACTTCATCAATAAGGCCGTTCCAAGTGTTAGATGCTGCCTCAGCACCGAACCGATCCAGAGCCGACCGAGGTAACGCCCACCAGCAGTCCGCCAAGCGCGCCGACTAGGATCGTGGGCACTGGACGCACGATGCGATCGTTGCCGCCGCGGCCGAGACCTTTCGCCCTGCGTCGCAGCTGGACGTAGAGTCGCAACGCATAGGTTATCGCTGCTAACAAGAGGGCGAAACCGATGCATAGCGTCAAAAACGTATCGATGTTGATCTTCGGACTGATCCAGCGCACCAGGTGTGGTCCGAGGAAGGCCATTGGCACTGAGCCGCAGATGAGGAACGCGGCGAGCCGGACATTTGGGGACCCTTCCCGCCAATGCACAACGGCGCCACCCGTCTTGTAGATTGCAGCGGCGGTAAGGTCGGCGGTGACAACGGACGAGGCATGGCCCACGCCGAGGAATATCAGGGCGGGAGTCATCAGCGCACCGCCGCCCATGCCGGTGATGCCGACGAGGATCCCAACCAGTAACGCAACTATCGCGGTCTTGATTTCAATGCCATGAGCCGCCCAGACTGCGTCGGCGAATAGGTGTTGTCCGCTGACCAGCATGTGTCCTCCCGTGATGTTCAGTAGGTGGACGAGCCTTCAATTAGAGGCATCGGTGATTTCGGTAAACACATGCTCGGAATAACTGCGGGGGTACTGCTCGATGGCATGCTGCCGGATCATTTTGCCATCCGGCAATCAAAAACGATCTAGGCGCGATTCTGGCGCGGGACTGGCGGTTAGCTCTTTCCCGCGAGCACATTGGCTGTTAAAGACGCGCCGTGAGACGCGCACTGTTCGCTCTATTCGCGTTTGTCATTGCGTCGATATTCGCCAAATCGACAGCGCCAGAAGTAACGTTTGTTTCGCCGTGTGAGTGCATCGGGTTTCACGGCAAAAATAGCTGGGTTGCTAAGACCGATCTCGCCTGTCCCATCGGATAAATCCGCGATTCAACCGGTGACACCGTCGCAGATCTACGCATGGGAAGGGTTAGGGCCGGATGTAGATTTGACGAGATACACAGAAGCGCGAATGCCGTCTGAACAAAAGTGGTACGCTTTTACGGGGCACGTCGTTGATGCAAAAGTGGAAGCAGACGGCGACATTCATATCGCGCTATTTGTCAAGCAGTTGTCAACTAGCGAGTATATCGCTAGGTAACACAACGGATTTAAAATCCGTTGGGCTTAAAAGGCCCGTGCCGGTTCGAGTCCGGCCATCGGCAATTCTCCTTCGGGGATGTAAATCGTTAAATCGTTGAATTGTTACATCGGAAAACGATTCACGATTGGCGAATCACCAATTACCATCCAGAAATGGAACGCCCGCTTTTTATTCCGGTGATTCTTGGGACTGCTCGTCGGGGACGGAGAAGCGAACACGCTGCGCGCTTCGTTTTTGAGCAAACAAAGAGACGTGCGGATATAGAGACCGAGCTGATCGACGTGTGCGAGCTTCCTATGAAACTCGATGACGCAGGCGAGCAAATGAAAGACCCAAAATTCTCAGCGACCATCCAGCGTTGCGACGCACTCATTATAGTAACTCCGGAATATAATCATGGTTACCCCGGCCTTCTGAAGCACGCCCTCGACATGAATCTCGAGGAGTACATTCACAAAGCCGTGGGGATCTGCGGAGTCTCGGTGGGTCTGTTTGGCGGCGCGCGTGTGATTGAGGGTCTGCTGCCGGTCATGCGCGAGCTTGGCCTGGTAACGATCTTTTGGGACGTGAATTTTGGAAACGTGCAAAATCTTTTCGATGAGCAGGGAAATTTGCTCGATCAAAGTTATGTGCGGCGCCTCGACAAATTCCTGAATGAATTGATCTGGATGGCACGCGTTCTTCGCTACGGACGAGAGAACATTCCAGAAGTTAAGGCGGAGTAGCGGAGTAATGTCGAAAGACGCGCTAGCCGAGCGAATGGAACGCCTAGGCATTCGGGCGTCCGACTTTGAGGAAACCTTTGCGCGATCAAGTGGGCCGGGAGGTCAAAACGTAAACAAAGTAGCAACCGCTGTAACGCTCCGTCACAGACCAAGTGGCATGAGCGTGACAGTGCAGAATTCGCGCTCGCAAGCAGTGAACCGCAAGCTGGCCCGCGAACGAATACTGGATGCGATTGAGAGCGCTCGAGAAGAATGCCGTATGGCCGAGATCGCGAAGCGCGAAAAGGAGCGGCGAAGAAAATCGCCGCGGCCAGGCGCGCTGAAACGGAAGATTCTGGAATCAAAACGCAAGCGCGGCGAGCTAAAGAAACGACGCGCAAAGGTCAAGTTGGACTAAAAATCACTTCAAAATGTCATTCTGAGCGGAGCGAAGAATCTCGGATCAAATCTGCATCGATCCAACAACGAAGCTACACAGAGATGTTTCGCTTCGCTCAACATGACAGCGCCATTTACGAAATGAGTTCTAGCATCACCAAAGCAGATCTTGTAACGCTCTGATTCTCGCTTCCATCAACTTGCATTTTTCGCCGATTGAGCCAGCGGCATCGCGCTTTTTTAGCCACTCGGTTTGCTCCTGCTTTACTTTGGCAAAACGCACAGGCGGTAAGATGAACTTAGCGGCTTGATAGACCTGGTTCATTTGTTCGTCCACCGATTTGGCTCTTTCATCCTCGTTAGCGAAGGTCGTGTTCTCGAAGTCCGGTTTTTGATATCCCCAGTCCAACGCGGCACTCTGTTCGGCGGTAATCGAATGCGCGTCTATCACCGTCCATTTTTTGGCAGCAACATCATATGTCCCTTGAAACAGCGCGTAGTAAGTCCTCACATTGTCGAATTGCTTCGGATTATTTTCAGACAGCGCGCGCACACGAACCTTCCGATCGGTCCCCAATCGAAAAAACGGGGAGACATATCCCGACATCTCAGAATCGTGCACTTGTTTCTTCATCGCGCCATCGAGTGATTTTTGGATCCTTTCGCCGATCTCGGTTTGAACGAAGGTCGAGTCTTTTATTTCGAGGATTGAGATCGTATCGGCGCCGTAGCGTCCGTCGTTCTCGACGACGCAATAGCTGGAATCCGGTGCCCAAAAGACTTCCAAACCGCGATGGTTTTGATGTTCGAAATAATCGACTTTGTCGATGTTTCCCATCGTTGTGTTGCTCTTTACGTCGGCGAGGTACACGCCGCTCTCGTTTTCCTCCTGGCCGGTTGCGGCGTCCATCGATTGGACTAGCACGGCGTAGTGACCATCGGGAGATTCCGAATTTTCCTTGACGACGTAATCTTTGGGCCAATCACCGGGAGCTGCGATTCCCAACGCACAGAAGTTGAGGGCTGGCGCGATAACGAGAATCAAAGCTCGGCCCGTATGACGCACGTTGCGAATAGTAACTGATTCTACACGTTGCAAAAAGGAAGAATTCTTCGTTCTAAATACGTCTGGCGATGCGACCTGCGACGAATCGTTTGTTGAAGAAACAATTCACGCTATGAAAAAAGCAATTATACTTGGTTCGGCGTTTTCCGTTCTCGCTTTGATGCTGGTCTCTTGTTCGAGTGAGCCCGAGACGACTAGCACCACAACCCGCCAAACGACTGTCACAACGGCGCCCCCGCAGCCGGTCGGTCAAACAACTACCACAACTACGCACCGCATGGGTGGCGGCTACTGATTCGGTGGAATCCGGCAGCTAGAAGTGACGGGTGCTGGCTTTTGTAGCCACGGCCCTGTGGGTGGGCCGTTCCGTCCTGATGTGCAAGCATTGCCGAAGCGGACCGACCACAGGGCCGCACACTGGACGGATTCGTCCTGCGGCGAACCGGTGGCTACAAGATTCACGAAATCGGTTTACGATTTTTCTGCCGGGTCCTCGGCGGTTTGGGCTTCTTCTTCCGCCAGGCTGACGACTGGCGCAATCGCCTGAAGCTTTTCGGCGTTGCGGAGATCCATCAGTTTTACACCCATCGTGTTTCGACCGGTTTCGCGAATTTCTTTGACCCGCGTGCGTACCATCTGGCCTTTGTTGGTGATGAGCATGATTTCATCAGTCTCGCGGACAGTGAGCGCGCCAACGACGTCGCCGGTTTTCTCACCAGTTTTCATGGTAATGATGCCTTTCCCGCCGCGCGATTGCCGCCTGTAATCTTCGAACGACGTGCGTTTGCCAATTCCATTTTCGCCCGCGACCAGCAGCATGGAATTTGGGTCGACAATGGCGCTGGCCACCACGTGATCGCCTTTCCCGGGGCGAATGCCCCAGACGCCGACTGTGTTGCGGCCCTGATCGCGCAGTTTTTCTTCGTGAAATCGCAAGCTCATTCCATCCTTGGTGATGAGCACGATCTCGTTATTGCCATTCGTTAACTTTGCGTCAATCAACCTGTCGCCTTCCTCGATCTGGATGGCGATGATTCCGCCACGGCGAACATTCGCGTAATCGGAGAGGTTCGATTTCTTAACAATGCCGGACTGCGTTGCGAACATAATGTGGAGATTTTCGTCCCAGGTCTGATCGACAGCGCTTGGTCCCGTTCCGGATTTTTTGGATTGAATCCGGATCGTCGCAGCGATTTTTTCATCGGGCTTAAGCTCGAGAATATTCACGATGGAGCGGCCCTTGGCGGCGCGGCCCATCTCGGGGATTTCGTAAACTTTTTCCACATAAGCGCGTCCGGCCGCGGTGAAAAACATCAGGTAATCGTGAGTGGTCGCGGTAAAAAGATGTTCCACGAAATCGCCTTCCTCTTCTTCGGTGGCGCCTTCGCGCGTTTGCATACCGATCACGCCCTTGCCTCCGCGCCGCTGCGCACGAAACGCGCTCACAGCCGTGCGTTTGATAAAGCCCCCATGAGTAATGCTGATGATGCAACCCTCGTTTACGATGAGATCCTCCATGTTGATCTCTGCTTGATCAGGAGCGAGCTCGGTCAGGCGCGGCGAACCGTGTTTGTCGCGAATTTCACGGAGCTCCTTTTTAATAATCGTGAAGACACGCTGCTCTTTGGCCAGGATGTCGCGAAGGTCTTTGATCGATTCGAGTAGTTCCTTGTACTCCTTGTCGATCTTTTCTCGCTCGAGCCCCGTGAGCTGATACAGCCGAAGATTAAGGATTTCGTCAGCCTGATGTTCGCTGAAGGCATAACGGCCATTTGTCAGGCGGGCCTCACTGCGAATCAATATGCCGATCTGCTCGACCTGACGCTTGGTGAATTCGAAGGCCAGCAATTTTACTCGGGCTTCATCGCGACTGGCGGATCCGCGAATAATTCGGAGAAATTCGTCGAGATTAGCGAGCGCAATGAGGTAACCCTCGAGCGTTTCGGCGCGCTCCTCCGCTTTACGCAACTCAAAGCGAGTGCGGCGCAGCACAACATCGCGCCGATGCTCGATATAGCAGGCGTTCGCTTCCTTGAGAGAAAGCAGTTTGGGCCGTCCGTGATCAATCGCCAGCATGATGACCGCGAAGGAGCTTTCCATCGCGGTGTGCTTGTAGAGATTGTTGATCACGACCTTTGGATTGCCGTCGCGCTTCAGCTCGATAACAACCCGCGTATTTTCATCTGACTCGTCGCGAACAGCGCTAATGTCTGTCAGCACTTTGCCGTTTACCAGCGATGCGATGCGTTCGACGAGGGTTGCGCGATTGACGTTGTACGGAATTTCAGTGATGACGATTTGTTCTTTGCCGCCTTTGAGCTCTTCGATGCCGGCCTTGCCGCGCACCTTCATACTGCCTCGTCCGGTCTCGAGATATTGTTTGATTCCCGAAACGCCGCAGATGACGCAGCCGGTCGGGAAGTCCGGCCCTTTTACATGTTTCATCAGCTCCTCGAGCGTGATTTCGGGATTGTCGATTTGCGCACAGACTCCATCAATCACTTCGCTGAGATTGTGCGGCGGAATATTGGTCGCCATGCCCACGGCGATGCCGGTTCCGCCATTAACGAGCAGATTTGGAAAGGCAGCTGGGAAAACCGTCGGCTCGGTGCGTGTTTCGTCATAATTTGGGACGAAATCGACGGTGTCCTTTTCCATGTCGGTCATCAGCGCGGCGCCGAGATGCGTCATGCGCGCTTCGGTGTAACGCATCGCCGCCGGGGGATCGCCTTCGACGGAGCCGAAGTTACCCTGACCGTTAACGAGCGTTTCACGCATCGCCCACGGCTGGGCCATGTGGACCAGCGTGGGATAGATCACCGCTTCGCCGTGCGGGTGATAATTTCCGCTTGTGTCACCGCAAATCTTCGCGCATTTGCGATGCTGTCGTCCCGGAAAAAGAGAGAGATCGTGCATCGCGTAGAGAATTCTGCGCTGTGACGGCTTGAGTCCGTCGCGTGCGTCCGGCAACGCGCGCGAGATAATGACCGACATCGAATAATCGAGGAAGGACCTCGATACTTCTTCGGCTACATTTATCGGTTCAATTTTCTCGTTTGGATTAAGCATGACGTTTGGATTTATCCATGAGCTGGCAAGTACGCGGAAGGACGCTCCGTAAGGAAGCGCTCTTCCCAAATTCGGGAGATTTCGTCAGCCTGTCTAATTGTTACGGGAGGACCGATCCGCGCGTCGCGCGCCAGCGGGATTTTCAAAAAATCCAGCACACCTCGGATGGTTGCCTCATAATCCCGGCATAGTTCTTCGTACTCGACCTGGAAGGGAGCAATGCCGATTCGCTGAAAAAATGTGTACCAAATATTTTCCTGTCGCTCGGCCTCTCTTAGAGACTGCTCGATCAACTGCGCATCGAATTGCGGTTCTCGTACGGCGGCTTTTCCCTGCTGCACTTTCCAAAGACCGGTCTGAAGAGCTCGAGCTGTCGACAATGCTTGCCGCAATTTGTGGCGCCGGACGATGTGCACAAAGCGAAGGCGTGGGAAGGCATTTTGCAACATTGTGAGATCATCAGTCGCTGCGTCGCCAAAAGCATGAGTACCTCGCAGTCGAGCAAGGAAATCGTCCAGATACCAGCTCATTAGTTTAAAACCGAACACTTCATTGTGAGTGGTTTTCGTGTTGACCATGCCGCTCACGTAACCCGGATAATCAGCATTTGGATCCAGTCCGAGCTCGGCTCCGTAGCGGCCTTCGGATTTTGGGAGGAAGAATTGTTTCGGCATGCCCGCCTGGCGCGTGGCGCGCAAGCCATCCGTCAACAAATTGCTACCCGAACGCGGAATTGTGCAGACAACGTAACAGCGTCGCGGATGGCGTAGTTTGTGAAACAGGCCTCCCATCTTGGAACTTACACGTCGAGATTGCGCACATTCAGCGCGTTGTCTTCAATGAATTGCCGGCGCGGCTCGACGACATCACCCATCAGAATCGTGAACATTTTATCGGCATCGACGGCGTTATCGTCGTTCAGGTCCACCTTCAGGAGTTTGCGTTTCTCCGGATTCATTGTGGTCT
>Ga0209808_1002218_pt1 | contig 9969 bp, 8 predicted proteins | sample GraSoiAngelo_157_FD_186171 | JGI IMG/M metagenome (GOLD analysis project Ga0209808, IMG submission 186171) | Grasslands soil microbial communities from the Angelo Coastal Reserve, California, USA - 14_1009_16_20cm (SPAdes) (version 2) | ecosystem: Environmental > Terrestrial > Soil > Grasslands ...
GACCAGGTCGTGGACGAGATGGGGGATGCCGGCCCGGATGAGCCAGACGGCGCGGACGACGACGACCTGTGAGCCGCACATCGATCGCGCGCATCCAGGGCAGGGAGATCCTCGACTCACGCGGTAATCCCACCGTTGAGGTTGACGTACTTCTCGAGTCTGGAGAGCTGGGCCGGGCGGCCGTCCCATCGGGGGCGTCAACCGGTGCGCACGAAGCGGTGGAGCTTCGCGATGGTGATAAAGGCCGCTATGGCGGGAAGGGCGTGCGAAACGCCGTGGGGCATGTCAATCAGGAGATCGCGGCAGTATTGCGCGGCGCCGACGCCAGCGACCAGCGCGGGATCGATGAGCGCCTGATCAACCTGGATGGAACCGCCAACAAATCCCGGCTCGGGGCGAACGCCATTCTCGGCGCCTCGATGGCGGTTGCCCGTGCCGCCGCGCTGGCGGCCCGGCAGCCGCTCTATCGCTACCTTGCCGCCGACGGCGACCTACGGATGCCGGTGCCGATGATGAATATCCTCAACGGCGGCAAGCATGCCCAGACAAAGGTTGACTTCCAGGAATTCATGGTGGTTCCAGCCGGGGCACCGAGCTTCAGCGAGGGGCTGCGCTGGGGCGCCGAGGTCTTCCACGCGCTCAAGCAGACCTTGCACGAGCGTGGCCTGAGCACCGGGCAGGGCGACGAGGGCGGCTTTGCCCCCGAGCTGGAGGCCAACGAGGAAGCCATGACGCTGCTGGTCCAGGCCATCGAGCGCAGCGGCCACCAGCCCGGCAAAGAGGTTTTCATCGCGCTGGACCCGGCGGCGTCCGAGCTCTATCACGGCGACCGCTATGAGCTGACCGGCGAGGGCCGAACGCTTCCCCCGGCGGAGATGGTGGCGCTCTGGAAGTCCTGGGTCAACCGTTATCCGGTGATCTCGATCGAGGACGGGCTCGCGGAAGACGACTGGGACGGTTGGCGGACGCTTACGACCGACCTGGGCAGGCGGCTGCAACTGGTGGGCGACGACATCTTCGTCACCAATGTCGTTCGCCTTCGCCGGGGCATCGATGCCGGAGTGGCAAACAGCATCCTCATCAAGCTCAACCAGATCGGGACGCTAACCGAGACACTGGAGACGATGGCCACCGCCCGACGGGCCGGCTACGGCACGGTCATCTCGCATCGGTCGGGCGAGACCGAAGACACGTTTATTGCCGACCTCGCCGTAGCGACCGGTGCCGGCCAGATTAAATCGGGTGCACCATCACGGTCGGAGCGTGTGGCGAAGTACAATCGGCTCCTGCAGATCGAGGAAGAGGTGGGTAGCACCGTATCGTATCCAGGGCGCGCCGCACTAAGCCGTGTCTAGGCGCGTCCCTCCGCGCGGATTCTTCAACAGCGAATCACCGTTCGGCCGCCTGCCAACCGAGCCGAGCTTCCCAACCATCCGCGTCTCCCGGCGGGGAGTGTTGTGGATCGTCGCCATCGCCGTCGCGCTGCTCCTGCTTTTCCTCCTCAAGCCGTTCGCGACGCTCTACACCGACTATCTGTGGTTCCGCTCTCTCGGCTACGGCGGCGTGTTCGGCACCCGCTTCAGCGCGCAGATCTGGTCCTTCTTCATCTTCGCAATTCTCTTCTGGATCATCGGCTCGATCAACGTGCTGCTGGTCCTCAACTCCGGCCGGCGGCTGTCGTCGATCGGCATCCGGCAACGCCTGGTGACCGCACCGTCGACCATCCTCGGCCTGCTCGGTGTCTTTCTGCTCGGCCTCCTGTTCGGGCAAATCGCCTCGGGCCAGTGGCAGACCATCCTGACCTTCCTCAATCAGAAGCCGTTCAACGTCCAGGATCCGATCTGGCACAAGGACGTGTCCTTCTACGTCTTTACCCTTCCCTTCTACCGCTTCCTGTGGGGCTGGCTCCTGGGTGTGGTGATCCTGATGATCCTCGTCGTCGCAGGCCTCTACGCGTCGCGAGCCGGACTCCAGAACTTGTTGCTTCCCGCTCGGGCCATCCGTCATCTTTCTGTCCTGGCGGCAGCCTTTGCCGCACTGCTCGCGATCCATTACCGGCTCGACCTCTACGAGCTGCTGCTGAGCAAGCGGGGTTTCGTCTTTGGCGTCGGCTACGCGGATGTGGCCGCCCGCATTCCCGCCTACTGGATCATGACGGTGCTGATGGTCCTGATCACCATCGGCCTGCTCGCGAATGCCGCCGGGGCCCGACTCACTCCGCTGCCCGCCGCCCTGGTTGTCTGGCTCGGCGCGGCTTTCGTCCTGCTGGTCGTCTTTCCCGGCATCATCCAGCGGTTCCAGGTCGACCCCAGCGCGCAAACGAAAGAGGCGCCCTATATCAAGAACGAGATCGCCTTCACCCGCCAGGCCTACGGTCTGGCAGGGATCACCGACCGGCCTTTCACACCGCGGGACACGGTCACGGCCGACGCGGTGGCGCGCAACCCGCAGACGGTCCAGAACGCCCGCCTCTGGGACCCACAGCTGGCCCTGCCGGCGGCACTCGAGAATCAGCAGAGCCTCCGAACCTACTACACGATTTCCGACGTGGCGGTCGACCGCTATCAGCTTGGCGACCAGTATCTCCAGATGCTGCTCTCGGCCCGGGAATTGGATACCTCGGGCCTAAATGCGCAGGCCCAGACCTGGCCAAACCTCAAGCTCCAGTACACGCATGGTTACGGCGTGGTCGCCGCCCGCGCCAATGAAGCCACCGCCGAGGGCGACCCGGTACTGATCCTCAAGAACATTCCCCCGGCTGGTCAACCCGCGGTGACCCAACCAGGCATCTACTTCGGCCGGCACAGCAACGATCACACCGATTACGTGCTGGTGGACTCGAGCCAGGCCGAGCTGGATTATCTGGCCGAGACCACCCACCTGACGCACTGGACGGGGAAGACCGGCGTTCCGCTAACGTCGGCACTGCGCAAGCTGGCGTTCGCGGTCCGCTTCGGCGACATCAACGTCCTGATCAGCCCGCAGCTGACCTCGCAAACCCAGGTGCTCTTCAACCAGGCGGTGCAGGACCGGGTCGCGGTTCTGGCGCCCTTCCTGCAGTTCGACCAGGATCCCTACATCGTGGTCGTCGACGGCAAGCTCTACTGGATCCTCGACGGATTCACCACCACTGACCACTATCCCTACAGCCGGACCCCGCCGGTGGAGGATCGCGGTCCGCTGTCCGACATCAATTACGTGCGGAACTCCGTCAAGGTGGTGGTCGACGCCTATGCGGGGACCACGACCTTCTACCAGATCGACAGCAAGGACGCGATCGCCAATACCTACGGATCGATTTTCCCCGGGCTCTTCAAGCCCTTCAGCCAGATGCCGGCCGGGCTGCAGGCACACATCCGCTATCCTCGCGACCTTTTCAATGTCCAGGCGGAGCAGTTCGCGACGTACCACGTGCAGGATCCGAACACGCTCTACACGCGCGAGGATCAATGGCAGATCGCCAAGGAGAACCTGGAGCAGGCTGGAGGACCATCGCCGATGCGGCCCTTCTACGTCATCATGCGGCTGCCCGGCGAGGCGAAAGAAGAGTTCGTCACCATCCTGCCCTACACGCCGAATGGGAAGACCAACATGATCGCTTACCTGGCGGCCCGCTCGGACCAACCGGATTACGGCACGTTGTTCGACTTCCGCTTCCCCAAGGACAGCCTCGTGGTTGGCACCCAGCAGGTCGAATCGAACATCGACCAGGCCCCGGCGATCAAGTCACAGTTCTCGCTGCTCAACTTCCCGGGTTCGAGGGTCATCCGCGGCAATCTGCTCGTCCTTCCGATCGAGACTTCGCTGCTGTACATCGAGCCCGTCTACCTGGAGGCCAGCAACGTCAAGAAGCCGCAGCTGAAGAAGGTGATCGCGGCAACCGGACAGAACGTGGCGATGGAAGACACCCTCGACAAGGCCCTTGCCGCCCTGCTCGGCCAGGCGCCGCCCTCAACGCCGACCGGCCCCGCAGCGCCACCGAGCGGCACGGTCGCGCAACTGATCGCGTCGGCCAAAGCCCACTACGATACCGCTCAGAGGGACCTCGCCAGCGGTGATTTCGTTGGCTACGCGCAGGAGATCAAGCTGGTCGCCGCCCTGCAGCCGGCCAGCGCGTCACCGAGCGCCTCAGCCAAAGCGTCACCGAGCGCCTCGCCCTAACTAAAAAAGGCGCTTGCGCGTTGCAAGCGCCCTCCAAGCCCCGGAACCGATTCAGCGAGGACCGGGCAGACCGTCGGCGACAGCGAGAACAGCGGCGACGACGGTAGCGATGAGCGCGAGCAGCCGGTACATGGGCACCCTCCTTTCGGGTGGACCGGGTGCCCCGACGTCCTTAGCCGGCATTTAACACCCGGTTCAGTTAAGTGTCAATATACTTTCCGTGACTTGGTTTAGCCAAGCTATACTCATGGGCAGTTAATGAACTCGGTTGGAGAGCGTCTTCGCGAGGCGCGCCTGGCCAGGGGCCTCACCCAGGAACAGCTCGCTCGGGGGCTCGCGACCAAGGGATTCATCAGCCAGGTCGAGCGCAACCGCGCGACGCCATCCCTTCCCAAACTTCGTGTCCTGGCGGAGCGATTGGGCCAGCCGCTTTCCTTCTTCGTAACCGATCGTCCCCCGCAGCTCTTGACGCTGCTTCGCAAGAGCGCGCAGCTGGCGGTGCGTGCGGAAGAGCCCGCTCGCGCGCTGGACATCCTGGCCGAGGCGTCGGACCTGCCGGCGACGGCAAACGAACGCGCCGATCTTCAACGGATTCGTGGCGTCGCCCTTTCCGAGTTACGGCAGAATCCGGAAGCGCTGTCCACCTTGCAGGACGCTGCCGCGACGGCTCCGGTCGACGATGCGGAGCTGAACGCCGCGATCTATACCGAAATCGGCACCGTGCTGCAGATCGAGGAGCGATTCAACGCGGCCATCGAAGCAGACCGACGGGCGCTCGATTGGCTCGATCAGTGCCGTCACGCCGATTCGGCCCTCCGTGCCCGGGTGCTGACCAACCTTGGAAGTAGCAGCTTCAGGCTGGGGCAACACGCAGAAGCAATGGCGTACTTCGTTCGCGCCCTCGACGCAGCAACGGACGCCGAGAGTTTGCTGCGGATCGCCAACGCCCATATGGCGCTGGGGGTTGCGGCACGGGCGATGGGAGAGCTCGACCGCGCCCTCGAACATTGCAATCGCGCCCTCGAACTCCACTCTCGGATCCATCACGACCGGACCGCCAACCGGATCCTCAACAACCTGGGAGACGTCCATTACGCGGCTGGACGCAAGGGCGAAGCGGCCGAGCTTCAGCGACGCTGCCTCGAACGAGCGCGGGAACTCAAGGATGACTTCGAGATCGGAGTGGCCGCCGGGGCGCTCGGTCGCTATGCCCTCGAGGACGGGAACAGCGAGGACGCCATCGTTCTGGCCCGCGAAAGTCAGCAGGCGGCCGGTCGATCGGGCGACCACCTGCATCAGGCCGTCGCCGCGGCCGTGGAGGGAGCGGCCGCGGATAGGTTGGGCCGGCGGCGAGAAGCGAACCAACGGTTCAGGCAAGCCCTGCAGATCCTTTTCGAGCGCAGCGCCGCCGGCGAGCTGGCTGAGGTTTGCACGATGTACGCCGATATTCTTCGCCAGCGCGGCCAGGACGACCGCGCGTTCGCCTTCATGCGAATGGCGGCCGAGCGCGACTTCAGCAGGCTCGCCTCACTTCTCAAAATCGGGAGGTAATCATCGCTTCCGTCAGAAAGGTTGACGACTCAGCCGCTGCGGTGCTCATCGCCGTCGAGGATGAGCCCGGCGAAGGGCAGCTGCGCGCCATGCTCGAGAGCGCCGGCCACCGCGTGCTCACCGCCGCTGACGGCGCGGCCGCCTTGCGCATCTTGTCGGCACATCCCTGCGACCTGGTGCTCTGCGACGCGCTCCTCCCCGACATGGATGGCTTCGAAGTTTGTCGGGCGATCAAGCAGGCGCCGGCAACTCGGCACATCGCCGTGCTGTTATTGCTGGCCGGCGACGATGACATCCAGCGGGAGCGGGCCCTCCAGGCGGGTGCCGACGACGTTGTGACCAAACCGGTGGAACGCGCCCTGCTGTTGACGCTGGTGCGCGCCCAGCTGCGGCTCGCCCGATTGGATGATCAGGTCCATGACCTCGAGGGTCTGGTCATGACGCTGGCCCGCGCGGTCGAGGACCGCGAGCAGAGTAGTGCGGGTCTTGCCGAAAAAGTCGCCCACTGGGCAACCCAGCTTGGCAGCGCCATTGAACTGCCGGACGACCAGCTGACGCTGCTCTACAAAGCCGCGTTACTGCATGACGTCGGGACGCTGAGCGTCCCCGTCGACGTGCTCTCAAAGGGAGGTCGCCTGGATCCCGGCGAGTTCAGTCAGGTCAAGCGACACCCGGTGGTGGGCGAGCAGATCCTTGGGGCGCTGCCGCGCTCCGATCAGCTGCTCCCGGCCGTCCGTCACCATCACGAGCGGGTAGACGGCGCGGGGTACCCCGACGGCCTGGGTGGCAATGACATTCCATTGTTTGCCCGGGTCATCGCCATCGCTGATGCTTTTGTTGCGATGACCAGCGATCGGCCGTATCGCGGCCGGCTCTCGCGGAAGGAGGCGGTCGGCATCCTGCGGCAGGGCGCGGGAAAGCAATGGGATGCCGGCTTGGTCGAGCGATTCCTCAAGCTCGTTGAGAAGCGGGACGTCGAAACCGCCAGGGAGGCTCGAACCGCCGGCTAGACCTGGGGCCAGTCGTCGGGCCGATCGATATCCTTCCCCATCGACGCCGGCAGCTCCACGTCGATGACCGCTTCAGGATGTGCGGTCACAACGACCTGGCCGCCGCGGTCGGCCTCGATCAGCCGCATTAATTCCGAAAAAAATCGTCGATCGAAAATCACGGGATTGCCGCGATGGTCGCCATATCGTGGCACGACGATCTTTCCGGGCGCAAACGCCGTGATGAGCTGCCCGATCGCGCCGGCGGTCAGATAGGGCTGGTCGGCGACGCCGATCAAGGCCGCCGGAGTTGCCCGGGGCAGCGCCCCAACGCCGATCCCGATCGAGCTGTTGATACCACGCTGCGGCTGCGGATTCGTCTCAACGGATAGCGGTAGCCCGGCAAGGGCCTGCGCGAGGCGCGGATCACCGGAAACCACGGCGATCACCGGCATCAGCCCGGCGTCGATGAAGCGGCGGGCGGCCCGCGTTAGCAGCGGCTCGTCACCCCATGGCTCGAGCAGCTTCTGACGGCCAAACCGGCTGGAAAGGCCGGCGGCGAGCAGGATTCCGGCAATCAGCCGGCGGCGGTCGCGGCCTTCAGCTCCTGGTCGACGCAACTGGCAAACCGTTGGGCCATCCGCTGGGCCACCTCTTGCATGATGCCACTGCGTCCGAACTGGGCAACCACTCCGCTGACCGCCAGGTCGGTGTCCATCACGACGCTGGTCCCTTTCTCGCTGGCGGCGAGCTGCGCGGTCACCATGGCCGAGGCACCCCCGCGCCCGCGCGTCTCCGCCCCTTCGGCTTTGATCCGGACGGTGTGCCCGGCCGGATCGATGCTCTCGATGACGATCCGTCCCTTATACGAGACCGCGATCGGACCCAGCTTGACCTCTACCTTCCCGACGTAGGTCTTGTCATCGACCACCTCGGTGAGGGACGCACCCGGGACGCAGTGCGCGATCTTCTGGACATCGAGCAAATATGCCCAGGCTGCATCAACGGGCGCGCCCAGCTCGAAGCGCGTCGTGATGACCACCCACTTACATTAGCCGAAAAAAATGGCCGGCACCTCACGGTAGCCGGCCTCGAGCGCCTGTTGGGACGAGTCTACGTCAGGAGGCGGTGATCGGGGTTCCTGGGTCGACCAGGTGGATCCAGGTGAGTCCACTCGGCAGGTGCATCGGCTTGCCGTCGGCGCCCACGATCTTCAGCGGTAGCTCTGCGTTGGTCAGGTCCCAGGTGGCCGTGTAGCGATGACCCTTGCTGAAGACATCCGCCGGTCCGGTCCCCTGCAAATCGAAATCCACAGCTGGCGCTCCGAGCACGTCGGTGAAGCCCGCGTCGTGGTGCGCGACCTGGATCAGGATGACGTTGACCGGCTTGATGGGCTGGCCGGTGTTCTTGTCGATCAGCGGCCCGGTTTCGGTGCCATAGGCATAGGCGCCGTCGGCCGCCGAGTACGTATACGTGACCCGATGGACGTTTGTCTGATTGAACACGATGCGATTCGCCACGGCCGGTGCCGGACTGGCGCCAGGGGTCCCGGGCGATGGCAGCTGGTAAGTGACGCGCGGTGCATATTTGTTCAGGCCCTGCGCGAGCCGGTCGCCGTCGGTGTACAGGTTGTGCGGCGCCCGCCGGCTCGCGTCCCGGGCGAAATACGCGCCACCATCGCTGCTCTCGGTCAGAGCCGGAATCTGCTGCTGCTGGATCATTTGCAGCACTTTCGTATTGGCTCCGGAGAAGAAGATCACGCCTTTGTAGGCGTGCCAGAGCCGGATGGTCACCGGACGGGCGCTCCGAACTGGCTCGATCCGCCGGTTGCCCGAGGGCTTGAAGTAGATCACGGTCATCCGGGTGATGCCGCCTTCGGCCAGGTATTCATACACAAGATCGGCCTGCTGCAGACCCGCGTGCGGCCGGGCCAGGATCGAATTTTCAATCTGCACCATCGCGGGGCCGGGCCGGCCCGGGGTCGGGGTTGGGGTTGCCGGCAGGCCGGTGGTGCCACATCCCGCGAGAGCAACCAGCGCGACGCTCGTGGCGAGCCCCGCCAGCTCGCGCCTCACGGCCGTCAACATGCGTCGCTCAGTATAAGGAAAAGCGATAGCGTCATGGGCCAACCCGATCTGGCGGTTAGGCTGCGATGCCGATCTTTCGAAGGGCGGGGCCGAGCTCGCGCAGGTTGCGCTTGTGGCGCTCGCGCCAATCCAGGATGAGGTCGGCGAAGGCCGACTTGGATAGCCGCTCGCGGCGAACCGCGTTGGTTTTCGTATCGGTGATCTCGAGCTCGACCCAGACCACCCCGGCCTCGATCAAGCGCGCCGGGTAGTCGTTGTCTTCGATCAATCGAATCAGTTCAAGTTCTCCGAGCACTGCTACCACTCCTGGCGAAACCGATTATCGACTGCTCTTATTCATCCCCAACGGCGAATCTGAAAAAATCCGTCACTTTCAAACGCCAGGTCGACCGTGAACTCCGAAGCTGGCCGGTAGACTTAGGGCCGTGCTGGCCGACCTCCACATGCATTCAACCGTCAGCGACGGCTGGCGCGATCCGGACGAAGTGGCCCAGCTGGCCGCCGACCGTGGGGTGCGGGTCATGGCGCTGACCGATCACGACACCTTCCACGGGGTCAGCCGCGCCCGCGCCGTCGCCCACCGACGGGGTCTTGGTTACGTGCGGGCCCTCGAGGTCACCACCTATCCGCCCAATCAGATGCGCCATATCCTGGGCCATGGGGTCGACGTCAACCATCCCCACCTCCTTGCCCTGCTCGACCGGACCCAGGCGGTGTTCCGCCGCCAGACGGAGGCGTGGATCAAGGCCCTGCACGAGCAGGGCATCGGCGACGACCTGGACCTGGGCGCCTTTGCCTACAAGCCGACAGTGATGCCGGGCGCCGTCCTCAAGCTCATCCTGCAGCATGGCCTGATGACCGAAAAGGACGCCTGGGACAGCGTGCGCAAGGCGGTCGATTTCATGCCCCCGGATTTCTATTCCCCGATCCCGACTCCAACGGAGGCGGTCGAGGCCATCCACGCGGCGGGCGGACTGGCGGTGCACGCGCATCCGGGGTCCGTTCCGGACCAGGACCTGATGAAGGAGGTCCTGCCCCTGGTGGATGGCCTCGAGGTCTACACGCGCCGCCACCAGCCCGAACAGATTCCCGTCTATGAGGAACTGGCCAGCCGGCACGGCTTGCTGATGACGGTGGGCACCGACTACCACGGCTTCAACGGCGACGACTATGAAGCTCCA
>Ga0209808_1002223_pt1 | contig 9962 bp, 12 predicted proteins | sample GraSoiAngelo_157_FD_186171 | JGI IMG/M metagenome (GOLD analysis project Ga0209808, IMG submission 186171) | Grasslands soil microbial communities from the Angelo Coastal Reserve, California, USA - 14_1009_16_20cm (SPAdes) (version 2) | ecosystem: Environmental > Terrestrial > Soil > Grasslands ...
TTTGCTGCACGGGAAGAACTGCGACGCATCTGGCAGGCTCCGAGCGGCGGAGCGAGGAGTGAAGAATGAATTGTATTGAGGTCGCGGAATATGTTTCCGCGTTGTTCGATGGTGAACCGATTTCGCACGAGGCGGCAGTGCACCTGTCGGATTGTGCCGAGTGCCGTGGACGGCTGAACCGTTACGCGGAGATCGGCGCGGAGTTACGGCGTATGGCGAGCGCAGGCGCGCCGCAAACAATTCCGGAAGGACGATGGAAATTGGCGGAACCGGCCTCTGCCAACTGGCTGACTATATGGAGGGAAACCATGCGAATACCGCGATTTGTGTTCGCGCTGATGGTCGTTGCTTTACTAGCTTTGTCTACGGGGCTCTTCCTGACTCGGGCGAAAGAGACTCACCGATGGTTTCAATACGGGCTAGTGGGAAGAGACGGAAAGAACATTGTGACTGGTACAGTTCCAACAAATCCTCCAAAAGGAAATCCATACTACGACTTGGAAGCAGGAATGACATATGCGGACGGAACTGTCTGGTTTCAGGTTCGCTTTGTGGAGCAGGTCGGAGAGGCAGAAAAATTCACGGCAAGAACTCTTTGGGTTCCGCGGGGAGATCATCATGGGCCTACTCTTGAGAAACTACGCAGTATGCCGGAGCGGGAGTTCCTCTATTCTCCTGGGGAAGATCTAAAAATTCCTGTGGAGGGTTACGGCAACTTGGAAATCAAGGGCCACTTCGAGTCAACACTTCCAGAGAATGTGCGGATGGGACTCTATCCCGAAGACGGCATGTTTCGAATCGATCCGCCGGTGGTCCTCGTCAGGGGAAAAGAGATGCTCATGAAAGGGGATATGGGCGGAGGACAAATCTCAATGGACAAATCCTACTTCGCATATGGATCTCAAGTCGAGGGATGGTACCTATTCTCCTCGAAGGCCATTGCAGGGGCGACAGAAGGAACACTCACGAACAATCAGATTGAATTCATGCTCGATGGCAAACAGTATTTTCTCTTTACCGGTAGTCCAATCCTCTTTGGGAGCGTGAAAATTTGGGTGAAGCACTACGCTTCCATTCGGGACGCCGATCCGACTTCGCCACCAGGGGCGGATCAAAACATACCCCAGCTTGCATTCGGCGAATTAGCGAATCTCTCAGCCGAGAAATGATTTGAACCGTGGTCTCCAGATTTCTAGTACTTGGAGCTGACACATCCTTCGCCCGCCTCGCGAGCGCAGAAACCGCTTAACATCTCCGATGAGCATTCGTCGGGCATGAGCCGGGCTTCTTCCTCTGGGATAGTCAAAAAGGAGTCCGACTCAATGTTTAATCAATTGTTCTTCCGTTCCGAGGTGTTAACTCGCCAGCTTTCGGCCCCACTCGTTGACGAACGCCGCCAATATCTAACTCGCTGCGCTGTGCAAGGAATGACTAAGTCCACCCTGGAGGCGAAGGCTCGCCTCCTGCTGTCAATCTCCCCATATCGATACTGTTTCAGCACCGATAAACCTAACGTTCGGCAGCGTCTCTTGAACCACTGCTTTTGGCGGTGACGCAGGTCGTTGAAGAAGGCGTTGCTCAGGCTGAACAATATTTACGTTAAATACCGGAGCGTTGATGTTCTGATTGCTCGGGGCTGTGCTATCAGCAGCAGCCGGAGAATCGGAAGGAAGTTGTTGCTTGCTACGCTTCCACACAGAATGATTTTATCCTGAACACCCAGACTGTCACAGCCGAATTATCTCCGGTGGGCGTGTGTTCAACTGAAAGCTGCCTTCGTAGAGCACTTCCCCGGTCTCGACGCTTGTCAAGCGCACCGAAACGGTTCCTTGCTCAAAACCACGAAGAGGAACGAGGTCTTGCGAGATTTCATCGGTCCGAGAGCTACCGTCGCGCGTCGCTTCCCAATCGTGTTGAACTGTTGGCCCAGCATCAGCCCCACGATCAGGCCGTGCGTGTCATCTACTCGAAACTCGGTCATGTCGGCGGCCTGATTTAGCCAGCAGCCCGTAACACGGCGAAGTTCTCTCACGCCATCACGGTAAATGAGTTGCGCTTTTACCAATCCATCTACATTGAGGCTTCCCCTCCGGGCTTCATTTGTGAATTGAACGACGAAAGCATCTTGCGTGGGGACACTTTCACTCCAAACTCCGTGATCAACCTGCGAAACCGCTGCGATGTGGGCACCGGTTACGACCATGTTGGGTTGATGAGGTGGTGGTGCTGGTGCCGGTGCAGCGGCTGGCTGGCCGATGTTCACGTTGAAAACAGGCGCGTTAACGTTCTGATGGATTCCGGAGCCTCCGGCCACCGGTGAATTGCTCACCTGAGAGTCTTGGGCATTCAGCGTCACCTGCGGCGCGGGCACTGGACTGGTTGTCTTTTTACGCGAATCAGCCCACTGCTTCAGCAGAAGCAGAATAATAGGCATCAAGACAACAGCCACGAGCCATTGATAATTGCTTGCAAGCCAATGCATCAGGACACGCCCCCCGCTTCCAAGTCTGTCCTTGCCAAAATCGGAAGTCAACGCCGTATACGTCTCGGCGAAAAACAGACATTGCTGGGAAATTAGAGAAGAAGATTGGAGGTGACGGTGGGACTCGAACCCGCTAGAGACCGGCTTTGCAGGCCCGACGCCTCGCCGCTTTCTCTTTGAGACGCGAACCTTTTGGATATGGTGGCGCGAGAAGCAAAGTGGCCGCGTGGGCGGAATGGCGGACGCGCCCGACCAGATATTCCGCAGTAGAATGATCCCGGAGACCCCGTAGCTCAACTGGATAGAGCGAATGGCTTCGAACCATTAGGTTCCGAGTTCAAGTCTCGGCGGGGTCGCCATGTTTTCGCCCCTACAAGGTAGTAGCGGGACCGGGCGGACTTGAACGGAATTTCTGGCCGGGCTTTCCCTGCAATGACGCGAATCCGTGCGGGAACGGCGAGTCTTGGACTCGGAGTCTATTCGTCAGCAAAATAATCCGAGTCGATCCTCTTTGTTTCATATGAAGTGACCGCAAGTCCTTTGAAAGCCTCTTCCACTTCAAAATGCACTAGAGTTTTTTGGATGAATTTTCCTGACCCGTCATCGTCCGTGAAAACCACTTTCCCGACGAATACGATGCTGGCTTCTTTTATATACCGGGAGGCATGATCCGGAGGGCCGCACTCGCAACCAAAGGATGGAATGGCGCAGGTCAGGAAAAAACAAAACGCTCGCAACAAGTAAAGCCGCATGATTTGGGAGTCTATAATAGCATGAGAACGAAATACTACGGTCTTGGCGATTACTTCTCTTCCATACCGTTCAACTTCTGGGAAGTGGCGTTACCGGAAAAGTTCGTACTAAAACCGCGTGAAACTTCGCCACATTGGCCACTGTCCGATTGCTCACGCTCGAGGGTGGGTTGAGTCAAAATAGATAACCTGATGGAGGTTCTGCATGCTGGCACGTAAACTTTGCAAAACGCTTTTTATGTTATTAGTCCCCGCTTTCGCCATCGCAGCGCAGCAGGCTCCTGCGCCGCACGTCGTGGACCTAATGGCTCCCGACGGGCTCAAGCTGAAAGGGACATTTTCTGGCACCGCGGCGTCGGGGCCCGGCGTGCTTCTGCTGCACCAGTGCAACCGGCAGCGCAAGGTGTGGGACGACCTTGTCACGCGCATGACCGCGGCCGGAATGAACGTGATGACAGTGGACCTGCGCGGCTACGGCGATTCGGAAGGCACGCCGATCGACAAGCTCACGCCAGAAGAGATCAACCTGGTGTTCAATCAAAAGATGCCACTGGACGTGGAAACCGCTTACAAATTTCTGATCGCTCAACCCACCGTCTCTCCGGGTATTCTCGTCGCGGGCGGAGCAAGCTGCGGCGTCAACCAGTCCGTGCACCTAGCCATGAAGCACCGCGAAATCAAGGCGCTGGTGCTGCTCTCGGAAATCACCGACCTGGACGGACGCAATTTTCTGCGCGCGCATCCCTCGCTGCCACTGTTCTTGGCCACGGCCGAAGACGACACCGATCCCGGCGTCTCCGACCTAATGCAATGGCTTTCCACGTTTTCGACGAATGCGCACACGAAATTCGTGCGCTACAAGACCGGCGGCCACGGCGTGGAGATGTTCGCCGCGCACCCGGAGCTTCCCGCGACCATTGTGGATTGGGTCACCATCGCCGTGCGTTCGCCCAATGTCGCCACGGCGAAAGGCCCGCCGAACGTGTCGCCGGAAACGCAGTTTCTCGACTCGCTCGACCAGCCCGGCGCCGCGGCCAACTCAGCGCAGCTATATGCCGCAGCCTCTGGCAAGAATCCGAATGGCCCGGTGGTTTCCGAGTTGGTCCTCAATCGCCTCGGCTACGATCATCTTCAGGACGGCGACAAAAAGGGCGCGATCGCCATTCTCAAGCTCAACGCCAGCCTGTACGCCAATTCACCCAATGTTTACGACAGCCTCGGCGACGCGTACCTTGCCGACGGGCAGAACGATTTGGCGCGGCAGAATGCGCAGAAGGCGATTGAGTTGTTGGCGCACGACACCACCGATCCGGAAGATCGGCGCAAGGGAATCCGCGACAGCGCGGAGCAGAAGCTGAAGCAACTCAGCCAGCCGCGTTGAAGCGAAGCTGGCTGGCGCCTAATTCGCGGGCTTGGTATCCAAACCCAAGTCGGACGCTACGCGCCGATTTCCGATTACCGCGCTTCCCAGGACTTGGACCGAGATTTAAAGTACATTCCTTCGTATGACGAAAGAAAAAGACAACTTGTGGCTAGCGGTCAAAATACTCCTCGGCTTGCCGCTGTTGTTCTATGCGCTTCTATCTGTGCTTGAGCCACAAAGGGAAATATGGCGAAAGCCGACAAAAAAGGTGCTGGTAGCTTTCCTCATTGCATGGGGTGGGGTCGTTTGTTTCGTTGTGCTCGTTTTCGTTTGGAACGCTCACAGGTAGGAAACCTACTTTACCGATGACGGCGTTAGGACGTAGCCGCCCGGCGGCGGACGAGTCGTTGTGCTGAACCGGACACGAACCGCTCATTCCAACGGCTTGAACTCTCCGCATTCGTTTGCTTTGTTAGAGGCTGTCCGAGAAACAACGCCACTAACTCCCGGTTTTGGCGTATTCCACATGGACGCGAACGCTGTTTCCCAAGAGTTGAACATCGTATCTCGAATGACAAACTTGGGAACTGCAGTGTTATCCTCGTCTTGCATGCCCATCAGGTTACCCTCTAGCGTTCTAATCTCGGCAGTCCTGCTGTCACTTCTGACGCGTACTGCTTTGCGGGATTGCCTTGCGCAGATTCCCTCAAAGGCAGCGGATGCTGCGGCTCGCTCGGCCACTTCGGTGAAGGAACCGCCCTTTGACAAACTGGAGCTGTTTGGATTTCTTGCGGCGGCACCAAATGACGCCTATGCCAATCGTGTGGTTCAGGAACGTGGGACTAGCTTTACTCCTGACGCGACGTTTACCGCATCATTTCCATCGCCGGGATTTCAGGCCATCCTTAGAAGCCTTAAGCCGCAAACTTCGAAGACATTATCCCCAGACCGAGAGCGGGCCTATGAATTGCTTCATAAAGCCTGGAACGCGAAACAAAATCGGCAATGGGCCGCCGCCGGCGAAAGCTTCCAACAGGCGCTGCAATTGGCCCCGAGTTCCGCTACTCTGCATCTGGCATATGCAGCCAGCCTTCTTGTCCCTCAAAATTACCGAGAGGCAGAGGCTCAAGCTCGGCAATCCCTAAAACTCTGGCCCGAAAACGCCGTTGCCCACGCGACCCTTGCTCTTTCTCTGACGGCCCAAAAGCATTTCGGAGAAGCCGAAGCAGAGTCTCGGGAGGCATTGCGAATCGCTCTTGGAAAACGTCTACACCAACAAAGTCTTCGGTTTCACCTATGCGTTCCCCCAAGGCGGATGCGCGGCAGCTTCGTATTGAAAATTATTCGGCTCCAAGCGCAACGCTTCCGCAAACTGCGCGTGAGCATCGTCTGGGCTACCTTTCAGTCGAAATGCCACGCCGAGGTAGTAATGACCCTCGGCGTTCTCAGGCACCGCTTTCACGTACAAACTTAGTTGGCATTTGCAAACGATGCAGTGCCGGGACCGAAACCCGAGGATGGTTCGTTCTCGGCGCAGACGCTGCTCGTTCAGCGCTCAAGGTCGGCGAACATGTAATCACCACGGATGACCCGGTTGACGAAGACATTAAGAAAGCAGGGGAAAGGCTGCGTCATCCTCTGCTTTTTGTGACGGAAGGGAGCGCTGGCACACAGCAGGCTTCCATGAAAACTGTTTTGGTCAGCGCGTTTGACGTGCGGTCGACCCCAGAGATAACCCCCGAGTCTTATTTGAAGGAGTTTGCGCGGCGAATAAACCAGAATACGATGCCGATGGAGGCCAGCACAGTGCCGGAGAAAGCAACCTTTGGAGGCCGAAACTTCTGGAAATGGAGCACCGCGTTCCAGACATCGGCCGGTACAATCTACGGGTCCGAGTTTGCAACCGCAAACAAAGGCTATCTCTTGACGTTTTCCTTCAGCAGCCCGGAACTCGCAACTCTCCGCGAAATCGAAAAATCTCTCGGGTCGATTCACTTCTTGGACAGCGCAAACTGAATTTGTTGGTTGGTGACCGGTGGCCTTTCGCGGCCAATTCCATATGGAAGCGAACGCTGTTAACCAGGCACTATCAGACAGCGCCTTGCGACGGGCAATCGAGTCTCTTGAAGACTGCGAAACAAGGGCCTATATTTTGGTGGATGTTCGTACGTCGCTTGCTTCCGGTCGCCCCGCTGTTTCTGCTGTGCGTTCCGCATGCGTTCGGGCAGTTGCCAAAGAAATTGGAGAAATGCCTGCCCTATCCCACATTGGCTCAGGAAATCCGGGAGATGCAGCCACCGCCGATGCGGGTTAGGGTGCATGTGATCCGCGTCGAATTCGATTCGAATGATGGGATTCCCGCGGATGCTCAGGAGGAGATTTCGCGGCAGCTGCAAGGCCGCGTGTTCGAGCCTCCTTTGGAAAGTGCCTACTTAAATGATTTGGAGAACGAAACCGCAGAAGTCGGCGTAAGAGGAGCGCTCCGAGATCGCGGCTATTTCAAAGCGACTGCAACAGCAAGACTAACGCCCGTGTGGAGGGAAGGTACAGACGTCGGCGTTGTCGTGGTCATCAGCGCCACGCCCGGACGTCAATACCGGACAGGAGACATCCGAATCGAGTCCACAGATAGCAGCCGTCCACTCGCCATGTCGCGCGAAATCTTGCGAGGTCTTATTCCTCTTCAAAGAGGTGAACCGTTCAGTACCGCTCGCGTCCGAACTGGTTTCGAGAATCTTACGCTCGCCTATGCGCAACAGGGTTACGTGGATGCGACTCCCGAGCCGGAGACTCAGGTTGACGAGGAGCGCGGGACCGTTGACTTGGTGGTCAAAATCGATCAGCAGGTGCAGTATCGTGTCGGAACCATCGAATTTCTGGGCGTCGACAGCATGAAGCGGAAGAAATTGAGTGAACCGCTTCCGAAGCCCGGAGAGCTTTTTGACAGCGCCAAGCTGAACGAATTCTTCAAGGTGAACCGGGCGATCTTGCCCTCCGATGCATCAAGAGACGACGTGAGCGTTAGGCGCGATCCCAAAGCGAGAACCGTGGCGATCTTGTTCGACTTCTGGACTTGCCCGTCGCGCTCAAACTGACTTAACTCTGATTTGTGGCGGTTCCCGTCCATTTGACCGGCCAGCCTTCACGACGGATTTCAAGTCTACGAGAACGCTGTTTACCAGAGGTGAGCCAGAAAGTGCTTCGATTTGCCAGCACTCGCCGAGCCACGGCGCGTGAGCGGGGACCGCCCTCTCTTGTCGCACTTTCGTCCAGAATTTCGATTCCAGAGTCGGCTTGGGCTTGCGGATCCGCGAAATTGATCGGAGTCAGCGTCGACGATGAAGCCGCGCTGAGAGCCTTCACCGCCAAGTGCCCGGAATATGCCGCGAACATCGAGCGGATGCTTGCATTTCGGCGAGAAGCCTTCACCTTCAATCGGCGCGTTGCGGGTCAGCGTTGAGCGCCTTGATATACTTCGGGTAGTTGCACCGAATGCCGTCGATCCAAGCACAGAATTCTTCAACCACTCGAATCGCTAGCAAGAGTTTCTTCTTATCGATTTTGAGGCGATCGATTCCAAGTCGCGGCATCGCCTTTGCCCACATCTCGTCCGTAAAAAGGCCGACAGGATAGCGCTTAGCATGTTTCTCGTCGCGCTCGACGTTCATGCTCAGCAAATAGACATTGTGGTTGAGGTCATCCCTGGTACCTAAATCCGGCGTCAAGTTCTCTGTTTTCATGCAAATTTGCAAGAAAATCGAGGTTCTCTCCGAGAATTTTTGCAGCAGTCGATGATTTTGTGGAAAAGTAGCTTTAGCCCTCCAGCGGTTTCAACCTGTGAACTCGATGGAGGATCTTCTCTGCCCACACGGTAATCAGGGGCGAATTGACTAACCGCAGAGTAGGTCGGTTCTGCGGACGCGTAAGTTCGCCCGGCAGCCAAAAGAGTCTGTGCCGAAGTTTGCTCAACGTAAAGCTCTGCCATTCCGCGGGAAGACACGTCCGCTGAAAAGCTGTGACCAAGTTGTAGGCCAGACGAATTACTTCCAGATACAGGGCGTTGGCCGCAAAAGCGCGAGTCGGAATCTTCGTCAGCGCATAGCTCTCACGAATTTCCCGGATGCGTCGCTCCATGCCGGCGCGGCCATCGTAGAAATGCCACACACCGGCCGGCGTCAGGGGCAGATTCGTGTGCCAAGCTCGATATGCATAACGCTCCAAGGTAAACAAAGTCGGCGCCGGATCACTCTCCTCGATCTTTTTCCGTGCCACAATGCAACGCCGTGCGTCAGGCCAACCCTGGACATGGTGCTCAAACTCCGCGATCTCCCAGCTGGAATTCATCGGTTCATAGCGCAAACCTCTGACCGCGCGCTTCAGGGAGGGGATCATGCGCGCAACCACAGAATACTGGGCGAAACGCGCTTCCAGCATCTCCAACACCGGCCCGTAGCCGAAGCCCGCATCGGCTCGCACGCGGAGTTCTCGGATGTCAGAAGGTGTGGAGAGAAAACAGCAGGCCAACAGTTCCTCGCTGCCCGCCCAGGTTCCCGCATCGCCGCGTCGCAGTTCGACATCCCAGAGGAACGCGGAGTTTGCTTCCACGCAGAGCAGCGGATCATAGGATCGTTTGCCGCGATAGCGCCGATTGTAGCCAACCTCAGCACCTTCTTGGCGACCAAACGAAGTGATCATGGTGCTGTCTAGATCGAAGATAAGTCGCGAGCGACGCTCCGGCACGTGGATGAACCTTTGCAACAGGCGATCATTGGCACGGTGTAACTGCTCCCGGAGATGAGCCGGGGCGTTCAGCAAGAAACGCCGCAAGGTCTGTGGGTCCGGAAAGCTCGGCAGGCCCGTCAGGTACTGAAAAGTTCCGTTCGAACGTAAGAGTGACGCGGTCTCAATGCGATCCAACCCCAAGATGATGGGATAGACCAATGCCAACAGTATTTGCGAAACGCTGTAGTCTCGGTTGCGGCGGGGATAACGAATCCGCTGTGTGATGAAGTCTCGGAAATGCAGCACTCGCAGAAATTCATGGAACAAGTGGACTCCACCGAAGTGCGTGAGACCCGTATGGTCACAGGTTATTCTCACGCTCGTTGGCGAGCGACGCACTGTAAGCCTCACATAATCGCAAGTGATGTGAGGCTTACACTACCACAACAACCTTCTGACCCGCATCAGAACGGCCTATCGGGCACTTTTGAGAGGTCAGAATGCGCCGATTTTAGGTATTACGGCCTCACCTTCTGGTCGCCCAACATCAATATTTTTCGCGATCCGCGCTGGGGACGCGGCCAGGAAACCTACGGTGAAGATCCTTTCCTCACCAGCCGCATCGGCGTGGCCTTCGTCACCG
>Ga0209808_1002227_pt1 | contig 9954 bp, 5 predicted proteins | sample GraSoiAngelo_157_FD_186171 | JGI IMG/M metagenome (GOLD analysis project Ga0209808, IMG submission 186171) | Grasslands soil microbial communities from the Angelo Coastal Reserve, California, USA - 14_1009_16_20cm (SPAdes) (version 2) | ecosystem: Environmental > Terrestrial > Soil > Grasslands ...
TTGCCGCATCTCTTGGAACCGAACTTCGCCGACGTCCACGGTCACCGTTCCGGACTCGATCTTGGAAAGATCGAGGATGTCGTTGATCAACTTAAGCAAGTCGACACCTGAATCCCGGATGGTGCTGGCAAATTCGACCTGTTTCGAAGTCAGGTTGCCTTCCGGGTTGGTCGATAGTTGGTCGGCCAAAATGAGCAAGCTGTTCAGAGGCGTGCGCAACTCGTGCGACATGTTCGCGAGAAACTCACTCTTGTAACGCGACGTGAGCGAGAGTTGTTGCGCCTTGTCCTCAAGGGCCTGTCGGGCTTGCTCGACCTCGCGATTTTTTCTTTCCACTTCTTCATTCTGCTCGAAGAGCTGTCGCGCTTTTTCTTCCAGTTCCTGGTTTGTCTGCTGCAATTCCTCCTGCCGGCTTTGCAATTCGGTTGCGAGCGATTGCGATTGTTTCAGGAGATCTTCCGTTCGCGTGTTCGCTTCAATCGTGTTGAGAACGATTCCGATGCTTTCGGTCAGTTGATCGAGAAATGCCTGGTGCGTGGGATTGAATTGTTCGGCCGATGAAAGTTCCATTACCGCTTTAACCTGGCCTTCGAAGAGGATCGGTAGCACGAGGATGTTCCGCGGCGCCGCTCCCCCTAGCCCCGAGCTAATGCGCACATAATCACTGGGCACGTTCGTTAAAAGAATGCGTTCTTTCTCAAGCGCGGCTTGTCCGACAAGTCCTTCGCCAAGCTTGAAGCGGCTGTTAACGCCGTTCCGATCCCGATAAGCGTAGCTGGCAAGCAACTGCAGCTCCGGTTCGCCTTCTTTGCCATTCATAATATAGAAGACTCCTTGCTGAGCCGAAACCACCGGGGCAAGCTCCGAAAGAATCATTCGAGCCACCGCGAGCAAGTCGCGTTGCCCTTGCAGCATTCGGCTGAACTTGGCCAGGTTCGTCTTCAACCAGTCCTGTTCGTTGTTGCGAGATGTCGTGTCTCGCAGATTGCGGATCATCTCGTTGATGTTGTCTTTGACGAACGCGACTTCGCCTTGGGCTGCGACTTGAATCGATCGGGTCAGGTCGCCTTTGGTTACCGCCGTCGCCACATCAGCAATTGCGCGCAGCTGCGAGGTAAGGTTGCCGGCAAGCTGGTTCACGTTGTCGGTCAAGTCGCGCCAGGTGCCGGCTGCACCGGGCACGTTCGCCTGGCCGCCAAGTTTTCCTTCGACTCCCACCTCGCGCGCCACCGTCGTCACCTGATCGGCGAACGTCGCCAATGTGTCGATCATGCTATTAATCGTGTCAGCCAGCGCTGCGATTTCACCTTTGGCTGCGAGTAACAGCTTTTGCTTCAGGTCACCGTTCGCGACGCCGGTCACAACCTTGGCGATACCGCGCACCTGGTTGGTGAGGTTGGTGGCCATGAAATTCACCGAGTCGGTCAAATCTTTCCAAGTGCCGGCAACTCCGCGCACGACTGCTTGTCCACCAAGCTTTCCTTCCGTGCCGACCTCGCGCGCCACACGCGTCACTTCCGACGCGAACGAGTTGAGCTGATCAACCATCGTGTTGACGGTATTCTTCAGCTCGAGGATCTCGCCTTTAACATCCACCGTGATCTTTTTCGAAAGATCTCCCGTCGCGACCGCGGTCGTGACCGCGGCAATGTTTCGGACTTGTGCGGTCAGGTTGCTGGCCATGAAATTCACCGAGTCGGTCAGGTCTTTCCAGGTTCCGGAAACGCCTTCAACCCGGGCCTGACCGCCGAGCGCTCCATCCGATCCGACTTCGCGCGCCACGCGCGTTACCTCCGCGGCAAAGGAGCTGAGTTGGTCCACCATCGTGTTGATCGTGTTCTTCAACTCCAAAATTTCTCCTCTGACATCGACCGTGATCTTTTTCGAGAGATCGCCGCGAGCGACTGCCGTCGTCACTTCGGCAATGTTGCGGACCTGACCAGTCAGGTTGCCGGCCATGAAGTTGACCGAATCGGTCAAATCCTTCCACGTTCCGGAAACACCTTTCACGTCGGCTTGGCCGCCCAAAATTCCTTCCGAACCCACTTCGAGAGCCACGCGCGTCACTTCCGAGGCAAACGAGCTGAGTTGATCCACCATGGTGTTGACGGTGTTTTTCAGTTCGAGAATTTCACCTTTCACATCGACCGTGATTTTTTTCGACAGATCGCCGCGCGCGACGGCGGTAGTGACGTCGGCAATGTTGCGCACCTGACTGGTGAGGTTGCCCGCCATGAAATTCACCGAGTCGGTCAGGTCTTTCCATGTTCCGGAAACGTCTCGCACTTCAGCTTGTCCGCCGAGTTTTCCTTCCGAACCCACCTCGCGTGCGACGCGGGTGACTTCCGAAGCAAACGAACCAAGGCGATCAACCAGCGTGTTGATCGTGTTTTTCATTTCCAGAATTTCGCCCTTCACATCGACCGTGATCTTTCGCGAGAGATCACCGTTGGCGATTGCGGTCGTGACCTCGGCAATGTTCCGCACCTGTGCCGTTAGATTACCGGCCATCAGGTTGACGTTCTCGGTCAAATCTCTCCATGTGCCCGCGACACCTTTCACGTCGGCCTGGCCACCGAGTTTTCCTTCGGTGCCCACCTCGCGCGCCACGCGCGTCACTTCCGATGCGAACGATCGCAATTGGTCCACCATCGTGTTGATGGTGTCCTTCAATTCCAAAATCTCGCCGCGGACATCGACCGTGATCTTCTTGGAAAGGTCGCCATTGGCGACAGCGGTCGTGACGTCTGCGATGTTTCGCACCTGACCGGTCAGGTTTCCGGCCATTGAATTCACGCTATCGGTCAAGTCTTTCCACGTGCCGGCCACACCTTTGACGTCAGCCTGACCGCCCAGTTTTCCTTCCGTGCCCACCTCGCGAGCCACGCGCGTCACTTCCGAAGCAAACGAACTGAGCTGGTCCACCATCGTGTTAATGGTGTTTTTCAACTCGAGAATTTCGCCTTTTACATCGACCGTGATTTTCTTGGAGAGATCACCGCGTGCGACTGCGGTAGTGACGTTGGCGATGTTGCGCACTTGCCCGGTCAAATTGCGCGCCATGAAATTCACTGAATCGGTCAGGTCTTTCCACGTTCCTGACACGCCTTCGACCCGGGCCTGACCGCCGAGAATTCCTTCCGAACCCACTTCGCGCGCGACACGCGTGACTTCCGAAGCGAACGAACGCAGTTGGTCCACCATGACGTTGACTGTGTCCTTCAACTCCAAAAATTCGCCTTTAACGTCGACTGTGATTTTTTTGGTCAGGTTTCCATTCGCCACCGCTGTCGTAACGGTGGCGATGTTGCGGACCTGTGCCGTTAAATTTCCGGCCATCAGGTTCACGTTTTCCGTCAGGTCTCTCCACGTCCCGGCCACGCCTTTGACTTTCGCCTGGCCGCCCAGTTTTCCTTCCGTGCCCACTTCGCGCGCTACGCGCGTCACTTCCGAAGCAAAGGCGCCGAGTTGATCGACCATGGTGTTGACCGTCTTGGCCGTACGCAAGAATTCGCCCTGTAGCGGCCGTCCGTCGATTTCTCTGGCCATCGTTTTCGAAAGGTCGCCTTTTGCAACAGCACCGATGACGCGCGCCATTTCACTGGTCGGATGAACCAAATCTCCAATCAGCGTGTTGATGCATCCGCTGGAATCTGCCCAGCCTTCCGAAACCGCGCCCAGGGAAATACGCTGACCGATACGTCCCTCCTTGCCGACTACGCGTCCAATGCGCTCGAGCTCGCGACTCATCCGTTCGTTGATTGCAATAACTTCGTTGAAGGTATCGGCCACTTTGCCGGCCAGACCGGTCCAGTCCGCTGGCAAGCGGACCGAAAAGTTTCCATGCTTGAATGCGATTAATGCGTTGAGCAATTGTTTCAGCTCGACTTGGTTGTCGCCATTAAAACGAGCACCGTTTGCCGGACGAACGATAGAGACAGGATTAGATTTCTTCATAACGAATCAATCAGAGTGAGAAAAAAGGGGGGCCTACCGATCGCGAATTTCGATCCGGTAAGAATGAACCCATAAACCGCCGCCCTTGGACGAATCGTCAGATTCATCGCATTAAATTGAATACGCAGCAAGGCCAGCGCCAGGTTGTGCGATAATGGTCGGCTTCTGCGAAACTTTATCGGCTGCGAGCTTTTTTGACCAGAATTGCCGATTCGAGATCTGGCCGCGGAGTGAAAATCCGCCGGAGCACCGATGATCGGTGCACGAATTCGCGCTAACTTTCGCGACTTACTTGGGCGGTTTAACGACGGCCTGCGATTTCGCGTCATCACCGATCACGATGAACCGACCGTGATACGGTGGCATCGGCTTCGCCGGATAAGGCGGGCGGATGATCGCGAAGCCTTGCGCTCCAAGCGCAAGACTGAGCAGGACGCCGAGGGCGAACGTTTTCATATTGCTGTTCTCCTCTGCATCATTCGTGCCATAGAAATTCCTAATTCTGCGACGCCGGCTCAGTGGGTGAACCAACGGCCGATTGGGTAGGCGAGAAATGGCCGAGCGCTGCAACGGAAGATCGCTCCATCCGATTTGGATTTCGAGACAACACCTGCGATCACTTCAGGAACAACAGCAGTCCGCAGCATGTTCAAATCGCCGCGGATACTACGGCCAAAAATCCAGTTGTCCAACTTTTTGTACGCCCTGGCCGACTTTCGCATTTTGGATTTCGAATTAACTTCCCGTCCGATGCCACAGTTTAGTTATCGAGCCCGCGACGCGCAGGGCGCGCTGGTGGAAGGCGTACTGGATTGCGCCGATCGCACTATAGCCATTCGCCAGATCGAGCAGAAACGTTGCATCCCTATTCGGATCGAGATCGTCAATGCGCGTCCCGAACGCGATGAGAAATCGCAATCAGCCGCCGCGCCAGCGCCAACGCAGGCCCTGAAAATTCCACACAACCAGCTGCTCATTTTCACCGAACAGCTCGCGCATTTGCTCCAGGCCGGCATGACGCTGGACGAAGGATTGTCGATCTTACAAAAGCGGCTCAAACAGCCGCGAGTGCAGGAAATGACGCGAGCATTGCATCAAGCGCTGGTTGATGGCCGAAGTTTTTCGCAGGCCTTGCGCGAGATGCCGCGAATTTTTCCACCGCTCTTTGTCAATCTCGTTGCGGCGGGCGAAGCAAGCGGGGCGTTGCCGGAGATTTTGCACCGGCTCGTAAAACATTTGATGCAGGCGAAGGACCTGCGCGACCGCGTTCAGCAGGCGCTGATCTATCCGGCGTTTCTCGCAGTCGCCGGCGCGGCGTTGATCACAATCTTCATCACTTACATGGTGCCGCAGTTGACCGGGTTCATGGCCCAAATCGGCGGCGCCCTTCCGCTGCCGACGCGGATCTTGATGCAGATTCATCACGGCATCATCACGTACTGGTGGTTGGCGATCCTGATTGTCATCGGCGCGAGCGTCGGTTTCCGCGCATTCGTCCGCACCGAAGAAGGACGGCTCACTTGGGACCGATTTCGATTGAAGATTCCGGGTTACGGGCGTGTGATTCGTCATCGTTACTACGCGCAGTTTTCGCGCACGCTCGGCACGCTCATCCAAAATGGAATTCCCCTCCTCCGCGCGCTCGATCTAGTGAGCGAGATCGCCGGCAATCGCTATTTGGAATTAAAGGTCACCGAAGCGCGCCGCGCAGTGGTGGACGGAGCAACGCTCTCCGCGGCGTTGAGTTCACAGCACATTTTTCCGGATTTGTTTACCGACATGATGGCGGTGGGCGAACAGACGGGACGCTTCGGAGAAACAATGCAAACGATTGCCGATGTTTATGAGCGCGAGCTGGACCGCAACGTCGCCATCATTTCGCAATTGATCCCGCCGGTGATTATCGTTGTGATTGCGCTTATCGTAGGGCTGGTAGTTTACAGCATTCTTTCGGCGGTATTTGAGGCGACACATAGCTTGCAGTTTCGACCGCACTAAGGTACTCTTCGCAGCCAAATGCTCGTTCGCATCGTTGCGCTTCTTTGGCTGATTGGCGCTCCGTCTTCTCTCCTCGCTCAGGAAGCATTTAGCAACGGTCTGCCGCAGCAAGAAAGCAATACGACTGCCCAAAACAACGCGGAAAGCGCATGGATTGATTTGCGTCAGCATCCATCGGCGAATTCGCGACCACAAAGCGCGCCGAGTTGGGTGGACGCGGTCAACATGGCTCCGACTGTGGAAATAAACGGCGCCTCTGCGAAAACCATCTTCCGCATTCGCATCGCGCACCCGCCAGGAGACTACCAAGTCCTCTATTTCCGGCTTTTTTTCGATGATAATAGCAACGCGCGACCGGAACTGGTGGCGTGGGATGAATTGGGCACGCAGGTCCTACGCTCCGGCAAACTTGGTTCGGGTGTGGGACTACCGACATCGGATTCGGTCATGATTCCAATGAACCGAATCTCGACGCTCGACGTCGAGGTGCCCGGTAATGGTAAAACAATCCGCGGTGCCTACCTCGATTGGATGACGACCAGCGAGATTGTCCATCCGGTCAGCGCAGAGCACCGGGATATCATACCTGAGGCTTTCTCGTCGCTGCCTCCGTTGAACGCGCCGGAGCAGGACCTGGAACATTTCGGAACCGTGACCGCCACGCTGGCCAGCGAAACGATTCCGGTCGGCTCCGATGCCCAACACGGCGCAGCGTTTCAGTTTGGGATTGAATCGCAGCCGTTGCTCGCGCTGCTCACATTCGAAGTAGCAAGCCCTCGAATCGATTCACCGCCGGAAGTTTATGTGAACGGCGAAGACGTCGGCGCTGCAACGTTCACGTTGCCGGAGCTCGCCGATCCCGCGTATCAGGGGCAAATGGAGTCGTTGCTCAAAGAAATGCGGTTTCAATACACCGGTTGGCTCCGGGCGCAAAAGCTCATTCCGGTCAGCAACTTGAAAGTTGGGACAAACAATGTGACTATCCTGAGCGGCGGCGCTACGCCGACATCGGCGATTCGCGGAACGCAGATTCAACTAAAATATCTTTGGGAAAAATCGGATTATTTGCTCCAAACTCCCGGCTATTAATTGAACCGCAACCCGCCGTTGCGTGTCTCTGTGTTAGCTCAACCAATGATTAGACGAACGAATCAATCTGGCTTCACCCTGCTCGAGATCATGATCGTGGTGAGCATCATCGTGATCTTGCTGGGTCTCGCGATTTCAAAAATGGGCAATCCGACAGCGTTCGCCAAGACCACGGCTGTGCGAGCGGACGTCCAATCAATCGGCACGCAATTGATGCAATATGAAGCGATGAACGGTTTTTATCCGAGCACCGAGCAAGGTTTGCAGGCGCTTGTCTCCAAGGCCGAGAGCGAGCCCAGACCGACTCGGTGGTACCAGTTCTTCAAGGAACTTCCGAGAGATCCGTGGGGCACACCTTACATTTATCGCTGCCCCGGAACTAAGCATCCGGACAAATACGATCTCTTTTCAGCTGGGCCGGATCGTCAAGCGGACACGGGCGACGACGATTGGGGCGAATAATCCTTAGGATCGCACCGCCGTCGCGAAATGCCAGTCCGGCCCGGACTTAGGGGGCGGCAAGCAATCGTCACATCGATAACAAACTATTGCTCGGCGGACGGCGGCGGAGTCGACACTTGCGGCTGCGGATTTCGTTGAATGGTGCCACGAACGTGTGGAGTTGGCGCGACGATTCCGGGATTTTGGCCCGGTTTCGGAATAGCGGGTTGTGGCGGCGGGACAACACCCGGTGCCGGTCTATACGGGAGCGGTTGAGTGATTAGTTGCTGGTTGAAAGTGAGCGTTGCGAATTGACCGTCTTTACTGATCGTCACTTTGGTTTCGCCCACTTTGTCGGACCATTCAATGCTCGCGATGGCGTAACCGTCCACCGGGCCACCACACGTCGTCAGAAATTTCTTGAATTCTCTTTCGCCGGTCGAAGCGATCGTAACCATGTCGCAGTCGGGCGCCTTTGCGGCGCTGGTAACGTAAAGGTCCTTCGCGAAATTTGGCGTGGCCGCCGGCGCAACCACTGCACTGGCGACGGCGAACGGCGAATGATCGAGCATTCCTTTGTAGCGATCGAAATTTAATCGCTTCGGCAAATCGTCATCGGCGCGCGCGGAAAAGACTCCGATCGTCGCGAAGATCGAGATGTAGATTCGTAGGCGCATCGCACTCAACCTTTCTTGCGGTTAGCCGGCGCAAACCAGCGCGCGATCTTGAATTTGCCGCGCATCATGGTCGCGTCATTGCTGTCAATCACCAGATTCACACTCTCAAAGACAACGAAGGCGTCCGGTTGTTGAACGTCATAAAGAAAATGAACAAGCTCTGGCCAATGGCTGCTCGTTTCGATGGAAGCGAAAACGGCTTCATGGTTGGGCGTTGTTTCGCCTGACCCGATCGCCGGGTTCTCGATTAAAATGTTGTACTTGCCGGCGATTTGTTTGAGTTGATCGAGCAGGTTAGAAGCTTCCTCGGCGCCTTTGAGGGTAGGCTGCGTTTTTTGCACCCATTGGTCGCGCCTCGCCCAGAGATCGCGCTCTTTCATGTAAACGGTTTGCTCAGAGCGGGTCGCTTTGCGCGAGGCCAACTCGCGCCGCGAGGTGCTAATCGTTCCCGAAAGCCAGCGCCAGATGAAGAGATTAATAAGCAGGAATAAAATGCCGGCGACAGCGAGCGTCATGATGCGCTCGCGCTGACTCATCCGTTGATAAGCCTCTGTCAATTTCGCCATCATCGCGGTTTTCCCTCCAGACGAAATTGCGCATGATTGTTCGCCAAAATTCTTGGCGCGGCCATATCGAATCGGAAATTCTGCAAGCCGGAGTTCTTTTTTATTTTCTCCGCAAATTGATAGGCCAACGCGGCCGTGTTGGACTCGCCATCGACTGAGATCTGGCGCGCGGACTGATTGTAGGCCGTGATACGGACATCAGCCGACGGCAAACTTTCGTAAAGATGCAACAAAATTTCGACCGGGTAGAAGCGCGAGTCGATCGCCGGTGCAAGCGCTTTCCAGTTGGCTTCAGTCTCGCGAATAAACTGCGTTTGCGGCGCGTCACGCGCAATCAGTCGATCAAGTCGCGCGATCGCGAAACGGCTGTAAGCAAGGTAAAGGAGAAAGAGGAGAAAGATCGCGGCGTAAGCGCCACCGGCCAAGGTGAGTCGCTTCTGCCATTCACCGCGCTTAACGAGTTGCGCTCGGCGCTGCCGCCAACTGTCGGGCAGGAGATTAAGTTTGACCGACGCCGGCGGGGTTTCGATCCCTACGAGCTCGATGGGAGCCGCGAGAATTCCCTGCACCATGTCGCGCAGATCGTAACAACTTTCATCGAGCAAGACGTTTGGAAAGGAACCATTGATGCCTTGAAGCTCTGCGCTTAACGCCAGGTGCGGCAATTCCATTCGCAGTTGTTCAGGCGCGGCTCCCTCCAGTATGCGGGTAAGGCTGACCTTTCCATTTTCAGTCACAGCCGAAACCAGCGTTTCGCCTTCTGGATAAATTAGGAGCGCACATCCTTCCGGAGCATGGGTAGTTGCGCGCTGCGCTGCATAAACTGTGACCTGGCGCGGTATGATGCCGTTATCGATTAGTGGCGCAGCAATTTCAGCTAATCGCTCATTCCTCACTGCGATGGCGGAAATGACGCTTTCGGTTCCGTTTTGTTCAATCAATTCGAAATCGGTCGTGACTTCCTCTGCTGAAAACGGAAGCGCTTTCTCGATTTGAATCCGGATCATCTCCGGAAATTCCGTCGGATCGATGGTTGGCAGACGGAATCGCTGCGCGAGGACAGCAGCGATTGGTAAGCTCAACACAATGTTGTCCTGGGCCGAGATGAGCGGCACGGCTTCGTCGAGCGTGCGCAGCAAGCGCACATTCCACGAACCGTTGTCCTCACGCGCGCGCAGGAGATTCCAGCCATTCGCGGCCGGCGTGATAAAGACCGGTGTCGATGT
>Ga0209808_1002229_pt1 | contig 9951 bp, 10 predicted proteins | sample GraSoiAngelo_157_FD_186171 | JGI IMG/M metagenome (GOLD analysis project Ga0209808, IMG submission 186171) | Grasslands soil microbial communities from the Angelo Coastal Reserve, California, USA - 14_1009_16_20cm (SPAdes) (version 2) | ecosystem: Environmental > Terrestrial > Soil > Grasslands ...
CGCCGGTCCGTTCATGGCGTCCGTTCCGCAGCCGCCATCGGGCTGGGTGGCGTACGTGTACACGGCCACCACGGCGGGCACGTTCACCATCGCCAGCGACGGCGACGGCACCACGGTCAGCCTGCCCTAACGGGTGTGTTCGGCTTCGCGTTTTTGGGGGGAGGCGAGTCGGCCTCCCCCCGTTTCTTTGTCCCGCGTCCTCGTCTAGCGTGACTGACAATTTTTGGCGGCTAGGAGTCACTAACTGGCTGGCTGGTGGATTTTGTGTAGCGTAAATAGTTGATTTAGTTGAGTTGGTATCTGGCATCCACCCTGCAAAGCATTTCCGTAGTCAGAGGGGAAGTAAACGCGCGAACTGCGCGAACCATCTCGAAGGGGGCAGATCATGAACATGTTCCGTAAACGCCTCACGCTGGGCGGTCAGCGCGGCTTCACGCTGATCGAGCTTCTGATCGTCGTGGCGATCATCGGCATTCTCGCCGCCATCGCGATTCCGCTGTACGCCAACGTGCAGCAGCGCGCTCGCATCGCCAAGGCCCAGGCCGACGCCCGCGCGCTCGCCTCGGCCGTCTCGATCTACGGTGCCCACATGGGCTCCCTCCCCACCAGCGGCGCCGGCGGCCTCACGGCCCTGACGACCGCGGTGACCAACGGCCAGGGTCAGGTCGCCGGTCCGTTCATGGCGTCCGTTCCGCAGCCGCCATCGGGCTGGATCGCGTACGTATACACGGCCACCACGGCGGGCACGTTCACCATCAGCAGCAACGGCGACGCGACGACCGTTAGCCTACCCTAACGTCGCGGGGCTCCGCCGGCTTGCCGGCGCCGCCCTCATGAAGGGAGGAGGTCTTCGGGCCTCCTCCCTTCGCGTTTAAACACATGCCTACACCGACGCTCTACGACGAGAGGACCTCGGCCGCGCCGCTCGCCGGCGAGAAGCGAGGCAGCGGCGGCCTGGCGGAGCTGGCGGCGCACGTACGCGGTCGTCTGACGACGCTCGCCCTTCCGGAGCGAGTCATCCCGCTCGCCATCGTGCTCGCCGTGGTCGTGGTGTTCGCCGTCGGGCTCCGTAACGAGTTCGTGCAGTGGGACGACCCGACGAATCTGGTGGAGAATCCCCACTTCCGTGGCCTCGCGCCCCGCAACCTCGCCTGGATGTTCACGACCACGCTGCTGGGTCACTACATCCCGGTCACCTGGCTGAGCTTCGGCCTCGACTACGTGCTCTGGGGCATGGAGCCAGCCGGCTACCACTTCACAAACCTACTGCTGCACGCCGCGAACGCCGTGCTCGTCTACTGGGTCACCAAACGGCTCCTGGCGGCCGCGCGGCCGGGCGCGAGCCCGACGGCGCTGCGTGCGGGCGCCGCGGTGGCCGCGCTGTTCTTCGCCGTCCATCCCCTGCGGGCGGAATCCGTGGCGTGGGCCACCGAACGGCGCGACGTGCTCTCGGGACTGCTGTTCCTGACGTCCGTGCTGACGTATCTGCGCGCGGAGGGTGCCAACGGCGCGCGCCGGCGTCGACTACTGGCGGGGTCGGTCGCCGCGTTCGCGCTGGCGCTGCTGGCCAAGTCGATCGTGATGACCCTGCCGCTGCTGCTCATCGTCCTCGACTGGTACCCGCTGCGCCGGCTGTCCGCGGCTCCGGCGACGTGGCGCACACCGCAGACGCGGCGCACGCTGCTCGAAAAGCTGCCGTTCGGGGCCGTCGCCGTCGCGGGCGCCGCCGTGTCGTACTGGGCGGTGGCCCACCACGATTATTTCACGCCGGCCGCGAAATACCCGCTGCCCTCACGCGTCGCGATGGCGCTCTACAGCATGGTGTTCTATGTGTCCAAGACGATCCTACCGACGGACCTCTCGCCGCTGTACGAGCTGCCGGTGCGCATAAACCCGCTCGATTCGGAGTTCGTCCTCGCGGCCGTCGCGGTAGCGCTGGTGAGCGTGAGTCTCGTGGCGCTAGCCGGGCGGTGGCCGGCGGGCCTCGCCGCCTGTGCGTGGTACGCGATCGTGCTGGCGCCCGTCGGCGGCCTCGTGCACGCCGGCTTCCAGCTGGCGCACGACCGCTACAGCTACTTGTCGTGCCTGGGGTTCGCCGTCCTGTTCGGCGGCGGCGTCGCGTGGCTCGTCGGCGCGCACGCGGCCGGAACGGTACGCCCTCCGCTCTTCCGCGCGAGCTGCGCGGCCCTGGCCACGCTGCTCGCGACCTTGGGCGCCCTGACGTGGCTGCAAGTCCAGGTCTGGCGCGACAACGACTCGCTCTGGACGCACGCGATGATCGCGACGCCGGAATGCTCGATCTGCCACGACAACTACGGCGCGGCCATCATCAACCGCGAACGCAAGGCTCCGGGCGAGACGCTGATCGCCATCGAGCACTTCGTGCGCGCGCTGATGCTCAAGCCCGACCGCGAGAAGCCGTACGGCGGGCTCGGCCTGGCGCTGCTCCAGCTCAACCGTCCGGGAGACGCCGAGGCGGCGCTGCGGCGGGCCACCGCGAAGTTCCCGACCGAGACGGGGATGCTCAACAACCTGGGCATGGCGCTCCACCAGCAGGGCCGGTTCGAGGAGGCGGTGCCGTTCCTGCGTCGCGCGGTCGCACTCAACGAGCGGAACGTCGTGGTGCGTGCGAACCTGGCCCGCGCCCTTGCGGGACTCGGGCGCTACGACGAAGCGCTCGCGGAGTTTCGCTCGGCCGCCGAGGAGCAGCCATTCGCGGTTGAGCCGCGCATCGGGCTCGTCCTGGTGTATCGCGACATGGGCAACGTGGTCGAGATGCGTAAGCAGCTCACGATCCTCCGCCAATTGCATCCCGACGCCGCGCGAGAGATCGTGGCGCGGCACGACCTCTGAGATGAGCCTGGCGGTGGTCGCCGTGTTCGGCCTGCTGCTCGGCAGCTTCCTCAACGTGGTGATCGCGCGGCTGCCCGAGCGCCGCAGTCTCCTGGCGCCGCGCTCGGCGTGCCCGGTCTGCGGCGCGCCCATCGCGTGGTACGACAACGTGCCGCTGGTGTCGTTCGTCGTGTTGCGCGGGCGCTGCCGCGCCTGCGCGACGCCGATCCCGTGGCGCTATCCACTCGTCGAGGCGACGACGGCGGTGCTGCTCGCGGGGGCGTGGGTGGAATTCGGTCCGACCCTCGAATTCGCCGTCGCCGCCGCGCTGCTCGCCGCCCTGCTCGCGATCACCGTGATCGACCTGCGACACCAGATCATTCCCGATGCGATCACGCTCCCGGGCATTCTGGCAGGGATCACTGCCAACGTGGCGACCCGCCACCTGGGCTGGGCAGACGTCGCCCTCGGTATTGTGCTGGGGGGAGGGATCTTCTTCGTGATCATCGTGGCCAGCCGTGGCGGCATGGGAGCGGGCGACATGAAGCTCGGCGCCATGCTCGGCGCCTTTCTCGGCTGGAAGATCGCGCTGTTCGGACTGATGGTTGGAGTGGTGCTCGGGGGAGCGTGGGCGGTGGCTCTGATGGCCCTCGGCGTCCGCGGTCGTAAGGACGCGATCCCGTTTGGTCCTTTCCTTGCAATCGGGGGAGCCACTGCGTTGTTTTGGGGCGAAGGAGTCGTCAAATGGTACGTCTCCGGGTTGCGGATGTGAGGGGCCGAGAAGCCGGGTTCTCGCTGAGCGAGCTGATCGTCGTGATTGCGATGATCGGGGTGCTGGCCGCGCTCGGGATGCCGCAATTCATGTCGTACTGGCGAACGTCGGCGACGACGGCGGCCGCCTCGGAGTTGGCCACCGCGGTCAACCGCGCGCGTCAACTCGCCATCTCGGGCAATCAGAACTATTGCGCGGAGGTGTCGGGAACCAGCGTGCGCTACCGGCAGAACGCCAACGCAACCTGCAGCGCCGGGACGATCTGGACCGGCACGGGCACCGACGGCGCCGGCCTCATCAACCTCTCCAACAACATGAGCGTATCGGGCGGGCCGGTCGTCTTCACCTCGCTCGGCGCCGCGGCCCTGGGAGGGACGTTCACCGTCACCAACCCGAACGGCGGGAGCCGCAACGTCGTCGTGGCGGCCTCGGGCCGCGTGAGCGTGCAATAGTCCACGCCACGCGCGGCTTCACGCTGGCCGAAGTGCTGGTGGCCACGGCCCTCCTGACGATCGGCCTGGTGGCGATTGCCACCGGTTTCCAGTACGCGGCGAGCGGCGTGGCCACCGGCGGCGGCGAGACGGCCGCCGTCTTTCTCGCCGAGCAGCGCATCGAGCAACTCCGCGCACAGGCCATGACCGATTTCTCGGCGGCGGCGCTGGAGGCGGGAACGACGACGGAATACTGCCTGTCGGGCACCATCTCCGGCGGCTCGTCGAATTGCGACGGGACGCCGGTCGTTGGCCCGTCGTACCGACGCACGACCACGATCACGGATCTCGGCGGCGGGACGGGCTGCCCCGCCACGCCGCTCTGGTGCAAGGAGATCCAGGTCCGGGTGAGCTATCGTCCCGTGACGGGCGCGGGCGATCTCAGTCAGCCGCGCGCGGTGGACGTCTTCACCGTGCTCGGACCGAGAACATGACGACGGCGCCGGGGCGAAGATCGCCGATGCTTCGCGACGAGCGGGGGATCGCGCTGATCGTCGCCGTGCTGGCGCTGTTCTGTCTGACGGGCCTACTCGCCGCCTATCTTTCGGTGGCCACGCTCGAGCCGCAGATCTCGCGCAACCTCGCCGACGTGTCGCGCGCGCGCCATCTCGCGGAAGCGGGCATCGAGCGCGGTTTCAACGTGCTCGTGAGCACGGCCGACGGCAGGCAGAGCTGGAGTGGCCTGCTCGCCGGCGCCACCACCGGCCAGCCGTGGGTGGCGCTCGCCGGGCTCACGAACGTCGCGATCAGGGGCGCGACGAACGGCGGTACGTTCAGCGTCTCCATCCGCAACGACAACGGTGTCACGGACACGCCGCTCACGGGGTTGAGCGGCACCACCAACCCGGCGATGGACACCTCGCCGACCGCGGATGCCAACAAGACCGTCATCATGCGATCGGCCGGCACATTCAACGGCACGACGAAGACGATCGAGGTGGTGGTCCAGCGCGTGGCGCTGCCGCCGTTCCCCGGCGCCGTCAACATCCCGGGGCGGCATTCCGACAGCGCGGTCAGCAGCGACGGCTTCGACATCGACGGTCGCGACTACGCGTGCACGGCCAGCGGGACGGGGTGCGACGCGGCGGCGAACTGGACGGTCACGGCCAAGCCGCTCAAGTACGGCATGGCCACCCAGCCGGGCATCCAGGCCGGCAGCGGCACCACGTTCGAGGCGAACGTCGAAGCGGCCCTCGACACGACGGCCAAGCGCAATGCCATCAAGGGCAAGAGCCAGTCGACGGGCACCTACGCGACGGGGCTCGACACGGTGGCGGCGGATAGCTCGCTGACGCCCGACCTCATGGACGATTTCGTGAACCGCGTGGCGAGCAATCCGGCCACGACCGTGCTCCGGAGCACGGCGGGGTGCCCCATGGTCATCGCGGGGAGCGCGTCGGGCCTGACCAATGCGCCGGGGCTGACCAATGGCTGCGGCATGAACACCACCGTGAACCTCGGCTCGCGACAGGACCCGAAGCTCGTCTTCTTCCGTGGCGATGCCGGCTTCGGCGCCGCCGGCCTGACCATGCACCGCGGCATCAAGGGCGCCGGCATCCTGGTCGTCCAGGACGGCGGCCTGAAGAACCACGGAAGCCTCGAATGGGACGGTCTTGTGATCGTCACCGGCCAATCCACGTCGATGGGGTTCATGGCCAGCAGCGACACCATCATCCGCGGCGCGGCGGTCGCCTCAGAATCGAACGCCGGCGGGGCCGTTGGATCCTTCGACTTTTCGGTCGCCGGCGGAATCCGCGGCCTCTCGATACGGTCGAGTCAGCAGAACGTGAACATGGTCCAGTCGATGCGGTCGCTGCACTCGATCACGAATTGGCGCGAGATCTAGCGGGTAAATGGCTGAAATCGCGAGGCATGGGGCCTCACGCGCACCTCGCCCCCAACGCTTGTGTGTGGGAAAAGATTGGTCGCAACGGAGGATACTCCTATACTACTGACTCAACAGGGGAAATAACGTGCTGAACATCTTGAAGAAGCTGCGCAAAAGCTCCGATACCTTCGGGCTTGATATCGGCACGAGCGCTGTCAAAGCCGTGCAGATCAAGAGCGGATCCGTCACCGGGATGGCCTCCGTTGGCCTGCCCGCCGACACCATCGCCGACGGCTCGATCCGCGACACCCAGGCCGTGGCCGACGCGATCAAGGAGGCGGTGGTCAAGGCGGGCATCGGAGGGCTCGAGGCGGCCATCGCGGTCTGCGGGCGCGAGCTGATCATCAAGAAGGTTCAAATCCCCGAGGTGCCGGCCCGGGATGTCCACGACGTGGTAATGCTCGAGGCGGAGCACCACATCCCCTTCGCGATCGACGAGGTGTTCATCGACCATCACACGCTCGGCCGCTCCAGCGGCCAGATGGACGTCATCCTCGTCGCCGTGAAGAAGTCGAAGGTCAACGAGTACATGGCGGTCGTCGATCAGGCCGGCTTCAACCCGCTCATCGTCGACGTGGACGGCTTCGCCCTCGGCAACCAGTGGGAGTTGAACTTCCCGAGCGAGGCCCGCGAGGCGGTGGCCCTCATCGACATCGGTGCCGCGATCATGAAGACGAACGTCGTACGGGGCGGCGCGACGATCTTCGCGCGCGACATCCCGTTCGGCGGCAACAATTACACGCAGGCAATCGCCCAGCGCCTCAACATCTCCTTCCAGCAGGCGGAGGACGCCAAGCTCGGCAAGGACGTCGGCGTGAAATGGGAAACGCTCGTGCCGCCGCTCGAGGCGATCTCGCGCGAGCTGTCGCTCGAGGTCCAGCGCACGTTCGACTACTTCGCCTCGACGGCGGAGTCCGAGCGCATCGGCAAGATCGTGTTGGCCGGCGGCTGCGCGCAACTGCCCGGCCTGAACGAGTACCTCGCATCCAACTGGGGAATCCCCGTCGAGCTCGCGCGGCCCTTTGAGCGTATCGAAGTGGCGCCCGCGTACGCCGAGGAGGCAGCCGCGATGGCCCCGGCCCTGGCCGTGGCGGTCGGGCTGGGCCTTCGGCGGTCCGGAGACAAGGAGCAATCGAAGTGATCAGAATCAACCTCGCGCCGGTCGAAACGCGACGGCGGCGCGGCGCCGGATTTACGCTGCCGGCTCTGCCCATCGGGCTCGGCCTTCTCTTCGCCGTCGTCTACGGGGTCGCCGTCCTCGGCGTGGGCTACTGGTGGTGGGGTCTTGTCGCCGAGAAGTCGCGGTTGATCGCCGAGAACGACCGCACGACCAAGGAGACCGACACCCTCAAAGTCACGCTGGGGCAAGGCGCGAACGTGAAGGCCCAGCTGGTGGACGTCCGCAAGCGGGTTGAGGTCATCGAAGAGCTGGTGCAGGGCCAGGGACGGCCCGTCCTGCTCCTCGACGCGTTCGTCGACACCGTCCCACACGACCTATGGATCACCTCGTTCGAGGATCGCGGCACCTCGCTGAAGATCGCCGGCACCGCCTACTCGACGCGTGCTGTGTCGGAGTTCCTGAACAACCTCAGGCAGTCAGGAAAGTTCAAGGACGTCGACATCCTCGTGTCGAGACAGGACCTGAGCAAGAGCCCTATCATGGTGACCTTCGAAGTCACCTGCCGGTACGAGGTGTAGTCATGGCGATGCCGCCATTCCTCCAGAGCTTCGTCGACGGCCCAAAGCTTCCGAAGGTGATTCTGGGCGTTCTCGGCCTCGTGGTGATCGTGGGGGGCGGGTGGTTCCTGCTCCTCTCCCCCGTGCAACTCGAAGTCACCGCCCTCGAAGCCCGGCGTCAGCAGCTCGCGACCGAGCTGGCGCAGGCACGCGCGCAGGTGGCCGAGCTGCAGCGCTTCCGCCGCGAGGTGGCCGAGCTCCAGGTCAAACTCGACGGGCTGAAGGCGAAGCTGCCGACGGAGAAAGAGACGCCTGCCCTCTATCGCGCGCTGTCCGAGGCGGCGCAGGGCTCCGGGCTCGGCGTATCGCTCTTCCAGCCGCGCGAGCCGAAGCCGAAGGACTACGTGGCGGAGATCCCGATCACGATCACGGCCGAAGGCGGCTATCACCAGCTCGGCCTGTTCTTCGAGAAGGTCGCGGGCCTGGAGCGCGTGGTCAAGGTCGGCGAAATGAAGCTGACGGGCCTGGCGAAGGGCCGGAGCGCGCTGCGCGCCGACTTGACGCTTGCGACGTACATGTATCGCGACGCCCCAGCGCCGGCGAAGCCTGGGGCGCCGGCGCCCGCGGCTCCGAAGCCGGCGGCCGCACTGCCCAGCAAGGAGGCCCGCTCGTGAAGTCGTCAGTCGCCCTCGTGACGCTCGGCGGCGTCTGCGCCGTGCTCACCGCGTGCGGCGGATCGCCGCCGACGCCGCAGCCATCCGCGACGACGCCGCGGGCGACGTCAACCCCGGCGACGTCAACCCCGGCGACGTCGGCCCCGGCGCCGGTCGCATCCCTGCGTCCCGACCAGTCCGGCCAGCCCGCTCGGGCTGGTCAGCCGGCTCCGCTCGTGCCGGCTGCGCCCACAGTGGCGGCGGCCGAAGTGCCCAAGTATCTCGACAAGGGCCGCAAGGACCCGTTCACGGAGGTGCAGCTGTCGGCCACCACGGGAGGGTTGTCCGTTGCCACGACGAAGCTCACGGGGATCGTGCGCGGTCCCCGCTCGGTGCTCGCGCTGCTCGAAACCCAGGAGGGCATCGGTTACATCCTCAAACCCGGCGACACGCTTGGCGACGGCCGGTTGATGGAAATCGGCGCCGACAGCGTGGTCTTCGCGGTGGGGCCGAAGGCCGGCTCCGCCGCACAGCGTGTCGTCCTACGACTGGCGGCCAATTGAAAATGACTAGACGGCGCGTGGTGCTCCTGGTACGGCGAGCGTTCGGCCTGGGGCTCCTGCTCCTCGTGCCCGCCGGTACTCCGGCGGTTGCGCAACAGGCCGCAGCCACGGTTCGGCTCAGCGACATCACGGTCGCCACGCAGCCCGACGCGGTCACCGTGTTCGTCAAGACCTCGGCGCCGGCCAAATACCAGGCCGAGCTCATCGACTCCCCCACGCGGCTCGTGATCGACTTCGAGGACACCGACTACGCGTGGCGCAAGGCGCCTCTCAACGTGGCGGCGTCGCCGCTCAAGCAGATCAGGGGGAGCCAGTACAAAAAGGGCGTCGCCCGCGTCGTCGTTCAGCTCGATCGCAAGGTCGGCTATGCGATCCGCGAGGACGACGGTGGCCTGGCCATCGTGATTCCGACCTCGCCGCAAGCGAAAGCGCCGGCGGACACGCCGTCCTCGACGACGGCCACCGGGTCGACGGACAACCGGGCCGACGCGACCGACCCGAAGGCGCGGGTCAAGAGCCCCGTCGCCAAGCCCGCGCCGCAGGTGCGTGTGGCCCAGGCGCCGCCGCGTGCGGCCACGCCGGCTCCCGCGCCGGCCGCCCCCGCCGAGCCGGCCGCCCCTGCAGCCCCGCCGGCGCCCGTCATGCCGGCGCCCGCCGAGGGCCAGCGCCTGATCTCGCTCGATTTCAAGGACGCCGACGTCGTCAACCTGCTCCGCATCCTGGCCGCCGAGAGCGGACGCAACATCGTGATCGGCGACGACGTCAAGGGCAAGATGTCGATCTCGCTTCGCAACGTGGCCTGGGAGCTGGCGCTCGACACGATCATGGAGGCGCGCGGCCTCGTGAAGACCGAGCGCGAGAACGTCATCCGCATCGTCTCCGCCGACCAGCTCACCAAGGAGCGCGAGGCAAAGGCGCGCGTGGAGGAAGCCAAGCTCAAGGCCGAGGCCGACGTGCGCACGAAGGTGGCCGAGGCGAACCTGAAGGAGGCGGAGGCGCGCGGGCGGATGCTCGCGGCCGAGGCCGCCGCCGCCGAGGCGGCCGCGCGTGGCCCGCTGAGGGAAGAGACGATCCG
>Ga0209808_1002246_pt1 | contig 9927 bp, 8 predicted proteins | sample GraSoiAngelo_157_FD_186171 | JGI IMG/M metagenome (GOLD analysis project Ga0209808, IMG submission 186171) | Grasslands soil microbial communities from the Angelo Coastal Reserve, California, USA - 14_1009_16_20cm (SPAdes) (version 2) | ecosystem: Environmental > Terrestrial > Soil > Grasslands ...
CCGGGGCTCCTGCTCCGCCGGCCCGAACCAGGGCAAGTCGTGCACGGTCGAGTCGATCGTGACCGTGGCGGAGTCCCAAGGGAGCCCGAACTATGGGCTCTCGCCCGCCTGTCCACCCGATCCGGCGGCAAAAGCGGCCACGCTCGACATCCGGCTGGCGCTCACCTCGGGGACATCGACGCTGCCGGGGCCGAAGCCGTGCGGTGAAAACAAGGACGACAACTGCAACGGCTCGCCGTGCAACGCGACGTGCACCGGGGACGCCTGCGTCTCGCACGACGCCAGCGGGAACTGCGTCGACTCGAAGGGCGGCATCAGCCAGCTGTGCTGCAACAGCTCCACGAGCACGCCCTGCTTCCCGACGGCCGGCGGCGGCGCCATCGTCCGGACGGGGAAGACCGATCCGCCCGCGCCGGTCTGGCCGGATCCCATGTATCCGAAGACCAGCACCGGTGGCATCCTCGTCACCACCTTCTGCGAGGCTGCGACCGGCGTGCTCACGATCGACAGCGTGACCGGTCTCCCGGGACCGGGAGCCCTCATCCTCCCCGGGAAGCAGACGCTCCTGAAGAAGACGCCCTGAAGAGGTGACGACCGGACGGGAGGCGGGGGATTCACCCCCGCCGCCCGCCATGCAAACATCGGAATCCACGGCTCTGCGGGCTAGCTAGAGCCGGCAACGCAGCACATCGGCCAGACCACGGAAGGGGGGAATGTCGATGCGACGCTCAGCGGTTGCTGTCACGCTCGCGGTGCTCTCCTGCCTCGTCCCGCCGCCCGCCCGAGCAACGCAGAAGTTCGGGCCGATCCAGCTCTCGGGCAACCTCCAGACGATGGACATCGTCCGCACGCCCGACCAGGACACGTACCAGTTCATCATGAACCGGAACGTCGCCCACATCCACCTCGACTACGACTGGCTCCAGTCCGGCAAGTTCTACAACAAGTACGACGTCCCCTTCATCGACACCTCGCACCTGTCGGTCATCTGGCGCGGCGTCTACGACAGCATCTACGACACTACCCCGGGCTTCATCCAGAAGGAGGACATCCACGGCCGCGCCTACGGCAACAAGATGACGCTCGACGAGTACCGAAAGCTCCTCCGCCTTCCGCGCAGCGTGCTCGAGGTGAGCGGCCTCTCGCGCGGCGAGCGCGACGCGCTCAAGTTCGACAACCAGCTGCGCGAGTTCTACATCGACCTCAAGTTCCGGAACCTGCCCCTCAGCGTCCGCGCCGGCCGCCAGCAGATCGTCTGGGGCGAGACCGACAACTTCCGCATGCTCGACCGCGCCAACACCCTCGACCTCACCTGGCACTTCACGCAGGAGATCCCCGGGCCCGCGACCTACGGCTGGGACGAGCTCCGGCGCCCCTTCTGGATGTTCAAGTTCCTCTACGAGGTCGGCGACGTGTGGCGGCTCTCGCAGAACTTCCTCGAGTGGTACTGGAACCCCGGCGACTGGTACCCGGCCAAGCAGGCCTTCCTGCCGCGGCCGTGGGGCCTGCCCTTCCTGAACCCGCTCACCAACCCGATCGACGGCGTCTTCATCGGCGGCGTGTGCGGCGCCTCGAGGATCCACGTCACCTCGGGGCCGAACAAGGGCCTCGGGCTGTGCACGACGCTCATGGACAACACGCGCCTTTTCGAGCAGGGCGACTACGCGCGCAACCCGATCGACAACAGCCAGGTGGGCGTCCGCTACCACGCGCTCTCCCCCTTCGGGCTCGAGTTCACGCTCAACTACATGTACCAGCGGTGGGGCGGCGACGACGGCACCAACTACGCGCCGCTGCGCGGGCTCGCCAAGACCCCGGCCAACAGCATCCGCACGCAAAGGCTCGAGCAGGCGGGAATCTTCCCCGCCGAGTTCTTCGCGCCCTACATCCACACCGTCGGCACCTCGGGCAACTACTCGGACGAGACTTTCACGCAGACCGTGTTCCGCTACGAGACGGTCTACGACTTCGGCCTCCCGTTCTTCGACGTCGCGAAGGAGACCACGATCGACCGTCCCGCGCTCCCGGGCATCCGGCGAAAGAACATGTGGAAGGGCATGATCGCCTTCGATCGCCCGACCTGGATCAAGCCCGTCAACAAGAAGAGCACGGTCTTCATCACCGGGCAGTTCTTCTGGCACTACCTGGTGAACAACCCGAGCTGCAACGCGCAGATCGTCGCCAACCTGCCGAGCGCCGCGAAGAAGCAGATCGGCTCGTGCCTGGTGGGCGGCCTCGACCTGCCCTCCACTCCGCGCCTCGGTAACACGACCAACGCGCCGTCCTTCCGCGACAAGATCCGCGACTGGGAGAGCATCTTCACCCTCGCGGCCTTCACCTTCTACCGCGGCGGCAGCATCGTCCCGGTCGCGGGCATGGCGGTCGACTGGGTGAACCAGTGGAGCATGGAGCCGTTCTGGACCGTCACCTACGTCGTGCGCGACGACTTCGTCCTCAACGTCGCGCAGCGCTACTTCGTCACGCCGAAGGGCCGCAGCACGCCCATCTTCGAGAGCTGGGGCCTCGGCGGCCTCAACAACAGCCGCTCCGAGACCGAGCTGGTCCTCACCTACCAGTTCTAGGCACGCGCCGGCGCGCCCGTCGCGATTGAAAGGGGGCGGGGGCCCCGTTACACTCCGGGCCCTCGCCGCGATGCGTCCCAGCCCCACCCGTCACCGGATCGCGCTCGCCCTCGCGCTCGCCGGCGTGGTGCTGAGCGCCGTCGCACTCGAGGTCCATCGCCGTCTCGGCGAAGGCTCCGGCTACACGAGCTTCTGCAACCTGGGCGGCATCGTCAACTGCGACACGGTCCTCGGGAGCCGCTACAGCGTCGTGCTGGGCGCGCCGGTGCCGGCGTGGGGCATCGCGGGCTTCGCCGCCGGCGCGGCGCTCGCGCTCCCCGGCGCGCTCGCCGCGAGCGCGGGCGGGCTCGCGGACCTCCTCCTCCTGGGGCTCGTCTCCGCCAGCCTGGGCTTCGCGCTCGTGCTCGCCGGCGCGATGATGGTCCTCGGCAGCCTCTGCCTCCTCTGCCTCGGCCTCGACACGGTCGTCCTCGCCTGGTTCGTGACCGTGCTCCCGCTCGCCTCCCGCTTCGAGGCCGACGTGCGCGCCGGCTGGTGGCGGCGGCGGGCCGGGGCGCGGGCCTTCGCCGCGGCCGCGCTCGTGCTCGCGGTCGCCGGCGGCACCTGGGCCGCGGCCCGCACCCCGGCCGCGGCGCTCAACGCGGCCGACGTGCGCGTACGCGATCCCAAGTTCTACGGCTGGTACACGGGCCTCCCGGTGCGGCCGCCGAGCGAGCTCACCACTCCCGATTGCCATCGCAAGGGCGAGGCCGGGGCGGCGCTCGCGATCGTCGAGTTCTCCGACTTCCAGTGCCGGTTCTGCGCCCAGGCCTTCCGCGACCTGCACGACCTGGTGCGCGGCCGGCGCGACGTGAGCCTGGTGTTCCGGCACTTCCCGCTCGACGCCAGCTGCAACCGCCACGTGAAGGCGTCGCTCCATCCCGACGCCTGCCTCGCCGCGTGCGCGGCGGAGTGTGCGGGACGGCAGGACCGCTTCTGGGAGTACCACGACGTCCTGTTCGAGAACAACGAGCACCTCGAGCGCGAGAGCCTCTTCCGCTACGCACGCGAGCTCGGGCTCGACGTGCAGACGTTCGGCGCCTGCCTGGACGACCCGGCCACGCGCGCGCGCATCGGCGAGGACGTCGAGGCCGGGGCGCGGGTCGGGGTCAACTCCACCCCGACGCTCTTCTTCAACGGGCGCACGATCGTCGGCGCGCTCCCCGACCGCATCTACTACGACTACGCGCTCATCATCGAGCAGCATGCCGGGCAGGCGCGCGGCCCGCAGGGCGCCAGCTGAACCGGGAGGTCGAGAGAGCATGCGAGCTCGTGCAGCGTGCCGCCGCTGAAATCGTCTAGCCCCGGTCCGCTCGGCCGCTGGCTGCCCGTGCTCGCGTGGGCGGGCATCATCTGGACCCTCTCGAGCGGCTGGTTCTCGGGCGAGCGGACGGGGGCAGTCCTCCTCCCGCTCCTCTCCGCGCTCTTCCCGCGCGGCACTCCTGGCCAGCTCGACACCGTCCACACGGGTCTTCGCCAGCTCGCGCACTTCACGGAGTACCTGATCCTGAGCGTGCTCCTCTACCGGGCGCTCGACGTCGAGCGGCGCTGGAGCCTCCGCGCCGCCGTCCTCGCGCTCGTCCTGGCCGGGCTGTACGCGGGGAGCGACGAGCTCCACCAGTACCGCGTGCCCGGGCGGGGCGCCAGGGCGAGCGACTGCCTGATCGACGTGTCGGGCGCGGCCGCGGCCCAGGGGCTCCTCGCCGCCCGCGCGCAGCGCCTCAGGCCACGATCTGCTTGATGCGCCGGAGGTCTTCGAGGCAGCCGAGGACGTCGCCGAGCCACCTCTTGAGGCGAGCGATCTCGGCGCGCATCTCCTCGAGCCGCGCGCGCGGGATGTCGTCGAGCGTGGTGCGGAGGCGCTCGTAGAGCGCGAACGCCCCGTCGATCCCGTCCACGCCGTCGCCCGCGAGCCGGCGGCGCAGCTCTTCGGTGAGCTGCGCGATGGCCTCGAGCGTGGGCAGCGCCTGCTCCGCGCCGTCGCCTTCCGCAAGCTCCCGATCGAGCAAGAACCACATCGCCGTCGGCTCAGGCAGCAACCGCCGTGCCACGCACACACGCGCGCGGCGGCGCCGCCTCGCGCCGCGTGCCGTCGACGCCGTGACACGCGGTCGCACAAAATTGACTGCCCCGAGGGCCTGGGATATGGCACTCGACCGTATGCGAACCATCCCATGGGGTGCGGGCGCGCTCGTCCTCGCCGCGCTCGCCGTCGCCGGCTGCCAGCAGGGCAAGGAGGGCGCCGGCGGCACGCCGGGGACCCCGCCGGCCGCCGCGGGCGGCGAGGTCGTGGCCACCTACCAGGGGCGCACGCTCACCAGCGGCCGCATCGCGCAGGAGCTCGAGCGCCTGCCGGCCCCGTCGCGCACCTACCTGGCGGCGCCGGACCGCAAGCGGCAGTTCGTCGAGAACCTGGCCCTGAACGACCTCCTCTACGCCGAGGGCGCACAGGCCGGCTACGACAAGGACCCGGAGATCGCGCGGCAGGTGGACGATCTCCGCAAACGCCTGGTGGTGCAGCGCGTGATGCGGAAGTACCAGACGCCGCCCACCATCACCGACGAGCAGGTGAAGGCGCAGTACGACCAGAACCCGATCCTCTACTCGACCGCGCAGGTGCACGCGAGCCACATCCTGGTGAAGGACGAGGACACCGCCAGGCAGCTCCTCGCCGAGGTGAAGGCGCAGCCGGAGAAGTTCGCCGACCTGGCGCGCGAGAAGTCGACCGACACGGTCTCGGCCAAGAAGGGCGGCGACCTCGGCACCTTCGGCCCGGGGCGCATGGTGCCCGAGTTCGACAAGGTCGCCTTCGCGCTCCAGCCCGGCGAGATCAGCGACGTGGTGAAGACGCAGTACGGCTACCACATCATCATGGTGGCCGAGCGCAAGGAGGGCGAGCCCAAGCCTTTCGATCAGGTGAAGGAGCAGATCCGCGCATCGCTCCGCAACAAGGTGGTCCAGGACCAGGTGCAGGGCCATTTCGACGAGCTCAAGAAGGCAGCCGACCTGAAGGTCGACGAGAATGCCCTGGCGCGCGTCACGCCGCCAGCGCCCGCTCCGCCGGCCGCCGTCCCCGGCGCGTCGCCGCAGCCCAACCGCCAGTGACGCGGGGTTGAGCCCCCGCGGCGGCGCGGGCACGATGCCGGCGCCGTGCCCGAGCTGCCCGACGTCGTCGTCTACCTCGAGTGCCTGGGGCCGCGCATCCTGGCGCAGCGGCTCGAGCGCGTGCGGCTCCGGAGCCCGTTCTTCCTGCGCTCGGTGGAGCCCCCCCTCGCGGCCGCCGAAGGCCGGAGGGTGACCGGGCTCCGCCGGCTCGGCAAGCGCCTCGTGATCGGCCTCGAGGAGGAGCTCTTCCTGGTCCTCCACCTGATGATCGCGGGCCGCCTCCACTGGCGCCCACCGCGCGGGCGCATCCCCGGGAGGCTCGGCATCGCGGCGCTCGACTTCCCCACCGGCACGCTCCTCGTGACCGAGGCCGGGACGCGCAAGCGGGCCTCTCTCCACCTGGCCCGGGGCGCCGACGCGCTCGCCGCCCTCGACCCGGGTGGGCTGGAGGTCCTCGAGACCGACCTGCCGGGCTTCCGCGCCGCCTTGACGCGCGAGAATCACACCTTGAAGCGCGCGCTCACCGACCCACGCCTGCTCGCCGGCATCGGCAACGCCTACTCCGACGAGATCCTGCACCGTGCCCGCCTCTCGCCGGTCAAGCTGACGCAGCAGCTCGACGACGACGAGAGCGCTCGCCTCCTCGCGGCCACGCAAGCGACGCTGCAGGAGTGGACCGAACGCCTGCGCGCGGAGGCCGGCGACGGCTTCCCCGAAAAGGTGACCGCCTTCCGCGACGGGATGGCCGTCCACGGGCGCTACCGCAAGCCGTGTCCCGACTGCGGCTCACCCGTGCAGCGCATCGTCTACGCCGCGAACGAGACCAACTACTGCGCGCGCTGCCAGACGGGCGGCGTGCTGCTGGCGGACCGCTCGCTGTCCCGGCTCCTCAAGGACGACTGGCCGCGGAGCCTCGAGGAGATGGAAGGGGGGCGCCGGGCCTGACGCTCAGCCGAGGGCCACCCAGGCGCCGGAGGAGCGCGCTTCGACGGCGCCGATCGTCGCGGCGCGGACGCCGGCGGCGCGGAAGGCGTCGAGGAGGCGCGGGGCGGTCGCGGCGGGCACGGCGGCGAGGAGGCCGCCCGAGGTCTGCGGGTCCCAGGCGATCTCGGCCAGATCGGCCGGGACGGCGGCCGCGACCTCGACCTTGTCGGCGAGCCAGTCGCGGTTGCGCTTGCAGCCCCCGGTCAGATGCCCCGCCGCGGCGAGCGCGCGGGCGCCCGGCAGGAGCGGCAGGCGCTCGGCGACGAAGGCCAGCCGCACCCCGCTCCCGTGCGCCATCTCGTAGCCGTGCCCGAGGAGCCCGAAGCCGGTGACGTCGGTGCAGGCGTGCACCTCGAAGCCCCGGAGCACGCGCGCGGCGGCCGCGTTGAGCGCCGCCATGCTCTCGATCGCGGCGGCGTGCTCGGCCGGGCTCCCCGCGCCGCGCTTGAGCGCCGTCGCGACGATCCCCGTGCCGAGCGCCTTGGTCAGGACGAGCGCATCGCCGGGCCGCGCCCCCACGTTGCGCAGGATGCGGTCCGGATGCACCAGTCCGGTCACCGCCATGCCGAACTTGATCTCCTCGTCGATGACGGTGTGACCGCCGACCACCACCACGCCCGCCTCCTCCGCCTTGGCGAGGCCGCCGCGCAGGATGTCGGTCAGGACCTCCAAGGGGACGCCGCTCTGCGGGAAGCACGCGACGTTGAGCGCCGTCTTCGGCTCGCCCCCCATGGCGTAGACATCGGAGAGGGCGTTGGCGGCCGCGATCGCGCCGAACTGGAAGGCGTCGTCGACGATGGGCGTGAAGAAGTCCACCGTCTGCACGAGCGCCAGGTCGGGCGCGATGCGGAACACCCCGGCGTCGTCGGCGGTCGAGGTGCCGACCAGCAGATCCGCGTGCACCACCGGCGGGAGCGCGCGGAGGATCTTCGACAGGTCCGCCGGACCCAGCTTGCCGGCTCAACCCGCCGCGCGCGCCCGCGCCGTCAGCCGGAAGAGCTCCGGCCGCGTGCGCGCGCCGCTCTCGCCTTCGGCCATGAGCGGACGGTAGCGGGGGCGTCGCAGCGTGTCCAGGGTGACGCGTGGCCACGCGACCGGGGCTTGGGCACCGCGGCGCACCCGCCCCGGTCGCGAGCCGCTGGTCAGCGGCGGAGCTTGCGGACGTCGCCCACGCGCAGGGTGACGCCCGTGCGGTCGCACCAGTCGAGGAAGGCGATCGCGAACTTGCGGCTCGCCCCGATCAGGTCGCGGAAGACGGCGGCCGTGATCTCGCCGTGCGCGCGGCAGTGCGCCTCGACGATCGCCTTCGCCTCGCCGGCCGCCGCACGGGCGTAGAAGAGGTCGGGCGCGATGCGCGCGACCCTCCCCTCGGCCTCGAGCACGCCGAGCACGTCGACGAGCGCCTTGCGCGCCGCGCCCGTCGCCTCCTCGAGCTGGCGTAGGTCGGGAGGCGTGAAGCGGCCCTCGGCGAGGAGGCGCTCGACGCGCGCTCCGAGCGCATGGGCGGCCGCACCGAGCGCGACCCGGTGACTGGGCACGCGCACCACGCTCTCCTCGCGGGCGAGACGCCCGGCGGCCACCAAGCGCTCGATCGACCAGCGGAAGACCTTGGGTGGCACGTCCCAGGGCAGCTGCGTGCGGAGGCTCTCCATCTCGAGGCCGGGCGCGAGCGGCTCCGCCCGGTGCGCCGCCGCGACCGCCTCGCACGCCGCCGCCTCGAGCCGCCGCCACTGGGCCGCCGTCGTCCACGCCTCGGGTGCGCGCGGGTCGGGAATCGCGAGCACCCCGTCCACACGGGCGAGCGCGGCCGCCGCCTCCTCCTCGCGCAGGTTGAGCGCCTGGGCGACGGTCGCGCGGTCGCTCGCGAAGTCGGTGGTGAGCTCGAGGAAGGCGCGTGCGGCCACGGGCGTCTCGCCGCCCCGCAGCACCTCCAGGCGCTGCTCGAGGCCCGTCTCCGCACGACGGTGGCGGTCGGCGAAGGGGTTCACCACCACCCCGCCCCCGAGTGTCCGCCGCGCCGTCTCGTCGCGCAGGATGAAGCGGTCGCCGCGCATGGCGAGCACGGGCTCGGCGAGCACGAGCTGGGCCCAGCCGGCGCTCCGCGGGGAGAGCTCGCCCTGCCCGCCCAGCAGGACGAGCTTGCCCATCACCTCGGCCGTGCCGAGGTGGAAGCGGACGCGCGTGTGGCTCGCGATCGGGCGCTTCGCCGCGGGGCGGATCTCGACCCGCGCATCCAGGCGCGCCGTCAGACGCGCCAGGCGCTCGTCGCAGACCACGTGGCCGCGGCCGAGGTCGCTGCGCTCCACACCGGCCAGGTTGATCGCCACGCGCTGGCCGTGCTCGGCGCGCGGCACGTGCACGCCGTGCACCTCGAGGCTCCGCACGCGCGCCGTCTCGCCGCCGGGCAGGACCCGCAGCGTGTCGCCCTCGCGCACCGCGCCCGCGATGGCGGTCCCGGTCACCACGACGCCGTGGCCGTGGATCACGAAGGCGCGGTCGACCGGCAGGCGGAAGTAGCCGGGCGGCGGCGGCCCGGGGGGCCGACCGAGCTGGGCCGCGATCTCGGCGCGGAGCGCGTCGAGGCCGGCGCCGCTGAGCGTCGAGACCGGCACGATGGGCGCGCCCTCGAGCGTCGTGTCGAGGGTCAGGATGTCGATCTCCTCGCGCACCGCCGCCACACGGGCGGCGTCCACCAGGTCGGTCTTGGTGATCACGAAGATGCCGCGCCGGACGCCGAGCAAATGGAGGATGTCGAGGTGCTCCTCGGTCTGCGGCATGACGCCGTCGTCGGCAGCGACCGTGAAGAGCACGAGGTCGATGCCGTGCGCGCCCGCCAGCATGTTGCGGATGAAACGCTCGTGGCCGGGCACGTCGACGATGCCGGCGCGCTCGCCGTCCGCGTCGAGATAGGCGAAGCCCAGATCGATCGAGATGCCGCGCTCCTTCTCCTCCTTCAGCCGGTCGGTGTCCTGGCCCGTGAGCGCGCGGATGAGCGAGGTCTTGCCGTGATCGATGTGCCCGGCCGTGCCGATGATGAGCGGCATGCTAGGAGGCTGTCCGGGTAACCATGGCGGCTGCGGCGAACGATCCGGGGGAGCGCGGCGGCAGCCGCGCTGCCAGATGGCTGCTCGCTCCTCCCTCCTGCGGCGTCCAACTCCCGGCGCGCGTCCCGCGCGCCGCACCTCGTCGGTCGTCGCTGCGCTTGCCGCTCTCGCTC